>Ga0070717_10002341_pt1 | contig 13346 bp, 11 predicted proteins | sample LARL113metaG_FD_71366 | JGI IMG/M metagenome (GOLD analysis project Ga0070717, IMG submission 71366) | Corn, switchgrass and miscanthus rhizosphere microbial communities from Kellogg Biological Station, Michigan, USA - LAR L11-3 metaG | ecosystem: Host-associated > Plants > Roots > Rhizosphere ... | reverse complement strand
GCCTCCCGCGCTTGCTCGATAATCCATATCCAACAGCAAACCCTTCGGAGTGTCGCCCGCCATTTCTCCGATATATGTGTAGGTCGTTTCGTCACGTTCGGTGCCCACCTCCGACCACTTCAGCATAAAATCCTGAAGCAGCGCGGTGTTGTCCGACTTGGCGGCTACAAAGTGAAGCGGCGCAGGGTCTGAAGAAGCGAGAGAGCCGTAGGGTATGAGCTGAACCTGCTCAATTATGCTTTGCGCGGCCATCGTCGCGGTTGCCTCGTAGATATTGAGTTCCGCATACTTCCGAGATTGATACAATGTGCCGACAATCCCCGTCGCGACGAAGGAGAAGATGATGAAAGCAATCATGACTTCGACCAGGGTCGTTCCAGCGGAGCTTCGGAGACTAATCGGTCGACGAGTAGAAAAGGCTAAAGTGTGGTGATGCATGTGACGTAGCTGGCCGCTAAAACGTCTGCTCGCCTTTTTGCAGCCACTAAGCATTAGGCCCTAGTCGATAGGGCCGAAAGGCCCTATTGTGGCCGCCTGCGATTGATATCCCTTACGTCTTCTGCGGGAAGCGGTTACGCCACGCCGTTTCACCTGTTACCTGTTTTGTAAAGAAATAGGGGTTTCCCCGGTTAATATAGAGGCAATCCCTTACTCGCCACATTCCGCGGCAGAGGAACGAGAATCTCTGTGAACCTCCAGTCGAACAGGGACCCAAAGATCAAAGCCGCTTCGCTTTTGATGGATAGCCGAGGTTCAGAGGTTAGCACCCCCCGGCCATGCCTCTTCAGCAACCCGCCCCAGGTCGGTGAATGCGCACTCCCTTTGAACTATCGCAAAAAAAGGCGGCCTTTCGGCCGCCTTTGCTCGGAATGCGTGGACTTAGGGAGACGGGTCCGTGGGAGGGCCTGCGTCGTACTCGGATTGCGGAATATCCCGAATATTCAGGCGGCGAACAGACCGCTTGATCGGCGTTCCGGGCGGAAACCAGCCTTGTGCGAAATAGCTGTGGTAACCCATGTCGCGGGTGGGAGGATTGTACCACGGAGCGCGATCCTGATACCATTTTGCTTTGGCCACCTCACTTTCGTAGATCGCGCAAAGAGAACCGCGGTACCGATACGTCGAGCCGCTCCAGCTCTCTAAAAATCGTACCAGATTGTGCACCCCTCCGGACCAAATTGGGTCGCTTGCCCCGGGTTGGGTTGGAACCAGGCCAGTGATGATCGCAGCGGAAATCTCAGTGAAGCTACTAGCCGAGGGTTTCGTCGTGGCGGAGTTTTGAAAGTCACTCACATCCCACCCTGACGATAAACAGGTCACGGCATCAGCTGCTATCATCGCGGGAATCTCGCTGGTCGCCGTGGGCGTGAGGGCCACCGTATCAGGATCCGAGTCAGATCCGGTCGCAGAATTACCGTCAGCATTATAGTTTCCAACAATATACAGGGGACCGTTGGTCGCTATAGTAAAACCGTCGCCGCGCTTGCTCAGGTCTTGATCAAGGCGGGGTAGAACTGCGGCGTTTTCGACCGCCACCGCGTACCCCGGCATCGGTCGAGACGAAGAATCAAGAGTGCCAGCGGGCAACGCCGGCCGAATCATGTCACCATTCGCGGTGGTCGGGGGGAACCGAACGTCGGCTTTAACCCCGGTAGGAAGTTCCACATAAACCACACCCGACCAACACGTCGCCGGACTGAGGTTTTTTCCGTCGCTCGGACGGACCCAAGCCGATGCAGGCAATGTACGGATTAAAGTATTAAGGAGCCCCATATCAATTCTCAGCAGGTGAAAGGCGCCCTTCGTGCCCTGGTCCCAAGCATTGGTCGTATGATTATAACCTTCCCGGCGATCATAAATCGCGTATTTCGACACCACCGTTGCAGCCCCGCCCGCCGGATAACTCGGAACCGAATCCGCGTACGTCGTTGAATCCAACGCGCTCGTGCCATTGCCCCAGGACGACCCAGTCGTGCCGCCATCTTTGTACCGAGCAAAAAATATAGCTTGGCGAATTTTATTTTTCAGCGCGCGTGTGATCGTACGGGAAAGAACCGGTTGGGTCGTATCCGTATCATCAAAGCCGAAGGGATCCATGGTTTCCAGGACAGGAGTTCCATCCGCATTACGGGTGGGAAGATTGGCTTTATTCACCGGGTTGGTTGGGTCGGTGGGGACAGGGAAACACAATTTCCACTTCGGCGCTCCCGTCGACGAGAGGTTGGTGATCGGTTCAACCTTGATAATGAGCCCGGCCAACGCCGACAACTTGAGGTTTTCTGGAGCATTCGGATCGGGCGCCCCGGTCGTATCGTTCACCCGCTTCTGTCCATATCGCCCGTTCGGGTACATGGGCAAAACCGCTGTATTAGTATCGTTACAAAGCTGGGGTTCGATTAAAAGCCAGGCATTGTTGCGAAGTTCATTTACAGCCGTCGTGGTAAAATCATCTGGCGTATAGGTGGGCATGCCGTCGGGGGCAAAAAGCGGGACGCCGAACGCCACGTCTTGAACGTAAGAATTCCAGCGCGCCCGAGCATAAGATAGCCACCCACTCCGACGGCTATCGTCTGTGGTCGACATCGATCGCAGATCTGCATCCAACCCTGACGAACTCGAGATCAGGTTAATACTGCCATCGAACGTGTTGCTCCCATAGGTGAGGGTGTTGTTATATTTCAACAAACGATAAATTTTCCCGCGGGCCGTCATGGGACTATAGCAATTGAAAATGGCCCCGCTGCCTTCCACCAAATAAATATTGGCATTGGTATGAACCGGTCCTCTGATCGAAAAATTCGGTCCGGCATGGAATTCCATGTCCATATTGTAAAAAACCGCATAATTCAGCCAACTCTGTTCACGGATTTGAATGTTTTCGTCCAAATATTGGGTGTGAAATGCCCCGCTAGCGTCACGGGTGCTGGCCTTGGCGAAGACATGGCCGGTGCGGGCCCCTACCGTCTGGGTGATATAGGGATCCTCGGCGTTCACTGGATCAGAACCGTCGAGCACAATCATCGCGCGGGGCGACAAATTTCCACATTTGTACTCCAAAGTCGATTGTACAACGTGGGCGAGAGGATCGGTGCTGACGTGGGTCGAAGGATTTTCGGGGGACAAGAAAGCAGTGTCGCCAGGATCCAGTGAGTAACCCGCCAGCGGATTGGTGGTCAAATTGGAGAAAGCCTTGGCGCGCCGGACAATTTCTGCTTCCGCGTATTCCGCGACGCCTTCGGCCGCGTTTCGAGCCTCCGCCACATAAGTCGCTCTCGTATTAACCCGCCTATGTACAATAGAGGAATAAATATAGGCCCCCAAAAGCATCGAGGTAAAAAGGGTGACTAACATGACAACGAGAATTGGCGCCGCGCCGTCTCGTGAAAAAATGGGATTTATCGGCTGGTTTTTCATTTTAAAAATTATGAGCGGGTGGACACCACAAAGTTGAACGACTCGGTGTAAGTCTTCCAATCCTGCGTCAGGACATTGGTATTGGATTCAAAAATCTGTCCGGTCACCGTCATCGATCGTTTATCGTTTTTATAAAATAATCTTGAGCTGGTCACCAGAGTTTCAGACTGCGCCAATCCGCGGACATTGATGAGAAAGTTGGTAAACTTTGCAGTCGCCGGGACGTTCCAATAGTTGGTCAGGAGCGTCTCGACGGGAAGCTGTGAAGGCTGAACCGCAGTTACTCCACCGGTGGTCGTCCCGGTAAAATCCATTTCTACTTTTCGGAGTATTCCTATGCCTGAAGCGTTGGGCACGGCGAAATATCCACGGATAAAACGGATCCGATGCTTCGCCAGTCCAGTGGGCTTTGGGAATTCATAATAAACAAAAACCACAAAATCTCCAGCCGGGTGAAGCGAAGGGTCGGATGACGTATCGATGGCGAGCCGTTTCGTATCGTCCGCGTAGTCCGCTGGGGTCGAGGACAGATATAATATACATTGGTTGGCGCGGCTAGCGTTGTGGATCAGTTCATCAGTGAAGCTTCTAATATCCGCACTCAGAGCCTGTCTTTGACCAACGACATAAATCCCCTTGAGCACATGCATGTAAAACGACATCACCCCCACCATCAGGAGCGCCAACACCGTGACGCTCATCATTATCTCAGATAATGTAAATCCGCGTGATTTTCTTTTCATAAAATTAATAGCTTTCGACCGGACACCGGGCCGAACGAATCTGGCGAGACATGTACATCGGCGCACCCGTGCTCGTCTTCCGATCTGGAATCTGCCATTTATACGTGAGGATTATCCCCACGTTGCCGCTCACGTTGTCCACCTGCTTTTGCAAATTGACGGAAAAATTCAAATACCGCTTTTGGCGAACGGTGACAGCGCTCGCGTTTCTATAGTCCACATCGAGTAGCAGCCCTTTCACCACCCCACCCTGTACCTCCCCCACCGGAGTGAAGGTTGTCGCGTCCGTCGCCCAGGCGAGGTCAAGTCCCTGAATCTGCACTGTATTGCCACTTCCAATACCTACAAATTGAAGCGGGGCGGGAGGCGGGCTCGTCGTGGTAGAGAGATCATCGTAGGACATCAATTGCACCTGCTCAATGATACTCAGGGCCGCGGCGTTGGCCTCCAATGCGCAGATATTACTCTCGGTGGACTTGCGCACCTGCAGGAGGGTGCCGATCGTACCGACGCAAATCCAAGAGAAAATAATGAAGGCCACCATCACCTCCACGAGCGTCAGTCCCGAGGTGGATTTTAGCGAAAACCGCCGGCGAGAACGATCTGGTTTATTTATCGGGTGAATCTTTTTCACCCTGTCATCTCACCATCTGCCTTCTTCTTTCTCCAGCAAGCAGGTGGCCTTGTCCCTCTAGGGCCCAAAGACCCTGTTCAGTCCTTATTTTTTATACAAAACTGATAAATCCTGCCAGGCCCTGCCCCGGTGGCTCAGTCGGTTTTTCTCTGCTTCACCGAGTTCGGCGAGGCTTTGCTGGTGTCCTTCAGGAATGAATACGGGGTCGTAGCCGAAGCCGTGGCCGCCGCGGGGCTCGCGCGCGAGTGTACCGTCGCAGCGGCCTTCAAAGACCGACTCCGCGCCATTCCCGTCGATCAACACGAGCACGCAAATAAAGTGGGCCTGGCGCTTTCCTTCGGGGATGGCTTTCATCACTTCCACTAGCTTGGCCAAATTGGCCGCGCTATCGCTTTGGGGGCCAGCATAATAGGCTGACTCTACGCCTGGCTCTCCGCCGAGCGCGTCGACACAGAGGCCGCTGTCGTCGGCCAAAACCCACGCTTCGGGCGGCAATTTCGCTTTGAGCGCCCGGGCTTTTTTCCGGGCGTTGCCCACAAAGGTGCCGGTATCCTCCACCACAGGCGGCATTCCGCCCCCCGTCTTGGCCGAGAGGATCTCGATCGCTAACCCGCTGGCGTCAGCGAGCGCCTGAAACTCCTGGACCTTGTGCGCGTTACCCGAGGCTAAATACAGTTTCATCCACTTGCATTTTTGGAGGGTAAACCACGCGTCCGCGCAAGAGCTGATCGTCGCCAAAGGTGGCGTGATGCACGTCCGCCAATCTCACGCCTTGCTCGAGGCGTTCGCTCCGGAGTCCCAAGTAACCCGGCTTCGCTTTGTCGTCGGCCAAGAGGAGGGGCGCGCGGTAGATGAAAAGATAATCGATCTGTCGCTCTTGGAGGCACTCCGTCACCAGCTGAGTTCCGCCTTCCAAATACACGCCCGCTACTTTTTCTTCCGCGCACTTCTGGCGAAAATCTTTGATTTGCACTCGCTGGGTCGGCGACGGCAGGCACCAGACTTGCACGCCGAGATCGCGCAGCTTTCTCATATAACCCAGGCCGCCGTGGGGCGTTGTCACGACAATGGTCTGCTCGTGATAACGGTCGGTGTATAATTGCGGTAACGTTCTTTCGGATACGGTTCGTAACAACCCATCGAATACGAAACGGATCGGGCACCATTCCTCCATCCCGGCGCGGCGCGAGGTGAGTTTCGGGTTGTCACGCATCACCGTGGCCGCGCCCACTGCGATGGCGGGGAACAGTCGGCGCCACCTCATCACGTCGGCGCGCGCCGCTTCGCCGGTGATCCACTTGGACTCTCCGGTGCGCGTCGCGATTCGTCCGTCAAGGGTCAGGGCCGACTTCACCGCGATCAGCGGGCTGCGGCCGACCGACCAGTGATTATAGATGATATTAAGATCCACGCAGTCTCGTTCCAGCACCCCGGTGATCACTTCGATTCCCGCGGCGCGCAGCACCGCAAAACCACGTCCGGCATGGTCGGATAGTGGGTCGGTCGCCCCCACGACCACGCGAGCGAATTTCGCCGCGATGATCAATTCGGTGCACGCGCCCGTTCGTCCGTGCGTCGAGCACGGCTCCAGCGTCACATAGAGAGTCGCGCCGGTTTTGGGCGGGCGTCCCAGCGCCTCGATCGCCACCCGTTCCGCGTGCGGGCCACCGTCCTGGGCATGAAATCCTTCGGCCACGATCTCGCCCTCCTCGACGATAACCGCGCCCACCATAGGATTGGGATGCGTCGTCCCCCAGCCTCTTCGGGCCAACTCCAGAGCTCGCTGCATGAAACGTTCGTGCTCGTTCATGCGGCGACGTAGGGGTTGCTTTGCTTTTCCGCGCCCACCGTCGTCTGCGGACCATGGCCGGGAAAGATCACGGTGTCATCCGGAAGGGTGTAGAGCTGGGCCCGGATGGATTTCTCCAAAAGCTCGAAACTTCCTCCCGGGAGGTCCGTGCGCCCGATCGCACCCGCGAATAATGAATCTCCCACGAAGGCCGCGCCCAGGGTGGGCAGGACAAACGCGACGTTGCCCTCGGCGTGACCCGGCACATGGCGAACCTCCACCGGCACGCCCAGCGCCTCGAAACGGTCGCCGCCCTTGACCCACACGTCGGTCTTTACCGGCAGGATCACGGGGTGGCCGGGCATAAACATTTCGATAAAGCCGCGCATCGTTTCTGGGTTTTCGAAATAATGCTGATCACCCGCGTGGGCCTTCACTTGGGCCCGCGTTGCCTGCACCACCTCGGCCCCGCCTTCCATGTGATCGAAATGCCCGTGCGTGAGCCACAGTTCGGTTAATTTGCAGCCGTCTTTTTCCAACAATTCCCGCACTTCCGGCCACACCCCCAACGGCGCGTCGATCAACACCGCATCGCGGCGTTCAGGCGAGGTCAGAAGGTAGGCATTGGTCTGGATCGGCCCTGCAGGGAGCACGTGCACGTTCATCGCGCGCTCACTGCATTCGCTTTCCGCCGGCGCGCAACGGTGAAAATTCCCCTTCCCTCAACGTCGCCAGCCCGTTACGCATTCTCCTTTTGTTATGCCGACACTGAAGTTCGCCGTTCTTGCTGGAGACTACATCGGGCCTGAGGTCATGACCGAAGCCCTGCGCGTGCTCGAGCACGTCGCCCGCCAGGAGGGCCTCGCGCTCTCCTACCAGCGCGCCGATGTCGGAGGTGCCGGCATCGACAACCACGGCAATGCCTTGCCGGACTCGACCTTGAAACTCTGCGAGCAGTCCGACGCCATTCTCTTCGGCTCCGTCGGCGGTCCAAAATGGGAGAAACTTCCACCCAAGGAGCAGCCCGAGCGCGCCGCGCTCCTGCCCCTGCGCAAACACTTCACTCTTTTCGCCAACATCCGCCCCGGTTTGCTTTACCGCGAGCTGGCCGACGCTTCGCCGATCAAGAGCGAGCGCATCCCCGACGGGATCGACATCGTCTGCATCCGCGAGTTGACCGGCGGCCTCTACTTCGGTCAGCCCAAGACCACCACGACCTTGCCCGACGGCGATATCCAGGCTGTGGATACGATGATCTACCGCAAGAGCGAGATCGAGCGGATCCTCGACACCGCAATCACCGCCGCCCGCGCCCGGAAGAAGAAGCTCTGCTCGGTCGACAAAGCCAATGTCCTGGAAACCTCCGTCCTCTGGCGCAAAACCGCCACAGAGTACGTCGCGAAGCACGCTCCAGAGCTCGAGTTGACCCACATGTACGTGGACAACGCCGCGATGCAGCTGGTGCGTAATCCCAACCAGTTCGACGTCTTCGTGACCGAAAACATGTTCGGCGACATCCTCTCCGACGAGATGGCCTGCGTCTGCGGGTCGCTCGGCATGCTTTCCTCCGCCTCCCTCGGCGCCGGCAAAAATTCCCTCGGCCTGCCTTTCGGCCTTTATGAACCGGCCGGTGGCACCGCCCCCGATATCGCGGGCAAGGGCATTGCCAATCCCTGCGCGCAAATCCTCTCCGTCGCCCTCATGCTGCGCTTCAGTTTCGGCCTGGATAAAATCGCGACCCGGATCGAAGCCGCGGTGAAAAAAGCCGTCACCACCGGCACACGCACCGCCGACATTTCCTTCGGCCGCCCCAGCATCGGCACCAAAGCGATGGCCGACGCAGTGATTGCGAGCTTATGAAGAAACACGGCGAGCGCGGCAAAGACGTGAGAACTAACATTTGCTTCCGCGTATAGAGATATCCCTTCCGCTGCCTCACCTTCGCACTTTCGCACCCTCTTACTTTCACACCTTTCATGACCTCTGCTGACATTCGCCAGTCGTTCCTCGATTTCTTCGCGAAGCACGGCCACACCATCGTTCCGTCGTCCTCGTTGATGCCGGACTCTCCTGGACTGCTCTTCACGAATGCCGGTATGAACCAGTTCGTGCCGATCTTCCTCGGCGACCGTCAGGCCGACGTCTCCAAATGGGCCGGGGTCAAACCGGGCAAGGACACGCGCGCCGCCGACACGCAGAAATGCATTCGCGCCGGCGGCAAACACAACGACCTCGAGGATGTGGGTTACGATACGTATCACCACACGATGTTCGAGATGTTGGGCAACTGGTCCTTCGGCGATTATTTCAAGAAGGAGTCGCTCGAGTGGGGCTGGGACCTGATCACGCGGGTCTGGGGCATGCCCGCAAAGCGTCTCTTCGCCACCGTCTACAAACCACAGCCCGGCGATCCGTCCGCGTTCGACCAAGAGGCTTACGACATCTGGGCTCGCATCTTCGAAAAGGCCGGCCTCGATCCCAAGGTCCACATCGTCTACGGCAACAAAAAGGATAATTTCTGGATGATGGGCGACACCGGTCCGTGTGGTCCGTGTTCCGAAATCCATTTCAACCTCCTTCCCTCGGACGAAGAAACTCCCGGTCGCAACTTAGTGAATACGGGTTCTCCCCGCTGCATCGAGATCTGGAATCACGTCTTCATCCAGTTCAACGCCAATGCCGACGGCACCTTCTCCCCGCTCGCCGCCAAACACGTCGACACCGGCATGGGCTTTGAGCGCGTCGCCGGCATTCACGCCACGACCAACGGCTTCAAGGATTTTTCGCGCGACCCGTCGAACTACAACGCCGACGTCTTCGCCCCGCTCTTCAAGAAGGTCACCGAGCTTTCAGGAAAAACCTACCTCGGCACGGTTTCGACCAAGCGGGAAGGACTGACCGAACAGGAAAAGACCGACATCGCTTTCCGCGTGTTGGCGGATCACGCGCGCACCGTGTCCTGTGCGATTGCTGACGGGATCCTTCCTGGAAATAAGGCCCGCAATTCTGTGATTCGTCGCATCCTTCGTCGGGGTGTGCTTTACGGACACAAGGACTTGGGACTAAAGAAATCGTTTTTCGATCAGCTCGTTCCGGCAGTCGTCGAATCACTCGGCCAGGTTTTTCCAGAGCTTGCACAGCAACAATCAGTCATTCAACGGGCAATCAGAAGCGAAGAAGAAGGTTTTAGGCGTACTCTCGATCGAGGTTTGCTGCAGTTTAATCTCGCGGTTGGTTCAATGCGTTATGGCAGCGGCGAAAATCGCAGCCTTTTTCCAGGGGCTGCCGCCTTTGAGCTTTATGCCACTTATGGCTTTCCGCTCGACATGACCGAACTTCTCGCCGCGCAACGCGGCTTCTCGGTCGACGTGGTCGCGTTTAATGCCGAAATGGCCAAACATAAAGAAATCTCAGATCAAACTGAGCAGGAAGTCATCGTCGCCGCCACCGAAGGCGAAGCCACGACGCAGCAACAACCGACGTTGTTCGTTGGATACGTGCTGAAAGAATCCGAGCCCTACACCGCCACCGTGACGGAGGTTCTCTCCGGCGAGCAGGGCACGTTCCTCGCCTTTGATCGCACCCCGTTCTATGCGGAAATGGGCGGTCAGCTCGGGGACAGCGGGGCCGCGATCATTGCGGGTCTGCGTGTTCCCATCGCGGATACAGTGAAGGACAAAGCCGGCCGGCATCTTCATCGGGTCGATCCGAGTTTTGACCTCGCCATCACTTCGTTCAGCCGCGGCCAGATCGCCGAGCTCCAAGTCGACTTGACCCGGCGCCGCGCGATCCAGCGTCACCACACCGCGACTCACCTGCTGCACTTCGCCTTGCGCAAGGTCCTCGGCCCTCACGTTCGCCAAGCCGGTTCGCTCAATGCGCCGGACCGCCTTCGGTTCGACTTCGCGCACTTCGAGGCGCTCAAGCCCGAGCAAATCCGCGAGATCGAACAGATCGTCAACCAACGGATCATCGACAATGCCGAGGTCGACGCCTACGAGACCGAGTTCGACAAAAAGCCCGAGGGCACCCTCGCCTTCTTCGGCGAGAAATACGGCAAGGTCGTCCGGGTGGTCGACGTGGGCGGCTACAGTCGCGAGCTCTGCGGCGGTACCCACGTTGGCACTACCGGCGAAATCGGTTTGGTCAAAGTGGTGAGCGAGGGCGCGATCGCGGCCGGCACCCGCCGCCTCGAGGCCGTCGCGGGCGAAGCCGCGTTCGCGCTCGTGGCCGAACACGAAGCCAATCTCAAAGCTCTCAGCTTGAAACTCAACACGTCGCCCGCCGACGCCGTGGCCAAGCTGGACAGCCTGCTCGCCCAAAAAGCCGAGTTGGAACGGAAGATCAAAGCGTTTGAACAGAAAGCCGCCGCGGGGATCGCCGAAGACCTCGCCAAACACGCGGTCGAGCGCGACGGCTTGAAGTTCGTCTCCGCCGTCGTGACCACCGATAACGCCGAGACGCTCCGGTCCCTCGGAAGCCAAATCCTGGCCAAAATCGGCGAAGGCGTGGTTACGCTGGGCGCCGCGCTGGGCGACAAAGCCTCGCTCGTGGCCTATTGCTCTCCCGCCGCGATCAAGGCCGGACACCAGGCCGGTAAAATTATCGGCGAACTGAGCGGTAAACTCGGAGGCAAAGGCGGCGGAAAACCCGACTTCGCCATGGGCGGAGCCAAAGACGTCGGCAAACTGGCCGACGTGCTCAAAGCATAAAAGCACGAAGGAACCACTCATGAACCCTCAGCGCCACTCATTCAGAGCGCAGCCTCGCATCGATGAGCGCCTTTTGGGTTTCATGAGTGGTTAAAAAATGTCCGATTCCGACCCTTCCTCGCCTGCGCTGAAGGAGATTTTCAACGAAGCGAGGTATCGCTCGCTGGCGAAGGAGCTGCGGACGATCTTTCCGGCGTTCGACGCGAAACGTTTTCTCGCGCTCACGCTGGCTGACCTGGATACGCGCTCCCTCCTTCAGCGGATGCGACGCACCTCGGAAGCCCTGCGCGAGACCTTGCCTCCGCGTTTTCCCGCCGCGCTGAAAATCCTTCGGCAATTAGCCCCTCGGATTCAGCACAGCTTCACCTCGATCGTACCGCCCGATTTCGTCGCGCTGTATGGGCAAGACCACTACGAACTCTCGCTCGAGGCACTGAAATTCTTCACGCCTTTTGGCTCCGCCGAATTTGCGATCCGCACGTTCCTCAAGTCGGACCTGAAGCGCACGCTGGCCGTGATGGAGACTTGGGCCACCGACGAAAACGAGCATGTCCGTCGTCTCGCCAGCGAAGGATCCCGTCCACGCCTGCCCTGGTCATTTCGCCTGGATGCGATCATCCGAAATCCCGACCTCACCGCGCCAATCCTGAGTCGGCTAATCAACGACCCGAGTCTCTACGTCCGGAAATCCGTCGCCAACCACCTGAACGATATTTCCAAGGATCACCCCGATTGGTTGATCGCCTGGCTGCGTGCGCAAGACCTGAGTCATCCGCATGCTCGGTGGATTGCCAAACGCGCCGTGCGCACCTTGGTCAAACGCGGTCACCCCGAAGCCCTCGCGCTGATCGGCGCGACCGGGCACGCCGAGATCAAAGTGAACCATTTCACCGTGGCGCCGCGCCGGGTGGAATTATACCAAGTTGCATTCAAACGTATAATAACCTCGCCAAAAGGCCTCCGAACAGGAGGCTTTTTTTATGCGCCCGACCAAGCCGTTTCCTTCTGGGACAACCAAGCGATTACAGCAGTTGTTGAAGCAGGCCCGCAGTGTCGCCGATCAGCGGCGTATCCAGGCCGTTTTGATGCGAGCTGTGGACTCGTCACCCCCTGAACGCATTGCGGTGGTGACCGGTTTGAGCGTCAACACCGTGCGGGTGTTGCATTCGCGTTTCCTGCGGGAGGGCGAGGCGTTTCTGATCGGCAGGCCTGGGCGGGGAGGCCGTCGTCACAGCCTGCTGAGCACCGAGCAGCAAACCGCTCTGCTCAAGAAACACGTGCAGGCTGCGGGCGAGGGGCACATCGTCGAAGCAGGAAGCTTCAAGCGTGAGTACGAGGCGTTGGTCGGTCACCTGGTCGCGGCGACCACCGTTTACCGCCTGCTAGCTAAGGCGGGCTGGCGCAAGATTGTGCCCCGTCCCAGCCATCCGGGAAAACAACCCGAAGCGGAGGCAGCGTTTAAAAAAAATACGCGGACATCGTCGCGCAGGAAAAGGCGCAAGCCGGTGCGAGGCTGAAGATCCTGTTCATGGATGAGGGCCGTTTTGGCCGCATCAGCGTGCTCCGTGCCTGTTGGGCCCCCGAACCTGTGCGCCCCAAGGTGCCCCGTCAGGTGGTTCGCGAGTCGCTCTACGCCTTCGCAGCGATCGCTCCACGGGAAGGCGAAGGTCTGGCCTCCCTCTCGCCCAAGTGCAACACCGACGCCATGTCGCGCTTTCTCCTCGCCGTGCTTGATCACTGGCCCGATCAGCGACTGCTCCTCTTTCTCGACGGCGCCGGCTGGCACAAATCCAAACGCCTGCCCGTGCCCGAACGCCTGCGGCTGGAGCTGCTGCCAGCGTACACTCCCGAGTGCAATCCGACCGAACACGTCTGGGATGAAATCCGTGAAAAAGGCTTCGCCAACCGCTTCTTTGCCACCCTTGACGATGTCGATCTTCGTTTAAAAACCGAGCTAGCACTGCTGCTCGATGACCCTGTACGTCTCTGCAATCTTACCGCCTTCCCGTGGCTAATCTAGCCGAGTTATTATATCTTTGAATGCAACTTGGTAT
>Ga0070717_10002339_pt1 | contig 13349 bp, 13 predicted proteins | sample LARL113metaG_FD_71366 | JGI IMG/M metagenome (GOLD analysis project Ga0070717, IMG submission 71366) | Corn, switchgrass and miscanthus rhizosphere microbial communities from Kellogg Biological Station, Michigan, USA - LAR L11-3 metaG | ecosystem: Host-associated > Plants > Roots > Rhizosphere ... | reverse complement strand
ATCCGCGTCATCCTAGCCCGGGCGGTCCCGTTATTCAAGACCATAGTTCAAAGCCTTTCACACCGTTACATCCTACACACGCGATAGCGTCCGCCGCAGAGCGGCTTCGTTCTGACGGCCTACTCGGACACAACCCTGTTATAGAACGGTCTTCGTGTCAGTCACGGGACTTGTAATTTCCGAGCGGCCTCGGTCCTCTATATAACGCGCAATCCTGCCGCGAGTGTCACCAGAGCCCGGTCTCCGGCGGGGGCAGCCAGGTCACCGAGCTGCGGGTAGGCCACGAGGGAGCACACCACCGTTTTGAGAACGCGGAGATCCCCATCGCGCGCGGAGCCGAGATCATCACCGGACGCACCCTGGTGAACGATCGCGCCATCTGCCCCAATGGAGCGTTTCCCAGCACCGAAATCCAGGAGCACCTGCCTGACAGTGAAAATGTCCGCACAACCCGGCTGTCCCTGAGTCTTCTGGGCGACGGTCTTGTGGAGGCGGTGGCCGATCAGACGTTCATCGAGCTCGCTCGCAAACAGTGCAAGGAGACGCACCATAAGATCTGCGGACAAGCGATTTTTGTCCCCATCCTCGAAGCTCCCGGGCAGACCGGGGTTGGGAGGTTCGGCTGGAAGGACCAGCACGCTAGTCTGCTCTCATTTTCCGGGGACGCCTACCTGAACGAGATGGGCATCACCACGCGCCTGTTCCCTGACGAGGTGACCAAGCTGTGCAACACTGCATCGGAGCCCAACGATGTGCCCGATCCGGACGGACTGGACGACCTGGACCACTTCGCGCGCTTCATCCGCGCTACCAAGGCGCCGGCCCGTGACGCGCAACTGGCAGCGACGCCGCAAGCCAAGCGCGGCTCCGAGCTATTCGAGAAGGTCGGCTGCGCCACCTGCCACGTGCGCGCTTTGACCACCGCACCCGCCGGAACCAAGATCAATGGCGGGAAATTCACCATTTCCGACGCGCTGGGAGCGAAGACCTTCTATCCCTATTCGGATTTCCTGATGCACAACGTGGGGACGGGTGACGGCATCGTCGTGCCCATGGTGGAACATTACGGCCGCAGGATGTATCAGACCACATGGAGGAATTTTTCGGGCGAGGACTTCCACAACGCGCGGTTCAAGGTACGGACAGCGCCGCTGTGGAGCGTCCGGCTGCGCAGCCGGTTGATGCATGACGGAGCTTCGGTGACTCTGCGAGATGCGGTCACGCGCCACGGCGGCGAAGCTTCCGAGGTGATGCACCACTTCGAAAAACTATCGCACGCCGACCAGGAAGCCATCCTCGAATTCCTCCGGTCGCTATAGGACTCAGGAAGGGCGCCTGCGAAGCGGACCGACCGTCTTACTCGTACCTCAACGCCTCGATCGGGTCCAGCCGAGCCGCCGTTCGCGCCGGATAAAAGCCGAAGAAAATTCCCACTGCCATCGAGAACACGACCGCAGCGACAATCGCCATCGGCGAAACCAGCACCGGCCAGCCAAAGAGCTGCGTGATCAGAACTGAAGCTCCCATCCCGGTCACAATACCGATTGCGCCGCCAAACAGGCTCAGCACCACGGCCTCGATCAAAAACTGCTGCTGCACGTCTCCTTCAGTCGCCCCAATCGCCATCCGGATTCCAATCTCGCGCGTGCGCTCCGTCACCGAAACAAGCATGATATTCATTACGCCAATGCCGCCCACGATCAGCGAAATGCTTGCGATGGAGGCCACTAAGATCGTGAACAGACGCGCATTCTGATCCGCCAGATCGGCAATATCCGCCAGATTGCGCACGAAGAAGTCGTCATCTTGCGCCGCACGAATCCGGTGCCGGTCCCGCAGCAGCGCCGTGATCTGCTGTTGTGCGGTGTAGCTGGCCTGCTGCGAAACCGCCGATACCATGATCCATCGCAGCCAGTTCTGCCCGGTAATTTTCTTCTGCAGCGTGGTGATGGGCACCGGAATAATGTCGTCCTGATCCTGGCCCATGGCTGCCGACGTTCCTTTCGCCGTCAGTAGCCCCACCACTTTGAAAGGCAAGTTATTGATGCGAATTGTTTGTCCGATCGGATCCGTCGGTCCGAACAGGTTCTTCCTGACCGTCTCGCCGATCACCGCGACGTTCGCAGCCATATTTACGTCGTCCTGCGAAAAAGAAGTTCCTTCTGCAAAAGGCCAACTGCGAATATCGAAATACTGCGGTTCGGTACCGTTAAGATTGGTCGCCCAGTTGTCATTGCCGAAAACTACTTGCGCCGAAGCCTGCGACCCTGGAGCTGCCGCCTTCACCGAAGGGCATTCCCGCAGGATCGCGGTCATGTCGTCGTAAACCAGGGTCTTCGTCGCGCCCCAACCCATGCGCATGCCACCACGATTCACTGTTCCCGACTGCACAAACAACATGTTCGATCCCATGGCCGCAATCTGCTGTTGCGCCTGCTCTTGCGCGCCCTGCCCCACGCTGACCATGGCAATCACCGCGCCTACGCCAATGATGATCCCCAGCATGGTGAGCGCCGACCGCAGCTTATTTCGAGCCAGCGCTCGCATTGCAATGCGAATGATTGCCAGTAAATCCATAAACCCTGCTTAAGCCGCCCTCGGCGGCGATCCCTGCCGCGCAGCTTGCGCCGCAATCTTCCCCAATTTCACCAGCCTCGCCACAATCGACGGTATCGTGCGATCGTGCGCCTTGGCGATATCCTTGAAATCCATCCCCTTGCGCAACTCCTCGCAAACCTGCGCGTCTTCGGCACGCGTCCAGGTGCGAAACGCATTGCGCGGCCGCTTCGTTTCCCGCCCTTGCTCTGCTACCAGAGCCGAAATCGCCCGATTCAACGCTTCGCACCGTTTGCGGCTGCCGGCAAACGGACCTCTCCTCCAGAGCCTCGCCATTTTCCGGATTCGTTCCATTTGCCAGTGCCCGCATGATTTTCAATGCTTCCTGAATATCCATAAAGACCTCCGGCCCAATCATATGAATTCGAAGGTCCCTTTTCTGTGATCTGTGAACATATCGTTAAATTCTTCAATCCTCCACGCTCGGCATTGTCTTCAGCACCTCGCCAGCCATTGGCCGTTTCGGCACAGCTTCATCCCGCTGAATTTTCCCATCACGAAATTGAATGCGCCGCTTGGCAAACTGCGCGATGTCGGACTCGTGCGTAACCAGCACAATCGTCAGGCCGTCGTCATTCAGCTTTTGGAAAACTTCCATGATCTCCACCGACGTCCTGCTGTCCAGGTTTCCCGTCGGCTCATCCGCCAACAAGATCGATGGCCGATTTACCAGCGCTCGCGCAATCGCCACCCGCTGCTGCTGCCCGCCCGAAAGCTGGGAAGGGAAGTGCTGCGTGCGATCCCCCAGCCCCACCAGTACCAGCGCTTCGTGTGCACGCTTGTGGCCTTCTTCCTTGCTGACGTGGGCGTATAGCGTGGGCAGTTCGACATTTTCCAGCGTGGTTGTGCGCGAAAGCAGATTGAATCCCTGAAACACAAATCCAATCTTGCGATTGCGGATCGCCGCCAGCTCCTTTTTCGTGAGCCGTGATACTTCAATTCCTTCGAGCAAGTAGCGTCCGGTGCTGGGCTTGTCGAGGCAACCGACGATGTTCATGAACGTCGATTTTCCGCTGCCGCTCGCCCCCATGATGGCGGCGAATTCTCCACGCCCGATCTGCAAGGTAACTCCACGCAGCGCGTGCACCCGCGTTTCTCCCAGATCGTAATATTTATGCACATCCTCGATCTGGATAAGCGCGCCTTGCTCTCCGCTTATAGCGGTCACTACTGTGGGTTGTGAAATCGTTGCCATTAAGTTCTTCCTGCTACAGATCGGAGCCGAGTTATCTAACTCGCGGCGTTCCTCCGCCAAGCCCCGGCGGACGCGCGCCAGCACTAGCTCCGCCGCCCATCGCGCCGGTTACCAACTCGTCTCGCTCGTTCAGTTCTCCATTCAGTACTTGTGCAACCTCGGTAACCGTGTGGTCCGTAATTCCGGTGCGAATCCGTACCGGTTCGAGTGTCTTGTCCGCACGCAGCTTCCAAACAACAGCCACGTCCGCTCGCGCCACGTGCTGTTGCCCTGCGCCAGCCGCTCCCGGTCCGCCGCCTGGCGTCCCTTCGCCGCGATTGCGAAATTGTTTGCCGGATGCTGATGCTGCGGGAGCGCCGCCGCCTGCGGCTTGCCGCATCAATCCATACTTCTGATACAGCGCCCGAATCTGCTCCGCAGATAAATCCGGTTTGTAACGCAATGCGCCATTCGCCACCCGCAGCACACTATTTGCGGTGGCCACCGGAATTGTGATGTACGCCGTCATCCCCGGAAACAGCCTCAGTTCCGGGTTGTCAAAATCAATGATGGTGTTGTATGTGACCACATTCTGCACGGTGGTCGCGTTCAGCCGAACCTGCGAAACCCGCCCGCTGAATGTAACTTTCGGAAACGCGTCTACCTTGAAGCTGACCATCTGCCCGGTGCGGATCATGCCCACATCGGATTCATCCGTCGAAGCGTAGACCTGCATCTTGGTTAAATCTTGCGCGATCGTGAACAGCGTCGGCGCTTGCAGTGAAGCCGCCACTGTCTGGCCGACGTCCACATTACGCGCAATTACAGTCCCATCGATGGGCGCGTGAATCGTCGTGTAGTCCAGATTGGTTTGCGCTACCGTTACCGCCGCTTGTTTCTGCTGCACCTGGGCTGCAACCTGGGTGACCTGCGCCTCCGCGGCAGCAACTGCCGCATCGTTCGTATCCGCGTTCGCCTTCGCTAAATCGAGTTGCTGCTGGCTGATGACTCCCTGCTGAGCCAGACCCAAATTGCGCTGGTAATCGGCTCGCGTCTGCAGCGCGCTAGCCTTGGCCTTTTCTAAACTTGCCTGAGCTGCGATCAAATTTGCTTTCGCATTTGCATAATCCGCCTTCGCCTGCAGCAGCGCGCCTTCAAACAAAGCAGGATCAATCTGCGCGATCACCTGGCCTTTTTTCACTCGCGAATTGAAGTCGGCATAAAGTTTCGAAATGGTTCCCGAGACCTGTGATCCTACCTGCACCGTGGTGACCGCGTTGATCGTCCCGGTTGCATCCACTTCCTGCCGTATATCGCCTTTGTCCACCTTGGAAACGTAATACTGCGGCTTATCGCTGCCCTTGAACTCAAACGCGGCGAGGATCGCGATGGCAACCACCACCAGACCGGCAATCAGCCAATGTTGTTTCAGTAGTTTCAAATGAATCCTCGGTTCGGAAATCGCAAGCTGGCGCTCGTTTTGTCTCGCTCCCGGGACAATTGCCTTCGCGCCGCACTTTTCCGATAGAATCTCTAGCTTCCGCTGGACCCCACATCCAGCACGATACTCTATCAATTTTGATGGTGGGCGTTACAGAGGAGATGCGACCTTTGTCCAACATTTACAAAAGTTTACGAGCCTTCTCGTTGCTTCGAAGATGAAGGATTGCTTAATTCATTGGCAAGCAAATTCCTCACCCTCGTATTGGTATCGATAATGGCGCTGGCGGTGCCTGCCTCCGCCCAGATTACCGTTGCCGCTGCCGCCGATTTAAATGCGGCCTTAACTGAAATCGCCGGCAACTACGAAAAATCCGGCGGTAGCAAAGTCCGCTTATCGGTTGGTTCATCTGGAAATCTGTTTAATCAAATCCAGAATGGTGCCCCTTTCGACGTCTTCTTCTCAGCTGATCTCGATTACCCTAAGAAGTTGATCGAAGCTGGCCTTGGGGAGAAAGCGTCTCTGTATCCGTATGCCGTTGGGCAACTCGTGCTCTGGGTACCGGCTTCGTCATCGCTGGACGTTGAACACGGCGGCATGAGTATCCTGCTCGACCCCTCAGTCAAAAAGATTTCTCTCGCCAATCCCGAGCATGCACCGTACGGACGCGCCGCGGTCGCTGCTTTACGCCATTTCAGACTTTATGAGAGGGTTTCTGATCGCTTCGTGTTCGGAGAAAACGTCTCCCAAGCCGCGCAGTTCGTCGAATCCGAAAACGCACAGGCCGGATTTGTCGCGCTCTCACACGCGATGGCGCCTGGCATGAGAGACAAAGGCCGGTACTGGATAATTCCTTCTGATGCTTATCCGGTTTTGCATCAGGCAGTGGTAATCCTCTCGCACTCGTCCAAGAAAAACGAGGCTTCCGCGTTCCTCGATTACTTAAAGAAACCGGAATCCACCGCCGTGCTGCGGCATTACGGATTCTCCGTTCCGGAAAAAACGCCAGAGGCAAAGCATTAATGGACTGGCAGGCATCTGGGCTCACTATACGACTCGCGGTGCTAGTAGCGATGATTCTCATCGTTATCGGACTGCCCATCGCCTACTGGATCACCTACTCGCGCTGGCGCTGGAAGTTTCTCATTGAAGCTATCGTCGCGCTCCCCATCGTCCTGCCTCCGACTGTGCTCGGCTTTTATCTGCTGATCGCGCTTGGCCCTCGCAGTCCACTGGGGCGCTGGTGGCAAGCCCTAACCGGCCACACGCTGGCATTTACCTTCGAAGGCCTCGTGATCGGCTCCATCATCTACAGTCTGCCTTTCGCGGTGCAGCCTTTCTCAGCCTCGTTTGGCGGGGTTGATCGCCGGTTGCTCGCAGCCTCCGCCACCCTCGGCGCCTCCCGCCTGCGAACGTTCTTCCACATCATTCTGCCGCTCTCAACGTCAGGTCTAGTTACAGGCGCGGCGCTCAGCTTCGCCCACACTATGGGTGAGTTCGGCGTTGTGCTGATGGTGGGCGGCAATATTCCCGGCGTAACCCGCACCGTTTCCATTGATATCTACGATAAAGTTCAAGCTTTCGATTACTCAGCGGCAAACACCACGGCTATCGTGCTGCTCGCCATTTCCTTCACCGTACTCTCTGTCATCTACGCGCTGAACCGCAGCTATTGGCCATTCTTATGGTTTGGGCGCCAATCAAGATAGGGAGCACTGCGATGCTCGGCGAACTCTGCGAGTCCTTTGCGATCTCTGCGGTTAAAGGTTTTGACCAATGTCAGGAAGATGACTTCACCGAATACGCAAAGCGGTGAATCTGAGCGTCGATTTCTTTGCGCAGATCGCTCCAGATGTTTTTATCCATGGAGATGAAAGTTCTTACGATTTCCGGGTCGAATTGACGGCCCGACCAGCGCTCAATTTCTTCCCGCGCTGCCTCCACCGTTTGCGCCGCGCGATAAGGGCGATTGGAGGTGATTGCGTCGAGCGTGTCGGCTACAGAAAACATCCGGGCGCCAAGCGGGATTTCCTCGCCCTTGAGTCCGCGCGGATACCCGGTTCCATCAAATCTCTCCTGATGGGAGTAGACAATTTCGGCAGCCTCAGCCAGGAATGGAATCTTCTTCAATATCTGATAGCCGTGGAAGCAGTGTTCGCGCATAATCGTTACTTCATCGGGCGTCAGCTTGTCGGGCTTGCGCAGAATATTATCGGGGATCGCCATCTTGCCGATATCGTGGAGAAACGCGCCGCGAGCGATCACGCGGATTTCATCCGCCGAAAGTCCCAGCGCCCGCGCGATCGCAATCGTAAACGCCGTTACCCGCTTGGAGTGGCCTTCGGTCTCTGCATCCTTCAAATCGAGGGCGTCACCGAGCGCCTCCAGCGTAATGTCATAGGATCGCTCGAGATTTCCCATCGCCTTGCGCAACTGTTCAGTGCGGGCTTCAACCAAAAGCTCCATATTGGTCAGATACTCGCGGTTCTCGAGTTTCAGCCGGCGATTCTCCAGCGCTCGCCGCACAGTGGCCAGGAGCTGTTCCCGCTCAAATGGCTTCAGCAAGTAGTCATAAGCGCCATTGCGCAGGGCGGCGAGTGCGACGGAAATATCGTGCACCGCGGTTACCATCACCACCGGCATGTCAGGAAATCTCTCTTTGGTTTTTTCCAGCAGGCCAATCCCGTCGAGATTGGCCATCATCAGGTCGGAGAGCATCAGCTCGAATTCTTCGCCAGAATCGAGCAGCGCCAGCGCCTCCATGCCGGAAGCCGCCTGACGGCAGTTGAAGTTAGCGCTGGTCAGCATCGAGGACACAATCTCGCGGATTGTCTCCTCGTCATCAACTATCAGAATTCGCTCGGAAGGCATGGGGCCTGTTCAGTGTACGGGTATTCTATCTCACATCCGAGATTCCGAAAGTAACCAGCTATGCCCGGAAAGCCCATCGGTAACCGGAATTCGCGTGCTATTAAGGGAAGAGCGCTTTCTCCCCCTTATCGCGATGAACGGAATCCTAGCTTCCCACTGGCTGGTGGTCGGGGACATGACTGTCCCCCGGCTTGTGGCACAGGAGTCGGCTGCGCTCATCATCTTGGCCGCCAGCTTGCTTGTGTTCCGCACCTTTCGCGAACGCTATCTCCTCATCTGGATTCTCGGCTGGTTGGCCTACTTCATTTCCCGCTGGACAGTGCACGGCAGCCTCGATTCCGACTCTCTGCCTCGATATCTCACCGCTATCTCCCACGCCGAATTTATCCTGGCTGTCTGCCTCTTTGCCGCGGCGGTGTTTGTCTACACAAATGCAGAGGACCTCTGGCTCCCATTGCTGCTCATTTCGATTGGCGTAATCGCCTACGCGGCAGCCCGGGCGCTGCTATGGCCCGATTCGGTCACTTTGCGAGTCGCGCTCGAAATTTCTTATCGCCTGATTGCGCTGACCGCGTCCATCCAGTTGATCCGCTTCCGCTGGGCTCGCTGGGAAATTGGAGCGTGGCTCCTGAGTCTTAGCCTCTTGCTCCAGCACCTCAAGTGGGCTCCGATCACTGATCGCCTTCCGCCCGGTTTCAGCCTCGTGGGGAGCATGTTGCTGGGGTTGAGCATGCTTCTGGTGGTCTTTGACGACTACAAATTGCGCACACGGCGCTTGGGAGTAGTCAACGCTCTCACCACCACCATTACTCGTGCTCAACAACATGGCCCGATGATGGTCACCGCGCTCGAAGAGCTCAAACGGCTAATGCATGCCAGCGCCGCATGGATCCGCCTGCTTGAGGGCGACAAGATGGTGATCGCCCAGCAGATTGGCCTTTCCCAGGAGTACCTGCGCGAGCGAGGCGCTGTGGAGCTGGATGACAATCTGGAGTACGTGCTGCGGGAAGGCACCGCGAAGGTGATGAAAACGTCTGCTGCGGCCGAAGACTTTCAAATATACCTCAAGGCCGAACGCTTTCATCACGTCGTGCTGGTGCCTCTACTGGGAAAGAAATCAGCCATCGGCATTCTTGTTCTCGGCAGCCGTCATCGCCTCTCCTACACGCCCGATGAGATCGAGTTTCTGACCACCAGCGCTCATCAGCTTGGCCTGGCCATCGAGAACTTGCGCCTTGTAGAACAGATTCTTCGTTCCCAGCGCCAGTGGGCCAACACCTTCGATTCCATTCACGATTTCGTCTTAGTGCACGATGCGGAGTTCCGCGTTGTGAAGGCAAATCGTGCCATATTGCAGCGCCTGGAGCGCGCGCCCGCAGATGTAGTTGGCAATCTCTGCAAAGCTGTTCTGCCAAGAAATTATGGCCAGTGGAGCGGATGTCCTTACTGTCACGGCAGCGACGACGGCTTCTACGAAGGCACCGATCCATGCTTCGGCGGCTTTTCCATGATTTCCACCTCCTCCTACACGGAGCAGGGCAGCAAGCAAAAAGGCACAATCCACGTAGTGCGGGACACAACCGACCGGAAAATCGCCGAAGAGAAATATCGCCTGTTGTTTGAGCAGGTGCAGGAAGGCGTTTTCGTTGCCACGCCCGAAGGCAAACTTCTGGATTGCAATGACGCATTCTTGCGCATGCTCGGGTACGCCACCAGAGAAGAGCTGATGGCTTTGAACGTTGACACCGAACTTTACGCTTCCCGTGAACAGCGCGAGGTATTTCGCCGCGAGGTCGAACTTCACAACTATGTCCGGAATTTTGAAGTCACCCTGCGCCGCAAGGATGGCACATTGCTTACCGCCATGGAGAGCAGCTTCGCCACTCGCAACACCGAAGGGAAGATCGACCGTTACCAGGGGTTCCTGCTCGACATCACCGAGAAGAAACGCGCGGAAGATGAGATTCGCCGCCGCAATCGTGAACTGAATGCACTCAATGCGATGGCGGTGATCGCAACCCAGTCCTTCGATCTGGACGAAATTTTGAACCTCACCCTGCGTCAGGTGATTTCGCTCTTAGGGGCAGAAACAGGATCGATTTATCTATCTGACTCGGATGAGAAGACCTTCCGCCGCCGCGCCGGTTGGGGGCAGAGAAGTGTCGAACGGGCACGGTTCTCGGAGGTGAAATTCCCCGAAGGTTTCGGCGATCTGGTAACGCGCTCGCGCACCGAAGTGATCACAGCCGAGTACCTGCCGCATCTTCCCCCTTTGGTTACCGAGTTCATCCGCGCCGACGGCCTGCTCTCGTGGATCTGGGTGCTGCTCTGGGGCAAAGATGGACCCATGGGAATCATGGGAATCAGCAGCCGCGAAACCCGCGAGTACACCAGCAACGACGAAAATCTTTTGGTAGCAATTGGCCGCCAATTGTCCACCACAATCGAAAAAGTTCGTCTCTATGAAGAGACTTGCTGCGCTTACGAAGATTTGCGGCACACCCAGGAGCAATTACTACAAAGCGAGAAGATGTCTGCCATCGGCCAGTTGATTGCCGGCGTGGCTCACGAGTTGAATAACCCGCTGACCGCGATTCTGGGCTACGCCCAACTGCTCGAAAGCGAAGGTCTCGGCGAGCGCGCCGCCGATTTCGTCGGGAAGCTCTTCAAGCAGGCTCAGCGGACGCATCGCGTGGTGCAGAACTTGCTTTCTTTTGCGCGGCAGCGCAAGCCTGAGAAGCAGCAGGTAGACGTTCGCAAAGTTCTCCAGGAAACCCTCGCGCTGCGTGACTACGATCTGCGGGTAAATAACATAAAGCTGGAGCAGCAGGTTGACCCCGACCTTCCCGCCGTGACCGCCGATCCGCATCAACTCGAGCAAGTGTTTCTCAACATCATCAATAACGCCGTTGACGCCATGCTGGAAGCCGGGAAGGGCGGCAGCTTGAAAGTTCGCATGTACATAAAGGACGGCGATGTGCTCGCCGAGTTTCAGGACTCTGGGCCTGGAATCAAAGAGCCCGGCAAGATTTTCGATCCCTTCTACACGACCAAAGATGTTGGCAAAGGTACCGGGCTGGGACTCAGTATTTGCTACGGTATCGTGAAGGAGCACGGCGGCGACATAACCGCCCGCAACTGCCCGGATGGCGGCGCCATCGTCGAAGTTCGTTTCCCCTCTTCGGACAGCATAGCCACGCCTGAGATTGCGGCTACGTTGCCGCCCCGCGAGTTTGCCATTGAGGGACGCATTCTCTTGGCCGAGGACGAAGCGGCCGTTCTGGAATTCGAGCGCGATGTGCTCACCGGCGCTGGCGCTCAGGTGCTCACGTTAATGAATGCTGAGGACATCCGCACGCGCCTGCTGACAGAATCTTTTGATGCTGTGATTGTCAACGGAAAACTCCCCGGCGGATGGAGCGCTCCCGAGGTGTATGGCTGGATTTCCGGCAAATGCCCTGGTCTTGAAAAACGTCTCCTCTTTACCTTCTCCAGTGGCGCCGAACCCGGAGTAAACGATTTTCTCCAGCAGCACAACTTACCGTACCTGGTAAAACCATTCGAAGTTGCAGACCTGATCGCGCAAGCTCGGCGTCTGCTGCAAAAGACCCGCGCTGCCGACGCAAGCTAGAGCATTGCTTTGCGAACTTCGCGGATTTTCTCGGCGTTCTTGGCGGTTAAAAGCTCTTGATTAGGAACTACCGGTAAAAGTCCGGCAAAAGCAAACTGTGTCTACAAGCTCTCTTTCAATCGTCGGCTGAATTCGCGAATCGCCGTTTCATCTCGCCGATACCACATCCACAAACCCAATTTCTGCGCCTCCACCAATCCCGCTTTCGTGAGAATTGACATGTGGTGAGAGATCGTCGGCTGGGACAGCCGCACTCGCTCTTCAATATCCGAGGCGCACAGACCCTCGTCTTTGCCGATCGAGCACGCGCCCGGTTCTTTCAACGCGCGCAAAATCCGCCGTCGAGTCGGATCAGCAACCGCCTGCAACATCAGATCGAACTCCTGCTCGGATTTGCCCATGGACTAACAAATACCCATCACATTGGCCGCTGTCAATATATTGATTCAGCAGAAAGCAACTATCAGATATGACGGCGGTTGCCCCACCCTTCGTTTCTTGGAGGGTGGATTCCACGTCCATTAGCTCTTGGGATTTTGGTGAGCTGTGAAGACCTACTCTCCTACAGATGCCATTTCCTGCCCCTGTTTTTCGTCTCGGCGGAGATTCTCGAATCTCACCGGGGCCTTCCCCAAAGTTACTAGCCATAGCGTGGCGAAATGTGGCAATAATAGGATGTGACATCCTATAGGATGTCAAACGTGAGGATTGTTCTCGACACTTTGGTCGTGGTCGCCGGACTTCGTACCTGGTTGGGAGCGGGAAACGCCGTTCTGCGCCTGGTCGCCCAGCGGCGGCTGGTGCTTTTGGCGACCCCGCCGCTCTTTTTAGAATATGAAGATGTGTTGAAGCGTCCCGAGCATCGGTTGGCTCACGGCCTGCTGCCCGAGGCGGTTGACGAATTTCTGGCGGAGCTAGCCGCGTTGATCGAGCCGGTCGAAGTTCATTTTCAGTGGCGTCCACAGGTCCGGGACCCGAATGACGAGATGGTCCTCGAAGCTGCGATCAATGGCCGGTCGGATGCGCTAGTGACGTACAACATTGCACACTTCGCCGGAGCAGCCGAGCGTTTTAGAATTCCTGTGCTGCATCCGGCTGAGCTGCTAAAGAAGGTGAAACTATGAGCAAAGCTACGTATCCATTGAAGCTTCCCCTCTCCATTAAGAAGGCTGCCCAGCGGCTGGCGAAGGAGGACGGTGTGTCGTTGAACCAATGGATCGCGGTGGCCGTCGCCGAAAAAGTTGGCGTCGTGGAAACTGCGGCCGAGTTTTTCAAGAAGCGGGCAGGCAAGGCCACCGGTGAAGGACTCATGAAGTATCTTCGCACCGCGCCCAGGACCGCGCCCGAAACGGAAGATAGGCTCAGATAGCGGGACGCCATGAAACGCAAGGCAAGCACATCGCACGATGAAGCCACAATTCGCGAACTGCGCAAAAGTCCGGAGTTCGCCGCCGAATACCTCCGCGCCGCATTGGAGGATGCCGACGAGCCCCGCGTGCTCCTGATCGCCCTGCGTCGCATCGCGGAAGCCCGCGGCGGCATTGCCAAGGTCGCCAAAGCCGACGGCATTGAGCGCGAGAGCCTGTACCGCGCCTTATCGGCTCACGGAAATCCCC
>Ga0070717_10002338_pt1 | contig 13350 bp, 11 predicted proteins | sample LARL113metaG_FD_71366 | JGI IMG/M metagenome (GOLD analysis project Ga0070717, IMG submission 71366) | Corn, switchgrass and miscanthus rhizosphere microbial communities from Kellogg Biological Station, Michigan, USA - LAR L11-3 metaG | ecosystem: Host-associated > Plants > Roots > Rhizosphere ... | reverse complement strand
CGACCTGGTCCTGGTGACGCGCCAGGGCGAGGACTTCACCGTCTCGACGCGCTGGGTCGACTGCCTTCCGCCGGAGTACGCGGGTGGGGCCGGCTGGGGCCTGCCGGCAGCGGAGCGCATCTACCAGGACGTCGCCTGGCGCGTGCAGCGCGAGCTGGAGGAGACGGTGCTGGCGGAGGCCCGCTGGCTGCATGGCGTGACCGGCGCCCGGCGGCTGTGCGTGGCGGGCGGCGTGGCGCTGAACTGCTCGCTGAACCAGCGGCTGCGGGCGGAGACGCCGTTCGAGGAGGTGTTCGTCCCCTGGGCGCCCGCGGACGACGGCGTCGCCCTGGGCTGCGCGTTCCAGGCGGCGAACGGCGAGTGCGGCCCGAGGCGGCCGTTTGCCGTGAGCCCGTACGGCGGCCGCGCCTACGCGGACGAGGAGATCCGGCACGTCCTCGACGCCTACGCCGGGCAGCGGCTCGCGCTCTCGTTCTTCCAGCCCGCCGGCGAGGCTCCGGTGGTCCTGCGTCGAGGCAGCGACGAGGTGCTGACTCCGCGCCTGGACGCGGCCGAGCGACGCTCCTTCGCCGAGATCGACTTCACGTTCGGATCGCCGGTGACCTGGCGCTTCGAGACGGCGCCCGGCTTCGGGCGGGACGAGCCGTGGCTGCACAAGCCGTCGGGCCGGCCGGCCTCGCGCCTGGTGCCCCGGGAGATCGCGTTCCGGCGTGCGGACGACCCCGTCGGCGAGGCCGCGGAGCTGCTGGCGCGCGGCCTGGTCGTCGCCTGGTTCACCGGCGGGTGCGAGTTCGGTCCGCGCGCGCTCGGGCACCGGAGCATCCTGGCCGACCCGCGCGACGCCGGGATGACGGCCAGGGTCAATGCGCTGAAGGGTCGCGAGGGATTCCGGCCGGTGGCGCCGGTGGTTCCGCTGGAGCACGCCGCCGAGTACTTCGTCCTCGACGGCGCGTCGCCCACCATGTCGTTCGCCGCGCCGGTTCGCCCGGAGCGAGCGGCCGACATCCCGGCCGTCGTGCACTGCGACGGCAGCGCGCGCCTCCAGACGGTGACCGCCGAGCAGGAGGCGCGGCTGCACGCGCTGCTCCTCGCGTTCGGCGCGCTCAGCGGCGTGCCGGTGCTGATCAACACCAGCCTCAACGACCACCGGGAAGCGATCGTGGAGACGCCCGCCGACGCTCTCCACACGTTCCTCCGCCTCGGCCTGGACGCCCTCGTGCTGGAGGACTGGATCGTGCGGCCAGAAGCGTAGGGAGCGTCAGGACGCCGGCACTGCCTCCTCCTCCGTCTCCAGCGCCGCCGAGACGGCGTCGGTGAGGCGCTGGACGCGCTGCTCGAAGCGCAGGCCGGCGCAGTGGATGATGCGAGGTCGCTCCGCCGCGGTGCGGAACGTCGCGTTCCATTCGTCTCCCAGGTAGTGGACTCCCCGGTGCCAGACCGTCGGAGCGATCATCTGCACGTCGTGCAGGTCCCTCACGTCATATCCCATCAGCTCCAGCAGCGCCGCCTGCTCCCAGTACGGGTGGTCGATCAGGTGCGTCTGCTCCCAGGCCGCGTCCAGCAGGCGGAGGCTGTCGGAGGTGCGTCGCCAGAGCATCACGCCGGTGTTCGGGAGGTCCATCCTGGCGTGGTGGTCCCTCGCGAGCGCCAGGTCGACGCCGCTCGGCACCTCACGGGAGATGTCCGCGTCGAATCGCACCACCGCGGCGTCGGCGTCGATCCAGAGCACCTCGTCGAAGCTCTGCAGCAGGCTCTGGACGAGGCGGATCTTGCCCCAGGCCGCCGGGCGCCCCTGCCCGATGTCGTTCCACTCGACGTGGAGGGCATAGCCATGGGTTCGCGAGTACCGTGCGAACGTCCCGAGGGTGATCTCGAGGAGCTGCGCGTGCCTCGCGGCTCCGATCGAGCACAGCACACGTCTGCGCGGCGGCGCCGTCACGCTCACCATTGTGGCTGCCGGCGACGCGGTTCGGATTCGCCAGCACTCCGGAATTCCGGATACGTGCGGCGCCTTCCTGTCGCTATCCCATTCACAGCCGGCGGCCCATACTCTCTCCGCATGGTGACGGCGAGGAGGGGAGGCGGATAGTGCAGGCTCCACCCACCCTGGACGAGCTCGGGCAGCGACTGGATGTGCTCAGCGATCGGTTTCCCCGCATCACGCGTCAGTATCGGGTGCCGGCGGCCATACTCGGGATCATTCACAGTGGCGAGGAGCGCTACGTCGCCGCGGGTGAGTGGACGACGGCCGCGGCCGACAGACCGTTTCCAGCCACCTCGCTGACCAAGCTCTTCACCTCGACGCTGGTCATGCGCCTGGTGGACCAGGGCCTGGTCGAGCTGGATCGGGCGGCCGTGGACTACGTGCCCGAGCTCAGCCTGCCAAGCCCGGAGCTTGGACGGCGGCTCACCGTCCGGCACCTGCTCTCACACACCAGCGGGCTGCGCGACGGCGCCCTGGAGGCGGTTGACGGGCTGGAGCCGCTGACGGACCAGAGCATCGCCGAGTACGTCGCGCGCAGCCGGGCGCTGGTGCGGGTGCCGCCGCCCGGCGAGGTCTACTCGTACAGCTCGCCGGGCTTCGTGGTGCTCGGCCGGCTGGTCGAGCTCGTCACGGGCAGGGAGTGGCCCGAGGCGCTCCGGGAGGGCCTCCTCGGGCCGCTCGGGCTGACGGCTACGGTTCACCATCCCGAGATGCTCGCCGGCCGCGGCTTCGACGCGTCGGGCTGGTCGTGCAAGGGCGACGCCCCGACGTTTTCGCGCTGGCTGGCCCCGGCCGCCATGATGGCGACGACGATCCGCGACCTCCTCGCGTTCTCGCGGCTCCACCTCGACACCCGCGGCCCCGAGCTGCGGCTGCTGCTCGGCGACGACGCGGTTCGGGCCATGCGCGAGCCCCAGATCGAGCTCCCCGATCCCGGCCTCGGGGTGGCGGGCGGCCTGGGGTGGCGAATCCTCGACAGGAGCTCCGACCTGGTCGGGCACTGGGCACTCGGACACGGGCATTCCACGGCACTCTGGGTGCTGCCGGCTCGCGACCTGGCCGTGGCTGTCGTCGCCCTGGATGGTGACGCGCAGTGGATGCTCTGGGACATCTGCGGCCCGGTATTCGGGGACCTGATGGTCCAGGACACTCCCCGCCGGGTCCGGGACTTCGATCCCGAGACCGCGGGCCGCGTGATGGGCATCTACGAGCTCCCCGGCGTTCGCTTTCGCGTGGAGACCGGCGATACCGGCCTGCTCCTGACCTGCGAGGAGCGCGGACACGGGCCGGGGCAGTTCGCCGCGTGGACCGGCGCGGCGCTGACGCTCCAGCCCACGGAGGTGCCGGACGCCTACCTGGCGCGTGGGCAGAATCGAGTGAGGATCCTCGTTCACTTTCGGCGGCCGGACAGCGCAGGTCGATACAGGTACCTGTGCGTCCTGGCCCACGCCGCGACGCGCGTTGACTGACGTGCCAACGCGCTGCGGGCGCGGGAGCGAGCCCCCGTCGGTCCGGGCCTCGTGATGCGACTCCACGTGCTGTGCCTGCACGACGTCGTCAGGGGCCACCCCTCGTCGCCGTGGGCGGTGACGGAGGAGGAGATCGACGGCATCGTCGAGGAGTACCGGGCCGCGGGCTACGCACTGGTGACGCTCGACGAACTGTCGTCGGCGCCCGACCGGGCGCTGGCCGTGACCGTGGACGATGCCTGCGCCGGCGCCGCGTCGTGGCTGCTGAGGCGCGCGGGCCGCCTCGCGGCGACGGTCTTCGTCGTGGCCGGGTGGATCGACGAGCCGGACCGGATCCCGCCGACGGAGCGGTACAGCGAGTTCTGCTCGTGGGAGGAGCTGGCCGCGCTGCGCGATGCCGGGCACCTCATCGGGTCACACACGATGACCCACCCGGAGCTGCCGTCGCTGCCCGCGGAGGACGCTCGCCACGAGCTGCGGGAGAGCCGGCGGCGGATCCAGGAGGCGCTCGGCACGCCCACACAGCACTTCGCGGCGCCCAAGGGCCAGCTGTCCGCCCAGGTGCTGGAGCTCGCGAAGGAGGCCGGCTACCTCACGGTCTGTGGGACGGCGGGAGGCGTCAACGGCCCCCGGGAGGCGGCGTCCGGGGTGCTGAAGCGTTTCGTCCTGCGGCGGGACCGGCCACTCCTGGGACGCCCCTGGCTGCGGCCGTAGGGCCTGTGACGACCTCACGGCATCGGTGTGGGTCCGAGCCCGTGCGCCTGCATCAGCTGCTCGATCAGCTCCCGGGGCAGCTGCTTGTCGACGAAATGGACCACCCGGGCATCCCATCGGAACCGCGCGAGGGCCCGCGCGGTGTGGACCTGCTGCAGGTAGTGTGCGCCTGACTTCCTGACCGGCGGATCGGCCTGGAGCACGTCCAGCAGGAAGCAGGCGTACATGGTGAACTCCCCAAACGTCTGGAGGTCCTGGGGCGTGGGCTCCACTCCGGCGAGCCGGCTCCACACCGACCCCCTGCCGAACCGGGCGACGAGGTACTCATCCAGGAGACGCAGGTAGCCGCAGTCGAAGCAGTGGAAGTCGAAGATGAAGTCGGCGTAGCGCCAGGAACGATGCGGCCTCGTACCCAACAGCCGGGACACGTGCATCAGACGCGTACGTTCGTAATCCAGGTGCCAGTCGGTGCCTGGATCCGGGTGTCGGTTGTAATAGAGGATCGCCGAGCGGCCCCGCGAGCTGCTCTGGAGGATCGCGCGATGCGAGATCGGTCTCAGGATGACGGTATCCGCCCCCAGGCTGCATACGAATGCGCTCTCCGGCCAGAACCTGAACGAGCGGAGCTTGATGGCCTGCTGGCGGTACCAGTGGTGGAGCCGCATCTCCTCGCGCGTCAGCCACGAGGAGTCGTGCTCGATGGATGCCCCTCCGTATCCGGGCATCCCCGCCAGGCGGGCTCGCAGTCCGGCGGTGTCATTGGTGATGAGCAGCAGGTCGCCGATCGGTCCGTAGTGAGCCGCGACAGACCTGAGGCTGAGCTCGAGCAGGCGATCGAAGTCCCGGCTGTGCACGCACATGAAGAGGTTGACCGGAGGCTCGCGACTGCCGTCCGACCCGGGTGAGACCATCGTCACGGTCAGTGTAATTTCGCCACATTGTGCGGTGACCCACGCTGACCTACAGTCATCCTCGGTGTTCGACCTCGGGCTGTCAGGCAGCCTCTTCGAGCTGGAGAGCGCGGAGTTCGAGAACGTGCACTTCGGGCACCTCCACGACGCCGCGGCGGCCGTGGTCGCCGGCGGCCAGGTGCTCGCGGCCGTCGAGGAGGAGCGTCTCAACCGGCTCAAGCACTCGAACGCGTTCCCGAGCCTGGCGGTGCCCGAGTGCGTCAGGTCGGCCGGAGTGCGGCCGCGCGACCTGCGCTCGGTGGCCTTCTTCTTCGGTGAGGACCACGTCGATCAGCAGCTGAACCTCCTCCGGATGCGGCGGACCGTGCGGGCGCCGGGAAGCGCCCGGGAGCGGCTCGCCGCGCTGGTGTCCCGGGCGCTGGACTGGCCGGTCTCGGAGGCGCAGATCACGTTCGTCCGGCATCACCTGGCCCACGCCGCGGCCACGTTCAGCGCTTCCGGGTTCCGCACGGCCCTGGTCATCGTCGCGGACGGCAACGGCGACGACGAGGGGACGTCCATCCTGCGCGCCACCCCTGACGGGTTCGAACCGCTGGCCGCCTTCCCCCGATCGAGCTCGCTCGGGCACTACTACACCCGTGTCCGCGAGCTGTTGGGGTTCGGACCGTTCGAGGAGTTCAAGGTCATGGGCCTGGCCCCCTACGGCGACCCCCGGGTCGGCGCGGGCCTCCTCGACGGCACCTGGGAGCTGCTGCCCGGCGGCGCGTACCGGCTCGACTGGGAGGGTCTTCACAACCACCTGCAGCCGAAGGTCGTCGCCCGGCTGCCGGGGGGGCCGCTCTCGGCCGCGCACGCGGACCTGGCCGCCGGGCTGCAGTGCGTGCTCCAGGACGTCCTGCGCCACCTGGCGCGGCACTGGACGTCGGAGACCGGTCTCACGGACCTCTGTCTGACGGGAGGGGTGGCCCACAACTGCACGGCCAACGGCGTGCTGGCCATGGAGGGCGTGGCCTCGCGGCTCTTCGTACATCCCGCCTCGCACGACGGCGGCGCCTCAGCGGGCGCGGCGATCGCGATCGCGCCGCGTGAGGAGTGCGCGCGGCGCGTCATCGTCCACGCCAACTGGGGGCCCCTGCCGGGCACGCGCGCCTCGATCGAACGGGCCCTCGAGTGCTGGGCGCCGTTCATCGAGAGCGAGGAGCGCGCCGACGCGGTCGACTGGGCCGCCGCGTCCATCGCATCCGGCCTGGTGATCGGCTGGGTCGCGGGTCGGGCCGAGTTCGGCCCGAGGGCGCTGGGCAACCGGAGCATCCTGGCGGACGCTCGGCTGGCCGACATGCGGGACCGGCTCAACGACATGGTCAAGAAGCGCGAGGGCTTCCGGCCGTTCGCGCCGGCCGTGCTGGCCGAAGAGGCGGCCGCCTGCTTCGATCTGCCCGCCCGCGTGGTGGCGCCGGGCTTCATGAGCTTCGCCGTGCCGGTCCGGCCCGAGGTGCGCGCGCTGCTGCCGGCCGTGACCCACGTGGACGGGTCGGCCCGGGTCCAGGTCGTCACCCGGGAGGCGAACGAGCGCTTCTGGACGCTGCTGCGAGCCTTCCGGTCCCTGACCGGCTGCCCGGTCCTCCTGAACACGTCGCTGAACAGCTCCGCCGAGCCGATGGTGGTCACGGTAGGGGACGGTCTGCGCACCCTTCTCACCACCGGCCTGGACGCGCTCGTCGTCGACGACTGGGTCATCGTGCGGCGTCCGGACGTCGATGCCGCGGCCTGGCTCCGGCTGCGGCCCACGCTCCCTCACGGAACGCTCCTGCTGGAGCAGACGGACAGCCGGGGCGTGCGGCGGGCCGTGGTGCGGCGGCGGCAGGCGGCCTGGGGCGCGGGGACGGAGATCAGCGCCGCGCTGGCGAGACGTCTGGCCGGCTCGCCCGACATCGCCGGCGACCCCACCGAGCTGCTCGCGGAGCAGCGCCGCTTGTGGGAGCTCCGCCTGATCGACCTGGCACCCTGAGCAGGGCGCTCGGACGGCATCCGCGCTCAGGGCGTATCGCAGCTCCAGGCCTGGATCGGGGCTGTGGACTGGACGCGCAGGTACCAGGTGACCGGCTGCGTCGTCCGCGGCAGGCCGATCGCTTCCCAGCCGGAGGCCGGCACCGTCACAGTGGCGGTCGGCTGCTGTTGGGGACCCTGCGCGAGCCACAGGAAGAGCTGGGTCCTGGCGCCGGGGGTCGCGCCGACGTCGATCCAGCTGCCCGAGCTGCCGGTGAGAACGGACCCTCCGCCCGGCCCGTCCGCCCGGGCCGTCTCCTGGCAGCCAGCCGCGGCCGACGGCGCCGTGCCGGCCACCGACCGGAGGCCGAACACGTGGCTGATCGCGTGATCCACCGCGATGCCCGGCAGCCGGCTCACGTCCGCCTGGCTCACCCTGGCCACCGGTGACCCGTGGCTGGCGGTCAGCGCGAGGTAGGTCCGCACGGACGGCAGCCAGTCGTCGATCAACGCGTCCTGGTTCAGGTCCGGGGATCCGCGGAAGGCATCGACCGTCTGCAGCTCGACGCCCTCGAACGAGATCGTGTCCCGCTGGATCTGCGTGGCCCCCGCCAACGTGCAGAGGTTCAGGGCGACCGCGAACACCGCCACCGCCGCCGGCGCGATCTTCCAGGGCATCCGAACCGAGAAGATCCGGGCGGCGGCGGGCGCGATGAGGAGGAGCAGGTAGACGGAGGCGATGTAGATGTAGCGCGGCGGCGGCGGCGAAGCGAAGCCACCGGCGGCCCGGGCCGCCGCGGCCAGCATGAACTGAGCCACCAGCCCGGCCCCGAGGGCGAGCGACCGGTGGTCGACCCTCCGCGTGAGCGCGAGGGTCAGGGCGATCAGCCCGGCCCCCACCAGCCCGGCCATCGCGGGCAGCCCGAAGATCGCGGCCGATCCGGCCAGCACGTCGTCCCGCACGAACGCCGCGCCCAGGCCTGCCGTCTGCCACAGCGAACCGGGCGTCCCGATGCCGTTGTGGTCGGAGTGCAACCCGAAGAACGCGAACCAGGCCAGGAAGCCAGCGGCCGGCAGGACCAGGGCCGGCAGATAGCGGCGCCGGTTCGGATCCAGCGCCAGCTCCACCGCGGCGACGATCACGAACCCGAGGCCCATGCCGCTCGACGCCGTCCCGGCCAGCAGCAGCGCCCCGGCCAGGATGGCCCGCCGCCAATCCGTCGCCGGCCCGTCCAGGAGCAGGAGTGCGAGCAGGCCGAAGAGCGTCGAGCCGAGATAGGTGACCATGATGGCCCAGTTGATGACGTCGCTGCCGTAGCCGCCGAAGAGCACGATCGTCATCGACACGAGGGCGACCGTGCTGCCGGCCCGCCGCCGGATCAGGGCGAACAGCGCCAGGCAGGTGGCGATGTGCATCGCGAGCAGCACGACCAGGTACGGCACGTAGCTCCGCAATCCGACCGTCGAGAGCAGCGTCCACCAGATCATGGTGGGTATCCCGTACCAGTGATTGCCGAATGGTCGGATCAGTGATGCGAGCCCCTGCGTCTGGAGGGCCCAGATGTAGTTCCAGTCGTCGCTCCAGAAGTTCAGGCCATGGTCGAGAGACAGCAGCAGGGGCATCGCGGCCACGGCCAGGGCCAGGGCCACCATCCAGCCCGTGAGGCGCATGGCCGAAACGTGCATCCTCAACGCAGTCATGCCGGGAATTGAAGGGCTACGATCGCGCGGCCGTCAATGCATCACATGCTGTGGAGCTGGACGACCGCTCAGGCCGGCTGGTGCGTCAGGTGGGCGAACCGGTCGAGGTTCTTCAGCAGGTGCTCGGGATAGGTGTCGTCGATCTCGACCCAGCGGTAGCTCTGCTCGCGGTCGAAGAGGTCGTGGAGGCCGTCGATGCAGGAGGCGAGCCACTCGTCGTCCGTGAACCGCGGCGTGTCGAGGAACGTGTGGCAGCCCGCCTTGATCTTGTCCCGCACGCGGTCGGGGCCGCCCAGGTACGAGAAGTGCCATCCCGCCGACTCCACGACGGGCATGCCGCGGCCCGGCTTCCGCATCCAGGTGGGGTCGCCGAGGTCTCCGAACGGCGTGGCCAGCGTCCCCTTGGTGTCGAACGTGACGCGGCAGTTCACGTAGTAGTAGTAGTACTTCATGATCAGCCGGCTGGGCAGCTTCAGCGTGGTGCACAGGCCGGCCACCGCGGTCCGCGAGGGGATCTCGTCGAGATCGGACACCAGCACGATGTCGTCCCACCGGCAGTCCCCCAGGCCCCGGCGCACGGCCGCGCGCTGAAAGTACTCGCGGTCGTCCGGCGACACGTCGGGCATGTCGTCCACCACCACGTGCGTGATCTTGTGGTGGAACTTCCGGAACTGTGACGCGTTCTCCGCGTACCAGAGCGGCTTGGGCCTGCCGCTGTGGGTGATCGGCGCCTCGACGAGGACGAATCGATCGACGCAGGGCTCGAGCTCGTGCAGGCGAATCTCCAGCAGCTCGAGCTCGTTGAAGAAGATGAAGCAGTCGTAGATGCGGCGCGGCGTCGTGTCCACCATCACTCTGCTGACGCAAGATACGGGATGACGTGCCGCCTGCCACAGTCAGCGCGGCCGGGCTGGTCGATCTCTCGACGCTGTACTACTCTGACCCGAGAATTCGATGGCTGCCCTTGGCGCGGGCAGGATGGGAGGTTGACAGGTGACAGAGCACGAAGCGCGAGAGGGCGCGCAGCAGACCGGGCCCGGGGACTTCTCTGAGAACCTCCAGCTGTTCCTGGCGGTCCGGCGTGGTGACACGGCCGAGGTCACACGCCTGCTCGATCGTCGTCCCGAGCTCGTGGACGCGGAGGAGGACTGGTCGCCGGAAGAGGCCCGCGCCGCGTGCACGCTCAACGCGGACCGCGGAACCGCGCTCGTCCGAGCGGCCGAGCGCAATGACCTGGACACCGTCAAGGTGCTGATCGAGCGCGGCGCCGACGTCAACCACGACTGCGGGTGCGCGGCCGGGGAGAGCGCGCTCTGGGTGGCCGTCGCCGCGAAGTGCCCCGAGATCGCGCGCATGCTGGCCGAGCGCGGCGCCGACGTCAACCGTCCAGCCTTCGTGGGCCATGGCCCGCTCCACGTCGCGGCGATGCGCGGCTGGGACGACCTGGTCACGCTGCTGCTCGAGTTCGGCGCCGACCGTGAGCAGCGCGACGACGGGGGACGGACGCCGCTCGATTGGGCCCGTGAGAACGAGCACCACTCCGTCGTGCGGCTGCTCGACTCGGACGCGACGGACGCCGAGACCATCGCGCGGCCCGCCGGCGAGTCGCCGTCGAGCCGGAGCGCCTTCTTCGAGACGGGCATCAAGACGATCGATCTCCTGGCCCCGCTCCGCCACGGCGACCTCATCCGCTGGGACCCGGCGCTCGCCTGCACCCACATGGTCTTCCTCGCCGAGCTGACGCAGAACCTCTTGCGTTCGGGCTATCGGGAGGCGATCTGGGCCGGCTTCGAGGACGACTACGTCAACCTTCGCGAGCTGCGGCACGCCCTGGGCGAGCTGGGCAACCCGGACCTGGTGACGCCGATGTTCGCCAGCGGGACGCTCTCGAGCGAGGAGCGGCGGCAGCACGTGGAGCGGGTGCGGGAGTACCTCGACCAGCGCCGCCGGGACGCGCCCGGCCGGTACCTGGTCGTCTTCTACCAGGATCAGCAGCAGATGGCCGACCATGCGCTCGCGTTCCCGGCGTTGAACCAGCGTGGAGAGCACGCCGTCACGGCGATCTGCGCGACCCCCGTTCAGTTCCCGTCCCCGCCTCTCGAAGTCCTGGCGCTGCGGCCTCCGCTCGACGCCCGGGTGGCGCACGACGAGACGCTCACAAAGCGCCGGATGTCGCCGGCGATGAATGTCCTCGTCACGACCTCCGTCAACCTCACCCCCGAGATCGTGGGCGCGGCGCACGTCCGGGTGAGCGCCGCCGCCCGCGCCATCCTGGAGCGCTACGAGCAGCTCGACCCGGACCTCTACTTCCCCGACCTCTTCACGTTCACCGGGCGTGATCGGGACACGGCCGTCAAAGGCCAGCGACTGCACGCGTTCATCACCCAGCCGCTCAAGGTCACCGAGGTGTTCTCGGGGATGCGCGGCGAGCGGGTCCCGCTCGCGGAGACGCTGCGTGGCGTTCAGCGCATCCTCGACGGCGAGCTGGACGACGTCCCGCTGGACGAGATCTTCTACTCGGGCCGCAGGACCCGCACCGGCTAGTCGTCAGAGCGGGTCGTTCATCGCCCTGGGCCTGGCCTGGCCAGGCCCACCAGGGCGGCGGACGCCGGCCGAGGCGTGAGCCCGGCCGGTGCCGTCACGGTGGGGGCGCTTCCGGCATCGACGCCTTCGGCCGGCCGCTCGGCTCGTACTGCGGGAGCGGGTGGATGTCGAACGCGTCGGCGAGGCGCACGAGGAAGCTGAACAGCGCGGTCACGTATACGGCCTCCGCGATCTGGGCGTCGCTCCATCCCACGTCGCGAAGACCCTGCACCTGCTCGTCGGTCACGCGGTAGGCGTGTCGGGTCACGGTCGCCACGAAGTCCAGCAGAGCGCGCTCAGATTCCGTGAACGACGCCGTGTCCAGCTCACCGTCTCGGAACGCCTGCGCCTGCGCCTCGAACTGCTCGCCCTGCAACTGCAGGAGCCACGTGTGTGTGGACAGTCAATAGTGACAGCGGTTGAGCGCCGAGACGTGGGACGCGATCATCTCGTGGTGCGCCCTGCTGAGCGCGCCGTCTGTGAAGTGCAGGCTCATCGCCTGGGTCATCGCAGCCAGCAGGTCGGGCCGAACGCTCATCGTCCGCAGGATGGCGGGCACGCCCGGCAGCCCTTCGCGGAGCTTCGCGTACAGCGCGGCCAGCTCGCCATCCGCGTCCTCGTCCTCGACCCACGCAATCCGCGGGACGATTCGTGGCACCAACACCTCGACAGTGTACGGGGAAGTGGACGTCAGCCCGATTCGCTCAGGAAGCCGGTGAACGATACTGGATGAGATGCCATCCGCCACAGTCAGCGTGGTCGTGCCCTGTCACAACGCCGCGACGACGGTGCTGGCCACGCTGCGCGCGCTGGAGGAGTCCACGCTGCCGCCGGCGGAGGTCATCGTGGTCGACGACGGCAGCACCGACGAGACCGTGGAGCTGGTCGGCCGGCACGCGCAGACGTCCGCGCTCGCGCTGCGGCTCTGCCGCACCGGCGAGCGCGGTGGAGCCGGCGCCGCGCGCAACCTGGGCGCCGGCATGGCCGCCGGCGAGTACCTGCTGTTCGTGGACGCCGACGTCATCGTCGAGCCGCCGGCGCTCGCCGAGATGGTGGAACGCCTGACGAGCTGCGACTGCGACGCGGTGACCGGGCTCTACCTCGATCACAGCCAGGCCCCGGGCCTGCTGGCGCACTTCCAGGCGTTCCTGGCCGCGTTCGTGTTCCGGCGCATCCCGGCGGACGACGCGCCGTACTTCGGCACCCAGTGCGGGATGATGCGCCGGGCGACGTTCCGGCGGCTGGGCGGCTTCGACCCGCGCTACCGCGGGGCGACCGTCGAGGACTTCGAGCTGGGCCTCCGGCTCCGCGCGCAGGGCGGCCGTCTCTGCGTGGCGGAACGGGCCCGGATGGTGCACAACCACCGCTACGACTGGCGGGCGTTCGCGAGGAACTACCGGGTGAAGGCCAGGGACCTGGCCAGGCTGGCGATGGCGAACGAGGGAGACCCGCTGCGGCGTGTCGGATACTTCGAGCCGGCGCTCGTCCGGGACCTCGCACGGGGCGCGGGCGAGTCGGCCGGCTGGCCGCGGGCGGCCGCGTTCGGCGTCCTGTTCCTGGTGGTGGTCGTCTGTGGTGCCGTCGGAGCGTTGCAGGCCAGGTGGCCAGGGGGGAGTTCGTGAGGACTGCCGTCTTCGTGCCCGCGTACGAGTCCGAGCACACGATCGAAGCGGTCGTCGACAGGATTCCTGCCGAGACGTACCGGTCCCTCAGCGACATCCTGATCCAGGACGACGGCAGCCGGGATCGCACGCTGGAAGCGTGCGAGCGCCTGGCTCGCAGGTACGAGAAGGTCCGGGTCGTGAGCAACCCGCGCAACCTCGGCTACGGCGGCACGCTCAAGAAGGCGATGCGGGACCTCCGCGACGGCGGCTTCGACTGCATGCTGATGCTGCACGCGGACCTGCAGTACGCGCCGGAGGCGATGGACGACATGCTCCAGCCCATCCGCTCCGGCGCCGCCGACGTGGTGCTCGGGTCACGGATGCTCAGCGGCCCGCTG
>Ga0070717_10002337_pt1 | contig 13350 bp, 9 predicted proteins | sample LARL113metaG_FD_71366 | JGI IMG/M metagenome (GOLD analysis project Ga0070717, IMG submission 71366) | Corn, switchgrass and miscanthus rhizosphere microbial communities from Kellogg Biological Station, Michigan, USA - LAR L11-3 metaG | ecosystem: Host-associated > Plants > Roots > Rhizosphere ... | reverse complement strand
CGTCGCAAAGAACACGGCAAGAAAGATATTGAGCATGCCTTTTTGCGCATACTGGGTGCAGATTTGCACTACCTTCTTGCTGTCAGAGACCGAAGCTTTTTCGACGCCGTCCAGCCGGATGTTGGCTTTGATGAATTCGACAGCGCGGTACGCGCCGGTAGTGACCGCCTGCGTAGATGCTCCGGTGAACCAATAAATCATGGCCCCGCCTGTGATCAGTCCCAACACGAACGGCGCGTGCAGAAGCGAGAGTTTTTCAACGTCGGAAGTCAGCCCGTTAGTCAGGGCCATGATGATGGAAAAAATCATGGTGGTCGCGCCGACCACTGCGGTCCCAATCAATACCGGCTTAGCCGTCGCCTTGAACGTATTCCCGGCCCCATCGTTCGCCTCAAGCAGGTGCTTGGCGCGCTCGAAGTTAACGTCGAGGTTGAACTCCCTCTTCAGTTCCGCCGTAGGCACATTCTCGATCAACGAAAGCTCATATACCGATTGCGCGTTGTCGGTGACCGGTCCGTAGGAATCGACCGCGATCGTAACCGGCCCCATGCCGAGAAATCCGAATGCTACCAACCCGAAGGCAAACACTGCTGGCGCGATCATAGTCGCCGCTTCGCCAAGTCCAAAAGTGCTTACGTAATAGCCAATTCCCATCAGGATGACCATGGACAAGCCAAGATAATAGCCTGAGAAATTTCCGGCGACGAAGCCCGACAGAATTCCCAGCGAAGCGCCGCCTTCCTGCGCTGAGGTGACCACTTCTCTAGTATGGCGGGAGTCGACCGAAGTAAAAACTTTAACCAGTTCCGGGATAATCGCGCCCGCCAGGGTTCCGCAGGAGATGATCGAAGCCAGCTTCCACCACTGTGAGGTGTCATCGCCAATTTGAGGAATAATCAAATATGAGATTAAGTAGGTAAGGCCGATTGAAACCAGCGACGTGATCCAAACCAGCGAAGTCAGCGGCGACTCAAAATTCATCTCGTTCTTACCGTCGTAGCGCGCCTTAGCGATCGCACCGTTCAGGAAATAAGCGACTGCACTTGCAACCAGCATCATGATGCGCATCACAAAGATCCAGACCAGCAGCTTGACCTGAACGGTCGGACTTTTGACTCCCAGCAAAATAAACGTAATCAGCGCGACACCAGTCACGCCGTAGGTTTCAAAACCGTCTGCCGATGGACCGACCGAATCCCCCGCATTGTCGCCGGTGCAATCAGCAATTACGCCAGGGTTGCGGGCATCATCTTCTTTGATCTTGAAAACGATCTTCATCAAATCGGAGCCGATATCCGCAATCTTGGTGAAGATTCCGCCGGCGATACGCAGCGCCGCCGCTCCCAGCGATTCGCCAATAGCGAAGCCAATGAAGCACGGACCCGCGTAATCGGGCGGGATAAACAGAAGAATGAAAAGCATCAGGATCAGCTCGACGCTGATCAGCATCATGCCAATGCTCATCCCTGCCGAAAGCGGGATGCGGTAAAGCGGATATGGCTTGCCGGCGAGGCTGGCAAACGCAGTCCTGGAATTTGCGAAGGTGTTCACCCGGATTCCAAACCAGGCCACGCCATAGCTGCCGGCCATCCCAATGACGCTGAAAAGCAGAATCATGGGAAGTGTTGTGGAAACTGGTTTATTGGGGACCGGCGCCAGTACGCCGAAGTAGAGCACAATGATGACGGCAATGAACGCCCAAAGCAGCAGGAGAAACTTGCCCTGCGTCACCAGGTAAGTCTTGCAGGTTTCATAAATCAGCTCGGAAATTTCGCGCATGGAGCGATGGACCGGCAAGTTTTTTAGCCGCGAATAGATGACCAAACCGAAACCCAGACCAAAAATACAGAACAGTATCCCGATCATCAGCAGATCATGACCGTTCATACCCAGAAATTGGACGCTGGAAAGGTCGGGCAATTTGAGATTGGCTTCACCACTTACCTGTTCCGGCTGCGCCAATGCCGCCGAGGCGCCAATGGTAAGAAAGAAGAAGGCAGCGGCTGCTATTTTACTTATGCGGTGAGATGTAGACGCAATCCTATGCAGGGCGGTGCGCATGGAATTCCTCCGATTTGTTGTACATGATGACTACGCGTTCAGGCCTATTCTCCGCGGTAATTTCTCCGCCTTCTTCAATCTAGGAAACCAGAGAAACCACCGCATTCCGAACACGCTTCCACCGCAATAGAAGGAGTGCTGAGCTTGGCCGCGTCGGACATTTCATGCGTTCCGCCTGCAGGTGGGAGCTGAAAACCTCCCTCGGCAGACTCGCACAAAACTAGCCTTTATAGCATTGTGACGGGGAAAGCGTCAATAATTCCGCTCGCGGTGATGCCGCCGGCTGAAAAACCCTACTAAAGTGCCATTGCGCTGGGTCACGAAATCCGCTTGGTCCCGAGTCGCTCTGCAGGTTATGATTCCTAGTACACCTCTGCTTCCGCAAATCCCTGATCTTAAATGTTCTGCGGTGCTGCAGGGATGTGTGTGTAGACCTCGGGCTGTGGTCGTTAGACGAAATTTAAGGAGTGAAATTTGAAGCAAGGCAAGACGGCGGTCGTGGTCGGCGCCCAGTGGGGAGACGAGGGCAAAGGCAAGATTGTAGACGTGCTCTCGGAAAGGTTCTCCGTCGTAGCACGCTACGCCGGTGGGCACAATGCTGGTCACACTGTCATCATTAAAGGCAAACGGTTCGTGTTGCAACTGGTACCTTGCGGCGTACTGCGCGAGGATTGCCGGAGTGTAATCGGCAACGGCGTTGTACTTGACCCTATCGCATTCCTGAAAGAAGTTTCTGGTCTCAGAGATGCCGGAGTTAAAGTCGATGGCAACCTCTTCGTCAGCAACCGCGCGCAGGTGATCCTTCCTTATCACCGGATGATCGAACTGGCGTCTGAGAACGCGCCGGGCCGGGTGAAAATTGGTACGACTTCTCGCGGAATCGGTCCTGCCTATGAAGACAAAGCCGGCCGCCGCGGATTGCGCGTGATCGATCTGCTTGATCTTGACTTGCTCCGGAAGCATGTCGAAAACGCATGCCGCGAAAAGAACATGATCGCGCATGCGCTCTTCAACTCCGAGCCGCTCGATGCCGACAAAATGTACTCAGAATACGCGGAGGCTTCGCGCCAACTGGCGCCGTTCGTTTGCGATACAGCCGTACTGCTGAACCGCGCCATTGCTGAAGGGCGTTCCGTCATGTTCGAGGGCGCGCAAGGTACGATGCTTGATATCGATCACGGAACTTATCCCTTTGTGACCTCTTCCAGCGCGATCTCAGGTGGCGCGGTCATCGGCACCGGAGTCGCGCCAAACGCGATCGAATCGGTGATCGGCGTAACCAAAGCCTACTGCACTCGGGTCGGCGAGGGACCGTTTCCAACGGAACTTTTCGACTCAGTAGGCGACAATATTCGCAAGCGAGGAAATGAGTTCGGAGCGGTGACCGGACGCCCCCGCCGCTGTGGCTGGCTTGACCTTCCTCTATTGCGCTATTCGGGAATGATCAATGGGACTTCGTGGCTGGTCGTCACCAAGCTCGACGTGTTGGATGAACTCGATGAAATCCCTGTCTGCGTAGGTTACAAGGTAAACGGACGTCACACTGATGAAATTCCTGCCGAGGCTAGCGGCTGGGACAAAATTGAGTGCTTGTACAAGAAGATGCCGGCGTGGAAGTCTTCGACCCGAGGCATCACGGAACTAAAAAAGTTGCCGAAAGCGGCCCGTGAGTATTTGGCGTTCATCGAGAAAGAGAGCGGCGCGCGCATTGGAATGGTTTCAACCGGGCCCGGCCGCGAGGAAACCATTCTGGTAGACGAATTCGCAAATGAACTGGAATCGGCGGCGAAGAATGGTCCCGTACCATCGCGAGCCGCTTCGAAATAAGAAGGGGAGAAGATGGTCGTTCTGGCAGTTACATGGATGGCTAAGACAGGGCGCGAGGCAGAAGTTGCCGAACTGTTCACCAAGCTCACCGCTGAATCGCGCAAGGAACCAGGCTGCGCAATGTACCAAGTGCACCGGCACCGGACCGAGCCCCGCCGTTTCTTTATTTACGAGCAGTATAAGGATGACGCCGCGCTCGAAGCCCACCGTGCCGGGCCACATTTCCTTCAGTTCGCCAAGAAAGAGTTGCCGAAGATCGCCGACCGGGTAGAAGGGCAACTGTATGAACCGCTCGGCTGAAAAAAGTTAGCCGCGAAGTGAGCGCAACAGCTACTGTTATTGCGCCAGCTCGTATCCAGCGAAGAAAAAGCTCAATTCAAAACGCGCGGTATCTTCCGCATCGGATCCGTGGATCGCATTGTGCTCAATGCTGGACGCCCATTTCTTTCGGATCGTACCCTCTTCGGCGTTCGCCGGATTAGTTGCGCCCATTAGCTTTCGTAAATCCGCGACCGCGTTCTCTTTTTCAAGAGCCAGAACGACTATAGGGCCGCTCGACATGAAATCAGTCAAGGAGTTGAAGAATGGCCTATTGGCGTGCACCGCGTAGAATTGCGCAGCTTGATGCTTGGAGATCTCGAGCATCTTGATCGCCAGAATTTGGAAATGATTTTTTTCAAACTGCTCGATGATGTCGCCAATGGCATTTTTGCGTACGGCATCGGGCTTGACTATGGTCAGAGTGCGTTGAAGGGTTTTCATAAATCAATTATCGCGGTGGTTCGGTTAGGCGCTTACCTTAGTGCCCATTGCGGCCGCAACAGTTTCGCCAATTTCCGCTGGCGACTTGCACACGCGAATTCCTGCCTCCTGCATGGCCTGGATTTTTTCCGACGCAGTTCCATGTCCACCCGAGATGATTGCCCCGGCATGACCCATGCGTCGCCCGGGAGGCGCGGTCTGCCCGGCGATAAAGCCCACCACAGGCTTCTTCATTCGCGTCCTCACAAACTCCGCGGCCGATTCTTCCGCGTTGCCCCCGATTTCGCCGATCATTACCACGGCTTCGGTCTGCGGGTCGCGGTTAAATAGATCAAGCGCGTCCAGGAAGTTCGTCCCAATAATTGGGTCCCCGCCTATTCCGATCGCTGTCGATTGACCAATACCGCGGGTCGTCAACTGATGCACCGCTTCGTAAGTCAGGGTACCTGAGCGCGACACAATGCCAACCGGCCCTTCGCGGTGAATATGTCCAGGCATGATTCCAATTTTGCATTTGCCCGGCGAAATAATTCCCGGGCAGTTCGGCCCGATCAAACGCGCGCGGCGCGTCTGCAGGAACTCCCACGCGCGGACCATATCCAGCACCGGAATACCTTCGGTGATGCAGATAATGAGTTCTATCTCAGCATCAGCCGCTTCCATAATCGCGTCCGCCGCAAACGGCGGAGGAACGAAAATTACCGAGGCGTCCGCACCGGTTTTGTCCACCGCTTCCTGCACGCTGTTGAATACCGGAAAACCTTCGTGTGTCGTGCCGCCTTTGCCGGGGGTGACGCCGCCAACAATCTTCGTCCCATACTCCGCACATGCCTTCGCGTGAAATGTTCCTTCGCGGCCTGTGAGACCTTGCACGATTACGCGGGTCGATTTGTTCACAAGAATACTCATGAATTTGCCGGTTACACCCCCGCCGCTGCGACCACCTTCTCGGCCGCGTCCTTCATTGTTTCAGCAACAATAAAATTCAGTCCCGACTCCTTAAGAATTTCCCTTCCCTGCTCGACATTCGTTCCTTCGAGGCGCAACACGATCGGAAGCTGAATCTGAGTCTTGTTCGCAGCCTCGACAACTCCGCGCGCCAACGTGTCCACGCGGAGAATGCCTCCGAAAATATTGATCAGCACTGCCTTCACATTCTTGTCGCTCAGCAGGATTTCAAACGCGTGGGTGACCTGCTCCACGTTGGCGCCGCCGCCTACATCGAGGAAGTTGGCCGGCAGCCCGCCCGCATACTTAATGATGTCCATGGTGGCCATCGCCAGACCGGCGCCGTTTACCATGCAGCCGACATTTCCATCCAGCTTGATGTAATTCAGGCTGTACTTCGAAGCTTCGACTTCGAGCGCGTCTTCTTCCGTGACATCGCGCAATTCCTTCAGCTCCGGATGCCGGAACAGAGCACTGTCATCGAAATTTATCTTGGCGTCGAGCGCGAACAACCGGCCGTCGGCGCAGGTGATAAACGGATTAATTTCCATCAGCGACGAGTCGGTGTCCTGAAATGCCTTGTACAGTCCAGTCATGAACTGCACCGCCTGATTAATCTGCTGCGGCTTCAATCCAAGCTTGAACGCCAGCTTTCTCGCTTGAAACGGCTCGAGTCCCATGCCCGGGGTAATGTATTCCTTCAAAATGGCATCGGGGTTTTCCTCGGCGACCTGCTCAATCTCCATGCCTCCTGCCTTCGACGCCATGAATACCGGCTTGGCCTCGGCTCGATCGATGACGATACCGAGGTACAACTCTTTTTCGATCGGCAGAGTTTCTTCGATTAGCAACCGCCGCACCACTCGGCCTTCCGGCCCCGTCTGGTGCGTGATCAGTGTCATACCCAGCATTTTTGCAGCGAGATCGACGGCCTCTTCCACCGACTTTGCAATCTTCACCCCGCCGCCCTTGCCACGGCCTCCAGCATGAATCTGCGCCTTCACCACTACGCTGCTTGCGCCGGAATTGAATAAGGTTTTCGCAGCGGCCTCAACCTGGTCGCGGCTTTCGGCCATTCCTCCACGAGGCACGGCCACACCATATTTCTTCAGGATTGCTTTGGCTTGATACTCGTGAATTTTCATTCTGCTTCCCGAACCAGGCGGGTGTGCTTGCGGCTAGAAACTTGCAGGCAGCAAACTCTCGATTTTATAGAACGGCGGCGTATCGGTAAAGCGACGTGCAATGACGTTTCGCGGACAGAAAGATCGTCATTTGTAATGGCGGCGGATCAGTGGCTCCCGACGCTGTGAAATACTTCCCATATGTTTATTGCCGGACGAGCTACCCGCCGCGCCATTCTGCGTTCATTAAGCATATTGCTGATTTTCTCTGCGATTCTTTGCCCCGCGCAATCTATGCAGACCACGACATCCCCTAAGCCCGAGAAAATTATTATCGACACCGACATCGGCGACGACGTGGATGATGCGTTCGCAGTAGCTCTGGCGGTTCGCAGTCCGGAGCTACAGATACTCGGCATTTCAACTACATTCGGTGACACTGAGACGCGCGCCAAGCTGCTGGACCGCCTGCTTGGTGAAACCGGGCATCCAGAGATTCCGGTCGCGATCGGAGACCCTTCCCATGTTGAAAGCAATTTCACTCAGCGACAGTATGCTAAAGGCGGCCACTTCGCCCGGCCATCTCACCCGAAGGCGGTCGATTTCATCCTCGAGCAAATCCGGCGCTACCCTGACGATATAACGCTGGTCGCAATTGGACCGCTGGTGAACATTGGCGCGCTCATCGATAAAGATGCCACGGCATTCCGTAAGCTCCGGCGCGTGGTGCTGATGGGCGGTTCAATCGAACGTGGCTACGGCGATCTCGGATATTCAAAGCCGCATGGGCCGGATGCGGAGTGGAACATCAAAAACGACATACCGTCAGCGCAAAAACTGTTCGCTTCGGACACACCGATTTTCATGTTGCCATTGGACTCAACCCAGCTGAAATTGGACGAGGTCAAACGTGCATTTTTGTTCCAGGCAGGCACTCCCATCACCGACGCCTTGACGTTGCTCTACCACGAGTGGGGGCAGCAGACGCCCACCCTGTTCGATCCCATGACGATTGCCTTCATCGTGGACCCGCAGCTTTGCCCGGTAAAGCCAATGCACATCATCGTCGATGAAAAAGGATTCACGCGGCCTGCAGCAGGCGCTCCCAATGCGCAGGTCTGCATGCATTCTGAGCCCGAGGCATTCTTTCGTTTTTATATTCCGCGGGTGAGCGGGAATTAGCGTCGAATCGTAATGGAGGTACGGGCGTCCCCGCCCGTACACTGATTGCCCACTTGGAAATTGCACGAACGAGGGCGCCTCCGCCAACTCTACTTTGGGAGGACCGCTGTCCCCGTGATCTTGAATGACCCAGCGATGCCTGCCGATTTCGGCAGACCTTCGCGGCCAATTGGCTGGCCGCCGCCAACCCAAATCTGGACAGAGCCCGACGTGATCCGTCGTATTCCGCTTTCATCGACGAAACTCAGATTGCGATTCGGAATCGTGATTTGCACTTTCTGAGTTTCGCCGGGATCGAGGTGCACACGCTTGAATCCGCCCAGGGCGCGAATTGGTGCGCCTTTCGCGCCAGAGTGCGAGAGATATATTTCTACAACTTCGTCGCCTGCCATTGAACCCGTGTTCTTAACCTCAACACTTGCGATCACGTCGTCCGAAACTCTGGCCGCATTTTTATCAAAGTTCAAGTTGCCGTACTCAAAGTTCGTATAGCTCAACCCATAGCCAAACGGATAGAGCGGCTCGCCGATGAAATAGCGATACGTTCGCCCCTTCATGTCGTAGTTTTCGAATCGTGGAATCTGATTGACCGACTTATAGAAAGTCAGCGGCAACTTTCCGCCGGGCGAGAAATCTCCAGCCAGCGCCTCGGCGACCGCAGTTCCGCCCTCTTCGCCGGGATACCAGGCTTCGAGGATTGCTGGCACGTGCTGATCAGCCCAGTTCACAGCAAGAGCGCTGCCGTTCATCAACACCAACACCACAGGCTTACCGCTGGCAACCAGCTTTTCAAGCAATTGTTCCTGTGCTCGTGGAAGGTCGAGGCTGGTGCGGTCTCCGCCGGAGAAACCTTCTATATGAATTGGCATCTCTTCGCCTTCCAGTTCTCCCGCCAGGCCGAGCACTGCAACGATGACATCCGCCTTACTCGCGACATCTGCATAGCCGTTCGCTTCGCCTGGCTGATGCCACACAAGTTTCGCGACCCCGGCACTCCCTTCCTGTGAACACTCAATCTTGATTGAATACCCATGTCCGGCATCCAGATGGAGCGCCTGCAGGCGTGTCTTGCCGGTGTCGCTATACCGGGACTCGCCGATCAATTTATCGTCCAGCCAGAAATGGAATGCATCGGTCCCGGTGAACCCGATCTCATAATCTCCGGTCGCCGGCACGGTCAGAGTGCCTGTCCAGCGCACCGAGAAATCTTCCGGCAGCTCCGGACCGGCGCCATCTCGCCAATTAAAGTCGACGGCGGAATCTGTGCGCGTAACCACCGGACTACCTTTCAGGTCTGTTCCCTTGAAATATTCCGCGCTAAGTCCGGGTTGTTCGGACTTGTCCCTTAAGTCCGTGGCGGGGATTGGTTCTAACGGAGGTCCGGTCAGCGATGATCCAGCAGCGTAGAGAACTGTTGAATCCGAAAAACGTTTTCGAATTCCATCCAGGATCGTGACCGGCTTCGATGGCGTCCCGTTGTAATTTCCAAGCAGCGGGTCAACGCTATCGGCATTGGGGCCAACGACCGCGATTGTCTTGTACTTTGTTCCCAAAGGCAGCAGGTGATCCGAGTTTTTCAATAGAACAAGCGTCTCGCGCGCGGCCTTCAAAGCGAGCTGGCGGTGAGGTTCAGTGTCATTATCCGCGATGGTGATACTGGAATATGGCACCGAGGCCGGTGGATCAAACATGCCCAGCTTTATGCGCGCGGAAAACAGGCGGCGTACAGCTCGATCGATATCTTCATTGGACAGCAAGCCTTCTTGCGCAGCTTTCAGCACTGCGTCGCGCTCTACTTTCAAATCGTCCATCGGCCATGCGCAGATAATATCCATGCCGGATTTAACTGCCGCGGCCATGCCTTCAGCCAGAGTTTGTGTGTAATGGTGGCCTTGCGAAATGTCGCTGGCCGCGCCGCAGTCAGAAACTACATATCCGGGAAAATGCCAGTCGTCTCGCAAATGTTCCTGCAATAGCATCGGCTGGGCACACGCGGGTTTCCCATCAACCGAGTTGTAGGCGCACATCACGGACCCGGCCCCGGCAGTCACGGTGGCCCGGAATGCTGGCAAGTATGTATCTTCCAAATCGTGCGCTGAAACTTTGACATCCACGATGTGCCGTGTGGGCTCGGGGCCGCTATGCACAGCGAAGTGCTTCGGAGTAGCGAGCGCCTTGAGGTATTTCGGATCATCACCCTGTAATCCGGTGACATAGGCAACTCCCATCTGCGCGCTTAGGAACGGATCCTCCCCGTATGTCTCTTGGCCACGTCCCCAGCGCGGATCGCGAAAAATATTGATGTTCGGCGACCACACCGTCAGTCCGTGAAACCAATCGCTGTAACCTTTCTCTTTGAGCCGCTCGGCATATTTGGCGCGGAACTCCGTCGCGATCACGTCGGCTTCTTTATGGAGCAGGTCGGTATCAAACGTCGCTGCCAGGCCGATCGCTTGCGGGAACACAGTCGCATAGCCCTCGCGCGCAGCGCCATGCAAGCCTTCGCTCCACCAGTTGTATTCCGGAATCCCAAGCCGCGGAATGGCGGCTGCCACATGCACCATCTGTGAAACCTTTTCTTCGAGCGTCATACGTGAAACCAGATCCATGACACGCTGATCGATCGGCAAAGCTGGATTGCGAAAAGGCGCATTCGACAGGTCCGCAGGAATCGACGACGCGTTCCCCTGTTGGTTTGTGTCTTGGGCAAAGCCCAAAGCCGATAACACCGCGACGGCCAGCAGAAGTTTTTTCATAGGGAGAACTCCTTCATGACCTGGGATCTTCTGAACAGCGCACTACTGTAAACCAAAACGGCAACGGAAAAACAGGGGTGGAGAATGCCGCCACTGGATTTGTTCTGAAGCGATCACAGCCGCAACTCATTGAGCAATATCAGGGCTCAATTGCGGGCCTAGTTTTCAAGAGACGAGGCTTCTTGCTGGATTCCCCTCCAGGCTTGTTCTACGTGACGCTCCGTCGTGTTTGTCTGACCAACGCAGAGCCGCAGCGTGAACTTGCCATCCAGTTTGGTGTGGGTCAGGTAGAGATCGCCGCTATGGTTAAGCGCGTCCATTAATCTTTGGTTTGCGTCATCGCCTGATTTGAGCCGGAAGCAGACCAGGTTCAGCGGCGCGGGAGCGCCGAGCTCAAATCTTTCATCGCTTTTAACCCAATCAGCGAATTGTTGCGCCAGCCGAACGTGCTCGCGAATGTGAAACTGCAAACCTTCAATTCCGTAATAGCGCAATACGAACCAGAGCTTGAGTGAGCGGAAGCGCCTTCCCAGCGGGATCTGCCAGTCGCGGTAATCAATGACGGCTCCGGATTCTGTTGCCTTGTTTCGCAGGTATTCCGGCAAGACGCTGAGCGTCTGAATCAGCGCCCTGCGATCGGCAACATAGAAGCAATCGCAATCGAAATTGGTGAACATCCATTTGTGGGGATTGAAACAATAGCTGTCTGCGTATTCCAGGCCATCGTGAAGGTAACGAAATTCCTGGCAGAGTGCGGCAGTTCCGGACATCGCCGCATCCACGTGCAGCCATAGATTGTTTTCGCGGCAGATTTTGCCGATCTGCCCCACCGGATCAATTGCATTCGAAGACGTTGTGCCCACAGTTGCGCACACAAAAAAGGGCAGCAACCCTGATTGGCGGTCCTTCTGGACCGCAGCCATTAAAGCCTGCGGATTCATCGCAAAGCGATCATCGACTTCGATGAGCCGAAGGTTTTGTCGTCCGATGCCGGCGATCTGAACACCCTTTTCAACTGACGAGTGCGCCTGCGCCGACGTATATGCGATCAGCTTTCCGCGACAACCTTCCCGGTTCGAACCGAAATTGGTGGCGCGCTCGCGGGCAGCCAATACAGCACAGAGCGTGGCACTTGATGCCGTATCTTGAATCACTCCGCCGCCAGTAGTAGTGGAAAGAAATTTTTCCGGCAATCCAAGTGCCGGCACCAGCCAATCGAGCACCCGCGTTTCCAGTTCGGTGCAGGCGGGACTGGTCGCCCATAGCATTCCCTGAACTCCGAGTCCGGAGGAAAGCAAGTCTCCGAGAATGGCGGGCCCAGAAGCATTGGAAGGGAAAAAGGCAAAAAAATTCGGCGATTGCCAGTGGGTCACGCCCGGCAGAATCAATTTCTCCACATCTTTAAGGAGAGCGGTAAACCCTTCGCCCTTCGCCGGCGCCTCTGGCGGCAATGATTCGCGAATCTGTCCAGGCTTTACTTGCGCGAGCACAGGGAAAGACTCGATGCGCGAATAGTAATCCGCTATCCAGTCCACCACCTCGTGTCCATGTCGCCTGAAGTCCTCCGGAGACATGTGAAAGAATACCGTTTTGCCTGCCGGGGTCATCACTGAAGATCTCCTAGTTGGACAGCTTTCCGAAGTAAATATTAGTGTCGTATTCCATTCGCACCAACCCCTTCTCCTGGCACTCATCAAAGATGCGGCGCAGCTCGTCGAGCATCGGGGCGCATGACGACTCGCCGCGCTCTGGCGCGTAAGAAGACGAAAGCAGCCTGCCCTCTAGTGCCGTGTAGTTAAGATCCTGATAATTGGCGAGCGTTCGTTTCTGACATTTAAATTCTCTGAAGAACTCGTTTCCGTCAATAACGCGTCCTAGCCGCTGCACTTCGCTGTAATCGGTGCCGTAAGTCTCTGCCAGCCGCTCATATTCTTCGCTGAATCGGCTTCCTGCCATCTTGCGATCATTCCATATCAGCACGAGGTATCCGCCAGGCGTCAAAATGCGCTGGAACTCGGGCATCGCTTGCTCGCGAACAAACCAATGTGCAGCTTGCGCGCAGGTTATCAAATCCATACTTTTGTCTGGAAGCGTCGTGGCTTCCGCGGTCCCGTTTACGCTGGTGAACTTCGGATATTTTGCTAGAAATTCTTCTCCCGCGCGACGCATTTCGGCATTCGGCTCAACTCCAAAGACACGGCTTCCGTGCTCGAGCAGCAGACGTGTGAAAAGGCCGGTGCCTGAAGCAATGTCGGCGATTACTGAGTCTCGCGTGAGCCCGCACTCCCGCTCTAAAATCTCTACGATCTCTCTCGGATAGGAAGGCCGGAAGCGAACATAAGTATCTACGCGAGAGGAGAATCGTTGGGTGGAATTTAATGACACGGGTTCCCCAGTAGATGGTATTTCAGTTGCCACTTACCTTTCGCACCTGAATTCCTAATTCCTTCAACTGCGCTTCGCTGACCGGAGTAGGTGCGTCCACCATCAAGTCAACAGCTCGCGCGGTTTTGGGGAACGGTATCACTTCGCGCAAGCTCTCTGCTCCGGCAAGAATCATCACAATACGATCGAGTCCCAGCGCGATTCCACCGTGGGGAGGTGTGCCGTACTCCAATGCTTCTAAGAAGAATCCGAAACGCGCGTGAGCTTCTTCATCGGACATTCCAAGCGCCTGAAAAATTTTCTTC
>Ga0070717_10002336_pt1 | contig 13353 bp, 11 predicted proteins | sample LARL113metaG_FD_71366 | JGI IMG/M metagenome (GOLD analysis project Ga0070717, IMG submission 71366) | Corn, switchgrass and miscanthus rhizosphere microbial communities from Kellogg Biological Station, Michigan, USA - LAR L11-3 metaG | ecosystem: Host-associated > Plants > Roots > Rhizosphere ... | reverse complement strand
GTGACGGCGAAGCGTCGTATCAAGCAATTCGGATGGCATTACGCATTCGAGTCCTACCGGCTTATACCGACTGATCCAATTCCCTCCGACTTCATCACCATAGGAGCGCGTTCCGCGGAACTGGCGGGAATCGATCCTTCTGGTTGGGCCGAGGTTTTGGTGACTGAATACCCTACCGGCGCGGGAATTGGCTGGCATCGGGACGCGCCAGCGTTCGGCATTGTTGCGGGCATTTCGCTGCTCGGATCATGCCGCATGCGCTTTCAAGCCGGTATTGGCGCTGCTCGCGTGACACGTGCAATAGAACTGCCGCCCCGCTCCCTCTATCTACTTACCGGAGAAGTTCGGACAAAATGGCAACACATGATCCCGCCAATCCGTGAACTGCGGTATTCGATCACATTCCGAACGCTAAGGAAGCCGAAGGTGGGAGGCGCGAGGAACCCGTGACCGCCGGTTCGCGCCATCGTCCCTCTCACCCGTATTGGCCCGAGTGCCGTCCGCGGCTGATTTTTTGCGCGGGGTTCCGGATGATGATTACGAATACAGCGCAACGGCTCCCGCGTCCGCACCTGCCTGCCTTGACCACGTCCTGCTAGCTGACTTACCATGAATTGGACCGAAGCTTTGTCACGGATTCCTTAGCGAATCGCGCCCTCTTCTTTTATGCCCCTCGAGACGACTTCGGCCGTCGAGTCCGCAACTTCGATTGGACAGAACACCCAATCTCAGCCCCGGCCCGAATACCCCCGGCCGCAGTTTTGCCGTCCGGAGTGGATGAATCTGAATGGATTCTGGACCTTCGAGTTTGACGATCGCGACATAGGGCTTCGCGACGAGTGGTACACCGGACGCACCAGCTTCAGCCAGCGAATCCTCGTTCCGTTTACCTTTGAATGTGACCAAAGTAGCATCGGGGATCGCTCATTTCATGAGCGGGTCTGGTACCGCCAGGATATAGAGATTCCCTTGGAGTGGAACGATCGGCGCATTTTGCTTCACTTCGGAGCCGTAGATTATCGAGCCATGGTCTGGGTAAATGGGTCCGTCGTGGCCGCGCACGAGGGTGGTCATACGCCGTTCACTTGCGACATCAGCCATGCGCTCAAGGACGGTAAGGGCGTGCTGGTCGTGCGCGCCGAGGATCCGCCCACCGATCGCTATATTCCACGCGGCAAACAGCATTGGGAAGAGCGGCCAGCCGGCATCTTCTATGCCCGTACTACCGGTATCTGGCAAACGGTCTGGCTAGAGCCGGTGCCCGAAAGCTATATCAGCCAGGTGAAGATCACTCCCGCAATGGACGGGACAGTAAAGTTTCAGTTCAAGATCGTCTGTCCAGAACCGAATCAATTCGTGAAGGTGATCATCCGCGAGGGTTCGAGATTCTTAGCTAACGGCATCAGCCTGGCTAGCGGGCCTTTGGCCGCCGTATCGCTCTTTGTTGATTGTCCAAAATTGTGGTCTCCGGAATCGCCGCACCTATACCAAGCCTGCCTTGAACTGCACAGTCCCCAACGAACTATCGATTCCGCCGAAACCTACTTCGGGTACCGCTCGATAGCGACACAGGACGGCAAGATACTGCTGAACGGAGCGCCGTACTACCTGAAGACAGTACTGGACCAAGGCTACTGGACGGAATCCAATCTCACTCCTCCTTCCGATGAGGCCATTCAGGATGATATTCGAATGACCAAACGGATGGGCTTCAATGGGGTCCGCAAGCACCAGAAAGTGGAGGATCCCCGGTATTTATATTGGGCTGACAAGCTCGGGTTACTGGTTTCCGGAGAGATGGCCAATGCCTATCTCTTCAACGATGATTCTGTCGCTCGGATAACCCGGGAGTGGATAGAGGTGATTGACCGTGATTACAACCACCCCTGCATTGTGATCTGGGTACCGGTGAATGAGAGTTGGGGCGTTCCCAATCTCAGCGACCAAAAGGAACAGGCTCACTTGCGCGCGCTTTACTATTTGACTAAGTCCTTGGATAATACCCGCTTAGTAATTGATAACGATGGCTGGGAGCACACCGAAGTAACTGACCTTTTCGCGATCCACGACTACACCAAGACTGGTGACGAATTCTACCGGCGATTCAAAAATATCGCCGCCGAGGGTATGCCTTTGCCCTTATATGGCAAGCTATATTTGGCTCAGGGTCATACGTACAATGGCTCTCCCATTTTTCTCTCTGAATTCGCCGGAATTGGGTACGTCCGCCCCGAAGATCGGGCCAAGATTCCCGAGGGATCTTGGGGGTATTCCGGGATCGAGCCCTCAGAACAGGCCGCTATTGCCCGGCTACGCGGGCTGTATGAAGCCATTGCCCGTATTCCGCAGATCGGCGGAATCTGTTGCACGCAGCTTTACGACGTGGAACAGGAAGTGAATGGGCTCCTAACCTATGACCGCAAGCCCAAGTTTCAGCCAGAAACGATTCGCCAGCTCAATGAACTGCTGGTTTGAACTAGCTGTTTGATCTTGCCTATGCCAAGCCTCCAGCCGCCACAGCGATAGCGCGACATGCAGGTTCAGGTTTGGAGACGGAAGCGCCCCGCCGGTTAGCAATCGCGGTCAGAATCAAGTGGTTCATGGCAGTCCAGGTGCTGTCCCAAGAAAGTGTGGAAAGAAAGGCGTCCGCACGTTCCCGCCATTTGAGACTCATGCAGCAAGTCATTGATTGATCTATTGCGGCCGCGAACTCATTCGCATTCTCTGCAATTCGAGCCAATCCCAAGTCGCCATAGGGACGAACCACATCGCGTATGGGAGTGGATATAACCGGAAGGCCAGCCGCCAGATACTCTGGAGTTTTAGTCGGACTTATAAAGCGTGTTGCATCGTTTAGAGCGAACGGTATCATCCCCGCCTCCCAGGATGAAAAGTAAGCAGGCAAATCTGAGTACTGCTTCATTCCCAAGTAGTGAATATTGGCCGGTTTGGGAAGCGCATCCATCGGGATCTTTACGATTGGCCCAATCATGATAATGTGCCAATCGGGCCGCATGCGAGCAACCTCGGCGAGGAGTTCCGTATCTATACGCTCGTCGATAACGCCTGCGTATCCGATGCGAGGATGTGGGATGTCTCGTTGATCCACTGGATCTTCCGCGGAATTGCGCGCTTGCGCGAAGTGACGAACGTCGACGCTGCTCGGAAACGGATACACCTGCCGGTGCCGCTCGCATTTCGCCTCAAAGAGACTGAGCCCCCCGGTGAACACCAGATCCGCGCGTTCAAAAAGCTTTCTTTCCTGCTCGATCAGTTCAGGAGGCGCGCCGCGAAACAGAGACAATTCATCCATGCAGTCGTATATTGTGACTAACGGGCATATACTCGCGGCGAAGCTGAGAGCCATGGGTGTGTAGAACCAAGCAACAAACTCCCGGATGCCCTGCTTCGCGATCAGGGAGCACAGCAATTGCCGCAGGTATTCGTCTTCTTGCTTCCGGGTGGATGTTTTCGGCAAAGCGGGAACGACGACATGCACGCCGGTTTTTGCGCAAACGCGAAGACGCAATTCCGGGGCTGCCGAGTCAAACACAGGCTCTTCGACAAAAAACGTTCGGCGATGCTTCGCAAATCGGCTCATCAGGTGTTGAGGACGCTGATAGACGAATTCCCAGCGCAAGTGCGAGAAACAAATCACGTCAACATTGCCAAAATCGTCCGCCGATCGAACCGTTGTTCTTTGTCGATGCATATACCACTTAACTTCTAGACTTCCCAACATGGACGTCCCAGTTCACTTTCCCGCTGCTGCGTAGTTTTGACAGCTTGACGGTTCCTGGTAACCGACGTATGCGTCACCCATTTTTGAAACAGTTAGCTCACCCGCAAGATCTCACGGGCGATGTCAAAGCATCCTCGCCCGCCAAATATCACGGATGTAGCTTCTTTGGCCAGGAGAATGTTCGGCTTCGATTATCTTCGCCCTGGGCAGCAGGATGCCATCCTTTCGCTCGTGAACAAACACGACACCCTGGTGGTAATGCCCACCGGATCTGGGAAATCCGCGATTTATCAAATTGCCGGCCTGATGTTACCGGGATCCGTTTTAGTGATATCGCCTCTTATCGCCTTGCAGAAAGACCAAGTGGACGCCATCAATGCAAGTGATGGAAATGCCGAAGCTGTCGTCATCAACTCGTCCCTCACGGCGGCGGAGCTTCAGGACGAGCTGGATCGCGCAGCAAATGGAAGCTACAAATTCATTTTTCTCGCGCCCGAGCAACTCCACAAGGAAGAAGCTCTTCTGGCGGTGAAGAACTCTAAGGTATCGATGATCGTCATCGATGAAGCCCATTGCATCAGCGAGTGGGGGCATGACTTTCGTCCCGACTATCTTCAACTCGGGCGAATCATTGAGTCATTAGGTCACCCCGTTACGGTTGCATTGACCGCCACTGCATCCAGGCGAGTGCGCGAAGAGATTGTCGAGCGTCTGGGACTAAGAAAGCCAAATGTTTTCGTCCGTGGCTTCGACCGACCAAACATTCATTTGCGCGTGGACCACTTCGAAAATCAAAATAGCAAGTTGGAAGCGGTTATCCATAAGGTGCGATGGGCTGAAAAGCCCGGCATCGTCTATGCGGCGACGCGTAAGACTTCCGAGCAGATCATGCGGAGCCTGGCGGAAGAAGGCATTACAGCGCTTTTCTATCATGGCGGTCTCAAAGCCGCTGAGCGGCACGGAATTCAGGACAGATTCATGTCCGGCGATGCGGAGGTAATCGTTGCGACGAACGCATTCGGAATGGGCATCGACAAAGCCGATGTTCGCTTTGTTTACCATCACGACGCTCCTGACTCGCTCGATTCCTATTATCAGGAGATCGGGCGCGCCGGCCGGGACGGCGAAAGAGCCGAGGCGATTCTTTTTTTTCGGAAACAGGACATCGGCTCACAGGCCTTTCACACCGGTAGCGGCAAGATCGACCGCGAGCAGTTGACGGAACTGATTGAGGTCGTCGAGAAAAAGGATGGGCCGGTAACGCCGGAGGAGATCGCCGAAGAGGCCAATCTCTCCACTCGCAAGCTCACCTCCACAATCCAGAAACTGGAAGATGCCAATGTCGTCGAACTCCTTCCCTCTGGCGAGTTGCAATTAGCGGGACAGGTTGATTTGGAGCAAGCTACGGAAGCGGTGATCGACCGGCAGGAAAAGCATAAAGAGGCTAAAAAAGAGCGCCTGGAGCAGATGCGCGCTTACGCCGACGCGACCGGCTGCCGTCGAGAGCATCTCCTCCGCTACTTCGGCGACGAGTTCACCGGTCCATGCGGCAATTGCGATAACTGCGAAGCCGAGACTCATGATCCGAGCCTCGGCATCCAACGCGAAATCGTTTAATCTCCATTTCATTCGGTACGTTTTCCGCAGCTTAATAGTGTCAAACTCCTTCGATTAGTTGATGTGTCTAGATTCTCACTGCACTGCCGCAAACAGGAAGAAAACCCTGATTGTGCTATCGAACACATGAATACTTAAGCCGTCGTCATCCTTGACTATCTACGTACGGACCAATACTTGCGAATGATTGCGCGTCATAGTGCCAGTAATTTATATTTGCGTCGGGAATCCAACAGTGGGGTGGGTAAGATCCTCCTCAGAAAGTAGGTACATACGTGCGCAAAACACTCCGTTCGTTTTTGTTCGCAGCCATCACACTCCCATTACTCGCTGGTGTAGCCCCGGGCTTCCAATCATCATCGGCCGGGTCATCTGGCTCCGGACAGTCGGGGTCCTCCGGATCTGGATCGGGGTCCTCCGGACAATCCGGCAGCTCGGGTTCCGGGTCATCTCAGGGCAGTGGCTCCGGGTCATCTCAGGGCTCCGGGTCATCTCAGGGCTCCGGGTCATCCCAGGGCAGTGGTTCCGGGTCGTCCCACGGCAAGTCCGGCTCCGGCTCATCTCGGGACCGCCGCGGTAGTTCGGATTCAGGCTCGTCTCAGGGTAGCGGCAGTTCGGGATCCGGCTCGTCTCGAGGTAGCGGTAGTGGTAGTTCCGGATCTGGCAGCGGCAGTTCCGGGTCCGCTACTCCACCGAGGTAGCGCTTACCTGTCCCGAGTCTCTGTGCCTCACCCCATCAGGCCAAAGACTCGGGACAACAATTATCGGCACGCATCTGAACTGCCTCGCGAAGGGCACGGCGCGAGCCAGAAATCTTCTTTCGCGCCCCAGCACATGTAGCCGTGAAGGAAGACTAGCGGCCTAGCTCGCGAGCGTTGCTACATCCTGGACATAGCTCTGATCCGTAATCATGTCGTGCTCAGCGTCGGAGTGCAACTCGTAGAGCCTGCGATAGGTTGGGCTACCGCGCCAGAGTTCCTGGTGTGTACCCACCGCCTCCACTCCCCCGTTCGAAAAAACGACAACGATGTCCGCGTGACGAACCGTGGATAGCCGGTGCGCGATGACGAAGCACGTGCGGTTTTTGGTGACGCGCTCCATAGCGCGCTGGATCAGATGTTCGCTTTCAGTATCCAGATGACTGGTGGCTTCGTCGAGCACTAAAATTTCCGGATTGCGAAGAATCGCGCGAGCGATGCCGATACGTTGCCGTTCGCCGCCGGAAAGTCTCAGGCCGCGTTGCCCGACCACGGTTTCATAGCCGAACTCGGACCGGCCAATGAAATCGTCCGCGAGCGCCATCCTAGCGGCAGCCGCAATCTCTTCCCTCGCAGCATCCGGAGAGCCGTATGCGATGTTCTCCGCGATGGTTCTCGAGAACAGATCCACCTCTTGTGGAACCACGGCGATCTGGCGCCTCAAGCTGTCTTGTGAGGCTTGCCGGATATCGACACCGTCGATCAGAATGGACCCCTGCTGCGGATCGTAGCAGCGCAGAAGCAAGTTGATGAGCGTGCTCTTGCCGGCGCCGCTGCGACCGATCAGAGCGACTGTGCACCCAGCCGGTACCGTGAAGTTCACATCTTGCAATGTCCAGTCTTCCGAACCGGGATAGCGAAACCCCACATGGCGGAATTCGACGCTGCTGCTCAAGGAGCGCAACAAATGCGGGTCGCGTACGTCCACGAGCATCGGCGTACGATCCAGGATTTTAAACAGTCCCTCCGCGCGGGCCAAGTTCCGGCGAAGCTTCGGCAGCAGAACGGAAAGTTGTCCGATCGGCCCGAATAACATATCCTGCAGCGCAATAAACAGGACATACTCTCCCACCGTGCAGCGGCTTTTCATGACAAAGAATCCGCCCAGACCGATCACGGTAACCCGGCCCAGGGTGGCAATCAGCGTCTGGACGTTTTCAAGGACGGCCCAGTTCCGCTCGGCGCGGAATTGGGGAACACGCGCCTTTGCCAAAAGCTCGCGCTGCAAAGATGCCTCGCGTTTCTCCTGGGAAAACTTCTTCACCGTGGCGACATTAGCGGCGATGTCGTAGCATTCCTTGCTGACCGTTTCAAATCCCCGGTTCACTTCCTGATCCATGTCATGCATCGGAGCCGAGAAATGCCCGATCAGCAGCAGATAGAGAGGGAGCGGCAGAAACACGACTAAAGCGACGATCCAACTCTTAAAAAGAAGCGATGCGAATACGCCGGCAAAGACGATGAGTGGTGGGACCAGGTTCTGGCCCAGAATCTCGAAGAGAATAATAAAGATAGCGGTGCCTCCCCGGTCAAGGCAGCCGATCACCTCGCCGCTGTTGGTTGCGGTGAGCACGGTCACATCCCAGCCGAGAAATCTTTCGAAGGCGGAGCTTTTGATTTGATCTTCCAGCGAAGTCGCGGTCTGGAATAGCCGGTAGTTGTAGAAGGACCGGAGCACCCGGTTGACCGCAACCGAAACAAAAATTGCCGCCAGCGATGCGAATAAGGCCGGAAGCGTGAAATGGGCAGCGCCTTTGACGGACCGGACGATGCTATCGATCAGCCGTTGGGTCAAGAACGGAACAGCGATATCCAGCGTCGAAGTAATCAGGATGAGGGCCAGCAAGAACGCGGTTGTGGCCTTCCTCTGCCCAAGCAGAAGGAGCACTCTTCCGATCGGGGATCGTGCCCTCCCGATAGCGCGGATTTTCATTGGCGATCAAATTATAGTGATCGCGCATCTCGATACATCTCACGCTTTTACTATTTTTCTTCGAGGCGCTGTCCTATGCGGCCGAGGCAGGCATCTCGCATAGCGAAGCACGCGAAATGCCGCCCAGGCGCGAACAGAGCGTCAGCGCCTGCGCTACCACTTGATCCATGTTGTAGTAGCGATACGTCGCCAGCCTGCCGACGAAGTGAACGGCGTTCGTCGCGGCCGCGAGATCGGCATATTTTCTATACAACGCCGCATTCTCCTCCCGCGGAATTGGATAATACGGATCGCCCTCCCTCGAAGGAAACTCATAAACAATGCTCGTCTTCGGATGTGCCTGTCCGGTGAGTTGCTTAAATTCGGTAATGCGCGTGTAGGCGTGCTCGTTGGGGTAATTCACTACCGCCACTGGCTGAAGCCGTTCGGTGTCAAGCGTCTCATGTTGAAAGCGAAGAGACCGGTAGGGAAGCTTGCCGAATCGATAGTCGAAATATTCATCGATAGGACCGGAGAAAATCAGCTCCCGAAATTGCACCCGTTTCAGAACGTCCCGGTAGTCGACGCCCAACTCCAGATGGATATTGGGATGATCCAGCATATTCTCGAACATCCGCGTATAGCCAAACTTCGGCATCGCCTGAAATTTATCGCCGAAGTAGCGATCGTCGCGATTGGTCCGGACGGGGATACGCGCTGTAACTTGCGCGTCCAATTCAGAAGGATCGACCCCCCATTGCTTGCGTGTATAGTTCTGAAACAGTTTGCCGTATAAGAAACGTCCGACTCGGCTAACCACCACATCTTCGGACGTGCGGATTGCCGCGCAAGGTTCAGCCACGGACGCTAAGAACTCTTCGACCTGGTCCGAATCGAGTTGCAGACCGTATAGGGCGTTCACGGTATCCAGATTGATGGGAACGGGCACTAGCTTCCCGTCCACTGAAGCCAGCACACGGTGTTCGTAGGGCCACCAGGTAGTGAACTCCGAAAGATACCGGAACACCTGCTCCGAGTTGGTGTGAAATATGTGCGGCCCGTAGCGGTGGACCAGAATTCCGGATTCATTCGGATGGTCATACGCATTGCCGCCGATGTGCGGCCGCCGATCGACCACGAGCACTCGCTTGCCGAACGTTCGAGCCATGCGCTCCGCCACTACGGAGCCGGCAAATCCTGCGCCGACGACCAAATAATCAAACACGAGCAACGCTCGTTTCTGGCGTGAATGCGATTGCCTGAGCCGCTGCCGGTTTGGGGTCAACGACCCTTCTGTTGCGAGCCGCATGCCGGCTCATCAGTTGTTGCATGGAATCCCACGTCTTATCCCAAGAGTGGCTACTGAGAAATGCGCGAACATCCGCCTGCCAGACCGCCGGCCGGTCTTCATATAATTGCTGTTCCACGCAGTGCAGGAAGTGCTCACGACCTCGTCCGATAGCGACGAGGCCGGATTCCCCGTACGGCCGGACTACATCACGGATTGGCGTCGAGACTACGGGTAAGCCTGCCGCCAAGTATTCAGGAGTTTTGGTCGGGCTGATGAAACGGGTCGCTTCATTTTGAGCGAACGGCAGCAGCGCGACATCCCAACCGGACAAATAGGCGGGCAATTCGTCGTAGCTCTTCATGCCGAAATAATGAATGTTTCCTCTTTGCGGAAGACGTTGCGGGTCTATTTTGACGACCGGACCAACCAGTAGGATGTGCCAGTCGGGGCGCCCGTCCGCGACATACCGGATCAAGTCCAGATCCATTCGCTCGTCAATTACGCCGGCATAGCCAATTCTGGGCCGCGGAATTGGTTTTTGCTCCGCCGGGTCCTCATGAATGGCTAGCGCCTGCGAGAAGTGCGCCACATCCACGCTGCTGGGGAACAGATGCACCCGGTCGTGCTTGGAACGCTTGGCTTCGAATAGGCTGGCGCCGCCGGTGAATACGAGGTCAGCCTTGTTAAACAACATTCGTTCGTTTTGCAACATTCCATCCGGGGCATTTGCAAATGCGGAGAGTTCGTCCATGCAATCGTAGACCGTCAACACCGGATTCAGATCGTCGGTGAACTCCAGCGCCATCGGCGTGTAATACCAAACCGCGAAATCACGAATCGCCTCCCTGTTCAACAGCTCCCGAACAAGGCCGCGCAGAAGCGCCGAAGATTGGCTCGAGCCCACGTTTTCGGGAAGAACTGGCGTTACAACGTGAACTCCCGTCCGGGGGCAGACGGATATCGTGAGCCGAGCGTCATCCGCTCCAAAAACAGGCTCTTCGACATAGTAAACACGGCTATGGCGAGCAAACCGGCTCATCAGGTGCTGAGGCCGTTGAAAGACAAAGGTCCATCGCAGGTGGGAGAAGCAGATCAAGTCACTTTGGAAGTTGGTCATGTAAAGGTTTCCTTGCAAGCGCATCGAAAGCGCCGGATTTCTGCAGCGCTAGAAGTTCGTCGGCCAACGGCTTATAGATTTTCCGCTCGCCCCGTTCATCGGCGTAATCGAATAGACCGTTGCAGCAATGCCGGTCGTCTTCCCAACCAGGATGGTTGAGAATCGGATAGAGACAGATCCCATGCACGGGAACACCGGCGTCAATAGCGCGCAGCACTTCCCGGCAAACATAGGCCAACCAGACGGGGCGGGCGCTATTCTCGGTGCCGGTTTCCGAGACGAAAATGGGTCGCCCATAGCGGCTCCAGACCTCCAGAAGAATTTCATGGAAGGGACGGTATCTCGGATCATCCCGCTTCATCGACACGTCTGCCATATGAACCCACTCGTTGCGGTCATAGAAATTTACGCCGATGATGTCGAGATACTCCGGCCTTCCGCCAAGTTCGGGCGCGAGTTTTCCCGACAGCATGTCCCAAGCTTGAAATTGCGACATTCGATAACGCTCCGCCTCCAAGTCGTCGCCAGGAATCTCGGGGTTCCCCACAATGTGAATCACCGGCTCCGGCGCAACCAATCGAGCATCCGGCAGTTCCTGCCGGATTACCTCACTCGCACGAATGGCGGCCCGAACCAATTGCGCCTTGAGTTCGTGATCCCGCTTCTCCGCAAACGGATACAAGAACCCTTCATCTCCAGCGGCCCACGCCAAAAACGAAATTTCATTTACTGGCGCGAGAAAACGAGTGGCACCCCCTCGCTGCTTTAGATGGAACGTAAGCGCTCGAGTGAATCGTTCGAACGCATCCAGAAACTCCGGCTGAAATATATCGAGATAGTCAGGCCAGCCAAAATGCAAAACGTCAAGGATCACCTCGACGCCTGTTTCTTCCGCCGCATCCAGGATTGTGTCGAGACTAGCGAGATCGTAAGAGCCCGGCTGCTTCTCTATCAGGTGCCAGCGGGCTCCCTCGCGCACGGTACTTATCCCAAAGGGCAGCAGGGCTTCAAAATCTTTTTTGGCGTACGCATCATGGCGGGTTGAAGCTACTAAATCGAGACGCCGCCCCGATTTTGTTTTGTGAGTTGAGCATTCAAATCCCGCTTGGAAAAAGCTTTGAAAAATGGGATTATACTTCTGCAACGCGCTTCCTTAAAGACGCGAACGCATAAAGTCTCGCCAGCATAATTCAGTTAGTTAGAGTACAACTCGGGCTATATAGAACATAGGAAAATAGCGAGGTCGCCGACACATCGACGCTAGTAGTTCTATGGGCGATGTGTGTCGGATAAAAACTGATGAGTTACAAGCAGGCAGAAGAGAAACAGATCGAAACCAACATTCCTCAACGCCTGGATCGCCTCTCGTGGAGCAATTGGCACCTGAAGATGGTGATCGCCCTTGGAATCACGTGGCTATTGGATGGACTGGAGGTTACGCTCGCCGGTTCTTTGGGCAGCGTGCTGAAAGACAGGCGTGCGCTCGGACTGACCGACTTATAGGTTGGGGCCAGCGCAACCGGCTACTTAGCTGGCGCTGTAATTGGTGCGCTCTTCTTCGGGTGGCTCACGGATCGGCTCGGCCGTAAAAAGCTTTTCTTAATCACGCTTGCTCTATACCTCTCTGCTACAGCAGCCACGGCCTTTTCTTGGAACTTTTGGAGCTTTCTACTGTTCCGCATTTTTACGGGCGCCGGAATCGGCGGCGAATACGCCGCGATAAATTCCGCGATCGACGAATTGATTCCGGCCCGCGTTCGAGGCAATGTCGATTTAATAATTAATGCGACGTTCTGGATTGGCGCTGCCCTCGGCGCTGCCGGGACTCTCCTGCTTCTAAATTCCGGCCGCATGCCGCCCGCCTTTGCCTGGCGCTTTGCATTTGGAATTGGCGCGCTTATGGGCCTCGTAATCTTGCTACTGCGCAAATCAGTCCCCGAAAATCCACGTTGGCTGATGCTGCGGGGTTGGGAAGAAGAAGCCGAAGGGATATTAGGGGATATAGAGCAAAAGGTCAGCCGACAGAAGGGCGAATTGAAGCCTCCCGAAGGCAGCTTAAAAATTACTGTTCGCGATCACACTTCACTAAGGACGTTTGGAATGCGATGGTTCGAGACCAGCCGAAGCGTTCCTTGCTCGGGCTCGTTCTCATGGTGGGTCAATCCTTCTTCTACAACGCCGTTTTCTTTACCTACGGCCTCGTGCTCGCGCAGTTCTTTCAGGTAAAAAGCGAGCGTGTCTCTATTTACATCCTGCCGTTAGCTCTGAGTAACTTCGTCGGCCCGCTCATTCTTGGCCGTTTTTTTGACTCCATCGGCAGAAAGAAAATGATTACGGCTACATACGGAGTATCTGGATTGCTGCTGATCGGCTCTGCGCTGATGTTTCGTGGCAACCACCTCGGAGCCTTCAGCCAAGGTGTGTGGTTCACCGCAATATTCTTTGTCGCCTCTTCGGCGGCAAGTTCCGCATATCTCACGGTCAGCGAGGTATTCCCTCTTGAGATCCGAGCGTTCGCTATCTCCATCTTGTATGCGATAGGAACACTGGCGGGAGGAGTGGGCGCTCCAATTCTATTTGCAAAGCTAATCTCGTCTGGGAGCCGTTTGGAACTTTTCTGGGGCTACGCGGCGGGAGCATTGCTGATGATTTTGGGGGCCGGAACGGAGTGGAAGCTCGGTGTTAATGCGGAACGTCAATCTCTGGAGTCCATCTCAACCCCGCTGCAGGCTGGCGGTGCTGCCGCCGGAAAATAGGAGACGTGTGCGATTCGAAGCGCATCCTGGATCTGGGCGCGAACATCGGGCTCTCCGCACTCTATTTTCACCGGCAGTATCCAGAAGCTTCCATTGCATGCGTCGAACCCGCCCCGAAGAATTTCATCATGCTCTCACGAATCGTTTCGCTGAACGCGTT
>Ga0070717_10002335_pt1 | contig 13354 bp, 12 predicted proteins | sample LARL113metaG_FD_71366 | JGI IMG/M metagenome (GOLD analysis project Ga0070717, IMG submission 71366) | Corn, switchgrass and miscanthus rhizosphere microbial communities from Kellogg Biological Station, Michigan, USA - LAR L11-3 metaG | ecosystem: Host-associated > Plants > Roots > Rhizosphere ... | reverse complement strand
GCGGGGCATCTTTTCTCGCCGGAAAGCTGGGTGAGAAGATTGCGGCGTCGCAAGTTACCGTAATCGACGACGGCACCATGGTCGGCGGGTTCGGCACCAGCCCGTTCGACGGCGAAGGCATTCCTACACGCCGCACCGTGGTGATTGAAAATGGCGTGCTCAAGTCATACGTGCTCAACACTTACACGGCGAAGAAGCTCGGCCTGCAAACTACAGGCAATGCGTCACGCGGACTGGCCGGAACACCCGGTATTGGTCCAGGAAATTATTTTCTGCAGCCGGGGGCAAAAACTCCCCAGCAGCTCATCGGAGATGTGAAAGAAGGGCTGTATGTGACCGAATTTCTCGGCATGGGCGTTAATTTGGTCACGGGAGATTACTCACGTGGCGCTTCGGGCCTTTGGATTTCAGGCGGTGAGCTCACCTATCCAGTGGAAGAGATCACGGTTGCAGGCAATCTCAAAGATATGTTCCTGAACATTTCCGAAATTGCCAACGACCTCGAATTTCGAGGTTCGGTCGCGTCACCCACGATCCGCATCGATGGCCTCACCGTCGGTGGAGAATAAGGTCCGCTCACACGGATTGCGGTGATCGGCGAATATAATCGAGCTACATGGGCGGCCTCGAACTCATCCAGCCATCGCCGGGGGCAAAGGAACCAGACCACAGCCGGCGGTTCATTGTAGTTGCTATTGCAGTCGTAGTGGGTTTAGGGCTTCTGACGGCCCTCCTTCTGCGTCAGCCGCCGCGCAGCGCACCGCAGATTCCACCGTACGCCTCCAAGCTTCGATTTTCCGACCTGAAGATGAGCCAATCCCAGAATTTTGTAGGCGCCAGCGTCACCTACGTTGACGGTAACGTGACCAATGCAGGCGACAAAACAGTTACGCATGCGACTGTACGCGTGACGTTCAAAGACTCCTACGGTCAGGTGGCACAGATTGAAGAAGTTCCCATCAAGCTCCTGCAGACCACCGGACCTTATCCGGATACAGTGGATTTAACTGTCTCACCGCTTGCCGCCAATGAAAGCAAGCCTTTTCGCCTGACCTTTGAGCATGTCAGCCAGCAGTGGAACCAGGCGTATCCCGACTTGCAGATTACCGTTGTCACCTTAAGGTAGTTTCAAAAGCAGCTATCGCAGTGCTTACCCGTTACTCGTCTTCAGATGAGATCGAGTAGATGCCCTCACCTTTTACGCGGCGAGTTAGTCCCTTGATGGCGATCCTGGCCACTAGCCCTGCGATGCCACAACCAAGCAAGAACACCGCAACTGCTGCTGCATGCATTACAGGAATATGCACCAGCATTCTTGTGTAAAACAGAAATCTCTGTCTTTTTCCGAAAACGGAACAGATACACAAGAGATCAGATCAGAGAAAATCCGTAAGTGGAAGACCTTCTATGCTCGTCCAAGATGAGTGGTGCGTTCTGCTTTCGTAAAAAGCACGCGAAGCCCCCGACCCGCTTTCCTGCTCTACAATGTCCCCATGTCACAAACCAAGACCGTCCGCCTCACGGAGACGGTAAAAGCTGCGGGTTGAGCTTCCAAGCTGAGTCCGGCGGCGCTGGACAAAGTGCTTGGGAAATTAGCCCGGCAACATGACCCCAATGTTCTGGTTGGTTTCGATCATGCCGACGACGCCGGAGTGTATCAAATCGCGCCTGACGCGGCGCTGGTCCAAACAGTCGACTTTTTCACACCGATCGTCGACGATCCTTATACCTTTGGTCAGATCGCCGCAGCCAATTCTCTCAGCGATATCTATGCCATGGGCGCCCGCCCGCTGACCGCGCTCGCGCTTGTTTGCTTTCCGGAGAAGGGCGATCTCGAAATTCTCGAGCAAATTCTTGCCGGTGGATTATCAAAGATGGTCGAGGCGGGATGCACCATCATTGGCGGCCACAGTATTCGTGATGACGAAACAAAGTTTGGATATTCGGTAACTGGGACGGTCAATCCCAAGCGGGTCCTGAAAAACGAGGGAGCAAGACCTGGAGATCGGTTGCTGCTCACGAAGGCTCTGGGAACCGGCGTTATTGCGACGGCGATTAAAAGAGGCGTGGCGAAGCAGCCATGGATTGATGCGGCCGTCCACTCAATGACGACGCTGAACAAGGCGGGGGCAGAAGTCGTGACTACCTTCGAACGTGGTTCCCGCCCTTCGAAAACCGCGAAGGGTAAGGCAGGCTCATCGAGGGATAACCACGGTTCCTCGGTTCATGCGCTGACTGATATCACTGGCTTCGGCTTGGTCGGGCACGCTCGGGAAATGGCCCTTGCATCCGACGTTTCTTTGCGCTTACACGCCGGCAGCATTCCATTGCTCGACGGTGCACTCGAATGTGTCCGCGCCGGCCATATTCCAGGCGGGCTGAATGCGAACCGTGAGTTCGCTGAGTGCGTGGTGAATTACGAAAAAGAAATCCCTGATGATGTAAAGACTCTTCTGTTCGACCCGCAAACTTCCGGCGGCCTGCTGATCTCGTCCGCAGGCGAAGCTACACCAGAACTCATTGCGGCGCTTCGTCGAGATGGAGTTTCGGTTGCAGAGATTGGGGAAGTGGTACCCAAAACCGAACTTCTCATCTCAGTCGTTACCTAGGTTTCCCGTATCCGGGATTCTCCTTGACCGCCCCTGCCAAGATGCTAGGATTTACGAACTTCCCCGACAAAATCTACGTTCATGGGAGGCCATATGGCCAGTCCAGGAGTCGGGCTCAGCAATCCAACCCAATCTACTCTCACCAACCTGGTTGAACAGAAGCTGCGCGCTGAGCGCGTGGTCAAAGCCGGCGCGAGCTGGTTTTTGATGGTGGGCATTCTGTCGCTGGTCAATTCGGTTCTTTCTATGAGCGGCGCCGGGATCCGGTTCATTTTTGGCCTGGGCATCGCCCAGTTCGTAGATGCACTCGCGCGTCAGGCCGGTCAGAGCGGTGTTGGCCTAAGCCTGATTATCAATGGCTGCGTTGCCGGAGTATTCGTCCTATTCTGGAATTTCGCGCGCAAAGGTGAGCAGTGGGCATTTCTCATCGGCATAGGCCTCTATGCGGTCGATGCCTTGGTCATGCTCATGTCCCAGGACATTCTCGCGGTGGCGTTTCATGGCTATGCTCTTTACCGGATTTACCGCGGGATGAATGGCATTCGGGTTTTGAAGCAGTTCGAGTCTCAGTTACAGCCGGCGGGCGCTCCGATTCAGCCGCGCTGAAATTATCAACCTCTGCACGGCTTCTGCATCTTAAAGTAGCAACCTCTATTGCAGGAGCCTGCAATGCAATACCGCCAACTAGGCCGACCTAACGGCCTCAAAGTTTCTGCCCTTGGACTCGGATGCATGGGCATGTCAGAGTTCTACGGGACCAGTGATGACAATGAGTCTATCGCCACTATTCACTGCGCAATCGAACTGGGCATAAATTTTCTCGACACGGCTGACATCTACGGGCCCTACAAAAACGAAGAACTGGTCGGCAAAGCTATTCGCGGCAAGCGCGACCAGTTGATTATCGCAAGCAAATTCGGCATTGTTCGTGATCCCGCCAATCCACATGCACGCGGCGTTAACGGCCGGCCGGAATACATTCGCCGGGCCTGCGAGGGAAGCTTAAAGAGACTGGGAATTGATTACATCGATCTTTATTACCAGCACCGCGTCGATCGTGATACTCCCATCGAAGAGACCGTCGGAACGATGGCGGAACTGGTGAAGGAAGGGAAAATCCGGCACATCGGACTGTCCGAGGCTGGCCCGAAAACCCTGCGGCGTGCTGCCAAGATCCATGCCATTACCGCGCTGCAATCTGAGTATTCGCTGTGGACGCGCGATCCCCAGGATCGAGTTCTACCCACGTGCCGCGAACTCGGCATTGGCTTTGTCGCATATAGTCCGCTCGGCCGCGGATTTCTGACAGGAAAAATCAAGCGGGTCGAGGATTTTGCCCCGGATGACTATCGGCGTAACGCACCCCGTTTTCAGGGGGAGAACTTCCAAAAAAATCTCGATCAGGTGAAGAAAGTAGAAGAAATTGCCCGCCAAAAGAACTGCACGCCATCTCAACTGGCGCTTGCCTGGGTGCTGGCCCAAGGGGAAGACATCATTCCGATCCCGGGCACAAAGCGCGTGAAGTATCTGGAGGAGAACGTCGGCGCACTCGACGTCAAGCTAAGCGCCGATGATCAAGCGCAAATTGAAAAATTCCTTCCCGAGGGCGCCGTGGCAGGAGAGCGCTACAACGAACAAATGATGCGACTGATCGATGTTGCCTGAGCGGATTAAAAGGCTTTGACTCGCAACAATCGTGCGACCTTATTAGGCCAGCATCATCTACAAGGCATGATTGACAAAATCAACCTAGCCGAGAAGTTTTCCCGAATCAAGGAATACTGGAAGCCGTACGTCGCGGGCGAACTGAATGGTCAGCTGGTAAAACTTGACAAGCTGAAGGGCGAATTCGTCTGGCATCATCACCAGAATGAAGACGAAATGTTCCTGGTGGTGAAGGGTAGCTTTCACATAGAATTCCGTGACAAAACCGTTTCGCTGGAAGAAGGCGAATTCATTGTGGTGCCGCGCGGAGTCGAGCATAAGCCGGTCGCCGAAGAAGAAGCCTGGATCCTGCTCTTTGAGCCGGCTTCAACTCTGAACACCGGTAACGTGAACAACGAGTTCACGTTGCGAGAGCTGGAGAAGGTTTGAACTTGTTGACGAACCTAGAAGTAATACGCTTCGGTAATCCTCTTCCACCCCCGGGTACAGCACCTTCGGTACTGTAGCCCGTGTCCGCCATCGGCGAGACCATAAAGCCAAGTCAAGCCGGAATTCTCTTCCCCATTTAGGAGAACGCCGACCCCACGGCAAAACGGCTGATGCTGAGAGCTCATGACGCTTGATCGTCCCACACACGAAGAAGAACCGGTATGTACCGCCTGGCAGTGGCTGGTGCAGGCCGCGCTGATCTTTTTCCTGATGATTACGTTGCTGGTGCTGGCGCACTATTTCCTGACTCCTGATTCGAAGACCATGCAGGAGCAGATTCACAGCCTGTCAGCACAGGTGAACGAGCTTAAACAAGAACAGGCCATGCCCTCTTTGGTATTGAACCGGTATCGCAATTCGATCTGCTACATATTTGGCATTTATCAAGTTGGATTTCAAAGCGGTAAGCCACTACAGAGGACACGAATTTCGGGCACCGGTTTTGTGGTTGCCGAAGGCTTGATCGCGACTAACCGGCACGTGGCCCAACCCTGGTATGGAGACCCCGATTCCGACGCGCTAATCGCAAAGGGAGCAACCCCAAGATTGGAAAAAATGGTTGCGTATTTTCCGGGATCGCCGGCGCCGGTTGATCTCACGCCGGCTGCGCTTTCCTCAGATGGAGACCTGGCGATCATGCGCATGGAAGACGCCTCCGCGCTGAATCTACGCCCGCTGCCACTGGCTCTGGCTAAACCGAACGCGGGGGAACTGGTTGCCGTGGTCGGATATCCCATGGGAGTTCTGGGCATGATGGCGAAGGCGCCGACTCCCGTGTATGCGCGGCTCGCATACCGTCGCGATGATCAAGGTGCGGCCAGCGAACTAGCGGCCCTCTCGCTGATTCGGCCCTCTGCAACCTGCGGTCATCTCGGCGATGTGGTGGGCGATAAGCTGATCTATGACGCACCTACAGCTCACGGCGCCAGCGGCGGGCCGGTGTTCAACTCCCGTGGCGAAGTGATTGGAGTGAATGCCGCTTACATTGACGGTTTCGCTGGCGGGACGCTCGGGGTCTCATCGCAAGCGCTGGAGCCGTTGATCGAAAAGGCACAACATAACTTTTGAATTCTAATCCAGAATCGAGCGCTGATTTGAAGGGCCGCCCATTTTCAGCTAGCCCTAGCCGCTATTTCTGCGAAAGCTTCTGAACCATCCTGGCTCGCGCACATATTCATCATTGAATCGGCGCAAGCGCGCTGCCATAATTCCCGGCCTTCCCAAATACCCAATCACGTTTCTAGGATCATTGCGCTCAACCACCGGCAGGCGCCCGATGTTATGCCGCAGCATTTTTTCTGAGGCTTCGTGCAGACCCTCATCGGGATATGTCACCACCACGTTTTGTGATCCGGCCTCCGCCACCGTAGTCGCGCCCGAGGGATCTTTATCCAGCGCGCGCATCACATCGCCGCGCGTGATCACACCGACCAGCTTGCCTTGCTCATCAAGGATGAACATTCCGTGATGCACGGTGACCTGCGGTTCTCCGCGGGCAATACGGTCGGAGAGTTCGCCAATTTTCATGGCCGCAGGAATGGAGGAAATTTCATGGTCCATGGTTTCTGACACTGTCATGTAGTGGAGCACATCAGCTTCGTATTCATGGGGAATGCGCAGGCCGCGGCGCCTCAATTTTTCAGTCATGATGGAAGCGCTCGGCATTAGCAACATGCAAATTCCATCGGCAATTACGCTGACCAGCATCAGCGGCAGCACTGAGTTGTAATCGCGGGTAATCTCGAAAGCGAAAATGATGAAGGAAAAAGTAGCACGCGAAGCGGCGCCGAACACCGCGCCCATGGCAACCAACGCGAAAGCCCCGGGCGAAAGATGGGCAGATGGGATTACTTTATTCAGCGCCATTGCAAAGGCGCCACCCATGGCGGCTCCCGACATGAACATGGGCGCAAGCAGGCCGCCGGAGGTGCCAGAACCCAGCGAAACCGCCAGCGCCGCGGACTTCGCCAGCATTACCACGATCAGAACGCCAAACGCGAGGTTCGCGTTCAAGATATCGCCGATGCTGTCATATCCCACGCCCAAAACGCGAGGGACGAAATATCCGATGATGCCGAGCCCAAGTGCTCCGATGGCGGGCCACCAGACTTCATCGATGGGAAGCTTCTCGAACAAATCCTCCGTCCAATAAAGCAGCCGCGTAAATCCAACCGCGGCCAGGCCGCACAATCCGCCAAGCAACAGATAGAAGGGCAGGCCCCGGGGAATATCGAAGTTCATTGCAGCCACCCGAAACATGGGGCCGGTCCCGAGCAATTGCATGTGAACCGCTGTTGCAAGGGTGCTGGCCACCACCAGCGGAATGAATGAACGAGACTTGAACTCAAAAAGCAGCAGTTCAATCGCGAGAATTACGCCGGCAATGGGAGTGTTAAATGTTGCTGACATACCCGCGGCCGCGCCGCAAGCTAGTAGCACTTTCCGCTCCGAGGCAGTCGTGTGTAACAACTGTCCGATCAGCGATCCCAAAGCCCCGCCGGTTTGGATGATCGGGCCTTCGGCGCCGAACGGACCACCTGTACCGATGGCGATCGCCGCCGAAATCGGCTTCAAGATGGCTACTCGCGGCTCGATGCGGCTGCGGTTAACCAGCACCGCTTCCATCGCTTCAGGAATTCCGTGGCCCTTGATTTTCGAACTTCCGTACTTTGCCATCACGCCTACGATTAACCCACCGATGACCGGAATCGGAATCACCCATAATCCGAGGCGGGCGACTGCATTTTGGGGACTCAAGAACCCAAAACTGACGTGCCCATAAAATGCAATGTTGGTGAACAGACCTATCAAGTGATAGAGCAGAAAGGCAATCGCGCCAGCGACTAGACCTATACCGGCGGCCAGAAATGAAATCATTACCAGGCGGAACTGTGCGGTTGCGGCTGGACGCTGATCGGCCGCGGTGTTCAGGCCAGTAACTGAGAGTTTGGCCTTGGGGTCTGCTGGAGAAGTACCGATAATTTGAGGGGACAAGGGATTGCTTTCTGGCATTTGGAAAATTATTTGGTTCCTTTTTTCGAAAAATCGCGCTTCTTGCTTTGCTGCAGCACACGGCGCAAGGCGTTGATGAGTGCAGGCCCGCGGGAAGATAATTCCGCGCGATGGTGCAGGACAAGTTCGCGCAGCACTTTTTCACCGGCGGGCCTCAGCACTACTAGTACTTCACGCCGATCATGGGTGCCGCGGCGCCGCCGGACTAAGCCACTAACCTCGAGGCGGTCCACAAGTTCAACCGCGCTGTGGTGCTGGATCTGGAGTTGCTCGGCCAGCTCTCCGATCCGCGAGCGCACGTTTGGAGGCAAGCCCTTCAGTGCCAGCAGCAACTGGTATTGTCGAGGCTCCAGATCTGAACCCCGCACCGCGGTGTCGCTGAACCGCAGGTAACGGCGAATCTGGTGGCGAAATTCCGCCAAGGATTGGTAATCCTCAACAGTCAAGTTCTTCTTCATGCGGCGGATTATATCGTGTGTTAGAAATCCAATTATATCGCACAGCGATATATATTTCTTTTGGAAAATCGCATCCCAAATTCATTGCGACCCAGGCTGGCCACCTTCGGCCCTCGCCGTTTACAATGCAGTTTCCCGTTAAATCGCACAGGAGCCGGCATTGATCCTACGCTATACGCGGCCCGAGATGGGACGCATCTGGAGTGAAGAGAACCGTTTTCGCACCTGGCTGAAGGTTGAAGTTGCGGCAACAGAGACGCTTGCCGAAGCTGGAATCGTGCCTCGCCAGGCTGCCAAGGCCATTCGCGAGCTGGCGGATTTCCGGCTGGAGCGCATTCGCGAAATCGAAGCCGAGGTCCGGCATGATGTAATCGCCTTCACCACCGCAGTCGCGGAGTTTGTTGGCCCCGAGTCTCGCTGGTTCCACTATGGATTAACCTCCAATGACGTGGTCGATACCGCGCAAGCTCTGCTGGTCCGGGAAGCCTCGGTGATTATAACTGCCGATCTTCACGATCTATCTGATGTGCTTGAACGCCGCGCCTGGGAATTCAAAGACACGCCTATGATTGGGCGCACGCATGGAATCCATGCCGAGCCGATTACGTTTGGCTTCAAGCTGGCAAACTGGTATGCCGAGATACAGCGCGATACGGAACGTTTCGATCGCGCAGCGGAGGAGATGCGTGCCGGGAAGTTTTCCGGGGCGGTGGGCACCTTCGCGCACCTTAGCCCCGAATTAGAAGAAAAAATCTGTGCCCGCCTCGGGCTCAAAGCTGCGTCTGGCTCGTCTCAAGTTATTCAGCGCGACCTCCACGCCAATTATCTGGCAACTTTGGCGGTGATCGGCTGCACGCTGGACAAAATCGCGACTGAAATCCGTCATCTGCAGCGAACCGAGGTCCGGGAAGCTGAAGAATATTTCAGCGAGAAGCAGAAGGGATCTTCGGCCATGCCGCACAAGCGCAATCCGGTCACCAGCGAACAGATCAGTGGTCTGGCCCGGATTGTACGGTCAAATGCACAGGCGGGTTTTGAAAATGTCGCGCTCTGGCACGAGCGTGACATTTCCCATTCCTCGGTCGAAAGGGTCATCCTGCCGGATTCCACCATCCTGCTGGATTACATGTTGAACAAGACAGCCAACCTCCTGGACACAATGTTTGTGTATCCAGAGCGGATGAAAGCGAACCTGGAAAGCACCGGCGGCCTGATCTTCAGCGGGCAGCTCCTCCTGGACCTGGTGGAGCATGGGGTTTCGCGGGAAACCGGGTACCGTTTGGTGCAGGGACATGCGATGCGGGCGTGGAGAGAGGGCTTGAATTTTCGCGAACTCGTGACCCGCGACCCGGAGCTTGCGCGGAGTGTTCCGGCAAAAGTGGTCCAGGGTGCGTTCGATTTGAAACGTCAGTTACGGAATATCGATGCCATTTTTGCGCAGGTATTCAACCGGAAGAACGGCGGAAAGATTCGTGGGAGAAAGGGCAAAACCACCCGTCTGACAAGGACCCGCAGCAAACGCACTGCACGATCGAAGGCGTCTTAGCCTCTTAGGCTTCTCTGGTTCCTGTCATTGGCATCGAAGGGAGCATGGCTTTCAGAATACGTGGCTTTGCTCAAATAGCGCTACTCGCCATCCTTCTCAACTGCTGCGCGACGGCAGTCAGCTTTCCGCAAGCCGGGGGCGAATCGGCGTCCGAGCTCGCAAACCGCAAAGCTCCGCCGACCTCAGCCCAAAAACCGCCGCACCCCGCGGCCGAAGAACCATCCGCACGTGACTTGCAGGAGAAATCGTGGCAGGTTCTTCAGAGCGGCTTGCACAGCAAGAAGGTGGCTCAGCGAACTGAGGCAGTGAAGGCCCTCTCGTTGCTTGCGGGCAACCGACAGGCTGTAAGATTTTCCCTCCGCGCCATGCGCGATAACAATCCGCGGGTACGTGTCGCCGCGGCCTCCACGTTAGGGGAACTGCACGCTACAAATACTATTCCTGCGTTGAAGGCAGCACTCTCTGATAAGGACGCGTCCGTGATGCTAGCGGCTACGCACGCGCTCTACATTCTCAAAGACCCCTTGGCCTATGAAGTCTATTACGACATTCTGATGGGAGACAAAAAAACCAGCGCCGGGATGATCCAGTCGCAGATTGATCGCTTGAAAGATCCCAAGCAGGTTGCCCAGATGGGAATTGAGGAGGGAATCGGATTCGTTCCCTATGCCGGCATCGGATATGCGGCTTATCGACAATTAATGAAGCATGACAACTCGCCGGTGCGCGCCGCAGCCGCTCGCTTCCTGGCGCTTGACCCGGACGCTATTTCTGAAGATGCGCTTATTCAGGTGGCACTGGCAGACAAAAACATCATCGTGCGCGAAGCCGCGCTCGATGCTCTGACGGAAAGAAATGACTCCAAATGCGTCGGGCGGCTGGCAAAAAATCTGGATGACGATAAATACCCGGTCCGTTACCGGACTGCCGCCGCTATCATCCACCTGGGCAGCGCTGAACCCCGGAAGCCGACGACCAAATAAATTTGTCCTGCAGCACCGTAGAAAGCCCTCAGAGGCGCTTTAACGATGCTGCTCCACCGCCGCTCAAGGCCAGACAAATGCATGCAGCCAGCATAGTAAGCGGAAATTCCACTCCCGTGGGACTAAAGAACCCGTGCTTAATGTGGACGGCAAGAATCGCTACCAACATGTCGATCGCAAGAAGCGCCGCGGGAACACGAGTGGCCAGCCCGGTGATGAGAAGAATCCCACCAACAAATTCAACCAATATGACCACCACCGCAGCGACGGCCGGGAGTGGAATTCCCAGGTGCCCAAACATTCCGGACACGCCGTGAAAGCCATACTTGAAAATCTTTTGATAGCCATGAACAAAAAACACGATGCCGATGACAATACGAAGCATTGCAAGGCCCAAAGACTGAGACTTTCCAGTAAACATAGCGGCTCCTTTTGCAAGCGCTTACAGAATCTCGTTTCAATCAGGATGCGAGGGTTGCTCCTGAAGCTTCAATTTGTGTTGGGCATAAGATCAGTTTGCGAGGGTCTGGATCCGCTCACGCACCCGTCCGCTCACCCGCTCTCCCATCTCGCTGGTTGTGACTGCGCGCTGAGCCTTCACCGCCAGGTCACGGGTACGATGCCCCTCGGCCAGCACTTCGCGGACTGCCGCTTCGATCGACGCGGCCTCTGCCTGAAGATCGAAGGAATGGCGCAAAAGCATTGCAGCTGACAAAATAGCGCCAAGAGGATTAGCAATCCCCTGTCCCGCGATGTCCGGAGCTGAACCGTGTATGGGCTCGTAAAGCCCGACCTTGCCGCCAATGCTGGCCGAAGGTAACAAGCCCAGCGATCCAACGATCGCCCCGGCTTGGTCGGACAGAATATCACCAAACATGTTTTCGGTGAGAATCACATCGAACTGCGTCGGCCGCGAAACCAGCGCCATGGCGGCTGAGTCGACGTACATGTGGGAAAGCTGCACCTCGCGAAACTCAAATGCAACCCGGTTCACTACTTCGCGCCAAAGCCGCGAACTATCGAGGACGTTGGCCTTGTCCACCGACGTCAATTTTTTTTGTCGATGACGGGCGAGTTCAAACCCAATCCGCGCAATGCGCTCGATCTCGGCTTCGCTGTAGGCCATGGTATCAACGGCGCGGCGCCTTCCGGCGTCGCCTTTCGTCGAACGCTCGCCAAAATAAATTCCGCCGAGCAACTCGCGCACAATCATGACATCAGTTCCACGCACGATCTCTTCGCGCAATGGAGACAAGCTCTCCAGGCCTTGCAGGCAAATGGCGGGCCGCAGATTGGCGAACACTCCGAGTTCGCTTCTCAGCCGCAGCAGACCAGCTTCGGGACGAAGCTTCGCTGGATAGGAGTCAAATGCCGGGCCTCCGACTGCACCCAGCAATACCGCTCCGGAGGCAAGACAACTCTGAATGGTGTCTGGTGGAAGAGGATCATTACTCGCGACGAGTGCCGCCCCGCCAATATTCTTTTGCGTGACTTTAAGCCTGTGGCCAAAACCGTCCGCAATTGCCTGAAGCACATGGACGGCCTGTTGCGTGACTTCAGGTCCAATCCCGTCGCCGGGCAGAGTTGTGATCTTGATGATCATTAAGGGACGTTATCGCGCAGCGCTTAGCAGCAGCAAAAGTCTATGTCATTGCCGCGAAAGTTAGCGAGAGCCGCAGGCAGTTATACGCCCCAGAGATAATCTTCCTGCTCGGAGTTATGTTCCGGAGCGGAGACCGTGGTCAGGCCAATCACGCTGAAATCCGGGGGAACGCCAGCGGGAAACGGCTTGCGCGGGAGCTCTTCGGCACCGGCAGCGACCGCAACCGCGCGTTCCGCTTCGATTCGTCCGGGTGGGATGCGATGGCTCTCGCCATCAGATTCGCGAATGAGTTCCAGCAAATGATGATCGTGAACGTTCTTGATCTGATCGGCGAGTACCACAAACCGACGATAGATGTCATCGAGCTCGCGGCGTTCGAAATGATACCCGAGCTGTTCACAACGAAGACTCAAGGCATGGCGCCCGGAGTGCTTGCCTAGCACCAGTTTGGAATCTGGTACGCCGACCGACTGCGGGGTCATGATCTCGTATGTCAGACGGTTCTTGAGCATGCCGTCCTGATGGATGCCGGCTTCGTGCGCGAAAGCGTTCCGTCCGATGATTGCCTTGTTCGGCTGCACCGGAATGCCCGTAATTTCCTCGAGCATCTGGCTGGTGGGGTACAGCTCTTCGCTGGCGATGCTGGTCTGATAAGGATAGCGGTCGGTGCGCACTCGCAGCGCCATCACGATTTCCTCGAGTGACGCATTGCCAGCACGTTCGCCGATCCCGTTGATGGTGCATTCGACCTGCCGCGCGCCATTAGCAACGGCAACTAGAGAATTGGCGACCGCGAGTCCCAGATCGTTATGACAATGCGTGGAAATGATGACCCGCTCTATACCGCGGACACGCTCGCGAATGTTGCGAATCAGTTCACCAAACTCCAGGGGTACGGTGTAGCCGACCGTATCTGGAATGTTTACGGTGGTTGCGCCGGCCTGAATCACGGCTTCGAGGACCTGGAAAAGGAACTCCGGCTCAGTGCG
>Ga0070717_10002334_pt1 | contig 13355 bp, 10 predicted proteins | sample LARL113metaG_FD_71366 | JGI IMG/M metagenome (GOLD analysis project Ga0070717, IMG submission 71366) | Corn, switchgrass and miscanthus rhizosphere microbial communities from Kellogg Biological Station, Michigan, USA - LAR L11-3 metaG | ecosystem: Host-associated > Plants > Roots > Rhizosphere ... | reverse complement strand
GTCGTGTAAGTACGAGGATCCCGTGAGCAGGCAAAACCAGGAGCGCGGTGACGACGCTCAGTCCGGCCGCAAGCAGCAGCCCTCGTTGCACGGCGCGGCTGACGGCATCCATGTCCCGCGCTCCCACCGCTTGCGCAATGACCGGATCGAGGGCCATGAGCGTGCCCTGCGACAGGACGATAGCATTGAAGAAGTAGAGATTCCCGAGTGCCACCGCGGCGAGCACTGTGGCGGACACATGGCCCACCATGATCGTGTCGACAACGCCCATGAACATCATCCCGATCTGCACGAGAACGAGCGGCAGCGCGAGCCTGATCGTCGCGTGCAGCTCGCCCTCCTGTGAAGTCGCGGAAAGTGAGACCGCGTCGCGGGGCTCGTCGTCGAATGTGGCGTGTGCCATCGACGTAATTTGACATGACCAGGCCGCCCGCGTACCTCCGATGAATCGTCAGGCGGTCCGTCTCATCGTAAGCAGGTCCTGCTTCGCCCTCGCGCTCGGCAGTACCGTGACGAGCGCGCAAGACGCGCCGCCGACACTCTCCATGGGCGCGCATGCCATCGGTCTGCTCACGCGGGCCACCTCGACGCCAGAGGGACGCACGCTCACCGAGGCGTATCTCACGCAGCCGATCGTCAGCGCCGATGGGCGCGTCGCGTGGTTCCAGGCCATGGGCATGCTGAATCTCGAGGGATTCACCCTGCGGCGCGGTGAGCTCGATGTCGGCGAATGGGGGGAGGGGTATGTCGATCGCAGGCACCCACACGCATATGTCCACGAGCTCATGGTGGGCGCGGCGACACCGTTGGCGCCCGTTGCGGCTTCGCTTTTCGCGGGCCGCGGTTTCGTGCCCTTCGGCAGCGACGATCCGATGTCGCGGCCATTCGTGTCGTATCCGGTGGACCATCACCTTTCGCAGACTCTAGAGCGCCTCGCCGTCGTCAGTGCCGTGCGCGCGCGAATCCTCCTCATCGAGGCGGCAGCGTTCGACGGCGACGAGCCTCTCGACCCCTCGACGCCGCAACTCGCGCGACGCTTCGGCGACTCCTGGTCGGTCCGCGCGACACTCGTCCGATCCCTGGCATCGTTAGGTGATGCCGAGCTCTCGGCGAGTTATGCGAATGTGAAGTCACCCGAGTACCGCGAGGGGCAGGGCATGGATCAGCGGAAGGCGCACGCCTCGTTTCGCGTCGACGCAAATGGCCGCTTCAGTCGTTATGCGCTCATCGAGGTCGCCCGAACTACCGACGTCGATCACGGCCGCCCACTCTACACCTTCAACGCCGCCCTGGCCGAAGGCGCCCTCTGTCATGGCGGCACCGGGCTCGCAGTACGTCTGGAACGCAGCGATCGCCCCGAAGAGGAGCGACTGCTCGATCTGTTTCGCGCCGCGCGCCCGGCCACCGATGTCAGCATTCTCGGCATCACGCAGTGGACGACACTCAGCGCCGCCGTCGCGCTGCCGCCACGGTCCCTGCTCAGCGCCCACGCTGCGCCTTACGTCGAGCTGGCGCGAATTCGTGTGGATCGAACGACAGCCGCGCTGTTCGACCCCGTCCGTTTCTACGGCTCGAATCTCATGTGGCGCACCTCGGTTGGATTGCGATTTGGAATCGGCCACGATCATCAGCGGGAAGGGCGCTATGGTGTCGCCGCGGCGGCACCGCCGTCCTCGACGAATTCGCCGCCACACGCACATGATATGTCTTCTCCATCCTGCTTTCGATGACCACTGCGCGTCTGCTCCGCTTGCTGCCGCTGCTTCTCGCCGCTGCCTGCCACCTGGATGGCGGTACGGCCGCGACGCCGCATGCCACCTGCGCCTTGCCCGGAGGTAGTTCGTTAGGCACGGACGCCATGGCCGTGATCGGCTGCGGCATAATCGACAGCCGCTACACCGCCGAAGTCGCCGTGCGCGATTCCTTCGCCTACACCACTACCTGGGGATTTCGCAGCGCACTCGGCAACATGGTGGCCATCTGGAACGTCGCGACCGCGGAGCCAGTGCTCGTCGACTCGGTTATCGTGAGCGGTGCTTCGACGCTGGGTGACGTTGCGGTGAGCGACGATGGCGCCTTGCTCGTCGTCGCGACCGAGAGAAGCAATGGCTCGCTGGTCATCTTCGATCGGAGCGATCCTCGCCATCCACGACAGCTCTCGCGTCTCGCCACCCCCGAGACGTTCAATGGCGTGCACACCGCCGAGATCGGGCGCGTCGGCGGCCACCTCTATGCCATTCTTGCCGTGGATCCGCTGGCCGGCGCGCCCACGCCCGAGTCGAAGATCGTGATCGTTGACCTTGGCGACCCCGCCAGCCCGCGACAGATCTTCGTGAAATCCGTTCCTAGCACCGCACCCTTCGTTCACGACACGTTCCTGCGCGACGGCCTCCTCTTCGTCGCGCTGTGGAATGCGGGCATCGAGATCTGGGACGTTGGAGGCGGCGGCAAAGGCGGCACGCCGGCCGCTCCCGTGGTGCTGGGCAGCGTCGCCACCGTTGGCGGCGACGCGCACAACGTGTGGTGGTTGCACGATCCGGCGAGCGGCTCTCGTTATGCATTCGTCGGCGAGGAGTCGGGACCCGCGCAGCTCGGCGTGAGCTCGGTCGGCGACATACACGTCCTCGACGTCTCGGACCTCACCCATCCTCGCGAGGTGGCGTTCTATCACGTTCCCGGCGCGGGGACGCATAACTTCTCCGTCGACGAGACGAGCGGGATTCTCTACGCGGCCTACTACAACGCTGGTGTGCGCGCACTGAACGTCCGCGGTGATCTCGAGACCTGCACGCCGGCGCAGCAGGTGACGACCGGTAGCCTCGTCCGCTGCGACCTCGGAGCGATGGGAAGGGAGATTGGCCGAGGGCTCTCCCAGGGCACTCCGCCCGTGTACGTCTGGGGCGTACAGTACGTTGGTGGGATCATCTACGCGTCGGACATGCTGAACGGTCTGTGGAAGCTGCGGGCCGTCCAGTGATCGTGACGAACCGGACAGCCTCGCCGAGCAACGCCCGGCGAGCTTGTTAGCGATCCGTAAATCCCATTGTGTCAAGGCTGTAGCGGCTGTGGCTCCGCGTTGCAATCCCGTGTACCGGATCGTAACTTGAGCAACCCGGCGAGTCCGTTCGCCCCTGAGGAGCGTGGCCATGTCTGCGTCGAGCCGATTCCTTTCGCGAGTTGGTGCCCTTGGCTTTTTCCTGATCGTCGGCACCAATGTCCCAACAGACTCGACGCGCCCCGTGTATGGCTATGGAGGCATGGTTCCAGTGCCCCCAGCTGTCGACGCCGCCGACTCACCGATTCAGACTCCGGAGATCCTGAACCAGCGACGCATCTCCGTCCGCACGAAGAACGGACGGGTGCTATATGCGAATGAGCGCGTTACCACGCCCGCGGCGGTCGATGAGATCCGCACCGCGTCCGCGCGGACTCGGCATCCGTGCGCGCAACTCGTTCAGTCGCGCGCATCCGCTGGTCCGAACTCCTGACTCGACGAAAAACTTCCCTCACCTCCGCCCCACAAGCGATGTCCCGAATGAGAACAGCGGCCGTTACGACGCTGCTCCTGGTTCCGATCGTTGCCGGTGGCTTCCTGCTTCAAGAGCCGGCAGCCCGTTCCGGCGCGCACCTCTTCGATCAGGTGCGCACTCTTGTCGAGACACGGTACGTCGATTCGCTCAAAGACGGCCAGATTTTCGAAAAGGCCGCGCGCGGCATGGTCCGCGAGCTCAACGATCCCTACAGTGAGCTCCTGACGCCGAAGGAAAGCGATTCCTTCAATCGCAGCACGAACGGCCGATACGGCGGTACGGGTATGCTTCTCGAGCAGCAGCCCGGCTCCGACGTCAGTGTGCAGCGTGTATTCCCGCATACGCCCGCCGAGGAGGCAGGCGTTCAGGAAGGCGATCGCATCATCGCCATCGACGGCGTGTCGACGCACAACTGGGAAATCGACAAGGTCTCCGAGAAGCTGCGCGGCAATCCGGGCTCGCAGGTGTCCGTTACCTATTCGCGTCCGGGAGTCTCCGAGCCCATCAAGCTGCGCTTCACCCGCGCTGTCGTTCACGTGCCGGCCGTCGCGTACAGCGCCCTGTTCGATCGCAATATCGGTTACATCCCGCTCCAGACTTTCAACGAGAACGCCGCCGAGGAAGTCGCGACGGCCGTCGAAAAGCTCGAGCAGCAGGGCGCCAAGGGCATCGTTCTCGACATGCGCGACAATGGCGGCGGCATCGTCGATCAAGCGCTCGCGGTCAGTGGTCTGTTCCTGCAGGAAGGTCAGGAGATCGTCAGTGTCCGGGCGCGAAATACGCCGACGGAAGTCGCGCGCTCTCGCGGACAGCACCTCGCCGGCACCATCCCACTCGTCGTACTTGTGGATGGATCCTCAGCGTCCGCGACGGAGATCGTCGCTGGCGCGCTCCAGGATCACGATCGCGCGCTCATCCTTGGCACGACGAGCTTCGGCAAGGGACTGGTGCAGTCTGTCTTTCCCCTCGACGGTGGCTACTTCCTGAAAATGACGACGGGAAAGTGGTACACGCCGAGCGGTCGATCCATCCATCGCGAGCGCCAGCTCCTGCCCGATGGACGTTTTGTCGAAACGCATCCCGACTCACTCGAGACAGATTCCGCGCGCAAGGCACGTCCCGTGTTCAAGTCGGATGAGGGTCGCACGGTGTACGGCGGCGGTGGAATCACGCCAGACGTCTACATCACCGACGACACGCTCTCGACGATCGAACAGCAGTTCCTCCGTTCCATTGCTCCGAAAGCACAGATTGTCCAGGGCGCGCTCGACAGCTACGCCTTCGAGTTGAAGCACACCGTCTCGAAGGACTTCGTCGCTTCGCCGGCATGGACGGCCGAGTTGACGCGCCGCATCACGTCGCGCGGCGTGGTCATCGAGCCGCGTTTCGAGAGTGCGGCGAATCGACTGCTGTCGCGTGAGCTCGAGCATCGTGTCGCGCGAATGGCCTTCGGCGACGCGGCGGCGAAGGAGCGCGAGGTGAACACGGATCGCCAGTTGAACGAAGCCATCCACCTGCTCGAGAAGGCAACGAATCAGCGCGATCTCTTCACCGTCGCGCATGCCGGCCTCGCCTCTCGACATTAGAGGTTCCTCACCTATCAATGGGCGCCGAGGCGCGTTGTCAGCTCGAGGTGGATGGTACCTCCCACGAGGGTAAGGCGCTCCTCGAGACGGATGAGCTGCTATTTCGTGGCGATGCGCACGGCGCCCAGCGTGGTTTTCGACTGAAGATTCCGCTCACATCAATTCGCACCGTGAGCGAGCGCGATGGCGCGTTGCGCGTCATCTTCAGCGGCGGCGATGCGACGTTTCTGCTTGGCAAGCAGGCGGAGAAATGGGCGGAGCGCATTCGCTCGCCGAAGTCCCTCGTCGAGAAATTGGACGTGAAGGCGGAGCACTCCGTCTCGGTCGTCGCGATCGACGACGCTGATTTCCTCGCCACGTTACGTGCTGGCGTAGCGCGTGTGAGCGTTGGTCGAATCGCGGCCGGTTCCGACATCATTTTTCTTGGCGCGGAGAACGTCGCCGCGCTTTCGCGCCTCGCAAAGGCCGCCGCTGCGATGGCGCGCGATGGCGCGATCTGGGTCGTGCATCCCAAGGGCGCCGGCGGATTGCGCGATACAGAAATCTTTGTGGAGGCCAAGCGCCTCGGACTCACCTATACGAAGGTAGCTCGCTTCTCCCAGACACATACGGCTGAGAAGCTGGTGATTCCCAGGGCAAAGCGCTGAGTTTTCGCCCGTGCGGCACGACCCGTGACGCAACGCGATAGCGGCTCGGCGCGTACCACCGTACAAACGCTGGAGACCACAACGGTGTAGATGTGCCGTTGGCGTTAACGGGCGCCGCTCCCCTTCCGTCGAACGGGGTCACGACGCCTCAGCTCCGCCTCAGCGACGAACTTTTGAGTGAAGTCATATGCCTCTGTTTTGTTCGCGCACCGTTTTCAAGCCGCTCCTGGTCGCCGTCGCATTGTTGGCCGGGCTCGCGATCCCGCGAGCGGCACGCGCACAGGTTGGCAGCACGACGGACATCCTCACCGGTAAGATCACCTCGCCCGATGGCAAACCGGTCGTCGGCGCACGTGTCGATGCCATGTCCATCGAAACCGGCGTCACGCGATCGCGAACGACGAACGACAAGGGCCAGTACACCATCCTCTTTCCAGATGGTGGCGGCTCCTATCGCATGACGGTGCGGTACATCGGCTTTGCCGCGACGACGTTCACGCTCGCGCGCCAGGCCGATGAAGACCGATTGGTCGCGGACGTGCGCCTCAGTCCCGTGGCGACGGAGCTCGGTCCCGTCGTCGTTCGCAGCACGGCACCATCGGGTGCGAACGATCGCCCCGGACCGGGATCTGTTGAGCGAACGCTGACAGGTGAGCAGCTGCAGCGGCTGCCAATCGACCCGACGGATCTCGCGGCGCTGGCATCGCTCACGCCCGGCGTCGTTGCGATCACCGGCAGCGACTCGACGGCGGCTGGATTTTCGGTCGCGGGCCAACGCCCCGATCAGAACCAGGTGACGCTTGACGGATTGAGCTTCCTCGGCGGCACGAACGTACCGACCGAAGCGGTACGCCAGACACGCGTCATCACCAACACGTATGACGTCGCGCGCGGTCAGTTCACCGGCGGTCAGGTGGCGACGACGACGCGTGGTGGCACGAACCAGTTGGCTGGATCGTTCAGCTACGCTCTTCGCGATCCGCATCTTGAGTTCGGCACCGACCAGTCCACGCCAACGACCTTCGGCCAGGGCTACACTCAACATCAATTCAGCGCCGGCATCGGCGGTCCGATCATTCAGGACAAGCTCTTCTACTTCGGCGCCTTTCAATTGCGCCGGCGCCTCGATCCGCTGCAGACGATCACCGGCGCCGACCCGCTCACGCTCGAGCGGCTGGGCATGCAGCCGGATTCGGCCGACCGCTTCCGCGAGCTCGTCAACGGGTATGGCATTCCGTTGTCCGTGCCGGCGATACCCACGGACCGACAGTCGGACAACGGCACCGCGATCGTTCGTGTGGATTACCACCTGAACGACGATCACTCGTTGATGCTCCGCGGGAACTGGCAGGGGTCGCTGCAGGAGGCGTTTCGCACGTCGGCATTCGCGCTGCCGAGTCACGGCGGCACGCAGCACACCGGCGGCGGCGGTGGCATGATCGCGTTGTCGTCTGTGTTTGGAAATTTCCTGAACGAGGTGCGCGCGACGTACTCGAGAAATCTGAACGCCGCGAGCCCGTATATATCGGATCCGGAAGGCCGTGTGAACGTGACGTCCAGCTTCTCCGATACGACGGTTGCCGTGACGCAGCTCGATTTCGGAGGCAACTCCGGTCTTCCGACCGACGGCGCGAACGGTCAGTTCGAGGGGAGCGACGAGTTCTCGTGGATGTCATCGGATGCATCACATCGATTCAAGCTCGGCTTTCTCGCGAACATAACGAGCTTCTCGTCGATGAACGCGTTCAACAGCGACGGAACGTTCCTCTTCAATTCGTTGAGTGATCTCGAGAACAATCAACCGGCGATGTTCACGCGCTCACTGATGCCGACGGCGCGCACCGGCTCGGGATTGAACACGGCGATTTATCTCGGCGACACATGGCGTCACAGCCGCTCGCTGCAGGTGACGTACGGCTATCGCATCGAGGCCTCCGATTTCCAGGGTCATCCTGCCTACAACCCCGAAATCGAGCAGCTCTTCAATCGACGTACCGACAAGTTTCCGACGGAAGTAAGTGGCAGTCCACGAATGGGCTTCACCTGGATGATCGGCGGTGGCAACGGACAGATTCCGCAGGGTGGTTTCGGTGGTCCCGGCGGTGGTGGTGGCCGCGGTGGCGGTGGCGGCGGTTTCGGGCGCGGTGGCGATGCCAGTGGTTTCGGCGCGTCTGGCGGTGGCATTGGCGCGCAACCCTACATCATTCGCGGCGGCGTCGGCGAATTTCGTGGGACCTTCCCGCTTCCGATGTTCGCGTCCGCGCTCACGGCAACGGGGTTACCCAACAGCCAGGCACAGCTCGTGTGCATTGGCGCTGGCGTTCCGATTCCCGACTGGGCGCAGTATGCCGCGGATCCCTCCACCATTCCCACCGAATGCGCGAATGGCGTGGCGTCGGGCAACCCGGCCCTTGGTAATCAGCGTCCGAACGTGACTGTCTTCGAGCCGGACTTCGGCGCGCCCCGGTCATGGCGCGCATCGTTAGGCGCGACCCACCGTCTGAGCGCGCGACTCGGCGCGAGCATCGACTTCTCGTATGCCCTCGGCACAAATCTCTACAGCGTGCGCGATCTGAACCTCAACACGGCGCCGCAGTTCACCCTCGCCACCGAAGGCAATCGGCCGGTGTTTGTGGATCCGAACTCGATCGTGCCCCAGACAGGCGCGATAAGTCTGCTCTCGTCCCGACGGTATCAGCAGTACGCTCAGGTGCTCGACGTCACCTCCGGCCTGGAGTCACGCACGGGGCAGGTGACGGTCTCGTTGAATGGAGTCACTCCTAACGACATCATCTGGAATGTCTCGTACACGTTCACCCGCTCGTTGGATCAGTCCTCGTTCTTCAACGCGGGTGGCTTCGGCGGAGGCAACAGTGCGGGCGCCGGCTTCGGTTCTCCCACTACGGCGGGCGATCCGAACCTGTTCCCCTGGGCGACGAGCGACTTCGAGCGAAGGCATTCTCTCGTCGGCACGACCACATGGCTCGTGAAGCCTTGGCTCGACATCACTTCGGTGCTCCGCCTGTCGTCGGGCGCGCCATATACGCCGCGTGTCGGCAGCGACATCAATGGCGACGGCTCACGCAACGACCGCGCGTTCGTCTTCAATCCAGATGATCCCGGCATTCAGGGCGACAGCGCCCTCGTCAACGGAATGCGTCGTCTGCTCGCGAATGGTCCGCGAGACGCCCGTGACTGTTTGCTCAAGCAGCTCGGCTACGTTGCCGGCCGCAACAGCTGCACGGGCAGCTGGACGCCGGGCATCGACCTGCAGGCTAATCTTCGTCCGAATCTTGGCTCGCTGCTTGGCCGTCGTCTCATGATTTCTCTGAGCGCCATCAATCCGCTCGCCGGACTCGATCAGCTGCTGCACGGCTCGGACAACCTCAAAGGTTGGGGTCAGCCGAACCGTGCCGATCCGACGCTGCTCTACGTGAGCGGATTCGATCCCGTCAACAAGCGCTTCATCTACACGGTGAATGATCGCTTCGGCGACAATCCGGCCGCGCGCACGGCGATTCGCGCGCCGTTCCAGCTTGCCGTTCAGGCGCGTCTCCAGGTTGGACCTGATCGGCAGCGCGACCTGCTCGAGGGAACGCTGAGAGGCATCAATGGCGCGGGCGCCGCCGGTGGCCGCGGCCGGAACTTCGACATCCGGACGATCGTGAATCGCGTCGCTCCGAATCCAGTAACGGCGATCGTTGCGTTGAATGATTCGCTGAAGCTCAAGCTCACTCCGGAGCAGGTCGCGAGTCTACAGGCCGTCGGCGATTCGCTCGCGGCGAAGAACGACACGCTCATCAACGACGTGGAGCAGCAGCTCGCGAAGGGGCAGGGAGGGGCAGACCTCGCCGCCGTATTCCCGAACATTCAACCGCGGCTTCAGCAAGCTCGAAACAATTATCTGGCGGCGATCAAGAGCGCGCAGGCGATTCTGACGCCGCAGCAATGGAACATGCTGCCGGACGAGGTCCGCAATCCCACGCTGCAGCGCGGCTTCCCGCGGAGAGGAGCTCCTCGACCCTGACGGCGGTGGTCGTGATCACCGTCCACCGTCTCCCGTCCACTGTCCACCGTCCACCGAGCACTTGCTGCACTCGATCAAGGTCAGTCGCACCGCGCGCTACTACACACTCGGTCCGGAAGATGGAGCCGTGGCCGAAGTGTGGTTCGTGCTGCACGGCTATGGACAACTTGCGTCGACATTCATCTCCGCGTTCACCGCGGTAGACGATGGTACTCGGCTGGTCGTGGCGCCGGAGGCGCTGAATCGCTTCTATCTCACCGGCGTGGACACGCCCGCCGCCGACCGGGCCGTGGGTGCTACGTGGATGACCCGAGAAGACCGCGCGAACGAGATCGACGATTACGTCGCCTATCTCGACGCTGTCGCTGATGACGTGTGCTCGCGACTGCAGGCACATCGCTGGCCGAATCGAGTGATCGTTCTCGGGTTCTCGCAGGGTACCGCGACGGCTGCGCGGTGGGCATCGGCTGGCAGGATAAGACCGACGGAGCTGGTGCTCTGGGGCGGAGCTCTGCCACCCGAGCTCCTGGCGAGAGGACACCCCAGCCACGAGCGTCAGCTGCTGCCATATTTCGTCGTCGGCTCGCGTGACAAGTTCGTGAACGCGGAGCGGCTCGCCGAGGAAGAGCAGCGAATGCGCGATGCGGGCACGGCCTACCGATTGTTGCGGTACGACGGCGGCCACTCCATTCCTTCACAAGCGCTGGCCACGCTGGCACGTACTATCGCTTCGCGAGAAGCCTAACGAGTCGGGAATCGCGCGTCCCGCGTCCCGCGCTCCACCGTCCCGCTCCCGCGTCCCGCGTTATCGGTCACGCCGGCGCTGCCGCTCCTCGAATGCGGAAAGAGCACGCCGATCCTTCTTGGTTGGCCGGCCGCGTTCCTCGTATTGCCCGGCGGGAGCGATTCGGTGCTGTTCGCGCAGCCGCTCGCGGGCGGCGATGCTCTCGGCTGATTCCTCGTACAGCTGCGCTGCGACGGACGCTGGCCCGCGCCGGTCGGAGAGCGCGCGAATCGTGAGAGCGTGAACGAAGGCCCCGATTCGAACCCGCAGTTGATCACCGATCTTGACGTCTTTGGACGGCTTGGGCCGAAGGCCGTTCAGCTCGACCTTGCCGCCGTTGACAGCCTCGGTCGCGAGCGACCGAGTCTTGAAAAAACGGGCGGCCCAGAGCCACTTGTCCAGGCGGACAGCTTCCTCTCGAGCGCTGGCGTGGTCGCGATCCATGGGAGGAAGGTAGCGCGGTCAGCGCGAGGACTTGCGTGGGGGCCAAGAGCCGCCGATATTACTGACCCGTAAGTTATTTACAGGCCGTTCGCGACCGTCTCTCAGAGCGGCGCGCCCCATCTCGATCCATTCTGATTACCGACTGGTCGGTCAGATACGCATGACCATTTCGCCTTCCTCGCAAGAGCCACGCTGGCGCCGGCTGCCGGAGGAGCGACCGCAGCAGATCATCGACGCCGCGCTCGCCATCTTTGGCGAACGCGGCCTCGCCGCTGCTCGCCTCGAAGACATCGCCAAGCGCGCCGGTCTCTCGAAAGGCACCATCTATCTCTACTTCCCGAATAAGGAAGAGCTCTTCAGGGAAGTCATCCGCCAAACCATCATCGCCCAGATCGAGCGCGCCGAACGCGAGCTCGCGACCGCGACGCAGCAGTCCGCCTCGGACACGCTCACACAGTTCGTCCGCGGCTACTGGGGCTATCTCCGCTCGCCGAAATTTGCGGCGCTCTTCCGTCTCATCCACGCGGAGCTCAGCAATTTTCCCGACCTCGCTCGCTTCTACGGGCGTGAGGTCATCGAGCGGATCTGGCGGCTCGTCACGAACATTGTCGAGCGCGGCATCGAGAGCGGTGAGTTTCGCGCTCTAGATCCCGCAGTCGCCGCGCGCATGTTGGGCCCGATGTTGCTCATGCACGCGCTCTGGTGCAGCCACCGCGATTTGTTCAAGGCCACCGCGAACAAGACCGACGAGCAAGTGCTCGAGGAAGTTCTCGACTTCTACCTCCACGCGATTCGCCCGGCACCGGCGAAGCGCGTGCGAGAGAACCATTCATCGAAATGAGACCGAGTCATCGTTCCACCGCATTGCTTCGGGCCGCGGCCGTTGTTGGCGCTGCCGTGCTGGTTGGCGCGCCGATTGGCGCGCAGCAGCCAGGATCTTCTCAGTCGTTAGGGCAGCCGGTTCGCCTGTCGCTCGGCGAGGCGGCGCGTCTTGCCGCGCGCCAGAGCAACGGTGTGCTGGGCGCGATCGAGCGCGTCACCGAGGCGCAGGCGCGCGTTAGGCAGAGCCGCGCCGCGTTGCTGCCGTCGCTCAATGCCGACGCCGTGCAGAGCGGCCGCACCTTCAACTCCGTCACCTTCGGCATCACACTGCCCTCGGCCCCCGGTCAGCCCCCGTTGTTCAACCCCGAGGGCCAGGTGCTCGGACCGGTGAACACACTCGACCTGCGTGGCCACGTGCAGGCTGACCTGCTCGATCCGAGCGCTGTCGCGCGCGTACGAACCGCGCAGACCGCCGTCAGCGCCGCGCGTGCCGACGTCTCGAACCAGGGCGACCTCGCCGCGAACCAGGCGGCAGCCGCGTACATTCGTGTGCTGCGCGGCAATGCGCAGGTCAACGCGCGGCTCGCCGACTCGACGCTCGCCCGTGATCTGCTCACCATCGCCCAGAGTCAGCTCGAGGCAGGCGTCGGCGTGGCGCTCGATGTCACGCGTGCCGAGTCGCAACTTGCCGGCGTGCGCGCGCAGTTGATCTCGGCGCGTAACGAGCGGGACCGCGCGCAGCTCGATTTGCGTCGTGCGCTCAACTTGTCGCTCGATACGCCGATCCAGCTCACTGACACCCTGGCGGCGACCTTCTCCGACAACGTTGCGCTCGATGAGCCGACGGCGACGGCGCGCGCCCTACGCGATCGGCCGGATCTTCGCGCCCTCGACGAGCAGCTGCGCGCCGCGCGCCAGAACGTGACGGCGATTCGCGCCGAGCGGCTGCCCAGCCTTAGCGCTTTCGGCGATGACGGAACGATTGGCAAGTCGGGCTCGAGTCGCTTACTGCCGACTTACACATATGGAGTTCAGCTGTCGGTGCCGATCTTCGACGGCTTCCGCCGCGAAGGACGGATTCAGGAGCAGGAAGCGGCGACGCGCGAGCTGGACGTGCGACGTCGCGATCTCGAGCAGCAGGCCTCGATGGATGTCCGGGGCGCGTTGCTCGACCTCGCCTCGGCCCGCGACGAAGTCGTCGCGTCACGGGAGCGGCTCCGCCTCGCCGAGCAGGAAGTCACGCAGGCGCGGGAGCGCTTCCGCGCTGGCGTTGCCGGCAACGCCGACGTTGTCAACGCTTCATTCACTCTCAACGCGGCGCGCAGTCAGTACGTGGACGTGCTGACCGCGCTTCAGCAGGCCCGTGTCTCGATCGCTCGCGCCGAAGGCGCGCTGACACAACTGCAATAAGATTCAACGACGCTCAACCTAACGACCCGCCATGGCTACCGCGATGCAACAGGACGTTTCCGAAAAGCAGATTCGTCCCGTCGAAAACCAGGAACCCGCGCCGCC
>Ga0070717_10002332_pt1 | contig 13356 bp, 9 predicted proteins | sample LARL113metaG_FD_71366 | JGI IMG/M metagenome (GOLD analysis project Ga0070717, IMG submission 71366) | Corn, switchgrass and miscanthus rhizosphere microbial communities from Kellogg Biological Station, Michigan, USA - LAR L11-3 metaG | ecosystem: Host-associated > Plants > Roots > Rhizosphere ... | reverse complement strand
GGCATGCATTACTTCCTCAAGAACCATGATTACACGGCCGCGCGGCAGCTGATCTTCATCGGTGAGCAGAACAACGTGCGCAATCAACTCGAACCGGCGGAGCAGAAAGTTTACGCGCAGCTTTTCGAAAAATACGACGGAAGAAAAGTTGTGGATGATACGAACGAGTATCTCGAGAACTACGTGCGTTTGGTCCGCCTCATCGGGAAATCATTTCCGAATTCTGGGATTGAGATTTTGCTCCACAACCTGGCTGATCCGGCGCATTCGCTCATTGTTCTGGAGAATAATGTGACCGGCAGGCATCTGCGCGATGGCACAACGAATCTGCTCATCGATCTGAAGAAGCGCCAGCTTCAGAACGAAGATAAGCTCAACTACGAGCTCAATATCGGGTCACGGAGATTCAAGTGCACGACCATCCCGATCATTCGCAAGGAGTTTGGTGTGGTCGGCGCGATCTGCATCAACATCGATGCAAATTATCTCACCGAGGAGGTAATGAAAGATCGCGAACGAATCGAGACGTGGTTCAAAAACTTTCTGCGTGTCGATATGCAGGTCGACGAAAATATTCTAAGCAAAGACGAGTACGCCAAGGCGCTCAAAGGCAAGCGCCACTTCAAAGATGAGTCCGTTTAGTTGGCAGGGCGCGACGGCCTGTCGCGCCGACTACTTGGGTGACGCGTGAAATGCCGCCTGATCAACCCGGCCTATTTACCGGGAGGTTTCGCCCTTGCGCGCGCGTACTGCAGATTGTTCCGCGCCAATTCGAAGTCCGGTTTGTAGAGCAACGCCTGCTCGCAAGCGGCGGCTGCTTCATCGTATCGACCTAGTTTGTTGTAAGCAGCGCCGATGTTATTCCACGCTTCGGCGTAATTTGGCCGCAGTTTGAGGGCGGCGCGGGAGGCCGCGATCGATTCCACGTAACGCTCTTCGCGATAATGCTGAAGGCTGAGGCCGAGGTAATACTCGGGAGTCTCGGTCGCCGGTTGATTGACTGCCTGACCATTCGCTCGCATGAGAAGATCGCGCGCAGTGAGGTCGGTTGGGCTCAACTCCAGTGCGCTTTGCAGGAACGCGCGCGCCTCATCGGCGCGCGAGTGCGACAGCAGGTAACGCGCATAGTAGGTGTAGCTGTCGGGGCTCGCCGGCGCGAGTCGCAAGGCGTCCTTGAAATGTTGCTCCGCCGCTGCGCTTTGCTTCGTCGCATCTTCCGCAATCGCGAGATTGATCAACAGCACGGAATAGTTCGGCGCGAGCTTTTCCGCACGATGGAAGTAATCGAGCGCTCCTTCGTACTCGCCTTTCGCCATCAGGGTGTTGCCGTAGTTCATCAATCCGCGCGCGTTGCCCGGACCCTTGATTACGACATCGTGCCAGAGCGTTTCCTCGGTTCTCCAAACCTTGTTCCGTTGAAACGTGGCGTAGCCGTTTGCGCACAGGAACAGCACGACTGCGCAGGCGGCCGCGATCTTCATCCAACTCCGTTGTCGATTTAAGCGGGCGACGAGCAACGCCGCCGCGCCAGCCATCGCGATCACGAGCCCGATGTAAGGAAAGAACGTGCGGTGATCGTTCATCGGCTCAGCCAGCGGCAGCGCTGACGTCGATAGAAGCGCGATCAAAAACCAGAGCAGACCGAAACCGATCACGCGCGTCTTTTTGAAAACGGCAGCCACGATGGCGCAGACCGTGAAAAGAACGATGAATGCGAAGCCCGCCCAGAAGCGCGCATCATTAGTTGTTGTAAAGGGATTGAGGTCGTAGTCGGCGGAGAGACCGCTCGGGCAAAAAAACGTCTTCAAGTAGAGCAGCGCTACGTACGGCTGCGTGATCAGGTAATTGCGCGCGTTCGCTGCGCCGGCGATCCAACTGTGCGGCGTCATGTACTGCACGAAGAGCAGCATCGCGCCGCAGATCACGAACGACGGGACGATCTCCGCGAAATAAGCGAAGCCACGGCGTTTGATTTTTTCGTCTCGGAAAAGCAAACGGAAAATCGCAAAGAGCACGGCGAAGATTGCGGCGGGCGGTTTCGCCAGAATGGCGATCGCGGCCGGGAGAACATAGAGATAGTACCGGCGTGCCTGCGGAAAGGCGAAGTAAACTGCGAACGACGCGATTATGCCGAGCGTCGAGATTACTTCCGACGATGCGATGATGTAGTTGATCGTGTCCGCGTTTGCCGGATGCAGTCCGTACCACGCCGCCGCGGCCAGCGCGATCCAGCTATTGGCAGAAGACGTTGCATTGCGCTCGTCGAGCAGTCGATGAACGACAAACGCGATTAGCAGCGTGACCGCGACGAAAAGCGCGAAGATCGACAAATGAAACCAGAACGGCTGCAGACCGTGGCCTAACCAGTAGTCGATTGCAAGCAGCGTCGAGACCAGCGGGCGATACGATTGATTGCTTGGGAGCGAGCTGAACGTCGTCGCGTCGCGGAAGAAGAACGGAATATTCCGCAGCTCGCGGATGGACGCGTTGTTTACGATCGTGTGCGCGTCGTCGAAGTGGAAGCTGTTGTTGAAATGGTTTGCGTAGGCCGCGACGAGAACGATCAGCAACAGCGCACCGCCGAGACCCGCGAGCGCTTTTTCGCACGCCGCGTTAGCCTTGGCTTCAGACATCGAACCAGTCTGCCGCAACAGATCGCCTGGACGCAATCACGCGCACCGCGCATTTAATAGCGAGGGCGATTGACCTCAATCGCCCCTACCTCTGCCGCGGTCTTACTGATTATTTCCGACCACTTGCGGCGCAGGCTTAACTAGTTCCGCTTTGCCGCTCACCTATTGGACTGTTAGTTCTTTTTGTAAACGTCGAGCGTAACAGTGATACTCTTCCCCGATAGATCTTTAATGTTTTGTTGGGTAGTCCCGATCTTGGTGAATCCAGCCGGCGTTGATGATGGGGATATCTGAAAGAGGAGACCGCCCGTTACGAATCCGACACCGGTTGCGCCGGTTGGCCCAGTGGGGCCGGTCGCACCCGTTGCACCCGTTGGTCCAGTGGGACCGGTTGCCCCAGTTGTTCCCGTCGATCCAGTAGCTCCAGTTGGCCCGGTCGGCCCAGTGGGTCCTGTCGGACCGGTCGCGCCTTGCAGACTAGCCGCACTGGCGGTGCCGAGATGTCCAGTACTGTCGATAACAACCGGGGCGGAGCTCGGGACAGTGACCCCACTAATCCCCGCAATGAAAGTGGCGATGTGTGTGTCTGGGGCGCCGATGCGAATGGTGTTGGACTCGCCCGTAACATCGGTGGAATTACCACTGGTGCTGCTCGTGTTACCGATATCGATGTTGTTATTGCCAGTGGTGAGATTTTGACCAGCTAAGTAACCCAACGCGATGTTGCTGCTACCGGTTGTGTTGTGTTCGAGCGCGAAAAAACCGTTGACCGTGTTGCTGCCGCCGGTTGTGTTACTACCGAGCGCGAAATAACCGTTGGCCGTGTTGTTGGAGCCGGTTGTGTTGCTCACGAGCGCATCAAAACCGTTGGCCGTGTTGTGGTTGCCAGTGGTATTGTAATAGAGCGCAGCAACACCGTTGCCGGTATTTTCGGAGCCGGTGGTGTTGCTATAGAGCGCAAAAGCACCCGTGGCGGTGTTGCTGTCGGCAGTGTTATTTAGGAGCACCTGCTGACCCACACCCGTGTTGAAGTTGGCGCTTTGATTGAGGTTGCAGGCGTCCTGACCAATAGCAATGTTGCCAAAGCCGGTCGTGTTGTTCCGCAGCGCGCTTACACCGACCGCTGTGTTCTGGGACCCAGTGGTGCTGGCGATCATCGCGCCTTCACCTATGGCCGTGTTTCGATCGCCGGTGGTATTGCTAGAGAGCGCCCCGTTGCCGAATGCATTGTTGAATGGCCCGGTAGTGTTGCTAAAGAGCGCTTGAGCGCCAAACGCATTGTTATTGCTGCCGGTTGTGTTGAGCCAGAGCGCTTGATAACCGTTGGCCGTGTTGTCGTGGCCGGTGGTGTTGAAACGGAGCGCTAAATAACCATTGGCGGTGTTGTCGTACCCGGTAGTGTTAAAGGAAAGCGCTTGAGTGCCAGTGGCCGTATTGTTGGCGCCGGTAATGTTGTTGAAGAGCGCAGCGACACCGTTCGCCGTGTTGCCGGCGCCGGTGGTGTTGTTGTAGAGTGCTTGAGTGCCATTGGCCGTGTTGGCGCCACCGGTGGTGTTGTTAACGAGCGCCTGATAACCAACTGCTGTGTTGTTGAGGCCGCTTGTGTCGCTATAGAGCGCCTCGAAACCAACAGCCGTGTTGGCCGATCCGCTGCTGAGGCTAAAAAGCGCATCTTCACCTTCGGCAGTGTTGGCATTTGGATATCCTCCGTCGGGCGCTGGGCTGAGCTGCGCTCGAGCCGTCGGCGAAAGCGCCAAGTAGGCGAGCACGAGCGGGACGAGCAGAAAAGCGGGCCGCCGAGGCGACCGGCCAATTGATTTTCCCGAGTGTAGAGTTGTCATATTCTTTGTTTTCATTTTTGTTGAGGCTGGATTGTTGTGATGTTGCGTCTCGTGCTCATGGTATTCCTTTCATCAGGGTTCTAACGGAATGGGCGAGACAAGTTCCTGACTAATTTTGGAAAGTTGTAGGCGGGATTTCTGTAGCCATGCGCCTGTGGCGCGCGCGACGCGCCAGCCTGAGTGTATCCGACTCACCTCCGACTGTTAGCTCTTCGTGTACACGGCATAGCTTGTCATCGAACCACCACCGTTTGCCTTCGCCGTCAGCCCGACGAAGCCTTTGAAAATATAGCTCGCCGGAGCTGGCGGCGCCACGCCACCTGCACCTACGGGTAACATGACGACTGACCCGGGCGTGATCGGTCCAGTCGCGCCCGTGGCGCCGGTCGCACCTGTTGCACCCGTCGCACCGGTCGCGCCCGTTGGTCCAGTGGGGCCGGTTGCTCCGTTGGTTCCGTTGGTTCCATTTGTTCCCGGCGATCCAGTAGCGCCAGTGGGCCCGGTCGGGCCAGTGGGTCCGGTCGGCCCGGTCGCGCCTTGCAAACTAGCCGCACTGCCAGTGCCGAGATGTCCGCTCGCGTCGATCACCACCGGGGCGGCGCTTGGCACGGTCACCCCACTTATACCCGCGATGAAAGTAGCGGTCTGCAATGTTGGATCGCCGATGCGGATGGTATTGGCCTCGGCCGCAACACCAGCATTGCCGATATCGATGTTGTTACTGCCGGTGGTGAGATTGCTGCCGGCAGTAGAGCCTAACGCGATATTATTTGAGCCGGTGCTGCTAAACAGCGCACCAAAGCCGGTGGCCGTGTTGGAGCTGCCGACGCTGTTGGAAACGAGCGATTCAAACCCATTGGCCGTATTTTGGGTGCCGCTGGTGTTGCTCAAGAGCGCTTGAGCGCCATAGGCCGTGTTGTTGCTGGCGGTGTTGTGATAGAGCGCTTGAATACCGGTGGCCGTATTGGAGTTGCCAGTTTCATTGCTATAGAGCGCTTGATAACCGTAAGCCGTGTTGAGGCCGGTGGTGTTGAAATAGAGCGCTTGGTAACCAGTGGCCGTATTGGCGTTGCCAATTTGGTTGCTATAGAGCGCCCCAACACCGTTGCCTGTATTTTGGGCGCCAGAGGTGTTGTTTAGGAGCGCATAAGCGCCATAGGCTGTGTTGTTGTCGGCGCCCTCGCTGTTTTGGAGCGCAAATGCGCCGTTGGCCGTGTTGAAGTTGCCGTTTCCGTTGGTAGTGAGCGCATTAAAACCGGTGGCTGTGTTGCCGGTGCCGCTGGTGTTGCCGAAGAGCGCAGCAGCACCGGTGGCCGTGTTGTTGTCCGCGGTGTTACGTATGAGCGCTTGGTAACCGGTGGCCGTGTTAAAGATGCCGGTGTTGTTGTCCTGGAGCGCCTGAAAACCGGTGGCAGCGTTGTCGTGCCCGGTGGTGTTGAACGCGAGCGCGTCAACGCCGAACGCGCTGTTTTGGAAGCCGCCTGCTTCGGAAGAGAGCGCCCCACTGCCGTAGGCCGTGTCGGTTGGGTCTAGGCCCGCTTCGGCTGTCCACGAAAACGCAAAACAGGCGAGCAGGAGCGAAATCAGCAAAAGCGAAGATTTGGTTTTCGTAGGTGTCATTACTTCTTTTTGAGGTTGTGATTTGCCTCTCACTTGGATTAAACAATAAACGGGGTTGAAACCGATCATCGGATCAGAAAATTTTTGGAGGGCCGCCCAATGAATGGGGAACCAGCGCGGATTTCCAGCACAGAGAAAATTCTGCCCGCGAATCACGCGAATAGACGCGAAAAAAGGCAGGTTGATATCAGTGCATTCGCGCCTGCCGCGCCGGAGCTTTAGCGGAAGGCGGGTTAACTCGTGTGATTCGCGGGGAGCCATGGCCGATAGCGGACGGGCTGTTCTGCGGCGTTTTAACGCGATACCCTTGTCGCCGTTCCCTCAAACACCGCTGGTGCTGGACCGGTCTGGATCATCCAAAGCTGATTGCGGCTCGGGTCGACGAATATGTCGAAGCTTGCGCCTCCGGTAAATATGAGCGTGCCCGTACAGTCTGCCTTGACCGTGTAGGATCCTACCGATCCGCTGGTCCGGACGATGAAGCCATTTATGCTAACCGTGGCGAACGGGCTGACGAGCGTTCCATCTCCGTTGAAATCGATGCCTTCTACAATGGCTTTCGGTTGCGCAACACCGCCGACGATGTTGAACCCGTGCGCAGCGAACAGATACGGGCCGCGCAGGCTCTCCGCGCTGCAAATTTGCGCAGAGCTATCCGCCCGCGCGGTGCCGGAGGTGCCGAACGCCATTGCTACGGCAACCAAGCTAACCGACGCACACGCGAAGAGTAAGGAACTCATTATGGTCTTCATTAGTTTTGTCTTCATAGGTGTCATTTCCTTTTTTTAGGGTCGTAATTTGTCTTCTATTCTGATAAACAAGGAACCGGGCTGAAACCGATCAGCGCATGACAAAATTTTTTGGAGAGACGGCCGAATGAATGGCGAATCCCAGTCAGCTAAGCCCGCGATTTGCGGGACGGATTTGCAACGGAAAGAAAAGGTGTACCCGCGAATGACCCAGCCTTCGCACGCTACGGCGCGGCAGACGCGAATAGACGCAAAAAAAAGGCAGCTTGATATCAGTCCATTCGCGTTAATTCGTGTGATTCGCGGGGCAACCTTGGCCGTAAAAATCTTTACCGAATGAATGGCGAACCAGAATCGATTAACGGGGATCGAGCATCGATTCCCAAGGAGGCGACTCGCCCTGCGGATCGACAAGAAGTGACCCAGTTACTGGCGAAGTGGAGTCACGGAGACACCGCTGCGCTCGAAAAGCTGACTCCGCTGGTCTATGACGAACTCCGGCGTCTCGCCCATCATTATATGGAGGGCCAACGTCCGGATCATACCCTGCAAACGACGGCGTTGGTAAACGAGGCTTATCTGCGCCTGGCCGGGCAGAAAAGACCGAACTTTGCGGACCGTTCACATTTTTTGGCCGTGGCCGCGAAGGCGATGCGTCAGATTCTGGTCAATCACGCAAAGGCACAGCAGCGCCAAAAGCGCGGCGCGGGCGCTAACAAAGTAGAATTGGACGAAGCTGCGCTGATCTCGCCCGAACCGGCCAAGGAGATTCTCGATCTCAATGAGGCTCTGGAGAGACTGGCGGTGGTCGACTCAAGAAAGGCTCAGGTAGTTGAGCTTAAGTACTTCGGTGGACTCAATCAGGATGAAATCGCCGAGGTGCTCAAGATCTCGATAGTGACGGTTCGGCGTGACTGGGTCTTTGCCAAGGCGTGGTTGTACACGGAATTGCGCAACGCTGCCTGAGAGACACGAATTTCACGAATTTACACTAAATCTCAGAGAATCGAATTTCAGTAATTCGCACCAAATTGCTACAGTGCTCGCTGCAATCCTTGTGAAATTAAATTCGTGAGAATTTGTGTAATTCGTGTCCGGCCCCCTGATTCGTGTAATTCGCGTCACAGATGAATGAGCTCCTTTACAAGGAGGAAGTCTTTCAGCTCGTAGGCTTTTGCATGGAAATTCAACGCGAACTCGGGAAAGGCCACGACGAAGTCGTCTACAAGGACGCTCTGGTCGTTGAACTAAGTCGTGCCGGAATTCCTTTTTCGCGCGAGAAAAATTATGAAATCGCTTACAAGGGAGTCATTCTGCCTCACTATTATTACGCTGACTTTGTGGTGTGGGATAAGATTCTGTTGGAGGCCAAAGCGGTCGAGAAACTGGCTGATTCGCACATCAAACAAGTATTGAACTATCTCGCCGCTTCGAAGCTTCGCCTCGGCGTTTTGGTGAATTTTGGCGCCGATTCATTAGAGTGGAAAAGGGTCGTTTTATGAGACACGAATTTCACAAATTCAGACGTATTTGATTCACTCGTTGGAAGCCGGCCGGATAAAATTTCGTGCTAATTAGTGTAATTCGTGTCCCGCCTTTCATTTCCTGTAATTCGTGTCTATGGCACCGCGGTTAGAGAAAGTTGAGGAGATCTTTCACGCCGCGCTGGATCAAGAGCCGGACAAACTTAATGCGTTTCTCGACAAAAAATGTGCGGGCGATGAAGTTTTGCGACGTAAAGTGGAAGCGCTGTTAGCTTCACATCAAGAAGCGGGGAGTTTCATTGAAACCCCAGTCGCAAGTCTTGCTGCGACCATTGTCGAAAATGGGGAAGCTGACTTGTTGATTGGTCAAACGATCGGCCACTACAAAATCTCGAAACGAATTGGCACCGGCGGGATGGGTGAAGTCTATCTCGCTTCCGACATTACCGCGGGCCGAAAGGCTGCGCTCAAACTTCTGCCTATTCGCTTTACCGGGGATGCGCAGCGCTTGAAGCGGTTTCAGCAAGAAGCGCGCGCCGTTGTTGGACTCAACCATCCAAATATCCTGACGGTTTACGAGATCGGGGCGGATAGCTCAACTCACTACATCGCCAGCGAGTTGATCGAAGGCGAAACGCTTCGTCAGCGTCTCACACGGGGACGGATGGAAGTGAGTGAAGCGGTTGAGATTGCCATCCAGGTAGCCGGCGCACTCACGGCCGCCCACGAGGCCGGCATTATCCATCGCGACGTCAAACCGGAGAACATCATGCTGCGGCCCGATGGGTACGTGAAAGTACTCGACTTTGGGATTGCCAAACTCGCGGAACAGGATGTGCCGGTTACGATGGCGGAAGAAGAAGCGTTGTTGCTGGTTGAGACCAACCTGGGATCGATACTTGGCACGGTCCGTTACATGTCTCCGGAACAGGCGCGCGGCGGATCAGTCGATAAGCGGACCGATATCTGGAGTCTCGGCGCAGTGCTCTACGAGATGGCGGCGCGGCGCGCGCCGTTTACCGGCGATGTACCGAGAGAGATGATGGCTGCGATTCTAGCAACGGAACCGCCGCCGCTCCGCCATTACATAGCAAACGCCCCTGGCGAACTTCAACAAATCGTGGGCAAGGCGCTGCGTAAAGATCCCGGGGAACGGTATCAAACTGCAAACGAAATGCTCGAGGCGCTCAAAGGGCTCCGTCGCAAGTTGGAACTCAAGGCCGAGTTGGAACGCTCTGCCGCTACCCGTTTATGGTTGCGCTGGACACGATCGCCCACCGCTTTGGTTCTTGCATTTTTAGTCGGCGCTTTGGCATTGGCGCTGCCGTTCTACTGGCTCCGAAATCCGGCAATGAGGGCAGCGCCAGCGAAGAGCATCGCGGTGCTGCCGTTTGAGAACTTGAGCCGGGATCCGGATAACGCCTTTTTCACCAATGGTGTGCAGGATGAAATTCTCACCGCTCTGGCCCGGGTCGCGGACCTGAAAGTGATCAGTCGGACTTCTGTGGCGGAGTACAAAAGCGGAATCGCGCGCGACCTGCGCGAAATCGGCCAGCAACTTGGGGTGGCGCATGTGCTGGAAGGAAGTGTTCAGCGATCCGGCAATCGCGTGCGGGTTAACGCACAGTTGGTCGATGCGCGGACCGATGCGCACCTGTGGGCGCAGACCTACGATCGCGATCTCGCCGATGTCTTTGCCATACAAAGCGAGATCGCGAAAACGATCGCCAATCAGCTTCAGGCGAAGCTTTCTGCCAGCGAGCAAACCGCCATTGCACAACCGCCCACAACGGACGTCCCCGCGTTCCTTCTCTACAATCGGGCCAAGTCTCTCGTCATCTTAACAAGCTACGGCACTGGCGTCGGGCCAAAGTTCCTGCAAGCGGTTGACCTCCTCAACCAAGCCGTGGCGCGTGATCCGTCGTTTTTCCTTGCTTACTGCCAACTGGCTTATACCCACAACGAACTCTATTTCCTGGGCTTTGATCACACTCCCGCGCGGCTGGCGTTGGCAGACGCTGCGATCCAGGCAGCATTCCGTCTGCGTCCCGACGCGGGCGAAGCGCACCTTGCGCGCGGCGAAAATCTCTATCGCGGTCACCTCGACTACGATGGCGCTGTTGCTGAACTCGACATAGCCCGCCGAACGTTGCCGAACGATGCGCGAATTTTTGAGTTGACCGGCTTCGTCCAACGCCGCCAAGGGAAGTATGAGGAAGCTCTGCGCAATCTTGAGCGTGCGCTTGAACTGGATCCGCGCAATTTGCGTACTCTTCAACAGACCGCAATCACGTATGGGTCTTTGCGGCGTTACGCCGAAGAAGCTGCCGGCCTGGATCGCTGTCTCGCCATCAATCCGAACGATACTGATATGAGAGTAGCCCGAGCATATGTCGATTTTGACTGGAAAGCCGATCCGCGCCCGCTGCACCAAGTCATTGACTCGGTTCGCTCCGAGAACCCCGGGGCGGTTGCAACCGTGGCCGACAGTTGGCTTACTTACGCTCTGGCTGAGCGCGATGCCAGTGCGGCGGAAGCTGCATTGGAAGCACTTGGTGACGGCACGTTCGGCAACGACGCGGTGCAGTTCCCCCGCAGTGTTGGCGACGGACTCATCGCCCGCATGACGAATGACGAGGTCCACGCTCGCTCTGCTTTCACTGTCGCCCGCAGCCAGCAGGAGAAGGTCGTGCAAGCGCAGCCAGAATATGGACCGGCACATTGCGTCCTTGGCTTAATCGACGCGGGACTTGGTCGAAAAGAGGATGCGCTGCGCGAAGGCCAGCGGGCAATCGAGCTGCTTCCGGTGGCCAAAGATTCCGTCAACGGCGCACATATGATTGAGTATTTCGCTATCGTCGCCGCCTGGACCGGCGAGAAGGATCTAGCATTTGAACAACTGACCATCGCCACCCGGCTGCCAGGTTACGTCAGCTACGGTCAATTGAAACTGCTACCCTATTGGGACCCGCTCCGCGACGATCCGCGCTTCGAAAAGATTGTCGCGTCTCTGGCGCCGAAGTAGCGCCACTTTAGGGCCTGCGGTTATTTGGGCGAGGCGTGCAGCGCTGCCTGGTATTCCGGTTTCTTGTGATACTCGACCAAACGGAACCCCCAGCCAATCAGAGTCGATAGATCTTTCGTCTTCATTCTCTTTTCGTTGAGGAACCTCTCGATTTTTGCCTTTAACTCCGGCTGCTGGTTGGTCGCATCGAGGATTTCGAAAATTTCCATCGATAACAACCAATCGTCCTGATGCTCGGCTTGCTGCGTCTCCCAAATTTCGCCGAGCCGCTCGTATCCACTCTTGCTCTCACGAATCTTTCGGACTTGCGCGTAAAGATTTTCTAGACGCTTCCGTTTCGTGTCCGACGGGACCTTGATGGTTCGTTCTTTCGGCACCAGTGCGACTTGGTTGTAGGAATCTTTATCCGCCGCGCCATTGAAAACGGAACTGATTCGATCACCAACCGCCATGTCGTACGCTCCCCAACTCGGATCGAATAATACGCGATCGCCGTATTTCGCGGTGCAATTTGAGAATGTAATGAGGAGAATTTTGCCATCGCGGCGAAGCACCTTCTCGATCTTGCCTTCAACGGTGATCCCGCTTTCGAATTCGAGCTTCGCTTTTTTTCCTTCAGTGATCTCCGTGGGTTTCCAGTTGCCGATGGGAGACCCGAATCCGTCTTTATGATAATCGCGTCCGTGACCGGCAAGCTGCTTGTTTTGATAGGCGAGTGCGCTCGGTCCGGTCGTGCGCAGATAAATTGGATTGTTGCTAAAATCGACAATGACCTCGTTAAAAACGCCGGTAACTTGCAGGCCGGACGAATACTCGCACGTCGCGACGTTGTTGCACTCGATCGCTTTATTGATGCCTTCGAGTCCGCCAACTTGATAGGCCATCTTGCTGGCAAATTCTTCGAGCACCTCGCGGAGATGCTTGAAATCGCGACAGACAAAGAGCTGCGGCTGTTTTGTCGTGATATCGAACGGCATGTCCATCGCCTCGATAGAGTAGGGGATCTTCTTAACCTCTGGTTCGAGACATGAGACCGATTCGCCGATGGATGAAAGCAAACCTGCGCCGTAAATTTTTGGATTCTCGAGTGCGCCGATAAGTCCGTACTCGACCGTCCACCAATGCAAACGCGATAGCAGCGCCATCTCCGACGGTTCACCAAGATTCTTCTGCCGGTATTCGACCAGTTTCTGCGCTTCCTCGACTTCTTTCGGGTCGCTGTTCGGCTGTTCTTTCAAGATCGACAAGTGGCGGATCGCCTGATACAGCTCAAAATCCTTTTTTGACGACATCGCTTTCGCGCCGACTTCGCCGAAGCGCTGCAAATAGTTTGAGTATTCGCGATCGACAATGATCGGCGCGTGCCCAGCGGCTTCGTGCACAATGTCCGGAGCCGGCGTGTATTCGATGTGATGGATTTGGCGCATGTCGCATGCGATCACCAGCACTTTGTAAGCTTGAAATTCCATGAATGCCGCCGGTGGAATGAACCCATCGACCGCGACCGCGCCCCAGCCGATACGGCCGAGGATCTCGTTCATCTCTTCAATGCGCGGAATGCGCTCGAATGAAATGCCGGTGTCGAGGAGTCCTTGAAAGTAAACTTTATGGGCGTACTCGCGCAGGAAAAAAGTGTTCTGCCGCATGATGAATCGCCATACCGCGTGATCGACCGGCGTGTAATCGTCGTAACGCTGATCGACCGCGAACTGCAAAAGATGCTTTGGGGTAGCGGCGACGGCCGGGTTGCTGTAGCTGATCCCACTTTTAGATTTCATCGAGATCCTCCATGTTTATTAAAATATGACTCGTTTGCGATCTCGGCAAGGTGGATCGACCTCTCCGAGGGCGATGGCAAAATAATGCGCCTTCGGCGCCTGACTTAAGATCGCCTCGCCTCTGGCTGCGTAGAGCCTACGGCTCGGAGAGGAGATCGCGATCAACCTAACGTCGCACACGCGCGATGCGTCTTGCGATCCAAATTATCACGGCCAACGCAATCGC
>Ga0070717_10002330_pt1 | contig 13358 bp, 10 predicted proteins | sample LARL113metaG_FD_71366 | JGI IMG/M metagenome (GOLD analysis project Ga0070717, IMG submission 71366) | Corn, switchgrass and miscanthus rhizosphere microbial communities from Kellogg Biological Station, Michigan, USA - LAR L11-3 metaG | ecosystem: Host-associated > Plants > Roots > Rhizosphere ... | reverse complement strand
ATCCCACATATCCCGACCTGTAAAATATAGGCTCGTGCCCCCTTCAGAGTGCGGACACCACCCCCCTTTCGTTTCATCTGACGGGATCGTAGCTGAGCAGACTAAACTCTGCACCGTCATCATTTCGCCCGCCTGGCACTCGCCCAGGCTTTGCTTCGAATCACTTGACGATCGTTACCGATCATAGGCGGACTCCCGGTGAAGCTCCACCATTACCATTGCGCACAATGTCAGCAGCGGGTGGAGAGCCGTCACTGGCGGGCGCCAGCCCACTGACGCGGTTGTGCCAACAACGGAATTGCCGGGCCAATCACCCCGGTCTAACATACCGGGCACCATGGAAAACGGCGGTATCCGCGAGCTTCTCGCCGATGCGGCGAGCAGGGGTTCTCACTACATCGACGAGCTGCACGCGAGAGATGTTGGGCCCTTGCCGGGGTCGATCGAACGTTTGATTAATGCTCTCGACGGTTCTTTGCCCGAGGGGCCGAGCAAGCCCGCTGAAATCATCGCCTTTCTCGATGAGTATGGATCGCCCGCTACGGTGGCCAGCGCCGGCGGCAGATACTTTGGTTTTGTGACCGGGGGCGCGCTCCCCGTAACGGTCGCCACCCAATATCTCGCCGCCGCATGGGATCAGAACTGCTTTAGCTTCATCAGCTCTCCGGCCGTGGCGTGCTTCGAGACGACGGCGCTACGCTGGGTGAAGGAGGCGTTCGGCCTACCGGCTTCCGTGGAAGGCGCACTGGTCACTGGTGCGACCATGGCGAATTTCACCTGCCTGGCGGCGGCGCGGAATTGGGTTCTGGGACAACACGGTTGGGATGTGGACCAGCAGGGGTTGTTCGGCGCTCCTGCGCTTACCGTCTTCGTCGGCGAGGAGGCGCACGCTTCGCTCTATAAGGTTCTCTCGATGTTAGGTCTGGGGCGCGACCGAGTACGGCGCGTGGCGGTGGGCGGCCAGGGACGCATGCGCTCCGGCCGCTTGCCGCCCATCGAGGGCCCGGCCATCGTCTGCATCCAGGCAGGAAATGTGAACTCGGGTGCCTTCGATCCGGCCGACCAGGTCATCGTATGGGCGCAGCGCTCCAATGCCTGGGTCCATGTCGACGGCGCGTTCGGCCTATGGGCCTCTCGCGCAAGGGTTCCGCAAAGCCAATTCCTGGGCGACGGACGCACACAAATGGCTGAACGTGCCGTACGATTCGGGCATCGCTATTGTCCGCGATCCCGAAGCTCTTGGCCGGGCGATGTCGATCAGCGGGTCATATCTTCCGACTAGCGAATACCGAGACGCCATGAACTTCACGCCGGACAGCTCCCGGCGCGCCCGAGCCGTTGAGATATGGTCGGCGCTTAAGTTCCTCGGACGTGTCGGCCTGTCCGACCTGGTGGGCCGCAACTGCCGTTACGCGCGAAAGATAGCCGACAGCATGAAGCGGGACGGCATCGAAGTGCTGAACGAGGTTGTCCTGAACCAGGTGGTCGTCGCCTTCGGGGATGACGAGAGGACGAAGCGCGTCATCGCTTCGACCCAAGCTTCCGGCGCATGTTGGTGCGGAGGAACTGTTTGGAAAGGACGGGCCGCCATGCGCATCAGCGTCAGTTCTTGGGCAACCACAGACGACGACATCGAGCGCTCCATAATGGCAATTCTCGAGGCTCATCGAGCAGCCTGACTAACAGGTCAGCTTTTAAAAACCGTCCCATACCGCGCGACCTCTTGCCCGATCCGGCCGAGACAAAGTAAGGCAAGCGTTTTGCCCGCAATATCGAAACCGCTACCTACCTGCCAGCCACCGGCTCTTACTGAAGCTGCTTCGTGATAGAGGTTGCGAGTCAACGCGAGGATCAGCGTCCAGGTGAGGACTGGGGTCCTTTCGAACTCCTCCATACCCTCGGTCCCGGTAACGATGACGTTATGAGCCTTCGCTGCCGCAAGATCGATTGCAGCATTCTTCATCCCAATCGTAACAACCAATTTTAGGTTTGGGAGACGAGCAATGAGATCAGCGCCTAAACGGGTCCTCTCCCGGATCAATGCCAACACCGCGAACGGCTCCAGGCGCCTCGCAAGTTGATCAATATCAGAAATATTGTCGTGGAAGAAGAGGGTGGTTGCCGCCGGTTCTAGACTTCGCCAGTTGGCAAGCGATTCGGCGACGCGCTGATAGTCGTTGAGAACTGCAATTTTGATCGTGCCCGACATTGCAGAATTCGTTTCTAGGCTGGCAGAATCGCTATCGCATCCACCTCAACCAGGACACCAGGCTGGAATAGCGACGCCACTCCGATAAGCGCGCTTGCTGGCGGCTTCTCCAGGTTGATCCACCGATCTCGGATGAGCCGGATTGTCGGCAGCATGGACGGTTCGTAATCTAGAACATAAAACGTGAGGCGAGCAATCGAAGTGAAGTCGCTTCCCGCCGCCTGCAACGTTGCGGCGATGTTCTGGAAGACTTGGTCGAGCTGCGACGCCAGGTCGCTGCCGGAGAGCTTTCCCTTCGCATCGAAGGGGACATGTCCCGACAGGATAAGGGGCCTTCCTCCTTCGACGAGCATGGCTTGAGAAATGCCGGGAATAGAGAAGCCGGGCGGATTGATAGCCTGAAGCATGCGCGACCTTCCTTCTGACCCGGCGGATACGCAAGCCGCCGGAATTCAGAGAGCCAACCTTTGACGAATGATGTAGTCTATTGATCAAGCAGAGGGTTTGCTGCAAGCAGGACTGGTGCTGCGGCTAAGCTAAAGCTCTCGCAATGCCCAAAGTGTCAAGGTCCGTTCTCGAGACGCTACGGGAGGACCAAGAATTCGTCCTGTCCCGGGTTCTAAGGCATGATGAGAGGGTGCTGCTGCTGGCGCCCGCGTCGGAACATCCTTCGCCTGAGACCATCGCCCGCCTTGAGTACGCCTATTCTCTTCGAGAAGAATTAGATGCGGCTTGGGCGGCTAGACCCCTTGAGTTGACGCACCATGATGGGCGGCCGGCCCTTCTGATGGAGGACCCAGGCGGTGAACTTCTGGAGCGCCGGCTCGGTCAGCCAATAGAACTGCATGAGTTCTTGCGCATCGCCGTTGGTCTTGCTGTCGCGCTCGGTAGCCTCCATGCCAGAGGCCTCATTCACAGAGATGTGAAACCGGCTAACATTCTGGTGGATCGCACCGCCGCCAAGGCGTGGCTATGTGGGTTCCACCTGGCTTCGCGTTTGCCTCGCCAGCGTCAGGTGCCCGGGCCGCCCGAGGAGATCGCCGGAACACTAGCTTACATGGCGCCTGAGCAAACCGGTCGTATGAACCGGTCGATCGATTCACGGAGCGATCTCTATGCGTACGGTGTCGTCCTTTACGAAATGCTGACGGGCACGCTTCCCTTTGTGGCGAGCGATCCCATGGAGCTGGTTCATTGTCACATCGCAAGGCAGCCGATGCCGCCCAGTGAGCGTGAGCAACTCCCAGCGCCGGTATCAGCGATTGTGATGAGGCTGCTCGCTAAGATCGCTGAGGAGCGATATCAAACTGCACGCGGGGTGGAGGCGGATCTCCGGGCTTGCCTAGCTGCCTGGGAGTCCTCCGGGGTCATCGGCCCGTTCGTGCTGGGAACACACGACGTGCCGGATCAGTTGCTGATACCCGAGAGATTGTACGGCCGAGAGCGGGAGGTAGGCACTCTGCTCGCGGCATTCGACCGGGTCATGGCTAGCGGCAGACCGGAGCTAGTGCTCGTAGCTGGCTATTCCGGGATCGGTAAGTCCTCGGTCGTCCACGAGCTGCACAAAGCGTTGGTTCCGTCACGGGGCTTCTTTGCGTCAGGTAAGTTCGACCAGTACAAGCGTCACATCCCATATGCCACACTTGCCCAAGCCTTTGAGATTCTTGTCCGCCAGATCCTGAGCAAGAGCGATGTCGAGATACGCCGATGGCGGGACCTGCTTCAGGAGGCGGTGGGTACGAACGGTCAGCTCATTATCAACCTCATCGGAGAGCTCGAGCTGGTCATCGGCGAACAGCCACCCGTTCCGGACCTACCGCCGCATGAGGCACAGAATTGTTTTAACATGGTGTTCCGCCGATTCTTAGGCGTGTTCGCCCGGCCGGAGCACCCACTCGCGTTATTCCTTGATGATCTGCAATGGGTGGATGTTGCGACTCTGCAATTGCTCGGACACCTGATTACCGAGCCGGACCTGCGACATCTTTTGCTGGTAGGCGCCTATCGGGACAACGAAGTCGGCCGTTCGCATCCGTTAGTTGGAATGTTGGAAGAGTTGGCTAAAGCAGGGGTGACACCGCAAAAGATTGCCCTCGGGCCGCTTTCGTCCCGCGACATCGATCAGCTGCTTGTGGATTCCCTGCATTGTGCGCCAGAGCGCGTCAACCCACTTGGACAGTTGATTTACGAAAAGACACGCGGCAACCCGTTCTTTGCGATTCAGTTTTTCAGAGCGCTAGCCGAGGAGGGTCTGCTGGTTTTCAATCCGGACAGCGCAGCGTGGAGTTGGGATTTGGCCAGGATTCATGCCAAAGGCTTCACCGATGAAGTGGGAGATCTCATGGTGACAAAGCTGAGCCGCCTGCCCGCCGCTACCCAAGAGGCCTTGAAAGAGCTTGCCTGTCTCGGAAACAGCGCAACGATCCGCTCCCTGACGATCGTGCGCCAAGAATCTGAAGAGGCGCTCCATACCGCGCTTTGGGAAGCGGTGCGCTCAGGCTTCCTCTTCCGCCTGAATGGCGTGTACAAGTTTCTGCACGATCGCATTCAAGAGGCAGCGTATGCCCTGGTCCCGGACACGCTGCGAGCCGGGCTGCATCTGCGCATCGGCCGGCAGCTGATCGAAAAGATGACCACAGATGAAGTCGCGGAAAACATCTTCGATATTGTCAATCAACTCAACTCTGGGATCCCACTAATTTCCGACCTAGCGGAGAAAGAACGGGTAGCAGAATTGAACCTTTGGGCTGGAAGAAAGGCCAAGAGGTCGACTGCTTACGGTTCGGCTTGCCTCTATCTCTCGGTTGCAGCGGAGCAAGTAGAATCTACCATGTGGGATCTCCGCTACGAGCTCGCGTTCGCGCTATGGCTCGAACGCGCCGAATGCGAATACCTCCAGGGGAATTTTGATAAAAGCGAAGCTCTCATCACTGAGCTGTTGTCTCGGGCCGAATCCAAAATCGACAAAGCGGCCGCTTACCGCCTAAAGATCCCGCTCCATATCATCCGGGATGAATACTGGCAGGCCGTCGATACCGGACTGGAGTGCTTGCGGGTACTTGGCATCGAGATTCCTGCTCATCCAAGCCGAGAGGAGGTCCAGAACGAATACGAATCAATTTGGCAGAATCTGCGTGAACTCTCGATCGAGAGTCTGGTCGAACGGCCGGTGATGGTCGATCCAGAGATGCAGGCGGCGATGGAAATCCTCTCGGAGATTCGTGCTCCGGCAAACAACACCGATATCAACCTTCACTATTTCATCACGTGTCGCATGGTGAACTTGAGCGTGAGGCATGGGACAACCGACGCTTCGACCCACGGCTACGCCGGGCTAGCAACCATTCTTGGGCCTGTTTTTAATCGCTATCTCGATGGTTACCGTTTCGGAAAACTTGCCTGCAATCTGGTCGAGAAATACGGATTCCACGCTTACAAAGCGAAAGCGTACCTCATCATGGAAGTCGTCATGCTTTGGACGCAGCCGATCAGCAAAGCGATCGAGCTGGCTCGCCTTGCCTTCCGGGCCGGGATCGAAACGGGGGACCTCTCTTTCGCCTGTTACTCCTGCAACCATATTATTACGGACCTACTTGCGCAGGGTGCCCACCTTGATGAGGTCTGGCGCGAATCGCAGAAATGCCTCGAATTTGACCGCAAGATCAAGTTCCGCGACGCAGCCGACATCATTGTAGGCCAGCAAAGATTTATCCAGAACATGCGCGGACACACCGCGATGTTCTCTAGTTTTAGCGACCCGGAGTTCGACGAAGCGGCATTCGAGTCCCAATTGACCGAGGACCGGATGACCTCAATGATCTTCTACTACTGGACCTTGAAACTTGAGGCCCGGTTTATGTCTGGCGATTACGATGCCGCCATGCAAGCCGCTCAGAGGGCAAGGGCGCTGCTTTGGTCGGCCGAAATCCATTTTCAATCCGTCAACTATCACTACTACAGCGCGTTGACGATTGCTGCGGTCCCAAAACCGGCTGGAAGAAAACGCGGGGTCGATGGCCTGAAAACGATTAAGCAATCCTTGCAGCGATTGCGAGAATGGTCAGAAAACTGCCCGGAAACATTCGTGGACAAATATTCCCTGGTCGCTGCTGAGGTGGCTCGCCTTGAAAATAACGATCTTGAGGCCATGCGGCTGTACGAGAAAGCGATCCGGTTGGCACGCGAGAATGGCTTTGTTCAGCACGAAGGCATCGGGAACGAGCTGGCTGGACGGTTTTGTTTGCACTGTGGCCTTGAAAAAATCGCTCGCTACTATCTGCGCGATGCGCGCGCTTGTTATCTACGTTGGGGAGCATTGGGCAAGGTGAAACAGCTCGAGCAAGACTACCCTGAAATCGCAGAACAAGTATCTGTGCGGTCTCCAACCACAATCAGCACGCCTTTTGCCCAGTTGGACCTGGAGTCAGTGGTGAGAGCATCGCATGCAGTGTCCGGCGAGATCGTCCTGGAGAAGTTGATCGAGACGCTAATGGTTATCGCAGTCGAGGATGCTGGGGCTGAGCGAGGTTTACTCATCCTGCCGTATGGCGAAGAGCATCGCATTGAGGCCGAAGGCAGGACCAGCCGGGAGAAGGTCGAGGTCGAATTGCGGCGAGGACCAGTCACCCCGTCCGATCTTCCGGAGTCATTACTACGTTACGTGATTCGAACTCAGGAAAGCGTAATCCTAGACGACGCCTCGGCCGAGAACCTGTTCTCGCAGGACACCTACATACGACAGCGACACCCGCGCTCAGTGCTCTGCCTGCCTTTGGTCAAGCAAGCCACGCTGGTCGGCGTACTCTATCTCGAGAACAATCTAACGCCGTACGTCTTTACACCGGCCCGGATCGCCGTGCTGGAATTGCTGGCGTCCCAGGCGGCGATCTCACTCGAAAATGCCCGTCTCTATGCCCACCTGCAGCAGGAAAACGCCGAACGCAAACGGGTGGAGGGAGAACTGCGGCGCAGTGAGGGCTTCTTGGCGGAGGGCCAAAAAATAAGTCACACCGGGAGCTGGGGATGGAATGTTAGTACGGGGAAGCTCGTCTGGTCAGAGGAACATTGGCGGATCTTTGAATTCGATCCCAAAGAAGTAGAGCCGACCTTCCAATTGTTCGTCGAACGGGTGCATCCGGAAGACCGATCTTACGTTCAGGAAATTCTCGAAGATGCAATTCGGAAGAGAAGCGGCTTCAATTTCGAATTTCGGATCGTGCTTCCAAATGGATCAATCAAGTGGATCCAGGGTGTAGGCCGGCCCATTTTTAACGAGGCTGGCGGTGTTGACGACTATATCGGCACAGGTATGGACATCACCGACCGCAAACGCGCAGAAGAGGAGCTGCGCCGGAGCGAAGCTTCGTTGCGGGAAGCGCAAACCGAGTTGGCGCATGTGGCCAGGCTGACGACGATGGGAGAAATAGCGGCATCCCTTGCCCATGAAGTCAATCAGCCGCTCGGGGCAATCGCCAACAACGCACATGCCTGCCTCCGACTCCTAGCAACTGGATCTGAAAACGCGCAGGATGTTGAAGGGGCTCTGCAGGACATTGTCACCGGGGTTGACCGTGTGAACAGCATCATTGTCCGGATGAGAGCCCTGGCGAAAAAGCTCCCGCCGGAACTAGCAGGATTGCGCTTAGAAGACGTTGTCAGCGATGTCTTAACCCTGGTTCGCCATGAATTGACCAGACGTCATGTAATAATCCAACGCGAACTTCCGAACGACCTGCCAACCGTGCTAGGGGATCGGGTCCAGTTACAGCAGGTGCTCCTCAACTTGGTCATGAATGGCGTCGAAGCGATGGACGCCGTTGCCGACGCCGAGCGAAAAATTTTCATTCGCGCGCGGCGTGATGCACACCAGGGTGGGCCCGCCATCCTCGTTAGCGTGCAGGACTCCGGGGTGGGACTGAAGCATGCGGAAATCGATCGACTTTTTGAAGCCTTCTATACAACCAAGGCGAACGGGATTGGGATGGGTTTGGCAATCAGTCGATCCATCGTCGAAGCGCACGGTGGGCGCTTGTGGGTCGTACCGAGCGACGGCTCGGGTGCAACATTTCAGTTCATCTTGCCGGTGAAGAGCTAGAACACCATGAAAGAAGCGGATTCCGTCGTGTTTATCATCGATGACGATCCGTTGTATCGGGCATCTGCCGAGCGTTTAATTCGGTCTGTGGGTTTCAACGTGCAAGGCTTCGACTCGGCGCGCGATTTCCTGAGCAGCCGGCGGCCGGATGTGCCCTCATGCTTGGTCCTAGACATCCGCCTGCCCGGCTTGAGCGGTCTCGATTTGCAGCGCGAGTTAGCGGAGGCCGGTGTCCACATACCGATTATCTTCGTGACCGGGCACGGCGACATTCCGATGTCGGTGCAAGCGATGAAAGCCGGTGCCGTCGAATTTCTCACCAAGCCGTTCCGGGATCAGGTTCTACTCGATGCGATCCGGCAAGCCATCGGGCGTGACCAGCTCGCACGCCGGCAACATGCCCGGAACCTGGACTTCCGCAGACGCTACGAGTCGCTCGGTCCGCGTGAGCGCGAAGTTTTTAAGTGCGTGGTTTCCGGGATGCTCAATAAGCAAATCGCGGATGAACTCGGCGCTACAGAGAGGACGATCAAATTCCACCGCGGTCACATCATGCAAAAGATGCAGGTGAAGTCTGTGGCCGAGCTAGTCCGCATAGCCGAGGCGCTGGGAATCGCCGCTAAAGAGCCATAAGTCCCCACCTGTACTTAAGTACAGTAGAATTCCCCTACGTACAGTAGAACTCCGTCCCTTCGACCGCTACGCTCTCGGCCCGGAATACATTTGCAACTGGACCCAAGATGAGCGGAAACGCCAATGTCGTTGAGAAGCCACTAATATGCGTGGTGGACGACGATTCCCTGATACGGGATTCGACGATACGCCTTCTTCGCTCATTTGGATTCAGAGTCGTGGCCTTCCCGTCGGCCGAGGTGTTCGGAAGCTCAAGGTACGTCGAGGAAACCGCATGCCTGATTCTAGATGTGCGGATGTCTGGGATGACTGGCATCGAGCTCCAACAACAGTTGGCGTCTTATCATCGCAAACTCCCGGTGATCTTTATCACCGCCTACGAAGATAAGGGAATGCGGGAGCAGGCGATGAGCGGGGGCGCGATCGCTTTTCTACTCAAGCCGTTCAGTGAGGAGTCGTTACTGAGTGCTATCGACGCAGCTTTGACTTCCCAAGCAAATGTGAAACGAAACCCGCGGAACGATTAATGAATCGATGATGCGCTCGACCCTATACGAGCGCGAACCCCAGAAACAAACCATGCGAACTGAAACGAACGTTTCTCAGAGAGACTATCGCAACAACTCACTCCAAGCGGAGGGCGAGCAAGCCGACCGATGCCGCCTGCCAGAATGTCTGGCTCGCCACTGGCATGCCTCAGCCGCTGCCATTTGGAGGCGGACCTACGGTCACGACTGTGCCCTACGGCAGCGCGATCTCCGTCGACGACGAGACCTGTGCTTCGCTCAAGGCTACTGCGCTCTGCTGCGAACCGGTTCCTTATACCTGTGAGCCGCTGAGCGTATTCGGTTCGGAAGAACCTGTGTAATTCGCGTAATTTGTCTCGGAGAATGCTCCCCGGAAACTCTCCTCCTTCAACTTTTCTCTTTGAGGTGGCGGCTTACGACACAATGCAAATCCTCGTAAAGATGGGACGCCGGCAAGGTGGTCGAAAAGCCCTACCAAAAAATTGTTCGCCATGCTCTAAGGCTGGATCCGCGTAAACATGGTTAACTTCGCGGAGTAACTCCACTCCGTCTTTAAAATTGGCAACATATCCGAAGAAGAAAATTTCTGCCTTTCCTTTGGTTCGAAGGATGCCACGGCTCCAGAGTGCCGCGACGCACAACCCCGTGGCTGCGAGATACAAGGCTAAAACTGCAGCCAGAATAAGGATTGGAATATGAGGAGAGGAAGCCGTCCCAGAGGTCGCTGCGGCTTTGAGGACGATCGATGCGAACACGATGCTTAGAAACGCGCCGTTGAATCCCAGGATTGTCTGCGCTTTGCTGTCGGCTTGCTTGTACCAATCAAAAGCCTCTCTCAGGGCTTGCTGTATGTATGAGTCCTCAAGCTCACTCACTGATTGCCTTTTCATTCGTATCAGAGCGATCTTTTTCTTGCTTTGGCCTTAACAGGGAAGGAGCAATAATCTGATCCCAGTGCTAATCGTCTAACCGGGTAGAATGCGGGGCATCGAGGTCGCTCGACAATACGTTGAAGTACGTATTGACAGCCTCGGATTTATATACACTGAAGAGCAGATGGGCGATGCCGGCTAGAGGTTCGGCCGGTAGAGTCCATCCAGTTGTTCCTTGTTCGCGCGGGGAAATCCGGAATGAGCATTGACGAATCCGCCGGATCGACGCGGACAGGTATGCGGCTTCCTTCTTTGATCAGTGAAAAAATGTTATCCATACTCACTCTCGGCAGACTCGGATTGGCCGCTCGATCATGACCTCGTCCAGGTATTTGCCGCTGATCTTTGCGTGATGCTTGGCTACGCCGATGAACCCCGTTGCGGATCTCCGAACCGCTACACGTCATATCTCTACGCTGGGCGATGCCGCCAAGTTTACATAAGTTGGCTTGTAGGATGTTATGAGCAACTCCTTCTTTGCGAAATGCTGTTGATCAAGCTTGCTGACTCGGGCGTAGCCAATTAGCAGTTTGTTGCGTTTTCGTGTTGCCATCGATTTTACTAATGCAACAGGATTATGCAACATGCTCCGCCTGGGAGACAGAAGATTTAGCAACATCCGATCAAACACTCACCAACTGCAAGATCTGATCGAACCAGGCAACGATCCGCTGGCAATAAGGAACGAGTTTTTCGACTTCGAGTTAGCCACGCCACTCCGAATTGGGGAGGGCTGTCCTGCATTTATGAAAGCTGGATGGATACAGTTCCCTCTGATCAAAGCGGTTCTGGCTTTTCATCTCCTATCGGTGGCTGGCAGCATTGGAGAATGCAGCATTCCACGGGATTGGATTTCCTGCACGGTTAGGTGTCATCGCTCGCCCAGGCCGGCCGGGTCCGTTCCCCTCCTCGGGGAAAAACTGTAGCAGTCGCACTTGCAACTGCTTGCCCCGCCGACCGCCAAGGCGGAGAAAGGACTTCCGGATCCTGAAAATAGTTGTGCCCGCCGGAGTCAGCACCGCCAACCTCCGGTGCAATAATTTCGCCGGAAGAGATCGTTGATTGATGCAGCCGGCGAAGCTCGGATCTGGTCTCGGAGCCTTCTTCCACTCGAACTGACAGGTTCGAATTCTCGACGGTGGAGCCGTCTCCGAGAGGCCCGCGATTGCCGATACATTCTCGGTGTTTTAACAGAATTAACTTGAACCATCGTTGAGATCCGAAAAATCCTTTCTACTTAGTCTTTTTTTCGGATGACCTTCCGATCTGCAACGCCTTGCTTCTCTAAGTGACTGCATCTTCGCGGCTTCGATGCCCGTCCTAGAGCTTGGTTGTCGGCGGAGATTCGTGCCCGGCCATCTGCCTGTCGGCCATTTTTAGTTGAGCCGACGAGGCCGTTTCGTGGTCTCAGGTACCGGTGTGAAGTCCTACGACCTGATCTCTTGAAGCCATTCGATTATCCTTGTTCTCCTGAGTTTGGCTCTTTCGTCTTCCGATTCGCTTTCGTCTTCAGATTCGCTTTTCTCTTCCGATCCCCGTCTACCGGAGTGCACGTCGATCAACCAACGCGCCGGCAAATCAGTTAAGAGAGCAATAACGTGAGCGGCCGTCGTCGCACCGAAATCAGAGGATGATTCCGAAGGAGGCAGAGGGTAGTACATATTGCTCGTCGATTGCATCAAATCTTTGGAGAGGTAAAAACGTGCACAGGGAAGTACCTTGTCGAATTCTTTGCTGGATTCAGCGCCTCGCAGATCGACCACGAGAGAAAAAATCGCGACCCACGCGTCACGCTGGTCCGGTTGGGGTGGGAATTTCAAAGCAGCTAGCTTGTTAACAACCTCTACCGCTAGCCTCCGCATACGCTTTTGTCGGTCACATTTTTGCTTTTCGAACCAATTGAAGAACAACTGGCAAACGGAAATAGCTGTGATGAGGGCGAACACAGTTGATAGCGGCTCCGCCAGCCGCACGTTAAAACGAGCGGCCGACAAAACTTTAGCTCCAAGCGAACCGAATATCGGGGAAAACAGCATGAATAACCAAGCGACAATCGAGGCGCGGTAGATTGTCCCGATCGCCCATCCATGCTCAATCGGCACTGCAAATTCTGGAGTCTCTGGGATTGGGCGGATTTTAAACCAACTTTTGGGACGGTGGGCGAAATTTCCGTCCCGAAGTCCTAGGAGTCTCTCCAGTTGTGCCGCGCGCGACACCAATTCGTCATAGAGCTGGTTATTGCGCTCGTTATAGACTATCAACGCGAGCGTTACTATGAGGCCGAACAGGGATAACGGCACACTGATTTGGCCTTTACTCCACGGCGCGGCAAGCGAAATCAAGACGGGGCCGATGGGAAGAAAACTCAAGAGTTTGAACCGGATGTCCGTCAGAGTACGGAAGTTTTGTGCAACTTCTTTGTATTCCGCCTGCATTGAATCATACAGCTGCTTAGGGGAAAGATCGTTCATAGCGTTTAGCAAATTTCGCTTTTTCAAAAGCTTTTCTGTCGCTCGTGGGGCTAAAATGAAGCGTTCGGGTATTGAGTGGGATCTGGTAAGTTAATGATCCAGCCTTTTTCTAGCGTCGCGTTAGGCGTGCCGAGCTGAACGAGGCTTTCTGGGATCGGCACTCGCCGTTGAGCGTAACGAGCAACTCGGGCTCGCATAACTCTCCCATAATATTTTTCCTCCAACGTTCGGATGTGACCCGAGCAGGGCCTCCGGCGCTGTTCCCCTGGTCCACTGTCCGTTCGCAACAGTCAACGTAAGAACTGCTCAACGCTGGATCAATACGTCAAACGACGTATTGACGCAGGAGCTCATCCCAGCATCGGCCAAGGCTGCAGGACGACTTCAGTTGCGATGCAAGCCACCTCGAATCCCTTGGGTGGTAATCGGCAAGTCACGATCAGGAGAAGGCGCCGGCTGTATTCTCGGCCGCAGCCAGGACCTGGCTGATTT
>Ga0070717_10002329_pt1 | contig 13362 bp, 6 predicted proteins | sample LARL113metaG_FD_71366 | JGI IMG/M metagenome (GOLD analysis project Ga0070717, IMG submission 71366) | Corn, switchgrass and miscanthus rhizosphere microbial communities from Kellogg Biological Station, Michigan, USA - LAR L11-3 metaG | ecosystem: Host-associated > Plants > Roots > Rhizosphere ... | reverse complement strand
CCAAGCTCGTGCAGGAGCGGCTGCCAAAGGCTGTCTTGGGCAAGATCGTCGGCCACGCGCTTTGAGACCAGAATGTGACCAGCATCGCCGCAATCCATCAGGCGCTGGGCGAGATTAATTCCCACTCCAGCAACATTTGATCTGCCATTAACATCCTGGATCTGATCGATCGGACCGCTATGCACGCCCATGCGCAGGCGAATTTTTGGGTCGTTTCGCACCACCCGCGCTATTTCCAACGCGCATTGGACTGGTTCTTCCGGACTGTGGAAGAAGACCAGCGCCATGCCATCACCCGACGGGATGCGGATGAGTTCACCGCCGCGTTCGCTCTTACGGACCTGAGGGGTTTTTCGCACGAATTGATTGAGTTGTTGCAAGATTTCGCGCTGCTCGTTGACGAGCAGCTTTGAGTAGCCAACCACGTCGATGAACAAAACGTGCGCAATCTCCAGGTGGCGATCGGATTTCAACTTAGCGGCCATGTGCTTTGCGGTTCCATCTTATCATTATAATCTCCAGGCGGCGACCGACTGTCGAGAGCATCATGAAGAAGGGCAAAGTCACGGCCGGCGAGGCGTTTTGAAATCAGAATGTGAACAGCGTCACCGCAGTCCATTCCCCGTTCCGCGATGTTGATTCCGGTATTTGTCAGATCATTGACATCGGTGACTGCGCCGCATTATTAGGCATTACAGTTTTAGCAGCAGGGCCTGAAACCGTGGCTCGTCGCGGATGGAATCGAAATCCGCATCGTTCTCAAGCCAGTCTCGATGACCAAATCCATTCTGGATCGCTTTGTCCAAGTGATCCAACGCCTCTTCCCTGGAACCTGCGACAGCGTAGAAGCACGCCACGTTATACAAGACGCCCCCGTCTTCTGGATCAATCGCCAACGCTCGTCGCGCTCGTTCAAAGGCTTGGTCCCGCTGGCCCAGTCGCATCAAGGCCGTCGAGCTAAGATACAATGCGCGGGCATCATCCGGGTTGAGTTCTAGATGCGCGTCAGTCACCTTTACCCCCTGCCGCGCGGCGTCCAATGCTTCGTCGTGGCGCCCCAGCTTCGCGAGTGCCTCAACCGACAAGAGAATAGCCTGATAATCCTCGGGCCGCACACGCCAGGCCTCTCGATAATGCGACACCGCTTCTTCGAATTTGCCTTCGCTGAGGCACGCCCGCCCATAGAAATAGTGCGCCTCGAACAACATGGGATTTAGCCGAAGCGCCGCCTCAAATTCCTGGCGCGCCTGGTCGTATTGACAACTCATCGTCAAGGCGAGCGCGCGCGACGTATGCGCCTCGGCATTTTCTGGATCAAGCTGCAGTGCCCTCCTACTCGATGCATCCGCCTCTTCGAGATTCGCCTTGCTCCCGCCCCAGTACATGTAAAGAAACGAACAACAATCGGCGATCCCCGCGTGCGCGCGAGCGAAGTTTGGGTCGATCTCAATCGCTCGATCAAACATGCGACGGGCATACTGCAAGTCGGTGCGGCGCATCTGATGAAAGAACTGCCGGCCGCGGAGATAGTATTCGTAAGCCTGCACATTCTCCGTCGGCGCTTTTTCGATGGCGCGTTTCTCGTCTTCTCCGAGCACGACCCGTAACGCTCGGACGATGTTTTCGGCGATTTCATCCTGAATATCGAAAACATCCTCCAGCTGGCGGTCGTAGCGCTCAGACCAGAGGTGATATCCGTCGGCCACGTCGATGAGCTGCGCGCTCACGCGAAGCTTGTCGCCCGCTTTTCGTACGCTGCCCTCAAGAATAGTATTCACTTTTAACTTGCGTCCGATCTCGCCGATGTCGTCGTTCCTTCTCTTGAACGCGAACGAGGATGTGCGGGACGCGACCCGAAGGGCCTTTACTTTGGTCAAGGTGTTCATAATCTCCTCTGCGATACCATCGCTGAAGTATTCGTTGTCTGGATCGTTGCTCATATTAACGAACGCTAGGACGGCGATGCTTTTTTGCGCGGACGGAACACTCGGAAGTTTCGGAGCAACTTCAATGTGAGACAGTTTCTCGGGCGGTTGCGGATTTCCAAGCTCGGCGGTGTAGAGATTAACGATCCCCAGCTTTGCGCCATGTTTTACTTCGATTTCGCCGAGCTCGTGCAAATGCGGCTGCCAAAGGCGATCTTGGGCAAGGTCGTCTGCGACGCGTTTTGACAACAGAATATGTCCCGCATCACCGAAATCCATAACGCGCTGCGCGATGTTAATTCCGACACCGGCGACGTTTAGTCTGTCGTTGACATCTTTCACCTCGTTGACCGGGCCACTGTGCACGCCCATTCGTAGTCGAATATTCGGATGACTCTTCAATGCCCGGGCAATTTCCATGGCGCACTGCACCGGTTCTTCCGGAGTTTAAAAGAAGACGAGTGCCATCCCGTCGCCGACCGGAATCCGAAACAATTTGCCGGTCGCTTCACTTTTGCGGAACTGCGGCGTTTTCCGCACGACCTGGTTGAGTTGGTGGACAACTTCCCGCTGTTCGTTGACCAGCAACCTCGAATAACCGACAACGTCGATGAACAAGACGTACGCGATTTCGAGACGCGGATCGGATTTGAGTTTAGCGGGCATGAGTGTCGCAGCGCCGTATTACCATAATACAATCTTAAGACGCTGACTAACCGTCGAGATCAAACCAACAAAGCGGTCGAGTTGAGAGGCGAATGAATGGGCCAATATGTCTTTATGGGCGAGGTGTCACAGCGGGAATTTTAGCTGTCCAAAAATAGACCGTTATTGGCTAACAACTTGCATAGCGACGGCCTAATCTTGAGACCCCCGCGCCGAGTTATCGTGACCAACATTATTCCGAACAATCCAGAAGAGCGCAGGATAAGTCCTTGGCCTCCAATTGGAAACATTTTCCGGCGCTGTTCTCGTTTCGCTTCCGCTTCGGATCGAAAAGACTTGGCATAATTGGTGATAACTCTAAAATGCAAATGAGAGAACCGAAGTTAAAAAAAGAGTCCGCCGGAGCATTGGGTATTGGAGAAAAGGCTGCCCGCGGGCGCCGATTTATTCTTCGGCTCCTCACCGAAAACAACCCAAAAGCAGAAAGTTAAGACAATGCCAAAAGCAAAGAAAAACGTGAAGCTTCGTGATCAGAAGCCGGTAAGAGATCCAAAGGGAGGGCGTCACGGCCATCACCACGGCCATCACAAAGCCGCAGCGGTGACTGCTGAAACACCCAGAGAACGAGATCGATTCGATCAGGGAAGAGTCCTTCTGTAATGAGAAACCGAGCCGCACTGTGGAGATTCCACAGTGCGGCTCCAAACTAAGAATTGAGCTCTGCCATCTGGGTACCGTGGAATGTGCCCATGGTCGTTCCCAGAGAGCCCGGCCTCCATTCGCGCCGACAGCCGCGCTCTTTGGCGCCGATTGGCGGTTAGGTTATAGACTGTATTTTCGATGCTGATCGCTTCGATTCCGATCTTGATCGAACGAATCAGGCGCGTGCTGGGCGGTCTCCACCGGCGACTCTTCGCCGATTTCCTCTTCGATTTCGCCGGCGACACGCCCGCCGGTGTAGCTATCTACCCAACGCGACCGGTTCTTTCGCTTCCTCAACAATTTTATCAAAGCGCGGATCGTCACGCAGCGGATCCCACCAAGGATGCAAACGCAATTGGCCGTAAGAGATTGGGCCGGGGATTTTCACGACCTCTTCCAATTGTTGCAGTGCGAGATCCTTTTCGCCGGCCCACGCATAAGTGATCGCCAGATTTCGCAGTATCTCCGCGCCGGTCACCGCGTCTTTTGTCACCGGAAAAAGCTCGACGGCGCGCTTGCTGTATTGCAAACCATTTGCCTTATTTCCCAGGGCCGCCTCGCTCATTCCCAACACACTCAGTGCTTCCGCGTAATCCGGCTGTTCATCCGCGAGTTTTGACACCTCCGCGCGCGCCGAAGAAAATGCCGATTCGGCAGCTGGCGTATCACCTCGCGCACGCGCCGCGATGCCTTCGCAAAAATTTTTGGGCATTCGCACGTTAATGGGAATGATTCCCTCCGGTGATATCGAAGCTAAGGCGCGAGCGACTTCTTTGGTGTCGCGGCGACAGAGCGCGAGGTAGAACCATTGTTCGGCGATGGCATCCACCGCGCTGGGATCCTCAGCCACCACGGCATGAATAGCGTCGCGTCCAGGTTGAGTTTCGCCATTCGATTCGAGATCAATTGACGCCCGTGCGACACGCGAAGTTGCGTCGCCAGGTGAAGCGGCGAGCGCTCGATCTAAGGCGCGCGCCGTATCGGGGTAGCGGCGCAGGAGCTGATAAGTCTGAGAAACCTGCTGAAGCAGCCAGACGTTCCGCGGATCGAGCTCTGCCGCGCGCTCAAAGTTTTGTATGCATTCCTCCCATCGCCCTTGTCGGCGTGCGATAAAACCAGTGAACCCGGGGATGGAGGAATCGTTCGGCAGGCTCCGACGCGCAATTGCAAGTTCGGCGAGGGCCGTTTTGTAATCACGCTCGTAATGATAGGAAATCGCTGCCGCGGCGAGATGCGCTTCGCCGCGTTCAGGGGCGAGCGATAGCGCCTTCGTCAGCGCCTGTCTAGCCTGCGCGATACGAGTCGGGGTATGATCAGCTCCGACAAAGTAAAGATACTCATGGGTGCGCGCGAGTTGACAATAGGCGAGGTAGAAGGCGGGGTCGTGTGCCACGGCTTGATCGAGCAAGCGTATTCCTTCCCGAAGATGCTCGATCTGGCGTGAATCGAAGCTTGTCTGTCCGTACAGCTTTTTGCCCCGAAGGTACCGATCATACGCCACCAAGTCGGTTGTGGGAGGCTGCTCGATGGCCGATTTTTCGGCTGGTGAAAGCTTTGCCTGGAGCTGGTCTGCGACTGCTTTGGCAATCTCGCTTTGGATCGCAAAAACATCATCGAGCGGCCGATGATAATTTTCGGCCCACAGATGCGTGTCGGTTCTAGCATCGATCAACTGCGCGCTGACCCGGACGCGATTTCCGGCGCGCTGTACGCTCCCTTCCAAGATGTGGGCAACACCCAACGCGCCGCTGATCTCGCGCAAATTGCGCGTCGGCGCGCGATACTGCATCACCGAACCGCGACTGGTCACTTTCAGGTCGGCGATTTTGGCCAGGTTGGTGAGAATCTCATCCTGCACGCCATCAGCGAAAAAAATATTTTCCGGATCAGGGCTTAGATTTTCAAATGGCAACACCGCAATGCTTTTTTCCGGAACATTTAAGGAGCGCTCGGAGGGAGTAAATTTACTCTGCGGTGCAAGGTGAGACAGCTTCCTGGGCGCTTCGGAATTTCCAAGCTCCTCGGTATAGAGATTCGCGATGCCGAGCCTCACTCCGTGTTTCACTTCGATTTCGCCAAGCTCGTGCAGATACGGCTGCCACAGACTGTCCTGCGCCAGATCGTCCGCGACACGTTTTGAAATCAGAATGTGTCCTGCGTCACCGCAATCCATCACCCGCTGGGCTAAATTGATTCCTGCGCCGGCTACATTTAGCCTGTCGTTGACATCTTTAATCTGATCGACCGGGCCGCTGTGCACGCCCATGCGGAGCCCAAGGCGCGGATAATTCTTTACCAGCCGACTGATTTCCAGCGCGCACTGCACCGGTTCCTCCAAGCTTTGGAAAAAGACCAGCGCCATCCCGTCGCCGGAGGGAATAGAAATGAGCTTCCCAATGGCTTCACTCGTTTGAAACTGCGCGGTTTTCCGCACCAGCTGATTGAGCTGCTGCATCATCTCGCGCTGTTCATTCACGAGCAGTTTCGAATAGCCGACCACGTCCATGAACAACACATGCGCGATCTCAAGATGGAGATGCGACTCTTGCATAGCGGGCATGTCTGTCGTGGCTTCGGCTCACTATAATACAACCTTAAGACGGTGACCAACCGTCGAGATTAAAGCCTGATAGCACTCTCCCGACCTTCGCGATTGGACCGACGTGTGCAATCCGGAAATTCTAGCGAAGCTGAATCAAGAAAGTAGCGTAAGCCTCTGGCTTGCGTTTGTCCGATTCGCAAGCGGGACGCTTGCGCTACTATTTAAGGCGCCTGCTCGCCATCTCTGCCCGGAGTGTTCTACTTAAGTGCGACTGGTTTCTTCGACTCCTCTACCAGTTTCTCAAAGCGCGGATCGTCCCGCAGCGGATCCCACCATGGGTGCAGATGCAACTGCCCGTAGGAGATTGGGCCAGGGATTCGCACCACTTCTTCCAATTGTTCAAGCGCGAGATCTTTTTCGCCCGCCCAGGCGTAGGTGATGGCGAGATTCCTCAGTATCTCCGCACCTGTGACCGCATCTTTTGTGACGGGAAAGAGTTCGACCGCCCGTCTGCTGTGTTGCACAGCATCGTGCCTGTTACCCAGCCCGGCCTCGCTCATCCCCAGCACGCTGAGCGCTTCCGCATAATCGGGCTGTTCATCGGCGAGTTTTGCCATCTCGGCGCGCGCGGAAGTAAATGCCAATTCGGCAGCTTGCGCATCGCCTCTCGCACGCGCCGCGACACCTTCGCAAAAATTTTTGGGCATGCGCACGTTAACCGGAATGATCCCCTCGGGCGATATTGAAGCTAACGCGCGGCCGACCTCAGTTGAGTCGCGGCGGCAAAGCGCGAGATAGAACCATTGTTCGGCAACGGCATCGACTGCGCTGGGATCTTCGGCCACGACAGCATGAATAGCGTCACGTGCAGGTTGTGTTTCGCCGCGCGAGTTAAGATCGACAAACGCTCGCGCCACACGCGAAGTTGCGTCGCCAGGCGAAGCGGCCAGCGCTCGATCCAACGCACCCGCCGCATCAGAGAAGCGGCGCAGGAACTGATAAGTCTGAGAAATCTGCTGAAGCAGGTAGAAGTTTCGCGGATCGAGTTCTACCGCGCGTTCGACATTTTCTATGCACTGCTCCCAATGACCTTGTCGCCGTCCAATATAGCCAGTGGTCTCGGGAATGGCTGAATCGTTCGGCAAGCCGCGACGTGCGATAGCAAGTTCGGCGATGGCGGTTTCGTAATCACGCTCGCAATGATAGGAAATCATCGCGGCGGCGAGATGCGCTTCACCGCGTTCAGGGGCGAGCGATAGCGCCTTCTCCACCGCTTGCTTCGCCTGCGCGACACGGGCCAGGGTATGATCAGCTCCCATGAAGTGCAGATACTCATGCGTCCGCGCGAGCTGACAATAGGCGAGGTAGAACGCTGGATCATGTGCCACCGCTTGATCCAGCAGGCGCATTGCTTGCCGTATATGTTCGATCTGGCGTGTGTCGAAACTTATCTGGCTCAGCAGCTTCTTGCCCCGAAGGTAGCGATCATACGCAACAAGGTCGGCTGTGGGTGGCTGCTCGATGACCGCTTTCTCTGCAGGCGAAAGCTTTGCCTGGAGTTGGTCGGCGACGGCTTTGGCAATCTCGCTCTGGATCGCAAAAACGTCATCGAGCGGACGATGATAGTTCTCCGCCCAGAGATGCGTGTCGGTTCTGGTGTCGATTAACTGCGCGCTGACCCGGACACGATTTCCGGCGCGTTGCACATTTCCTTCCAAGATGTGAGCAACGCTCAACGCGCTGGCGATCTCGCGCAAATTGCGCGTCGGCGCGCGGTACTGCATCACTGAACTACGACTGGTAACCTTGAGGTCAGCAATCTTGGCCAGGTTGGTGAGAATCTCATCCTGCACGCCGTCAGCGAAAAATATATTTTCCGGATCAGGGCTCAGATTCTCGAAGGGCAAGACGGCGATGCTTTTCTCGGGAACATCTAAGGCGCGCTCGGAGGGAATGAATCGAGTTTGTGGTCGAAGGTGAGAGAGCTTCCTGGGCGTTTCTGAATTTCCAAGCTCTTCGGTGTAGAGATCCACAATCCCGAGCTTCACTCCGTGCTTCACCTCGATTTCGCCAACTTCGTGCAAGAGCGGCTGCCACAGACTGTCTTGGGCAAGGTCATCAGCCACGCGTTTTGAGACGAGAATGTGGCCAGCATCCCCACAGTCCATCACCCGCTGGGCGATATTGATGCCCGCGCCGGCTACATTCAACCTGTCGTTGACATCTTTAATCTGATCGACCGGGCCGCTGTGCACGCCCATGCGGAGCCGAAGGCGCGGATAATTCTTTACTAGCCGGCTGATTTCCAGCGCACATTGCACCGGTTCCTCCAAGCTTTGGAAAAAGACCAATGCCATTCCGTCACCGGAGGGAATGGAGATGAGCTTGCCATTCGCCTCGCTCGTTTGAAACTGCGCGGTTTTCCGCACGATCTGATTGAGCTGCTGCATGATTTCGCGCTGCTCGTTGACGAGCAGTTTCGAATAACCGACCACGTCCATGAACAAGACGTGCGCGATCTCGAGATGAAGATGCGGTTCTTGAGCGTTCGCCATTTAGACTACCCTATTTTATTTGAACCGGTTCTCTGGCCTGACTAACCAATCGCTCAAAGCGGGGATCGTCCCGCAGTGGGTCCCACCAGGGAAACAGACGCAATTGGCCATAAGAGATCGGACTGGGAATTTGCAGGAGGTCTTCCAATTGTTTAAGGGCAAGATCTTTTTCGCCAGTCCAGGCATGGATAACCGCGAGATTTCTTAGCAGCTCCGCGCCCAGCACCGCATCCTTCGAGATGGGACAGAGTTCGACGGCGCGCCGTCCCTCGGCCAACGCCTCTTCGTTGCGGCCAAGAGCGGCATCGGACATTCCAAGAACGCAGAGAGCTTCGGCATATTCGGCATCCCTAGGCACCGCCTCCATCTCTGCGCGTGCGGCAGCAAACGCCCTTTCGGCAGTCGCTACATCGTCCTGCGCTCGCGCCGCCAGCCCTTCACAGAAATGACGAGGCATTCGTACATTAACCGGAATGATTCCCTCCGGGGGCACGGAAGCCAAAGCGCGGGTCACCTCGGCAAAGTCGCGCCGGCAAAGAGCAAGATAAAACCATTGCTCAGCGATTTCATCAACCGCACTTGGATCTGTGCTCACGACATCCTGAATTGCGTCGTAACCAGGCTGCGTATCGGCATGCCATTCGAGATCGACCAAAGCTCGCGCGACGCGCGTGTTCGCGTCGCCGGGAAGCGCGGCCAGAGCGCGATCCAAAGTGCGAGCCGAGTCGGAAAATCGCCGGAGCTGCTGGTACGCCCCAGCAGTTTGCTGAAGCAAGAACCAGTTACGCGGATCGAGTTCGGCAGCTCGCTCAAAATTGGTTATGCACCGCTCCCAGTGGCCCTGCCGACGAGCGATGAAACCGGCTAACTCAAAAACGGCTGGATCGTTCGGCAATCCGCGCTGAGCAATGGCGAGTTCGGCCAGGGCTGCTTGATAATCGCGATAACAGCGATAGTGAATGTCCGCCGCGGTGAGATGAGATTCGCCTCTATCGGGGGCAAGGCGCAAAGCCTTGTCCCGGGCCTCGCTCGCAAGCCTGAGACGGTCGGGGCTGTGATCGACTCCGCTAAAGTAAAGCTGCACATGGCCCCGTGCGAGTTGACAATACGCGAGCAAGAAGGCTGGATCGTGTGCGACGGCTTGGTCGAGCAAACGTATTGCGTGGCGGGTTTGCTCTATCCGGCGAGTGTCGAACGTACTCATTTGAACGAGCTTCTTGCCACGGAGATAGCGATCGTAGGCGACAATGTTTGCTGTCGGTGCTTGCTCGATCGCGGCTTTCTCCGCCGGTGCGAGCTTCGCCTGAAGTTGGTCCGCCACCGCTTTGGCAATTTCGCTCTGGATTGCGAAGACATCATCCAAGGGCCGATGATAATTTTCCGCCCAGAGATGGGCGTCGGTTCTGGCATCGATCAACTGCGCGCTCACTCGCACCCGATTTCCAGCGCGCTGGACGTTGCCTTCCAGGATATGCGCGACGCCTAATTCGACTGCAATTTGGCGCAAATTACGTACGGGACCCCTGTATTGCATGACCGAACTGCGACTGATCACTTTGAGATCAGCGATCTTGGCCAGATTGGTGAGGATCTCGTCCTGCACGCCATCGGCGAAAAATGCGTTTTCCGGGTCAGCACTTAGATTTTCAAATGGCAATACCGCGATGCTTTTCTCCGGCACAGCGGAAACATGCTCAGGTGGAGCGACCGCCGGCGTAGGAGCGGCTTGCCGGTAGGACAACTTCTCAGGCGCCTGCGGGTTTCCCAGTTCGGCGGTGTAGAGATTAACGATGCCGAGCTTTGCGCCGTGTTTCACCTCGATCTCACCCAGCTCGTGCAAAAGCGGTTGCCACAGACTGTCCTGTGCCAGGTCGTCCGCCACGCGCTTCGATATAAGAATATGTCCAGCATCGCCACAATCCATTACCCGCTGCGCAATGTTGATGCCCGCCCCGGCCACATTCGACCTCTCGTTCACATCCTTAATCTGATCGACCGGCCCGCTGTGCACACCCATGCGCAGACGCAAACGCGGATAATTTTTCAATACCCGGCTAATTTCCAGCGCACATTGCACCGGCTCCTCCGGACTTTGGAAAAAAACCAGCGCCATCCCGTCGCCCGAAGGAATGGAAATAAGTTTGCCGCTCGCCTCGCTCGTACGAAATTGCGCGGTTTTGCGTACGATCTGATTGAGCTGGTGCACGACCTCACGCTGCTCGTTGACGAGCAGTTTTGAGTACCCGACCACGTCTATAAACAAGACGTGGGCAATCTGAAGGTGCGGATGCGTTTTGGGCTTAACGGACATAAATGTCGCGGAGACGACTCAGTATATACAATCTTAACAGCGTGACCAACCGTTGAGATCAAAGCTTGAAATTGGGCGGGCGCGCGCCAGCCGGAATCACAATTTGTAGTGACGGTCTCCGACCGCCGAAGGATGCGATGATCAGAGATCGCCGCTACAGCAGCGATTTTTTTGGCGCGTTTCTTCGGCCCTAAAGAACTCTTTACTTAAACGCGACTGGTTTCTTCGCTTCTTCAACGAGGTTCTCAAACCGTGGGTTGCCACGCAGCGGATCCCAAAACGGCAGCAGTTTCAATTGGCCATAGCTGAGGCCGCTCGGACTGCGGATGGCAATGGCAAGCTGCTCACAAGCGAGATCTTTGTCGCCAACCAACGCAGCGATCATCGCCAGATACTTGACCGTGCCCGAACCATCGAGTGCATCTTTCTCCGGGGGAAGAAGTTCAACCGCGCGCTGGCCTTCGCGCAGCGCCTCCTCTTTCCGCCCGAGACCGGCGTCGATCAAACCGAGCGCGCACATTGCCAGACCGTAATTTGGTTGAGATTGGATGATTTTCTCCTGCTCCGTGCGTGCGGCGGCGAAAGCAGACCGTGCTTTGTCGTCGTCTTTCGTCATGCGCGCGACAACCCCTTCCACGAATGGATGGTTAAAACGAACATTGTCAGTCGCAGCTAAGTTAATTGGATTCTCGCCTAACGCGATTAAGGCACTTTTTGCGGCTGCGGTATCGCGTTCGGCCAGCGCACAAAGAAGCCATGCGTCGGCGATAATCGGCGTCGCGCTGGAATTTGTGGCCCGAATTGAATCGATCATTTGATGCAGCGGCCGCGTATCGGCTTTGGAATTCAATTCCACCACCGCGCGCTCTACCTTCGTAACAGCGTCATCAGGCTCAAAGTCCAATACGCGATTGTACGTCGCTTTTTCTTCGGCATAACGCCGAAGGACTTGATAACTCTCCGCAGTCTGCTCAAGCATAAAAAAGTTGCGCGGGTCGAGCGAGATCCCGCGCTCGAGATTTCGGGTTGATTCTTCCCAGCGTCCCTGACGCCGCTCGATCAAACCTGTCCAAAAAAACACCCGCCAATCATTGGGTAAGGTCTTCCGGGCAACCTCGAGTTCAGTCAAGGCGCCATCATAGTCGAGGTATCCCTGGTAAAGATTCTGCGCCCGCGCGAGATGGGTCTCACCTGCATCCGGGCGAAGACGAGACGCCGCTTGAACGGCTGCATCTGCCAGAGCCAGACGTGCGGATGTATGGTCCCAGCCAAGCATGTACAAGCCGTCATGAGCCCAGGCCAGTTGACAATACGCATCGAAAAACGATGGATCACGCACTACAGCCTGGTTCAGTAAATCAACACCCTGCAGCGTATTCGCTCTTTCAATGGCGCTAATGCTGCCCGCTCTTAAAATAAGGTTTTTGCCGCGCGTGTACAGGTCAAACGCCGCGATGTCCCTTGTCGGAGGGCGTTCGATTGCCTTCTTTTCAGCTGGCGAAAGTTTTGCCTGCAACTGGTCGGCGATCGTCTTTGCAATCTCACTTTGAATAGCGAACACATCCGCTAGGTCGCGGTCATAAGTCTGCGCCCACAGGTGTCGGTCGGTGCGCGCATCAACCAACTGCGCGTTGACTCGCACGCGATTGCCCGCGCGTTGAACGCTTCCTTCCACTACATTCACCACCCCGAGTTGCTGACCGATCTCGCGCAGATTGCGCGCGACCCCGCTCTTGTAATGGATGACCGAAGTCCGACTGATCACTTTCAAGTCCGCGATCCTTGACAGGTCGGTGAGAATTTCGTCCTGCACGCCGTCCGCGAAAAAGGCGTTTGCTTTCTCGTCACTCAAGTTTTCAAACGGAAGCACTGCGATGCTTTTTTCCGACGCGGCGGAAATATTTGCGGCGGCAGGCGTAGGCGACACAGCGACTCTGGTTAATGGCGCGGTACCTTGGCGCGACCAGAATAGAACACCAACGGCAAGCGCACTGACGACTATCACTGCAGCAACGATAATGGCGGTACGACCTTTGCCCCGTTTCGCAGCCGGTCCGAATCCGGGGGTTCTGGCTAAACGCTGAGGTTGTCGAAGATTCTCCGGCACTTGCGGATTGCCAAGCTCTTCGGTGTAGAGGTTAAAAATGCCGAGCTTGGCTCCGTGTTTAACCTCGATTTCGCCAAGTTCGTGCAAATGCGGGTGCCAAAGGCTGTCTTGCGCGAGGTCGTCTGCGACGCGTTTCGACAAAAGAATATGTCCCCCATCGCCGCAATCCATCACGCGCTGCGCGATGTTAATTCCGGCACCGGCAACGTTGAGTCTGTCGTTCACGTCTTTGACCTGATCGACCGGGCCGCTGTGCACGCCCATCCGCAGTCGAATATTCGGACGGCTCTTCAATGCCCGGGCAATTTCCATCGCGCATTGCACCGGTTCTTCCGGAGTTTGGAAAAAAACCAGCGCCATCCCGTCGCCCACGGGAATCCTAATCAGTTTGCCGGTTGCTTCACTCTTGCGGAACTGAGGAGTTTTCCGAACGGTTTGATTGAGCTCGTGGACTACTTCTCGCTGTTCGTTGACGAGCAACTTTGAGTAACCGACGACGTCAATGAACAGAACGTGCCCAATCGCGAGGTGAGGATCGGATTTGAGCTTAGCAG
>Ga0070717_10002328_pt1 | contig 13362 bp, 9 predicted proteins | sample LARL113metaG_FD_71366 | JGI IMG/M metagenome (GOLD analysis project Ga0070717, IMG submission 71366) | Corn, switchgrass and miscanthus rhizosphere microbial communities from Kellogg Biological Station, Michigan, USA - LAR L11-3 metaG | ecosystem: Host-associated > Plants > Roots > Rhizosphere ... | reverse complement strand
ACGAGATTCAATTCCACCTGGAGCGCCAGGTGGAGGCCAATTTCGCGGCGGGCATGTCTCGGGCTGAAGCGCGCCGCCAGGCGATGATCAGTTTCGGGGGTCGCGAACGCACGCGTGAACAGTGCCGCGAGCAGCGGCCTTCGTGGACGCTGGAATCGCTTCTGCGCGATGTGCGCTACGGAATCCGCGGATTGATGCGCAACCCGGGCTTCACCGCGGTGGCGGTCCTGACGCTGGCGCTGGCCATCGGGGCCAACTCCACCGTTTTTTCCATGCTGAGCCAGGCGCTGCTGGGTGTTCTTCCGGTGCAGGATCCCCACCAGCTCGTGGTCTTGAGCTTCGCGGGCGACGCCCCCGGCCACCACCATTCGGAAGGCGGAAATACTCCCGGGCACCAGCACGAATTCTCCTATCCGATGTATCGCGACCTGCGGGACCGCGACACGGTGATGAGCGGCCTGGTGGCATCGGCGCCGGCCGGCGTGGGCGTGGTCTGGAACAATCATGCCGAAGCGGTTTCGGCGGAAATGGTCACCGGCAACTACTTCGAGACCCTGGGCGTGCGGCCTGCTGGGGGCCGCCTCTTCGTTGCCGGCGATGAAACCGCGGAAGGCGCCAGCCCAATCGCCGTTCTCAACTTCGATTATTGGAAATCGCATCTTGCGGAGGCGCCCGTCGAGGGCCGGGCCCTGCTGGTCAACGGCGCGCCGTTCACCATCATCGGCGTGGCCCCGCCGGGCTTCCACAGCGTTGTGTGGGGCCGCTTCCCTGCGATTTACGTGCCCATCACCATGCAGCGCACCGTGCAGCCCGAATGGGACTATCTCAAGGACCGCCATGCCTACTGGATCGACCTTGCAGGGCGGCTGCGCACCGGCATCACGCGCGCCCGTGCGGAGGCATCCATCAATCAGCTCTACGTGGCTCTGCGCCGCGCCGAAATCCCCCTGCTTAAAGAACAAACGCCCAAGGACATCCAGGAATTCATCGACAAAGCGCACCTGAACCTGGAGGAAGGCGCAGGCGGCTTCTCACCGTTCCGCCAAGAGGGAAAAATGCCGCTCACCATCATGATGGGGATGGCTCTGCTGGTGATGGCCATGGCGGTAGTGAACGTGGCCAGTCTTCTGCTGGTGCGCGCCGCCGGCCGGGTGCGCGAATTCTCCATGCGCTTCGCGCTGGGCGCCACCAACGGCCAGATCCTTCGCCAGCTTCTCTCCGAAGGCATGCTCGTGGGCATCGCGGGCGCGGCGATCGGGCTCGTCATTGCTCCGCAAGGCCTGAAACTGCTGATTCACTGGATGTCGGGCGCGGCTGGGGACAAGGTTCCCTTCTCCGCTGTGCTCAACTGGCACGTGCTGGTTTTCACCATCGCCGCAACCCTGGCCGCCAGCCTGCTTTTCAGTCTTGCGCCGGCGATACAGTTCTGGAACCCGCGCCTTTCCGAGAGCCTCCGCCAGCAGAGCGATTCGAGCCGCGGCAACTCGCTCGGTTTCCGCCGCACCTGCGTGGCCTTGCAAATCGGCTTCAGCCTGCTGCTCATTGTCGGGGCAGGCCTCTTCGTGCGTACCATTCAGAATCTGCGCAACGTGGATCCGGGCTTCGCGACGGATCACATACTGGCCTTCGAACTGGATCCCCAGATGGCCGGCTATGCGCGCCCTGGCGTGTCTCCCGTGGAGCAGCGCGTCATCGAATCCCTCGCGGCACTGCCCGGGGTGCGCGGCGTGGCCGCCACCAACGATGCCGACTTGCGCGGGGACGATCGCGAGGGCGACGTGATCGTCGACCAGGACTGCGATCACTTCCGGCCCGAAGAGAAGGAATTCGACATCGAGGTCCCGTGGGTGAGCAATGCCTATCTACAGACGCTGGGAGTGCCGTTGATCGCCGGCCGCCTGTTCAACGCCGCCGACACCGCCACGTCGCAGAAGGTTGCTATCGTGAACGAGAGTTTCGCGCGCCACTATTTCCCCAGCAACGCCGCCGCTCTCGGCCATCGACTGTGCCGTCCGCACCGGCCGGCCACCGCCGCCGTGATCGTGGGCGTTGTGAAGGACGTGAAGCACACTTCCATGCGCGATGCCGTCATGCCCACCGAATACACCCTCTTTTTGCAGGCAGAAACGCCGGGCGGCCTGTGGTTCTACGTGCGCACCTGGCAGCCTCCGCAAGCCGCGGCCAACAGCATTCGCACAGCCATCGCGAACATCGATTCCAAGCTCATCGTCGGCAACCTGGCCACAATGAACGAGCAGATTGACGACAACCTGATGGCGGAGCGCACGATCGCGCTGCTTGCGGGGACCTTCGGCGCGCTGGCTGCGCTGCTGGCCGGCATCGGGCTTTATGGCATCCTGGCGTATTCCACCGCGCAGCGCACTCGGGAAATAGGCATCCGCATGGCGCTGGGAGCCAAGCGTGGTTCGGTGGTGGGTCTTATTTTGCGCGAGGTGCTTATACTGGCCGGCTGGGCGATTGGCATCACGATACCTCTCGCCGTGCTGGCCACGCGTGCGGTGCGAAGCCAGCTCTTCGGTGTTTCCGCCGCCGATCCGGGGGTGTACGCCGCGGGAATTCTGCTCATCGCGGTGGTGGCGGTGCTGGCCGGGTTTATTCCATCGCGGCGCGCGGCCACCGTCGATCCGGCGCGGGCGCTGCGCACGGAGTGAATCCTGATTCTAGTTTACAAACAGCAGCTCCTTCGTCCCCTTCGCTCCACTCAGGGTCCTCAGGATGACAATCTTTATGGAAGTCTTTCCCGCTATGCTCCTCCTCATGACGCCGGCTGATCCCATTTAAGAAGGTAAAAGCCCCGGCAAAGACGAACCGGGGCTTTTTCTCGCGTGCTTTCATTCTTACTTGCTGGCGGGGTGGCCCTGTGGATTTTGTTCGTACGTGGAGTACGTGCGGCATCTGAAGACGGTGGCCTGAGTGGGCTTAACTGGGGCCACCGAGCTGTTGGGGAGCACGCTTTCCTTAACTGGTAGGCTACTCCACTCGAACGGATGAATGGCAGTGTGCGCCATCATTGCCATTTTCAATGAAATGTGCCTTTGCCTTAAAGGGACTTCAAAAGTTCGCTACCAGCCGGTCCTTTGTCGCCTGCGCTCCTCAGGATGACAATCTTTAAAAGCGGGGCGGGACGACCGAAAGCCCCCGCCGCGGTCGTCACAGAAATCACGCCGTTCGTCACAGAAGAAAGTACAGCCCGCGCTCACCTTCGCCGATATGTTACAGTCAGTAACACTATGACGAGTAACACCACGCCCGATCACGATCCCGTGGAACTGGGGGAGCTGGAGCGCGACATTCTTTCCATTGTTTGGCGGATGGGCAATGTGACCGCCGAACAGGTGCGCGAGGAACTGGACCGGCCTTTGAAAGATTCCACGGTGCGCACGGTTTTGCGGCGCCTGGAAGACAAGGGCTACCTGGCGCACACCCTTGAAAATCGCACGTTCTTCTACCAGCCAGCGGAATCGCGGCAAAGGGTCGCGGGGCGCGCAGCCCAGCGCATTGTGGACTGGTTCTGCGAGGGCTCGGTGGAAGAACTGCTGGTGGGCATGGTGGACTCCAAGGTACTGGACCGCGCCGAGCTGCAACGGCTCGCGGATCGCATTGCGGCGGCCCAGAAGAATCAGGCTCCTGGAAAAGAAGGAAAAAGAGGAGGGTAGGCGATGATGCCCTTGCTATTGGCTACGGCCATCTCGGATTCAATACCTGCTTCGGGGCACACCCTGGTACCCAGCGGGATTCTTACGCTGGTGGACGCGGCCGCCCGCGCCTTGCTGGTTGCCTGCGTGGTGGGCGCCGGTCTTCGCCTGATGGCGCCGCGCCATGTGCCGGCGCAGAAGACCGCGTGGGGCCTGGTGCTGGCCGGGGCCCTGCTGATGCCGCTCCTCGCGCCATGGGCCGGCAATGCAACCTGGCTGCCTTCGCAAGCCACGGTTGTCGTGCCTGCGCGCACGTGGTCGCAGTACGTTCTGTCCCGCGCGGCGGCGCTGATGCCGGCGAAGGGCCTTCTCGAAACGCCCCTAGCGGCACCGATCGCGGCGCCCGCTTCGGGTGAGCCCGTGCGTTCGCTGGCAGGATCTCTGCGCAGCGAGCCGATGGACGATGCGGTGACCAGTTCCGGGCGCGACTCATTGCAGGCCGACCGGTTCCCTTCCCCAACGATCTCGTCCACGCAGACCGAGGGAGCGGAGACAGGTTCACGGCCGTCCCGTACGAGCTACTATCTCCCTCTGTCAGATGTCGTCTGGATGATCTACGGCGCTGTATGCCTGACCCTGCTGCTGCGGCTGTCTTATGGTTTGGGCGGGGCCATCGGCCTGTGGCAGTCGGCCGAACCGATCGAGCTTGAATCCGAGGTCGCCGGCGGACTGCGCCTGCGCAGCAGCCGGAAGATCTCCTCGCCCGTGACCGTGGGGTCCGCTGTGGTTCTGCCCTCCGATTACGACGAGTGGGATGCGGAGAAGCTGCGCATCGTCCTGGCCCATGAGAGGTCGCACGTGCGCCAGGGAGACTTTTATCTGCAGGCATTGGCGGGTTTGTACGCCGCTCTGTTCTGGTTCAGTCCGCTGGGCTGGTGGCTGAAGCGCAAGCTCTCTGACCTGAGTGAGGCCATCAGCGATCGGGCCGGCCTCGAGGAAGCCGCCAGCCACGCCTCATACGCACAGATATTGCTTGAATTCGCGGCCCTGCCGCGCCGCACCCAGGTAGGAGTAGCCATGGCTCGCAGAGGACGGATTTCGCAACGGATCGAACGTCTGCTCAATGAAAACAGCTTCCGCCAGGCATTTGCGGGCGGGCGCCGCCGCATGCTTCCGGCGCTGCTGCTGGTTCCGCTGGCGCTGTTTGCGGCCACCACGCTGATTCGCGTGGAGGCAGCCCAGATTACGCAGCGGCCCGCGGCTACACATGGGCCGGTTATTTCGCAAACGCATCCCGAAAGTGCACCGGTGCTGGCCCAGGCCGCGGCGCCGGCATCGCCTGCACAACCCGGCCCGACTCCGGCCGAAGCGCAGGCCCCGTCAGCACCGCCTCCGGGCACGCCGCCGCCCGCGGATGTTGAGGCGCCCGCGAGTCCAGCGCTTCCCAGCGCTCCCGCTCCGGCGCTGGCGCCGCGCGCTCCATCCGCGCCCGCTCTAGCCGATGACGAAGAGGACGCGGATCAGGAAGTCACCAGCAGCATCACCGAAAACTGCAAAGGCCATGCCAGCGCTGAGGCACGGCACAGCTTCTTCCACACATCGGGGAAGACCGGGTATTCGTATGCGTACTCCTCGAACGGCGATGCGTATGCCCTGATCAGCGGCAAGGACAAGAACAACGTCACGTTCTCGGGTGACGGTTTCAACGGGCGCCGCGCGGATCTGGATAAGGCCCGCACCATGGCGCACGGCGACTTTCTGTGGTTCACGCGCAACGGTAAATCGTACGTAGTGGATGACCCCAAAACCATCGCCTCCATTCAGTCCATGTACAAGCCCATGGAAGAACTGGGCCAGAAGCAGGAAGAACTGGGAAAGCAGCAGGAGGCACTGGGCCGCCAGCAGGAAGCGCTGGGCGAGCGGCAGGAACAGGCCAGCATTCCGACGCCCGACGTCTCGAAGGAGATGGCCGAGCTGACCGCCGCCATCGCCAAGCTGGAGGCGAAGAGGGGCGGCACCGTCAGCATGGATCAATTGGCCGACCTGCAGGATAAGCTCGGTGAATTGCAGAGCAAGCTCGGTGACCTGGAAGGCAAGATCGGCTCGAAGCAGGGCGAATTGGGACGGCAGCAGGGAGAACTAGGCGCGCAGCAAGGACGGCTGGGAGCGGAACAAGGCAAGCTGGGAGAGCAGCAGGGCCGCATTGCCCGCGAAGCGGAAGTCAAGGTGAAGTCGATCATCGACCAGAGCCTGAAGGACGGAAGAGCGCGGCCGGTGGAGTAACAGCCATTGGAACAGGAAAGGCGTCCTGATTACGGATGCCTCTGTCCGCCCGCCGCCACGTCGATCGCATGGGTGAGCAGCGGCAGGATGGTAGCTAAGCTCTCTACCGCGCCGCGCTTGCTCCCTGGCAGATTCACAATCAGTGTGGTTCCCCTCAGCCCCGCAACCGCGCGCGACAGCCACGCATACTTATTCTGAAGCGCGCCTTGCGCCCGCATCGCTTCGGCCAGGCCCGGAGCTTCGCGATCGATGACGCGCCGCGTCGCTTCGGGCGTACGGTCGCGCGGCCCCAGCCCGGTGCCTCCCACGGTCAGCACCAGCACAGCGCCGCTTTCGCAGAGCCGCCGCAATTCCTCGACGATCGCATCTTCATCATCTGGGAACACGCGGGTCTGGAACTCCGCGCCAGCCCACTGCCGGCGCAGCAACGCCGCCACCGCCGGACCAGCGGTATCGGTCATCTCACCGCGCGAGCAGCGATCCGAAATCGTGAGCACGGCCAGCAGCATAAGGACGATTGTAGCCGCTACTGAGTGGCGCTCGGCAGCACCTTGATCGTGTGCAGCCATTTCTCCACCAGCAACGGCCACGCGGTCACGGGCAATTCCGTCCGCCGCAGCCCGTAGCCGTGCCCGCCATCGGCATAGATGTGCAACTCGGCCGGCACCTTCGCGTTCTTCAATTGCAAGAAATAGTTGGTCGCGTTCTCCACGTGCACCGGGTCGTCCTCGGCCTGCACGATGAAGGTTGGCGGCGCTTCCGCCGTGGGCTTGATCTCTGGATTAGTCGCCATGTTCTGGTCTTCCAGCGCCAGGTAACCCGGATACACCACCACGGCGAAATCCGGCCGGCAACTCAATTCGTCAGCCGTATCCACGCGATCGTACAGGCGCTTGTCGAAGTGCGTGCTCAAGGCAGCCACAAGATGGCCGCCCGCCGAGAAGCCCAGCACGCCGACACGCTTGGCATCAATCCCCCACTCATCCGCATGCTGGCGCGCCAGTCCTACCGCGCGCTGCGCATCCTGCAAAGCTGCCGGCGATTTCGGATACGGACCCGAATCAGGCACACGGTATTTCACCAGCAGGCACGCCAGCCCTGATTCATTGAGCCACTCGCAGACCTCCGTGCCTTCCAGATCGATGGCCAGGATGTGATAGCCGCCGCCGGGAAACACCACCAGTGCGGGAACGGCGCCATTCGCCTTGGCGGGCTTGTACAGAGAGATCGTGGGGTTAGACACATTGCCCAGCCGGATAAGCGGCTTGCCGGCGATCAGGTTGTCTTTGGCCGTCGTCGTGTCCACTTCGGCTGGCGCATTTGCCGCGGGAGCAGTCGCGCCTGGCGCACCGTTAGGCCAGAGCGGCAAAGTGATGTGCCCCGTGCCCGGTTGCCATGCCGGCGGCTGCGCGCCCAGCCCAACACAAAAGAGAACCAGACAAGCTACAAAAATGCATTTCCGCACGTGCCTTGCCTCCATCCAGAGTCCGCAGCGATGATTACAGCCGGGGGACCACCACCGCAAATCCCCATCCGACTGGAGTAACTCGATGGCACTTACGACGATTCTCGGCGCCGGCGGACCGATCAGCAACGAATTGACGAAAATTCTTTCCGTACAGGGCACGCCCCTGCGCCTCGTCAGCCGCAATCCCAAACCGATACCCGGAGCCGAGACCTTGGCCGCCGACATCTCCGATCCGCAGCAGGCCATCAAGGCCGTCGCGGGATCGAGCATTGTCCATCTCCTCATCGGACTGCAATACGAGACAAAATTGTGGCAGGAACTCTGGCCGCGCATCATGGCCAATACCATCGAAGCTTGCAAGCGTGCCGAGGCGAAGCTGGTTTTCTTCGACAACGTCTACATGTACGGCAAGGTCGACGGCCCCATGACCGAGCAGACTCCTAATGCGCCGGTTTCAAGGAAGGGCGAGGTTCGCGCCGAGATCGCGACCATGCTGATGAACGAGGTCAAAGCCCGCAAGCTAACCGCCATGATCGCGCGCTCGGCCGATTTCTACGGCCCCCGCGACGCAAATCATGGCATGGCCAATGTCCTGGTATTCGAACCATTTGCCAAGGGAAAGAAGGGGCAGTGGCTGATCAACGACTCCCTTCCCCACTCGTTCACCTTTACTCCCGATGGCGCGCGCGGAGTGGCCATGCTGGCAGAGCGCGATTCAGCCTGGAACCAGGTCTGGCATTTGCCCACGGCCTCGCCGACGCTCACGGGCAAACAGTTCATCCAAACCGCGGCGCAGGCATTCGAAGTGAGACCCAAATTCCGGATCCTGAATCGGGGAATGGTCAAGGTTGGCGGATGGTTCAATCCCGTGGTGGGAGAGTTGTACGAGATGCTCTATCAGAACGATTCGCCCTATATATTCGACTCCACGAAGTTCGCCCGCGAGTTCGGCTTCGCGGGAACTCCGTATAGCCACGGAATACGCATCGCCGCAGATTCCTATCGCAATCCTTGAACCCGCAAGCGCGAAAACTTTCGCTTACGGCTGCGCATGCGGCGGAATCAGCAGGGTCAGCGTCTTGGACGCGATTTCAATTCGCACCGGCAACTCTCCAAGCACCTCGCCGTCCGCTTCGACGTACACCCGTGACCGCGAATCGTTGGGGAGAGCGCAGTCCACCGTATCGGCCTTCAGCAGTTCCACCTCGTTCGAAAAGGTGTGGCGCTTTCCCAAGACGGCCAGCAGAAAGCGCAAATACCGGAAGCGGCTCCGCGTCTTGAATGCCACCAGGCATAGGTTCTCGCTGTGGACCGTCGCGCCCGGCACCAGGTTGCCCAGAGCACCGCCGAACGACCGTACCCGCACGGCAAGCAACTGCGATGCTTCGATCGCGTGCGGCGTTCCACTACCGTTCGTGTACTCCACTCGAAATAGGGGAAAGTGGTGAGTAGCCCAGATGCGGAACGCCTCCAACATGTATAGAAAGTAGCCCAGGCGGCGTTTCATTACCGGATCCATCCGCGCCATCAGCAGGGCGTCCGCGCCCACCCCAGCGGCCACGGTGAAGTAATGGCTCCGCTCGACCCCCTCCATGGTGCGAAAAGAAATGCGGCCCACCGGAACCTGCACCGGCCGGGCGCCCAGCAGAATACGAATAGCCTCCGCGGGCTCTTTCGAAATGCCCAGATCCGAGGCCAATGCATTGGCGGTTCCCATGGGAATGATACCCAGCGCCACCCGCGTCCCCACCAGGGGCTGCAGCACCTCATGCACGGTGCCGTCGCCGCCGCACACGATCACCGCATCGCACCCGCGCGCCACTGCTTCCCGCCCCAGCGCCGCGCCGCTGCCCGGCCCGTCGATGGTCAGGTGCTCCACCTCAATGCCCGCCGACTCCAGGGCCTCGAGCGCCGTGCGTACCGTGGCCTCGCGGCGCGACGAAAGTGCCCCCGACGCTGGATTGTCAACCAGCGCAACTCGGCGCATCGCGGCTGTCGTTTGTGGTGGTTCTTGCAGATCAACGCTGTTTTCTATCAAATTTCCCCCGCTGCCTATTAATCCTTCACAATACTTGGAATCGGGAATGTGCGCCAGGGATGCGCGTGCCGGTCTGCTTCCTCTAGACCCTTGTCATCCTGAGCCGCAGCTGAACGACCTGCTTTACTCCTAACCTGTGAAGAACCGCCGATCCGTACCGCCGAACAACTTGCCGCTGTCCGGCCCGCATCTATGCCATCGAGAGACCTAAGCACCACATGTGACTACATTTCGGTTCTCAGGAGTGAACCATGGTTGTGCTCTTTTTGATTCCCGTTCTGGTTTTGGCGCTCGTCTTCACTGCGCCGGCGTGGCCCTACAGCAAAAATTGGGGCTACTATCCCACCGGCGGCCTCGGAGCGATTCTCGTTCTCACCATCGTTCTGCTCTTCCTCAACCGTATCTGAACCCATGAAAGGGCGTCGAAGCGCCCGGCGGAGATAGAATTTGTATCCTGTTCGCGCGCTCGCCGTGATCGTTTTTCTCCTCGCATGGGTGACGCGATGCCTGGCCTACTCTGTTCTGACTCACGAAGAAATCGTCGATCTCCTGTGGATCTCAAACATCCGCCCCCTCATTGAGCAGCGATTCCCCGGCCTCACCGACGAGCAGATCAAGGAAGCCCACGCGTACGCGTATGGTGGCTCCGTCATCCAGGATCTCGGCTATTATCCCTTCGGCAGCAAGGAATTCAGCGACCTGGTGCACTACGTCCGCAGCGGCGACTTTGTGGAAGAAATGCTTCGCCAGAGTCAGGACCCCAAGGAATACGCATTCGCGCTGGGGGCGCTGGCCCACTACATTGCCGATGTGGACGGCCATCCCGCAGTCAATCAAGCCGTCGCCCTCCATTATCCCAAGCTGCGCGCAAAGTACGGCTCGTCCGTGAATTATGCGCAGGACAAGTCCGCTCATCTCAAGACCGAATTCGGATTCGACACCCTGCAGGTGGCCAAGAACCGTTATGCGCCCGACCAGTATCACCAGTTCATCGGGTTCGAAGTTTCAGAGCCGCTCCTGGAACGCGTCTTCCCTATCGTCTATGGAATGGATTTGAAAGACGTCCTGCCGCATGAGGAGCTAGCGGTAGGATCCTACCGCTGGGCCATCAGCCGGCTCATCCCGCACATGACCAAGGTGGCGCTCCAACTCCACCAGAAGCAGTTGGCGAGCGAATCCCCAAATTTTCAAAAGCGGAAATTTCTCTATCGGCTGTCGCGTGCCGATTACGAAAAATCGTGGGGCAAGAAGTACGAGCGGCCCGGCTTCGGCACTCGTTTTCTCGCGGCGGTGCTGAGCATCATGCCCAAAATCGGCCCGTTCAAAGGCCTCGGGTTCAACGACCCGACGCAGCACACCGAGGATCTCTACATCAAGAGCATCAACAAGACCTACGACGATTACAAGAACCTTCTGCTGCAGGTCAAAACGCATGTCCCGCCGCTGCAGCAACGCGATCTCGACACCGGCGAATTGACGCGCCCCGGCGAGTACACGCTGGCCGATGACGCCTATGCGAAGCTGCTGACCCACCTGGCAGAGAAGAACTTCGCCAAGGCCACTCCGGAACTGCGCGACAACATCCTCCACTTTTACGCCAACCCGTCCGCGCCGCTAAAGACGAAGCAGGACCAGGAAAAGTGGCAGAGGGTACAGCAAGCCCTGGATCAGTTGAAGACCGCGGCGCCTGCGCTGGCGAACACGGCCCTTCCCGCCCAGTAATTCAAATCACCGGGATAACTGTTCCCGTACACTCGCCGAATCCAATCCGCGGCAGGCCTTCTTTGATCGCGTACGCGCGAAACGTCACCCGGTCTCCGTCCTCGAGGAACGTCCTCACTTCACCCGCAGGCAAACGAACCGGCTCCGCGCGGTGCTTCATCTCCAGCAGGCAGCCTTCGGAGCCTTCATTCGGCCCCGAGATGGTGCCCGTCGCCAGCAAATCGCCCGTGCGCAAATTGCATCCGTTGCTGGCGTGGTGGGTGAGCAATTGCGCCGGCGTCCAATACAGATCTCGCAGATTCCCGCGGCTCAGCAGCATGGCTTCCGTACCTGCCTCCCGCATCTGCGCCGACTGAAGATAAACTTCGAGCCTCACGTCAATCGCATCGCGGTTTGCGGCGGGCGGTGCGAGATACGCAAGCGGCGCGGGATCGCCCGCTGCTCTCTGCGCAGCAGGCACTCGGTACGGCGCGAGCGCATCCATGGTTACCACCCACGGCGAAATAGTCGTAGCAAAGCTCTTGGCGAGAAACGGACCCAGCGGCTGATACTCCCAAGACTGAATGTCGCGTGCCGACCAGTCATTGAGCATGCAGAAGCCGAAGATGTGCTGCTCTGCTTCTGCAATCGGAATGGGCTGGCCGAGCCGGTTTCCGGGGCCGACAAAGAAGCCGATTTCGAGTTCGTAGTCTATCGACCGCGCCGGGCCAAACACCGGCTCTGCGGCTGAGGGTGCCTTCGTCTGCCCGCTCGGCCTGCGAATCTCTGCTCCACTCACCACGATCGACGACGCCCGTCCGTGATAACCGATGGGCACGTACTTGTAATTGGGCAGCAACGGGTTGTCAGGTCGGAACAGCTTGCCCACGCGCGTGGCGTGATGAATGGAAGCGTAGAAATCGGTATAGTCGCCGATGTGTGCCGGAAGCAGCATCTCCGCATCGCGCATGGGAACCAGCATTGATGCCAGCCGGCGCTGCAGATCCTCATCGCTTCCATCAGCGCTGAGAGAGACCTGAATCTGATTTCGCAATTCCGACCACGCCCGCGGTCCCAGCGACATCAGCGGATTCAGGACTTGCGCGGTACACGCATCGACAATGTCGCTCGCCAGTTCCTTCAGCAGTCCTTCCGAAGCGCATGTGCCGAGTTCGAGAACCCGATCGCCTATGGCCACGCCGATTTGCGTCCTGTGCGCGTAGCGGAACACGCCGTAGGGAAGGTTTTCGAGCGGAAAATCGGTGGCTGGATCGTTGGCGGAGGCCACCCAGCTTTTCAAAGCCATTGCAGCGCCTCCAGATCGCGAATCGGCTCTTCAAAGGAGCACGATCCAAAACTGACAAATGTTTTTCTGGTCTCGGACAATTGATCGGCGCTCCAGCGATGCGAACGCCACGCAATCTCATTGCGGGTCAGATGCCATGCGTGCGGATCGTGCTCCTCGAGAAGCTCTTGCGCCGTCGTCGCGTCCCCGCCAAAGTGTATCAAGGCCGCGGCACACACAAGATTTACGAAACCGTGCATGAGCCCCGTCGGGCTGTCGGACGCATATGTCAAGCGGTGAAACGCGCGAATCGGATGATGCAGACCCGCGGTGGCCTTGAAGGCGAGCTCATGACGGGCAAGGACGGCCAGCGCGCGCGCAACCGCATTTGTGGACGGAAATGCTTCGGGAACCACTCCGCCCATGCGCAGTTTCACACGTGCTCGACTCGCCGCGATTGCAGAGAGCGTGGCGTCGTCGAGGGCAGCGATCGGCAATTCAATGTACCGCTCTACATGAGGCGCTATGCTCGCGATCGCCTCAACCTCGTGCACAGAGGCCGCCTTCACCTCGACCGCTTCGATCGGCACTCCCTGGCTTTGCAGTTCGGCAAGACGACCCGCATCAAGGCTGCGAGGCACAATCACGCTGAGTTTGATACGGCGGAGGTCTCCGCCAGCCGCAGCGCACAGTTCATCCATCCGATTCACATCCACGATGAACCGGCCCAATACAGGCGCATGTTTGCCCGCTTTGTACTTCAGATAATTCTCGACCGCCGAGCGCATATCGAGGCTGGCGGGCGGATAAAGACCTGCATAGTCGATCAGCCCCGCGAGCAGCGTTTCGATTGCGCTTTTTCCGCCATTCACTTCGCGTTGTTTCCCGGCGTGAACCGCTTCTTCAATCCCTGCCAGCACTCGAAATATTC
>Ga0070717_10002327_pt1 | contig 13362 bp, 14 predicted proteins | sample LARL113metaG_FD_71366 | JGI IMG/M metagenome (GOLD analysis project Ga0070717, IMG submission 71366) | Corn, switchgrass and miscanthus rhizosphere microbial communities from Kellogg Biological Station, Michigan, USA - LAR L11-3 metaG | ecosystem: Host-associated > Plants > Roots > Rhizosphere ... | reverse complement strand
ATCACGATGCCGCAGCTGCGAGCAAAACGCCAACGACGACTGTTCGACGAAGCCCCTGCCGTTCCCCCCGTCGTACGACTCCCATTGGGTGTGCAAGACCAGCTCCGCCAGGGGCTGGTGCAGTGGATGCAGGCGCTCGCCAAGAGGATCCGCAGGGAGGTCGGCGATGAATAAGATCACCGCGGATCATCTGGCTCGGCGGGCCTGTGTGTACATCCGTCAGTCCACTTCCGATCAAGTGAAATACAACCTGGAAAGTAAACGTCGCCAATACGGCCTGGCCGATCGTGCGCGGGCGCTGGGCTGGCTCGACATCGATGTCATCGATGACGATCTCGGAATTTCGGGTGACGGAACCCGCCGTCCCGGGTTTGAACGTCTGTTGCGTGCGCTCTGTGATGGGCAGGTGGGCGCCGTATTCTGCATTGAGGCATCACGGTTGGCGCGCAATGGTCGGGAATGGCATACCTTGCTGGACTTTTGCAGTATCGTGGGTGCCCTGCTGATCGATGCCGAGACCATCTATGATCCCAAACTCACGAACGATCGATTGTTGTTGGGGATGAAGGGTACGATCAGCGAGATGGAAGTCGCGACCTTCCGCGAGCGGGCGCAGGCGGCGCTGTTGCAGAAGGCACAGCGCGGCGCGCTGGTTCGACGCATCGCGATCGGCTACGTCAAAGGAGCGGATGATCGCATCGAGAAAGACCCCGATGCCCGAGTCCGGTCTACCATCGACCTGATCTTTCGCAAGTTTGCAGAGCTGGGCAGCGTGCGCCAGGTTTACTTCTGGCTGGATCGGCAGCAGATCCCATTGCCCATCGTTCGTGGGCCAGACGATGCGTGCGAAATTGTTTGGCAGCCCGCGCGGTACCTCGCGGTGCACAGCGTGTTGAAGAACCCGATCTACGCCGGGGCCTACACCTATGGCCGCAGCAAGACGGTGGTGCGGCTGGACGCGGGGCAGAAGCGAGTTCTACGGCAGGTGCGGCGCCGTCGCGAGGAATGGGCGGTGTTGATCTTGGATCATCATGAAGGTTACATTGACTGGGAGTTTATCAAAGCAATCAGACGATGATTGCCCACAATGAAAACGCGAGAGGTGGTGCGGTGCGTGGTCCGGTCAAGCATGGCGAAGCCCTGCTGGCTGGGCTGCTGCGTTGTGGTCATTGTGGCGCCAAGTTACTGGCGCAATATCCCCGTCCACGCGTGATTCGGTATCAGTGCTCTGGGTACCTGCTCAATCGCGATCAGGCCTGTTGCGTAATGTTCGGCGGGCTCCGCGCCGATCGCTTAGTATCCGAGCAACTGCTGCAATGCCTAACGCCGTTTGGCACCGAAGCGGCCATTGAGGCGATCGCGGCGCTGCAGGGCGCCAGCGACGATCGGATTCAGCAGAAGGCGTTAGGGTTAGAGCGCGCGCGTTATGAAGTGACACACGCGCGCGACGCCAATACGACGCCGTAGATCCGGCGAATCGGCTGGTTGCAGCGGAGCTCGAACGTCGCTGGAATCAAGCGCTGACTACAGAGGCGCAGCTCGAAGCCGAGCTCGCAACCTTGCAACAAGTTCGCGAGCGCCCACTCAGCGACGGACAGAAACGGGAGTTGCTCGACTTCGCGCGGGATCTCCCCAAACTCTGGGACGATCCCCAGAGTTCACCCGAGCACAAAAAGCGCCTCCTTCGCATCGCGCTCAAGGAGATCATCGCGACATGCGAGGGTGAAACCATACGGCTCGTGCTGCATTGGCAGGGAGGGGATCACACTCAAGTGGAGTTCGAGAAGATTCGCAGTGGTGAACATCGGTATGTAACCGACAAGGATCTCGTGGAGATCATTCGCAAGCTGGCGCGGGTCGAACCGGACGCGCGAATCGCCTCGATTCTGAATCGGAATCAACGCCGCACGGTACACGGAGACACATGGACGGCGAAGCGTATCTGCTCCCTGCGCAACAACCATGCGATTCCGGTCTACGTTGAGGGAGAACGGCAAGCCCGCAACGAAATGTCTGTCAGTGAAGCGTCCGATGTTCTCGGCGTCACACCGACCCCGTCTTGCGTCTGATTCGGTTGAAACAGATGCCGGCGACACAAGCTTGCGTGGGCGCACCATGGATCATGCGCAGAGCAGACCTCGAGAGCTGCATGGCCGAACGCAACCGTCCAGCGACCCCACCAACGGTCGATTCAGCGCAATTGGCTCTTGAAATTCCATAACATCCGAAGGAGTGCACCATGTCGAATTCTCGAAAGTTCTCGGCAAGCATATCCTCCAATTTGGCGTCTACATTGCCGCGGCGCAGAAGAATGAATTCGGTGGAGAACTGGCCAACGGCTCGTTCCCGGGATATTTGACCTTCGATCCAACACAGATGCCTGCCGGTGAGACCTCCGGCAACCCATTTGCAGACTTGTTGTTAGGCAACATCGCGAGCTTCGGCCAACAAGATCGCTTGGTCAAGTACTATAACCGCTACAAACTGTTTGAACCCTATTTCCAGGATGATTGGCGTATTACCAACCGGCTTACCCTTAACCTGGGCATGCGCCTCAGTTTGTACGAGACGTACCGGGAGAAACAGAAGCAGGCCTTCAACTTTGATCCGGCTCACTAATTTCAAGGTCAAACTACGCTCAATTCAGACGGAAGCGTCAACAACCTGACGAAGGATGGGCTCACTCCTACAGTCACAGACCTTCCCAACGGTATCGTGCAATGCGGCGTTACGGCGGGCGTCCCGGACGGCTGCATGACGTCGCATTGGTTCAACCCGGCGCCCCGGATTGGTTTCGCCTGGGACCCGAAGGGAGACGGCAAGACGGCGATACGCGGTGGGTATGGAGTTTTCTTCGAGCATACCAACGGCAACGAAGGGAACACCGAATCCTTAGAGAACTCGCCCCCCGCTAGCCAACGTTGTCCAGAAAGTTCAGATCATCGGATACGCGAATATCGCATCGAGCGGGGGCGGAGCAGCGCAATTGCCGCCGGGCGTGGTCGCAGTTCCCACCAAAGTGCAGTGGCCTTACATGCAGCAGTGGCACCTCGACGTACAGCAGGAAGTCGCACACAACACCATCGCTACGATCTCGTACGTCGGCAGCAAGGGGACCCATTTAACACGCGAGAGTAACTACAACCAACTCGTTCCCGTTTCGGCCAGCCAAAACCCGTACCTCGTGAAAAACGAAGTCATTACCGTCGATCCGAATGGAGGCAATTCCCCCGATTGCGGCTCGACCTTCGATGCCAATGGCGTGCTCTCGCGGCTATGACTCAGAGCGGAGTTCCCATCACCGGCCAGGCCGCAGTCTCCTTGGGCATCGCGGCGTGCGGCACCAATCCAAATATCTTCCGGCCCTTCCTAGGCTACGGAACGATCACTCACCTCGAGGACAGAGCATCTTCGATCTACCACGCCATGCAGGCTTCGGTACGGCGCAGCGTGGGTCAACTCACGATCAGCGGGGCCTATACCTACAGCCACTCGATTGATGATTCCTCCGATCGAAGCGATGGTACCTTCGTGAATGCCTATAACTTCGCTGCCAATCGAGGCAGTTCCAACTTCGATCAGCGGCAGGTGTTCAACTTCAGCTACATCTGGGATCTTCCATTCTTCCGGAGTCCCGGGCTCAGTAATAAGCTTCTGGGAGGATGGCAGTTCTCAGGAATTGCGAGCATAGGCTCTGGCACACCTTTCAATCCCTTTTTCAACACGGACAACGCTGGCGTCGCCAACGGCGTTGCCGGCGCTGGTGCGCGTCCTGATCAGGTCGGCGACCCGCACTCCGGCCCCTTCCCGGCCCCGGACCCGGGCTTCGCTCGCACCTTCTACAACACGAATGCCTTCACGGCTCCGATCGGCCTGACATTTGGGAAGGTGGGCCGGAACATTCTGAAAAATCCTCGTCGAACCAACTTCGACATGGCGTTGTTCAAACCCTTCGCCATCCGGGAGAGCTTGGCTTTCGAGTTTCGCGCCGAAGCCTTCAACGTGTTCAACCACACAGAGTGGAACAACATCTACGGAGGCGGCGGATCCGCTAGCGGAGATAACAACAACACTCTCGGCAACCCGGGATTCTTGCAGGTCAGCTCGACGCACCTACCGCGTATCCTGCAACTCGGAGCGAAGTTCATCTTCTAAGCGAAACCCCAGAGAGGCCGGATTTCTTTTTAGATACCTCGAGCACGCTGGCAGCTGGGAACGTCCTAGCCCACCGGCACGGTCTGGCGCGTTCTCACGGCTTCAAGGGCATGCTCCAGATCCGCGATGAGATCGTCTGCGCTTTCGATCCCTACCGAGAGGCGCACCATCTGCTCGGTGACGCCCATCTTCGCGCGCTGATCGGCAGAGATCATGGCGTGCGAGGTTAGCACAGGAATCGACACCAAGGATTCCACTCCGCCCAAGCTCGTCGCCAGCGTGAACAGCCGCATCGCTTCGCTCACTCGCCGCGCGTCCTCGCCCGTGCCTTCGACCTCAAACGTAACCATCCCGCCACCGCCGCTCATTTGTTCGCGCGCAATCGCATACTGCGGATGGCCCTTCAGGAAGGGGTAATACACGCGTCGCACCTTGGCGTGTTGCTCGAGAAACTCGGCTACACGCAGCGCATTCTCATTCTGCCGCGCCACGCGCACGGCCAGCGTCTTCAGTCCGCGGATCAGCAGCCACGAAGCGTGCGGGTCCATGCAGTTGCCCAGCGTTGTCCGTGTCTCCCACAATTGTTCCATCAGTTCGCGACGGCCCGCCACCACTCCGCAAGTCAGGTCCGCATGTCCGCTTAAGTATTTCGTGCCAGAGTGCATGACCACATCGATGCCGTACTCCGCGGGGTGCTGGTTGATGGGCGTGCCGAAGGTGCTGTCGATCATGCTGATCAGGTTGTGCTGGCGGGCCAGGGCCACGGCTTTCTTGAAATCAACTACGCGCAGGGAGGGATTGGTCGGCGACTCGAGATAGAGCAGTCGCGTGTTGGGCCGGATTGCCCGCGCATGCTGTTCGTAGTCACTGGTATCGACGAAAGTCGTTTCAATCCCCATCTTGGGCAGCCACTGCGAAAAGAACTTCGTCACTCCGCCGTAGATGTCGCGCTGCGCGACTACGTGATCGCCCGTCTTCAGCAGAGCCAGGATGGTGGTGGTGATTGCGCCCATGCCGGAAGCGAAGGTGCGCGCCGCCTCCACGCCCTCGATGGCGGCCACGGCCTGCTCGGCAGCCGTGTTCGTCGGATTCCCCCAGCGCGTATAGTAGCGATCGGTGGTGGTCACGCGCTGCTGCTCGTCGTTGTCGGTGACTTCGAACGTAGAGGTTTGATAGATGGGCGTGGCGACCGGACCGTTTTTCTTTTCCAGGTCAGCGCCGCCGTGGACAGCGGCGGTTTCAGGGCGACGAGTGTGCCGTCTCATATTGCCTCGCTGCTTCCAGAGTAATCGCGCGGATTCGAGTCGGGCAAGGGAAAGCGCAGCGCGCACCATTTATAATGCCCCATTCACACCTATGGACTTAGGTTTGAGAAATCGTGTTGCCCTGGTGGCCGCGTCCAGCCAGGGAATTGGCCTTGCCACTGCCGAAGCCTTTGCCGCTGAGGGCTGCCGGGTCGCCATGTGCGCGCGAAACCCGCAAACGCTCGAGGCTGCGGCTGAAAACATCAGAATGCACCATGGCGTGGAAGTCTTCGCAAAGGCGTTGGACGTTGCCGACTCAGCCGCGGTCAGTCGATTCGTGGCGGAGGTGGCAGGGAAGTTTGGCAGCGTCGATATTTGCGTGACCAATGCCGGTGGGCCGCCCGCCAAAGGATTTCTTTCGGTCACTCTGGAAGATTGGCAGCGTGCGCTGGAGCTGAATTTCCTGAGCACGGTTTGTTTTGCGCGCGAAGTGATTCCCCACATGCAGCGCAAGCGGTGGGGCCGAATCATTACGATCACCTCGATTACGACCAAGCAGCCGGTAGCCGACCTGGTGCTCTCCAATGCCGTTCGGGCCGCGGTGGTCGGACTTGTGAAAAGCCTGGCCAACGAGTTTGGAAAAGACGGAATTCTGGTGAACAACGTCGGCCCCGGTTTCACCGCGACCGACCGTCTGAAGGAGTTGGCAAGTGCACGCTCGTCCGCGTCTGGAAAGAGCGAGCAGGAGATTTTCGACGCCTGGGCCGCCGACGCTCCGCTCAAACGGCTGGGCGAACCGCGGGAGGTTGCCGAGAGCATCGTGTGGCTGGCCTCGGAGCGCGCGTCTTATGTTACCGGCCAGACCGTTCTGGTGGACGGTGGCATGTATAAAGGATTGTGAGTTGCTTCGGGTTGCCGCGCAGTTCTCAGTGAAGTTGGGGTGAAAGCCTTTAACCGCAAAGAACGCCGAGAAATCGCGGAGAGCGCTGAGCAAATCGTTAGTCAAGGGCTAGTTATTCTAGGATCTAAGTCTGGTCGTGTTGGAGAGGACGGCAATGGCGAAGACAAAATCAAAAGTACAAGCAAAGAGGCGCGCTGGAGCAAAACTCGCGAAGTCTCACTCGCGCGCCAAACGCGCCGTCACCAAACACGCTGCGGGCACCGCTGCTCTGCAATATATTCCCTGGCATACGATCCCGCTCGAAGAGCTCAACCCACTGCTGCAGCGGCAATTCGTGGTTGGGCAGGAGATCATGCTGGCGCGCGTGCTGTTGAAGAAAGGCTGTATCGTCCCCGAGCACAGCCATCATAACGAGCAGGTGACCTACATCCTCGATGGCGCGCTCAAGTTTTGGGTCGACGGCAAGGAGATCGTGGTGCATGCCGGCGAAGTGCTCTGCGTCCCGGCGAACATGCCGCACAAAGCCGAGGCGATGGAAGATACCGTCGATCTCGACGTCTTCAATCCTCCGCGAGCCGATTGGATCAACAAGACCGACCTGTATCTGCGAGAGAAGAAATGAAAGCGCCCCATGCCTAATCTCTCAACTTCTACGCCGAGCGTGCGCGAAGCGGCCTTCCGCTTCCGCTGCATCGCGTGCGGTGATCTGAACGATAACGCCAGTCAAAACTTCCGCTGTCGGCAGTGCGGCGATTTGCTGGAGATCACCTACCGGGGTTGGAAAAAAGCCGAGCCCGAAGCACGAAACTTAAAAGGCAGCTGGCGCCAGCGGCGGCTTTCGCAGTCGGCTGTTGATCAGAGCGGGGTATGGCGCTTTCGTGAAGTGCTTCCTGCGCTTGTGGGCGACGCCGAAGTCATCACTTTGCGTGAAGGCAACACGCCACTGTACGAACTGCCGCAGTGCGCTCGCATCACCGGTGTGCCGCGGTTGTTCGCGAAACATCAGGGACTGAATCCCACTGGTTCGTTTAAAGACGCCGGTATGACGGTTGCCGCAACCTTCGCTCGGCTATCTGGATTTCGTTGGGTCGCGTGCGCTTCCACCGGAAACACCTCTGCATCGATGGCCGCCTACGCGGCGCGCGGCGGCATGCGCAGCCTGGTGCTGGTTCCCGAAGGCAAGATTTCCTGGAGCAAACTCTCGCAGGCGCTCGACTACGGCGCCGTCACCTGCCAACTGCGCACCGATTTCGACGGTTGCCTACGCCTGCTGCAGGAACTTGTTCTGCGCGCGCCGGTCTACCAGTTGAATTCGATTAATCCTTTTCGTCTCGAAGGTCAGAAGACTCTCGCGCTCGAATTGTTGGAGCAACTCGACTGGCAGCCGCCCGACCACATCATTGTCCCTGGGGGCAATTTGGGAAATAGTTCGGCGATCGGCAAAGCGCTGGTGGAAATGAGCGACCTAGGCCTGATTTCGCACTTGCCGAAGTTATCGGTCATTCAGGCGGAAGGCGCAAATGCGCTGGTACGCACACTTCGCGAGGCCGCTGGCAAACGGCTAATCAGCGTGCAAGCCGAGACTCGCGCAACTGCGGTTCGAATCGGAAACCCGGCGTCGTGGAAGAAGGCGGTTCACGTTCTGGAAGCCACTTCGGGGGCTTGCGAGCAGGTTACGGAAATCGAGATTGCCCAAGCCAAGGCGGAGATCGGCGCCGAAGGCATCGGGTGCGAGCCCGCATCCGCGGTGACGCTGGCGGGGTTGAAGAAGCTGGTGAAGCAGTGCTTTGTGAAGCCGGAAGAAACCGTGGTTTTGGTTTTGACCGGGAACTTGCTGAAGGATCCCGATTTCACCATGGGATTCCATCGAGGCGATCTGTTTAAAGGCAGCGCGGACGAAGGCGCCAGTGCTGCGTTGAACGGGTTACGACGTCCGCCGATTGTGTTGGATGCCACGCTGGAGGCGGTCATTCGGACGCTGGAGCAAGCCGAAAAGTAGCGCCGCCGTCTCGGCGGCTGTCGTGGCGGCGGCCCGCCGCCCCCGCGCGGGCGAGACGCCCCCGCGACCGCCGGCAAGATGCCGGCGCTACGCAGAGCGCCCAGCCCCCTCACAGTTCAATTTGAAGATGAATTCTAAGACCCGCAACTCGAAACGATCCCGACTCCGTCTGGCGCTGCCTGCTACGTCGGCGAATCTTGGACCGGCCTTTGACGCTGCCGCGCTGGCGATGGATTTCTACATCAAGATCGATGCCCGGGCGGCCGACGCATTCTTCATCGCCGCTACCGGGCGCGACCGCGAAATCTGCGGGAAGCTGGAAAACCACCTTATCCTGAACACCTACCGTGAGGTGCTCGAAGCGTCTAGCCGGCCGCTCGTCCCACTCGCCCTCAAGATCGCGAATGACATTCCCATCGGCAAAGGCTGTGGCTCGTCTGCCGCTGCCAGGCTGGCTGGCATCGCGATGGCGATGCACTTCGGTCGTTTGCGTTGGAGCGAGGCGCAGATCATTGGCGAAGCTTCCCGCCGCGAGCGCCACCCCGACAATGTCTCCGCCTGCTGGATGGGCGGGCTCACCGTGGCCCGCACGTTGACCGAGGACGCTGATGAAGAAGAGGTGGTTGGCATCCGTCCAAAAGGGAAGTGGCCGCTGCTGCTAGCGGTCCCGGACCAGAGCTTGCCGACCGAGGAGGCCCGACGCGTTCTGCCTGCACAATATTCTCGCGTCGACGCGGTTGCGAACGTCCAGAATTCCCTGTTGCTGCTCACCGCCTTCATGCAAGGGCGGCCCGAAGTTCTTTCTGTGGCACTCGAGGATCGCATGCACCAGCCTTATCGAGCGGCGCTCTGCCCGTTGCTGGGCTGCTTGCAGGAGTTGAAAGGGAAGGATGGGATTCTAGGCGCAGCGCTCAGCGGCGCCGGCCCTTCGGTATTGCTCTTCCTCGATCCCCGCGGCTCGGTGCCAAAAACGCGCAAACTCGTCGCTGCTCACCTCTCCCGAAACGGCTTTACCGCAGAACTGCTTCCCACCTCGATCACTTTACGCGGAGCGCGCTCTTCATTCGCGAAAATCTGAAACGAGCTACAGCGAAGACCTTATTTACCCGCGCATTTTCCGTCGATAAAGTGAAGTTGCCTCCCTTACGAAACAAACCTGTGAAAACTGTGTTTTTACGATTGCCAGAATCCGCGATTGTGCCCGGCAGTCAGCTGTCGGGGACATTCCGGAGATGCAGGCGGAGATATGCAAGGCGAGGTGTTGTGAAGATAAAGTACCAAGGCCGTGATGTTCGTGCGGGAGACCGGCGGCGGTCAGAGAACGCGCAGGTCCGCAGAGAGATTCAGAATTTTCTGCAAGCCCTCCACTCTTATCCAGAACGTTTCGCGCAGGACCCGCGAATCACTTTCGAAGAGCATCATGTGGGCCTGGTGCGTGCTGCGCTCCTGGACTCGCGGCGCCGGGTATAGTTCGCTTACTTGTCATTTCGGCTGGCGGGCGGCACGATCCCATTCATCCGCAGGTACACCGCCATCTGACCATAGTGATCGTTGCCATGTGACGCGACAGCCGCTGCCAAGCCGAGGCGTGTCACGCGAGCCTCGCCGAACGGGCTCTTCACAGTTCCAACCAGATTCTTCTCATTGATGGTCGCGATTGCCTTGTGAACGTACGCGAAGGAGTCTTTCAGAAACTTCAGGACGTCGGCCTTGCTGGTCATCGAAGCTGGTCCTTCTTCGTCGGCGACGTCGATCGGCGACTTCTCTTCGAAAATCGCGGCGCCAAGCTCGTAATTTACCGCAGCCGTGTGTTTGATCTGTTGGGCAAAGGTGCGTGCCCCCTTGAACTCGCCATTGGTGGGAGCGAAATCGAACTTGTCCTCCGGCATAGCCTCCGCGGCGGGAACGAAGTCCCGCTCGAGATTGGATACGGTATGGTCCAACACTTCAGTGACCGTGCGATGGACTTCTTTGGGCTTCGGCGCTTGGGCAGCGGCCATAATTGTCAACGTCAGCAAACTACATAAGATAATTCCGGTCTTGTTTCTCATGGTTCCCCTTTTCGTTATAACCGTTATGACTGTTGGAGCAATCTTATCCGTATCAATAGGTACTCGTATCAACTCGAACCGTAATCTGGTTCGAAATTTCTCGCGTTCTTAGGTGTTCTCCGCTGCACTCCGTGGTTCAAGCTGTGGCTTCAATCCAAAAGGCCACTGCCCGTCTTTCCGCGCACGAATCATATAAATGATGACGCCGGTCAGCAGAATGACCACGGCATAGCGTACTTCCTTCTGCCAGTTGACGCGATTAAACAGGATGAACAGGAAACCGGCACTCGCCAGCAGCGCCGGCAGCGGATAGAGCCACATGCGAAAGGGCCGCGGAAGATCAGGCCGCCGGATGCGCAATACGATTGATCCGACCGCTTGTACCAGGAATTGCAGGATGAGGCGAATCACCACCAGGGCCGCGATCGCATCTTTCAAGCGCAGAAAGCAGAACCCCGCCGCCACCACGCCCAGCGCCAGCAGCGAGATATGAGGAAAGTGATACACGGGATGCACCCGGGCAAAGGCGCGAAAATAATTCCCGTCTTTCGCCGCCGCATAGGGCACACGCGAATATCCCAGCATCAGCGAAAAGACCGATGCGAAAGCGGTAACGATTACCAGTCCGGTCACCAGTCGCGCCGCCCAGGCGCCATAGACCCTCTGCATGAACAACGACACAACGTACAAGCCATTATTGTTCTGTCCTGCCTGCAGCATTTCCCGCCAGGGCACCACGGCGAGAATGCACAGGTTCATCATTAGATATAGACACGCAACCAGCAGAATGGAAAGCAACAGAGCGCGGGGAATATTCTTACCCGGATCTTTGATTTCGTCTCCCAGGAAACAAACGTTGTAATAACCCCAATAATCATAGGTGGCGACCAGCATTGCCCCGCCCAGGCCGGTCAGAAATTGGGGGGACAAGGTGAAAGCGCCTGGGGGAAAGTCGAACGCTCGGGCGGCGTTGAAGTGCGTCAGGCCGGCGTAGATGATCCAGCCAATGGTTCCCATCACGCCGAACCACAACACCTTTGTAAGCCGGCCAATGGCCGTTATACGGCGGTAAAGCAGGAGAACAGTAAATAAGCAGATCACAACCGCGACTCCAGTGCCGGGAGTAACGATCCAGCTGGCTTGCAGCGTTCCTGCCCAGGGAAGGTGCAGCGCGGCCTCATGATGCGCGTAGACCGTATCTAGCTCTGGCCAGTAGTAGGCGGTATATCCCGCCAACCCGATGCACCCCGTGGCAATCGAAAGCGGAGCGCTGAACGATACCTGCCAGATAAACAAAAACGAGATCAGGCGTCCCCATCGCTGTGGACCATAAATTTCGCGCAGGTAGCGATAGGAGCCGCCGGATGCGGGTAGCGCCGCGCCCAATTCCGCGGAAACCAAGCCATCGCACACGGCGAGCAACGCTCCCAAAACCCATCCCAGCAAGGCTTGTGGGCCGCCCATTGCACTCAAGACCAGCGGCATGGTGATGAACGGACCCACGCCGATCATATCGATCATGTTGAGGGCGGTGGCGCTCCACAGCCCCATCCCACGGATGAGGCCCGGAGAACTGCTCTGAGAGGTGGATGGCATTGGCGAGGAGTATAAAGCTAGGGAAGAAGCAGGAGCCTCCCGCTGACCTGGCGCTGTTCGAAAGCAGCATGGGCTCGGCTGGCCTCGGCCAGAGGATAGGTTCGATCAATCCTGATGGACAGCCTTCCTTCTTTTATCCAGGTCACGAATCGCTCAAGGTAATGAGGATATTCCTTGAGATAGGGCAGGCCGTTGGTGCGGGTCAGAAATAGCGATCCTTTTTCCTGCAGCGTCATGAGGTCGAAGGGAGGCACATATCCGCTTGATTGCCCGTAAATCACGAGATATCCGGCCGGGGCCAGGCTATCGAGGCTGGCCGCGAATGTGTCTTTGCCGACGCCGTCGTAGACGACGCTCACGCCTCGGCCTTCCGTGATTCTTCTGGCTTCCTTAGCAATATTGGACTGCGTGGAGATGATGACCGCATCCGCGCCTGCAGCTTTCACGAATTGAGCCTTGCCCGCGGTCGAGATAACACCAATCGCGCGCCCGCCACGGATCTTAGCCATTTGACAAAGCAAGAGTCCGAGGCCTCCGGCTGCAGCCTGAATCAGGCACCAGTTGCCGGGTTTGATCGGATAGGCAAAATGAGTAAAGGCATAGGCGAGGAAGCCTTGATTCATTCCGGCCGCGGCTTGCTCGAACGTGATTCCTTCCGGAATCCGAACTAGTCGCGGTGCGGGAACGAGCGCGTGGCTTGCGTAGGATTCACCGGCGAAACTGACTCGGTCTCCCACCGCGACATTTGTGACTTCGGGTCCAACGGCCTCCACGACTCCGACGCCCTGACTGCCTAGAGTTGTAGGGAGATCAGGTTCGCTTGCTTTGCGATAGAACGCCTGCCCCACGAGTTCGCCACGGCGCTTCTGCACATCGAGGAAGTTCACACTCGCGGCGTGGACGCGCACCAGCGCCTGTCCGGGCTGGGGAATAGGCACGGAGACTTCTTCCAACTGCATAACCTCCGGCCCGCCGTAAGCATGAATGCGAATGGCCTGCATTGTTTTGACTGCGGTTTCGCCGGTGATGCATTGCGCGTCTGGTGTCCGCATTCGACTATTTCTTGGTGCTGAGAACTCCCTAGTGCTTCTCGTGCCCAGCGCTCAACAGATTCACGTACAGCCGCACCGCTCCCGGCACGCCCGCCGGCAATTGCCGGAAGAACGCGTAGCCGGTGTAGATGTAAACGCCCTTGCCATACTGCGCCCGCAGCAGGCCGCCCTTTTGCGCATCTTCTCCGGGATCGTGGCAGGAAAGCAGGGGCTTGAAATGTTCATCCCACTTGTCCATGAAGTACAGACCACGCTCCTGTACCCAGCCGTCGAAATCGCGCGCGGTGATCGTGTTGGGGAAATGGAAGACAGAATCCTCGGGCGCCAGAATTTCCACCGGCGCTTCCTCCACCGACACCCGTTC
>Ga0070717_10002325_pt1 | contig 13367 bp, 9 predicted proteins | sample LARL113metaG_FD_71366 | JGI IMG/M metagenome (GOLD analysis project Ga0070717, IMG submission 71366) | Corn, switchgrass and miscanthus rhizosphere microbial communities from Kellogg Biological Station, Michigan, USA - LAR L11-3 metaG | ecosystem: Host-associated > Plants > Roots > Rhizosphere ... | reverse complement strand
GCTTCGCCTGCTCGAGTTGCCGGGAAAGGAAATCAGTCGTGCTCTGGGCCACTGCCTCGCGGAGCTTGAGGTTTTCTTCCAGCAGCATCGACGTAAGCCCACTACAGATGTCCTGTGCCTCCTTCGGGCTGCTTGCCGTAAAGTTCACATAAAACCCTGGCACGGTGCTCGCTTGCCCCGGTTTCTTCTTCTTGGTCGTACCGCCCGCGGTTGGCGGTGTGAGGTCGGTTTCCACCTGTTCGATGGATATGTTGGCGCGGATTTCTTCGACCGCTTCATCGACGCTCTTTCCTTTCGCCAGATCCAAACGGTCAATCATGGGTTGCAGTCGGTTGCGGGTTAGGACTTGCTGCTCCATCGTAGCGATGCGTTGGCCAACGTCCTCGGTTACCACAGGTTTGACATAGCCTTCCGGGACTTTTTGCTCCTCTACCAAGATCAGTGATTGCGAAGTGTACTTTGGTGGAAGAGCAAACGAGATCAGGAACCCAGCGAGGGGCGCCAGCAGTGCCGGAATCAGGATCACCTTCAGACGGCGGCGTAACATCGCCAAATAATCGTCCATGCTTAGTTCACGATTTTCAATCATGCCATTTCCCATTCCGGCCATCTCCGCGGATGGCCTACGAATTAATCAAGCCGGATCGGATGCGGATGCCAATCCAGCCCAACCGTGCCCACATGCCGCTGCGATCTGTTCCCGCATGCAAAATTCGGCGGAACACTCGATGGAACACTCGGCACCGGAACACCGGCGCAACCGAGGTAGAACTCGTTGAATTGGTAGCTTACATAGGCGCTAAAGTCCCGCCCGATCTGCCGGTGCAGAGCTCCCCCCGCATACCAATAGTTGTAAGACGTTGTGTTGGAGGGAACGCTTGCCGGATTTGGAATACCCAAAAAAAGGGGGAATATCCGGGTATTGTGCGTATAGCCGATGTCCGCCAGCATGTCCCACAGCCGGTTGATCGGCCGGGTGTAGTTTATTCGGCCGACATCGCTCTTGGCCCCAGTGAAGAAACCCGAACCGGAAGTGTTGTAATGATGGTACGAAGCGCTGACACTGCTTTTTTCAAATCGGTAGCGCAACGTCGCTCGCCCGCTGGCAGAAAGCTGAGTGCTGGATTTTGTTTGCGGAGTGTTGAGCTGCGTCAATTGCGGCCCAGCTCCGAGTACGAGATCCATTCGCCCCGAAATTCGATGCCCATACAGCAAGTGCACCACCTGCGTGTTGAAATTCGTTCCACTGATGCCGGGATAGCGGAACGCCTGATATCCGTAAGCAATTCCAACCTGGTCTCTACGGCTGAGCAAGTAGTTGTATCCCCCTTGCGCTGCTACCTGGCGGCTGTTAACGAATCCGAAGTTGTTGTCAATGAAGTGAACCAACCCATAGGAGCCGGCAATCGTCACCGTCGAGCGCGGGCTTAGCGCCTGCGTGATGTCCGCCAACGATACATTCGTGAGCCGCGGTTGCTGCTGAAGTGAAGCGAACTGTCCGGGACCGAAGAAGTTCCCGGAACCACCGCCAAAAAGGCCGCCCCCGATCCCAAGTCCTGGAAGCGCTCCGGCGCCGCCAAAGGACCCGAATCCGAACATCCCTTCCGGCAGATAGCTGAATGAATCCCTGATGCCGAGCTGGCCGGTGCGCCAGAGGATGCGCTGATCAGCATCCAGTTGATGCACCTGGGCAGCACCGACGGAAGAGCGAGGATAGAACGCGCCACCTCCGACATAATCCAGACCTACGTCATAGCGGCTCCAGAGTCTTTGCAAAGTCAAGCTTCCCAAAGCGCGCGTGATTCCGTTGATGTGTGGACCTCCACTGCCGACATTCGTGTCCAGTGATTGACTGACATGTGCGCCGGGAATAAGGAAACTGCGAGCAGCGGCGCGCGGCTCAAGAGAAGGTTGATCTAATCCCGAAAGCGGCGGGTTATCGTTCGAAACCGGGGCGGCATTGTCCTGACCGAAGGCCGGCACTGCCCCTGTGCCTTGCTGTTGCGTATTGTCGGCAGGCTGCTGGCTGCTTCCCTGCTGCTGGGAGCTGTCACTCTGTGCCCAGCCAGTTCCAAGCGCCAGCGCTGTGCCCAAAGCAAGCATGTAAGCCCGATTCCTCATCACGTTTCCCTTACGGTACGACAATCGTGTCTCCCGGTCTCATAAGGATGTTTTGCCCCATCGCTTCGCCCTTCACGAGCTGCTTGTAATTTATCGGAATCTTCTGCTGTCTTCCGTTTTCGACGCGCAGCACGTAAATACCCTTGGTGTTGGCGAACTGGCTGAACCCGGCGCTGGCCAAGGCTTGTAATACCGTCATGTTGGGCAACAGAGGCATGGCGCCCGTGTGCAACACCTCGCCAGTCACATAAATCCGCTGGCTGTTCATCTGTGTAACCACCACGGTCACGCGCGGATCAGCGAGATATTTCTTTAGCTTTTCCGTAATCGAGGACGCCAATTGCATCGGCGTCAGCCCCGCCGCCTGCACATCGTTCAATAGGGGCAAGGAAATCATACCGTCGGGACGCACGGGCAATGTCGCAGTGAGATCCGGCTCTTTCCAAACATCGATATGAAGTGTGTCATCGGCACCGATCACGTAGGTGGGGCCAGCGGCCGAGGTTGTCCTCGAAGCCTCAGGCACGGAGCCCGCTTTGTCTTTTGGCTTGGCACCGTTGCTCTGCGCCCAGGCAGAACCTGTAACAAGCTCGAGCAGCAAAGCGATTGTCAGTGCTGTCGTCTTCATTCTCTCTCCTAGATGACTACGACGTTCCTAACTCCCCGTATCCGATTTGTTTCAACTTGTACAGCAATGCCTTGTAGCTGATCTGGAGCTCCTGGGCGGCGCGCCGGCGGTTCCAGCGAGTGCGATTCAGCACCCTCAGTATCAATTCCTTTTCAGCCTGCCGCGAAGCTGCGCGCGAAGCCTGCTTCAGGGAAACTTGCTCGCCGTTGCCGGAGCGATTTGATTTCATCAGCATGGCGCGCAAGCCATCCATGGCAACCGACTCATCTCCCAGCACCACAATAGCCTTGGCAGCATCTTCCAATTCGCGGATATTGCCGGGCCAGGAGTACTCGTTAAACAGCTTCTGAGTGGCTGCGCTCAGAACCGGTGCGGGGCGACCGAAGTCCTGGGCATACTTGGCCAGAAAAAAATTCACGAAGCAAGGAATATCCTCTTTGCGTTGGCGCAGAGGCGGCAGTCGCAAGCACACGCCACTGATCCTGTAATAAAGATCTTCCCGGAAGCGCCCTTGCTTGACATCCGCTTCTAGATCTCGCGCGCTTCCACAAATAAAACGTGCGCGCCGCGATCCATTCCCGTTCGCCTCCAACTGCGGCAACAAATCCAGTAGCCCCGCCTGGCAACCGGAACTTAAGTCGCCTATTTCCTCTAGGAATACCGTTCCGTTCCGTGACATGCCGCTGAAGTCTTGCGGAGTCACTCCGGCGCAAGCGGCAAAACAGATCGGCTCAGCGCTACGGACTGAGCTTTCGTGGATATAACGCGCAACGGTTCGCTTGCCTGCACCCGCCTCGGCCAGCAGCAGCACCGTCACATTGCTCTGAGCCAATTCGCGGATTACAGCCTCGACCGCCCTCATGCCGGCACCCACGCCCTGCAGAAACATGGCCTGGCCCCGATCCGAAATAGGCGCTCTCTCCAGGAATTTGCCTCTATCTACCGAAAATGCCGTGACCCCTCGCTGAGCCTTTCGCGACGTCGGAGAAACGCGAATTACGACGCAAGGGTGGGCGTGATCCTCGGAAGCACGGCTACTGCCATCCACAACATTTCCTCAACATCTCTCGTTTCATCGATTGAGCTCTATTTTCAGTTGCTTGTCGGACAAGGCAGCAATAGGTGAGCCCTTGTGCCGCTTCATAACCTATCGCAAAGGGCATAAAAGGGAAACTTTTTTCACACTCCGCAGTAATCAGTAGGGCATTACCTCTGCGGGGCGCTTCTGAGGAGCCCAAATGCTTGCCCACAGAAGGCTATTGGCGCCAAATCCGGGTCGGGCTGTGAGGCGACATTTGCCCGAAGAGCTGGATCGGAAGTATCACGGCATACTTAAAATCTCTCGGTTTGTTATCCTGAGCGATGATCGCGATTGCGCCGAAACGATCAGTTCGCATATCCTGTAATCAACACGAAACCTCGCCCCGTGGGTCAATACGCACAAGTCGCACCGCTGCCCACGCGAATTCCTGGGCCTCCGGTCAGCAAATACCGGTGGTCGAAGGTCATAGTCCTGGTTGGCCTGATTATCTGGCTCTATTTCTCCATCATTTTGCACTTGGCGGGTCAGTGGTGGCACGATCCCAACTTTTCCCATGGTTTCTTCGTCCCCGCATTTGCGTTATTTGTGCTGTGGCAGGATCGGGCCCGGCTGGCAGGTTTGGTTGCCGAGCCTTCAATGTGGGGACTTGTCCTTATTGTCTTTGCTCTCTGTGTGCTTGTCATAGGGGTGTTGGGCGCGGAGCTTTTTCTGTCGCGACTTTCTCTTCTACTGCTCATTGCGGGTCTCGTCGTCTACCTCAAGGGGTGGCAGTTCTTCCGGACAATACTCTTCCCGTGGGCTTTCTTGGTCCTAATGATTCCGATCCCGGCGATCGTATTTAATCAGATCACGTTCCCGTTGCAGTTACTCGCATCAAGAGTGGCGGCAGGTGTGCTGCCCTGGGCAGGCGTGCCGGTGCTGCGGGAAGGCAATGTGATCAATCTACCGGCAATGGCTTTGGAAGTGGCGGAGGCGTGCAGCGGAATACGTTCGCTGCTCTCGCTGGGTACCCTGGCAATAATTTACGGATATCTGATGGAATCGCGGAGATCAATTCGCATCATCCTTGCGCTCGCCTCCATCCCTGTCGCGGTAGCTGCCAATAGCCTGCGCATCGTCGGCACGGGTCTGCTGGTGCAATACTGGGATCCGCAGAAAGCGGAGGGATTTTTTCACTCCTTCTCCGGCTGGCTTATCTTTGTAGTATCGCTAGCCATGCTATTTGCTTTGCATCGTCTATTGCTCGTATGGACCCCGGGGAGGAGGCTCTCCCTTGAACTCTAGCGCGCGTTTCCTCATCGCGGCTACATTGCTAGCGGTCACCGCGATTTTTCTTCACGCCCGCAGCCGAAACGAAGTCCTGCCGGTGCGACAGCCGTTTAAGGCATTCCCCCAACAACTGGGGGACTGGGGCGGCACCGATGTCGCTATACCGCAGGATGTCCTGGATGTCCTGGGGCCGGGAGATTTCCTCCTTCGTGTCTATCAGGATGATTCCGGCAGAAACCCTGATGTAGATTTGTTTCTGGCATATTTTTCCAGTCAGCGCGCTGGCGATACCATCCATTCCCCGAAGAATTGCCTCCCGGGTGCCGGGTGGTCGCCGATTGAGGCAAGCAGGATTTCAATTTCTTCGCCAGGGCGCGCGCCTTTCCTAGCCAATCGCTACATCATTGGTAAGGGAGCCGAGCGGCAACTCGTGCTTTACTGGTATTGGGCACACGACCGGGCGGTGGCTAGCGAGTATCTGGCGAAATTTTACTTAGTTGCCGATTCCATCCGTATGAATCGCAGCGACGGCTCTCTGGTGCGAGTGACCACGCCGCTGCGCTCTGGAGAGTCGGCGGGAGAGGTCCAAGATCGCTTGCTGGCTTTTGCCGGAAAAGTAGTTCCAGTACTTAATAGTTTTGTCCCGCGCTAGGCGTATTGTTATATGCGGCGGAGTAAATGTCTCGCTTTGCATTCTTACACATCCCCGGGCGCGCACTCGTGGCAAGGTGACCGGCGTAACTTTTTATGGTGGGTGAGTTGCAGTAGGTTAAAAGGGCATTCTTTCGCCATGGCCGCACTCGTTGGAGATTCGTAATGACCCGCTCTTTATATTTCCGTTTGTCTCTCATTTTGGCGCTCATGGCGGTCGGGTTCTCCGGCTGTTCCCGGGATCCCAATGTGCGCAAGCAGAAATATTTTGAGAGTGGCCAACGCTACTTCGAGAGGGGCAAATATCGCGAAGCGGCCATTCAGTACAGCAACGCCGTCCAGGTTGATCCACGCTTCACCGACGCCCACCACCGGCTTGCCCAAACATACTTAAAATTGCAGGAATGGACTCGCGCTTACCAGGAACTTAGCCGGACCATCGAGCTCCAGCAGGACAATTATCAAGCCCACATTGATATCGCCAATCTACTGATCGCTGGCCACGACTTGAAGCAAGCACAGGAACATACTGACCTGCTGCTCGCCAAACAGCCAAATAACCCTCAAGTGCATGAGTCGGTAGCCAATCTGTTGGCGGGCCAGGGGAATTTTGCCGCTGCCATTCAGGAAATGCGCAAAGCGATTGATTTGGGTCCTGATCGCTGGGAGGCGAACCTGAACTTGGCCCTTTTGCAAGTGAAAACCAATCAGGGCGAGGCAGCGGAAAAGAACTTCCTGAAGGCGGTCGATCTGAATCCACAGGCGATGAATGCCCAGCTTGCGCTGGGTAGCTATTACCAGTCCCGCAATCGCCTGGCGGATGCGGAAATACAGTTCCAGCACGCGATTGAAGTTGACCCCAAAGATGCAGACCCGCGCGCAGCATTGGCCCGTCTGTACATGGCGGAAGGAAAAAGAACCGAAGCCGAAGCATTTCTTAAGCAGGTGAAGCACGACCTTCCCGATAATTCCGCTGCCTATCGTATGCTCGGTGACTTTTATTTCGCCACGGGTGATCTCGACAAAGCTACGGGCGAGTACGGTTCTTTATATCAGCAGTATCCCAAAGACGTGCAGGTGAGGAAGAACTACGTTCAGCTCCTGATCCTGAAAAATCGTCTTGATGAGGCTCGCAAGCTGAATGACGAGCTAGTAAAGGCGAACCATAGCGATGTTGATGCCTTAGTGTATCGCGGTCAGATCCAGACTCGCGATGGCCATCTGAACGATGCGGCGGACACACTGCAAACTGCCGTTAAGAATGATCCTGATAACGGAGTTGCGCATTACCACCTGGGCGTAGCCTTCGATCAAATGGGCAACCTGGCACGTGCCGAGAGCGAATGGCGTAATGCCGTGCGCTTACGCCCGGAACTGATTGAGGCACATCGCGCGCTGGCCGGCGCCGCGTTGCGCAAAGGCGATATGGATGCCCTCGAGCAAAGCGCTACCCAGGTGGCCACGTTGCAACCAACCTCCCCGGATGGATATGCGTTGCGCGCCATTTCCAATATCGCTCGCAAACAGTTCGTTCGAGCCGAAGAAGACGTGAAACGGGCTATCGAGGTCGCCCCGCAAAGCCCCGCCGGTTACGTTCAGATGGGTAATCTGAGGCTGGTTCAAAGACAGTTCGGCGAGGCCGAAAAAGCTTATCAACAGGCTCTCGATCGCGATCCCAAGTCGTCCGATGCTCTAAGCGGCCTGATGAATGCATATCTTGCTGAGAAGCAGATAGATAAGAGCATTGCCGCGGCCAACGCCCAAATCGCTAAGGTCCCAGATAGCAGCGCATTTTACGATCTGCTCGGCACTGCGCTGTTCAACGCCAAGAAGGACACGAACGGCGCCGAGGCCGCGTTGAAGAAAGCTGCCGAACTGGACAAGAACAACGGTGACGCTCTGCTTAAACTAGGCCAGGTACAGGTGGCGAAGGGTAACACGAATGAAGCCATCGCGACCTACCAGAACTCGATCAAAAACAACCCACGTGAGGCCAGCTTCTACGTTTTGCTCGGAGAGCTATACGAGTCGAAGCAGGACTGGAGCAACGCCAAACAAGCCTACCAGAAAGCGCTTGATCTCAAGCCTGACAACCCTCTGGCGTCGAATAACCTGGCCTACGTGATGCTCGAGACCGGCGGTAATGTGGACGTGGCACTCTCCCTTGCTCAGACGGCGCGTCGCGGCATGCCGGATTCGCCTCATGCAGCTGACACTTTGGGCTGGGTTTATTACCAGAAAGGCGCGTACAGGTCTGCGATTGATCTCTTCCGGGAGGCCCTCAAACTCGCTGAGAAGAACAAAGCACCGGAAAATCCGACGGTGCACTATCATCTCGGACTTGCTTATGAAAAAACCGAGCAGCCAGCTCTAGCCCGGCAGCACCTGGAGCGCGTGCTTAAGATTAATCCCAACTATTCAAGCGCGGCAGACGTTAAAAAAATTCTGTCGCAATTGCGCTCCTAGTGGCGGCTCGTCAGGAGCGGAATAAGCTACACGTATTCCCGTCCGGCCAACCGGTCGTGCACAATCTTCTCTCCTTCGGCACCTGAATTGGAGCGCTTCTTCTCCATCCCAGCCACGATCGTCCCTGCATAGTTTCTGGAATTTCGTATCCGGCCAGATCCAGCCGCGTCGGAGCTATATCAGCAGCCACGCGCTCTCATGCTCTCCGTCCAAGGGAAAGGGCACAACGTCTCCGTACCTTGCGATAAATTTCTTCCGGTTTGAAAACCAGCGACTTAGTGTCTGGCCTTTGTCGCCCGGCAAAGGTCCGCAACTTCAGTTCGTCCTGAAAAGATTCGTGCTCAGGCTGCGGAATGACCTGTGGCTCGCGTTCCTGGACATTGAAGAACACGCGAGCATAATGTCCACCTTCGCTTCAGATCGAGGACGCGCCCGATCTCTCATCTAGCCGCAGGAAACGAACCCAATAAGTACTCTGTTTTCAACAAATGATGCGAATGGAGTTGAGAAGAATCGGATAATTGACCAGCGATTCCAGCTCAGCCCGCGCGAAAAACGGCATGCGTTTGCAGTAGTGAAGCATGTGATGTGACCACCATCGCTTGAGTCGCTCGACACTGATAGCGGTCCGGTGGGAGTTGATCCAAAACTCGCAAAAGAAATGCGCGGTCGCTCTAAATCTTGAATCGCGAACGTACTCCGGAGGTCGCGGTCGCCGCGTCAAGATTAAACATATCCCAACCCCGTCAGACGATCATGAACGACCTTTTCTCCTTCATCGCCCGAGCTGGAGTTCTTCTTCTCCATTCCAGCCACCAGCGATCGTCCCTGCATGGTTTCTGGAATTTCGTATCCAGCCAGATCCAACAGCGTCGGAGCTATGTCGAGCAACCGTGCGCCCTCATACTCTCCGTTCAACGGACAGTTCGGCGCCACTAAAATGAACATTCCGTACTGCGCATGGTTGCAGCCGTCCGGCCCGGTATCGTTTTCCTGTACATGGATTTTTGAATGCCCCGCGGTCCCGATCGAGCGCCAATACAGTCCGCCGAAGTGCACGACTAGATCTGGGGCAACATTCCGCACATTGCGATAAATCTCTTCCGGTTTGAAGACCAGCGATTTGAGCGGCTGGCCCTTGTCGTCCGGTAACCCCTCGATTCTCGCCTTCATTTCGTTCTGGAAAGATTCGTACTCAGCCTGCGGAATGACCCCTTGCGGCTCACGTCCTCGAACATTGAAGAACACGCGAGCATAGTATCCGCCTTCGCTCCAGACTTTCGTCTTGCTCCAGTTCACGTTCAGCTTTTCAAACGGCGTGAGCGTCTTGGGATATTCGTTGAGCACCAGCAACCCCTCGCGAATCAGCCATTCGTTGATCGCCACTCCACCGTCGAGCCTCTGCGCACCGTGATCTGAAACCACCAACGCGATCGTATCGTTGTCGAGCAGCTCAAGCACACGCCCGATCTCTTCATCCAGCTTCAGGTAATACTCCGGAATCGCATTCTGATAGGGACTACCCGGTTCAAACTGCACATGCTCGCGATCAAAGTAATTCCAGAAGCCGTGATGCATGCGGTCTAAACCGATGTCCACGAAGTGAAAGTAATCCCATTCCTGCTCGGTCAGAAGCCAGCGCACAACTTTCCACTGCTTCTCGCTCATACGGAAAATTTCTTCCTTGAGCCAATCTTTCCGGTCAGTGCGAAAGTTCTTTACGTCCACTGGATATTCATCCACCAACTCCGTAATCCTGGATTTGAGCGCCGCCGGATATGTGAAGTCATTCTTCACCGTATCAGGCGTAAGAAAACAGCCGATGCTGATGCCGTTCACCCGCCGCGGAGGATAGTTGGGAGGCACGCCAACAATAATCGACTTCTTCCCTTCCCGCGCCAGTTGGTCCCACATGGCCAGTGCTTTGATCGAAGTAGAATTGGCGAACGCCAGCTTGTCGTAGGAATGATCAGAACGATTGCGAAATCCGTAGACCCCCAGTGAACCCGGGTCCTGACTGGTGCTCATGCACATCCAGGCGGGGACGGTAATCGGAGGAATGACGCTCTGCAGCCTGCCATAAACTCCGGTGTCCATCAGACGCCGGATATTGACCAGGCGTTCGTCACCAAAGATGACTTCCGGAGCCGCGCAATCCAGTCCTAAAATGCAAATCTTCATGATGAGAGCAAACAGCGACCTTCCATAGATTGAGGAACCGGAACACAAAGATAATTCAGAATCGTGGGTGCGAGGTCGATAATTTGGGCATGGCTGTCCCGTGCCTTCCGGTTCATGAACAAAATTCCCGGCACGCTTTCCGGATCGACAATGTGATCTCCGCTCCAGCGGCGCTTGTTATCTTCGAGCAGTGAGTTGGCAAATCCTCCGACAGCGGTTCGCCAGGAAACCCGGAACCCTGGATAGAAATTGACCAGCAGATCGGGAGAGTTCCCGACGAATCGGCCCGAATACAATTCCTCGCGGCGCGAGACACTGCGGATTGCGGGATGCTTAGTTTCGACATCAGGGAACTCTGCCAACGCGGTCTGAATTGCTTTCCGCACACGATCTGCTTCCGTGCCTTCGTCCAGAATTCCGCCACGCTCGCGGCCTTTGAAGTTCAGATAAATTCCGCCTAGTCCGATGGCATACGCGTATGTTTTCGACCAATCGACCTGGGAGAACCCTTCACTCAAGCTCTCATCCGGCTTGCGGTTATCTTTCAAAGCCAGCAACCCGTTTTCCCAAAGCCAGGTGTTGGTATCGAATGCGCGGCGAAAAGTCCCGAAGCCGTGATCTGAAAGAAAGATCAAGAGAGTGTTCTCATCGGTTTTGTCGAGAACGGCAGAGAGCAGGGCATCGCAGCGGCAATAGTGCTCTTCGATGCGCGTAGAGAGTTCTGGGCTCAGATCGGGCTCGTAACCAGGATGCTCCCGATCCCGGAAGCGCCACATCATGTGCTGTACCCGATCGGGAGTGTCGTAGAGCATGAAGAAAAAACCTTCGCTAAACCGGTCAAGCTCAAAACGCATCAGCCGTTCACGCTCTTCGAGCACCAGTTCGCAGTGCCGCAAGTACGCGGATTCATCCAACCGGCCGTTGTTGAGGCCGTTGTGATCCTCGGCCATTCCCAGAGTGGAAAACAATCCAATCTGCTCAGACAATTCTTTTGCATAATCTCTAGGAGAGCTCACAGGAAACATCGGCGCCGCGGGATCGAAGTTTACAGCGGAAGCATAGAACTCAAGCTGCGGCTCAAGCTGACGGACGTAAAACCGCGTGATTCCGCTGACTGATTGGAGCATCGAGAGCTTGAATTTGAAGCGCACCCACTCGCTCCAGCCCCGCTCCGGAATTTCGACCTGCGTTGGCGCGCCGCCGGTTCGGATCATCAGCTTGCGTGCGGCTGCGTCCACCCGCAGGCGGATTTCGCATGAGGTGTCGGCTGGTGGAGATTGCTTAGTATTTCTGGGGCCGATAACACGGGTCGTGAGTTCTATCCCAGAATCCAGAACGACGAGTTGCTCGTTTTCCTGCGCTGTCGCGGTTTTGTCTTGGGTGTAGAACGTACCCTTGCTCTGGCTGCCGCGCAGGTCTGGAACCCCGACACCGGCCAGCATTTTTCCATTCAGCGATTCTGGCGGAAATGTGCAGGGGCAACGTAAGACAGTGCTGGGCACGCCGGCTTCAGTAAGTACCCGCCACAGTGGCACGCCTTCTCTTCGATTCACGACCTGGGGCTGAGAAAAAATATTCTTCGGCCGCTCGAACCGCGTGAAGGCCACGTCGGGCAGATAGGTTTCTGGATCGCGGGAGATGAAATCGAAAATGCCATGTCCGCCAGGATTCGTGCCCGTTGCAAACGATGACCATGCCACCGGAGTCTGTGCGGGATAGGTCGTCTTGAGACGCGTGTAGGTTCCATGGGCGCGGATTTTCGCTAGATTCGGTAGCTCGGCCCGCGCCACCATGCTCTCCACAATGCTGGGTTCGAGTCCGTCCAAACCGATGACAATAACTTTTTTGCGCAAGAATTGAATCCGGAATTACGAACGTTTTTCCGAAGGAGTTTTTTGAACTTCGGGGCTGGCGGAACCACTGCCTCGGCGGAAAAGCCGGACAAACTTAAAAAAAGCCGCCACAACTTTATGCCAGAAGATTAGTAGAAGCCCAAGCACACTGGCGAGTCCTGAAGTGACGGTCATCACCTGATCGGGGCCAGCATAAATCGCTAAAAATGGTGACGGCATGGACTCTCCTTTGACTCTTAACCGTTAAAGATTTTTCATTTTCTATTTTACGTGAGAGTCGATGATTACGAACATTAATCTGTTAGCTGCGACGGCAAGTCACCAATATGTAATCCTATCTCCGCCAATCGCAGAGGACTCTCTATGGCACACTGTGTGAGGGTTGAGATTGAATGAACGTCCTGGAATTCACCGTTCTGGTCTGGGCTGGTTCGGTGATTGCTGGTCTCCTCGGCTCGCTGACGGGATTGGGCGGAGGCGTAGTGCTAGTCCCTCTGCTCACATTATTTTTTAAAGTTGATATCCGCTACGCAGTCGGCGCCTCGTTGGTATCGGTGATCGCGACTTCGTCCGGCGCGGCTGCCGCCTATGTGAAAGAAGGGTTTTCCAACATCAGGATCGGAATGTTTCTCGAGATCGCCACCACCGTCGGCGCGTTGCTGGGAGCATTCCTCGCCACCCGAGTTTCAGGCAGCGCAATCGCCACGATTTTCGGATTTGTCCTACTTTACTCGGCCTACCTCGCGGGGCGTCCTCGCGTAAGACATGCGTTCGACGATGTTCCCGATCCACTGGCTACGCGCCTGAAGATCAATGGCAGCTTTCCCGAGGCTGAAGGTGTGCGTCATTACTGTGTCCACCGCGTGCCGCTGGGATTCAGCCTAATGTTCGGCGCGGGGGCGCTTTCGGGTTTGCTCGGCATCGGCTCGGGAGCGGTGAAGGTACTCGCTATGGACCAAGCCATGCGTATTCCATTCAAAGTTTCCACCACGACCAGTAACTTTATGATCGGGGTCACTGCGGCGGCCAGCGCGGGGATCTATCTAAATCGCGGCTACATCGATCCGGGGCTCTCCATGCCGGTGATGCTGGGCGTGCTCTCCGGATCGCTGGTCGGCACGCGCATCTTGGTAAAGGCTGAAACCAAGTGGCTGCG
>Ga0070717_10002322_pt1 | contig 13373 bp, 15 predicted proteins | sample LARL113metaG_FD_71366 | JGI IMG/M metagenome (GOLD analysis project Ga0070717, IMG submission 71366) | Corn, switchgrass and miscanthus rhizosphere microbial communities from Kellogg Biological Station, Michigan, USA - LAR L11-3 metaG | ecosystem: Host-associated > Plants > Roots > Rhizosphere ... | reverse complement strand
GGCTCCGGCTTGACGGTCGCGCCTACCGCGTCCGCGCCGGTCAGGGGAGCCGAACCGTGGTGGTCGGCGTGGAGCTTCACGACCGCAGTCTTCTGGGTGGAGATCGTTCCCTCAACCCCGTGCTCGTCGCGGAGGTGAGCCGCCAGTTCGGGGGTGGGCTTCCGCATCCAGTCGCGGAGGTGGTTCTTCAGTTCGTTCGCGTTCGTCGCGGGCATTTTCTCGCCTTTCGCCTCCGGCCGTCTCGTCCGGCCGCTAGGGCAACTATACCCGGTCCCGGACGGTTTGGAGCCGTCCGGGCCAAGTTTTCTTGAAGTTTTTCCGGCGAGCTGAGAACTACCTGGTCCGCACCAGTAAGGGTCAAACCCCGGACGGACCGAACAGCTCCGCGTCCGCAAAATCTAGGTCCGTCAGGACCTTGCGGCCCCAGGTGTCGGCCTCCGCGTCCGGCTCGCCGTACGCGAGGATCAGCTCCACTACGTCCCGGAGGTTGTGGACGAGGACGAGGCCAGGGTTCCGCTCGTACGTCACGGAGACGTAGCGGCTGTCTAGCTCCCGCTCGCGGACTCCCTCTAGGGCTCCGAGGTCGCGCCTCCGGTCCCAGGTCAGTTCTTCTGCGTCCGGCATGGCCGGGTAGAAGGCCACCTCCGCGAGTCCTCGCCGCGCGTAGGTATAGCGGCCTTTGAGTACTCCCTCATCGAACTTGTTCGTGGCCCGGTAGATGATGGTGTCGGCCTCTCCGATCGCCATCCGCACGCCGGACAGGAAACTGTGCTCATCTCCGGCCGACTCGATTATCGTGATCTTGCCCTTCACCGCGACTCCGGCGATAAACGCCATCCAGCGGCGGCTGAGGGGAGTGCCATTCGGGAAGGACCATTCGCAAGGTACTTTCCGCGTCTCAATATCCAGGTAGGCCGTCTGGTCGCCCAGGAAGGTCCCCGGAACATTGATTTGGTAACTTGCGTAATTCACTTTCGCCTCTCTCTTGCCCCGGCATGAGGCTGGTAACGGATGTCTAGACTTCAACCTTGGGCATAGGCTCCGTCCTCTCGTATCGCCTGAGTTCCTTGCGGTACCGGAATCTTACCGCGCGGAGGAAGGCCCGGAAGCGTTTCACAGTAATGTCCTCCTGACACAGGGAGCCCGGCCGGACAGCGGGCATCCGGCCGGGCTCGCGGAGGGACGGCCATGGCGGGCTGGCCGTCCAGGGCCTAGGGAGCGGTCGTGGTATCGGTGGCGGACGGAGTGACGTAGTCAGACGGGCTCGCGGTTGGCGCGAACACCTTCGGAAGCTGGAGGACCCGGAAGAGCAGGGCCTCACCCTGGACGGAGACGTTGGAGAACACCGGAGCCGGGAGCCCGTAGCCGGCCAGGATAAGATGGCGGACCAGGAACGGGTTCGCCGGTACCGGGCAGACCGCGTGGCCGTACCTCGCGCGCTCCGCGAACGAGAACAGGGCCTGAAGCTCGAATGTCCCATTGAGGCTCCGGAATCCCGCTCCGGTCCCGGTTCCGTTGATGACCCGGAAGCGCCCGTTCTGGTCGAACAGAACCGTACAGGTCTTGAGGTCGATGCGGGGGACCGGGAGTGCGTCGTGCCACAGGGTCACGGAATTCGGGCCCAGGGAGAACTTGTCGACGTTTGGGGTGAGCTGGGTATCGGTCCAGTCAGTCATGGGGATAGCGCCGGAGCCTTCCACGAGCGCTAGGTTGTGGAGCCCAATCTGGGTCTGCTCCAGATCGAACTGCCAGTTCACTGGATGGACCCTGACGTGTCCGCCGAACTGTGGAGTGGGCGTAGGCACTCCTCCGGCAAATGCGGCTGTCGCGGTTCCGGCGATTAGGCCAGCCGTCGCGAGGCCGATTACTACGAGCCTACGAATGGACATGAATGTCCCTCCCTACCGGCGCGGACGTTCCGCGCTATCTAGGGGACGCGCTATGACCATGAATGGGTTACCGGAGGACGGTAACGATTAGGTAACGGCTTAGGGCAGGCCGTTGGCCGGATAGGGCCAAAGCTCAAGGGCAAAGTCAAAGGACTCGCGGGCTCGCCGGAGCGTATTGAGAGCGTGCTTGGCTCCGTCCTGAATATGCTGAGAGCCCGGAACATAAATGCCGATACGCTTGAGCTTGTCGTCGCGGACTCCCTTGCCGGCCTTGATCGTCCGGGGCTGGAAGTGGAGCGTCGAGTCACCCATCTTACCCTGGAAATGAAGAAGCTCAAGCTGGGCATTAATCCGGATAGGGCTATACTGCTCCTGGTCCGTCGAATGAAAGGTGGGGTCCGCCGTCCAGGCCTCCGACATGACGGCCGGTCCGGTCTTGTAGTCGAGTCCCTGTATCTCGCGGCACATCTGGGCTATCTCCGTCGACTGTCGCGGTTCTGGGCCGGTCAGCTCGCCGTAGTCCCACTCAAGGATCTCCGGAGTCTCGCCCGCAAAGATAGCGAGCCGCGAGACGGTCAGCAGCACCCATCCAGTCGTCCCGCCAGGGTCTATCCCGAGGACGTGTAGCGTTGGCGTCGTCATTTTGCTCCCTATTGATGAGGAAGGCCGGCCATAGAGGCGAAGCTATGGCCGGCCCTACGCGCAATCCCCAGGTAGGCAAGGAATACCCGAACGAGAGGCCTGGGACGCTCGACAGCGCGCTCATCTAGAAGGGTACCCGATCGGGCCGGAGCCGTAAAGCCCAGCCACTGGCGTGTTCTGTGGAGCGTATAATAGCGGGAGGCGAGTCTAGTAATGAGTATTGATGCGGGCGTAAAATAGGACTCCCGGCACGGCGGTAGCCGGGAGCCCCATTATCTGCCTTAAGCCGTTACCCGAAAGGCGACAGTTATGAGTATAGCGGATTTCTCCGCTAGGGGAAAGCTAATCGTTCCCGACATTACCGAATGCGACACGCAAAAGGAAATGGCGTGGCTGTACGAGGAATGTGGGCTCCCGGTTCACCCCTGGATCCGGACCAGGACTAAGATCAGCGCGAGGCGCGGCAAGGGCATATTCAATAGCCCGGAGATCATCGAGTCGGCTGAAGATATTGCGCTCTGGGCGAATAGGTGGCAGGTAGGATTCGCCTGCTCTTGGCGGACCGGCCTTATTGCTATTGACGTTGACAGCCCGGCTGAATTCGATGACTGGGAGCTGAGCCATATTGTCCCGGATACGGTCCGGGTGGCGACCGGCCGGGAAGGAGGATATCACCTTTACCTGGACTGCCGATCGCTCCGGGCCTCCGTCCCCGTAGAGGAATGGCCGCGTCAGGGCGACATACCCGGAGGCACTCTCAAGACGAATGGGTTTGTTGGGGCTCCGGGCTCGCGTCACCCTAGTGGCCGGCTCTACCGCGTCATTAGCTCGCGGAGGGAGCTAGCGCGCGGCTCGCTGGAGCTGATCCGCGCGCTCGCGGAGTACCGGAACACGCGGGCTCCGTCCGCACTAGAAACGTCTCCAGGCTACATAGGCGAGCTTATGACCCGGACTCTAGCCGCGAAGTCCGGAGAACAGCATGAGGCCGTCCTGATGCTACTCAATGCGCTAGAGCGGGAAGCCTCGCGCGAGGCGATTAATGGGGCCTTCCTACCGTTCCTGGCTAAGGCCCTACCAGCCTATGACGAGCGTGACCCGTGGACCATAGACGGGCTCCGGGAGCTTCTGGGTTCGACTCAGACGGTCGTCACGACGGCAGAGGAGGAACGGCTACTGGCCGACATAGCGGCTATGACCCCAAACGTCGCCGGAGAGGAAGGCGAAGACTGGTTCTGGAACAGCCGCGAGGACCTTACGACGATCCGGCAGTGGGCCCAGGCTCAGCTAATCGGGCCGTGGGCCCTGCTCGCGGAAATCCTAACGGAGGTTATTGCCCGCGTCCCGCCGACCTTTGTCCTGCCAAGGATCGTCGGCGGGTACGGCACGCTCAATATGCTAATGGCTGTTACCGGGAATCCTGCGGCCGGTAAGGGTGGAGCGGCCTCCGTCGCGGAGGACGCTCTGGTCATAGATGAGCATGCCGGCCCGGACGGGCGGCCATTCAACTCCGGTATGAACCCGGACCGTATCCCGGTCGGCTCTGGCGAGGGACTAGCCAAGAACTTCGGCTATTACTCCCCAAAGGAAGGCGGGCTGGTCCGGAGTGCCTATACATCGATCATTACGGCTTATGAGATCGATACGATGCGGGCACTAATGGAGCGCGGCTCTGCTACCCTTTCCGCCGAACTCCGCAAGCTCTATTCCGGCGAGCAGCTTGGGTTCGGCTATGGCGACCTCTCCAAGCGAATCCTGATCCCGCGCTATGGATATCGCGGAGCCCTTATCGCAAACGTCCAGCCGGAACGGGCCGGAGGGATCGTCCACGACCAGGCTTCTGGGTTCGCCCAGCGCTGGATGTTCCTTGACGCGGTAGACCACTGGGCTCCGGACGATCTCCCGCCTAGGCCAGACCCGCTCAAGTGGGTTCTGCCGCGAGGACTCTGGGAGCTTCCGCACGACGCCGGAAAGCCGCTGGAGATTATGGACGTATGCCAGTCGGCCGTCGATGAGATCATCGCGGCGAGGAAGATAGGCGTACGCGGTCAGGGCGACCGGCTGCGGGGGCATACTCTCTATACCCAGGAGAAGTTTGCGGCCGCTCTGGCTATCCTAGCGATGCGTACTGCTATTACGGAGGATGACTGGAAGCTCGCGGCGTACGCCATGGAACGGTCAGAGGCGATCCGTGAGCTATGCCTTCGCGAGCTAAGGAAGCAGACGTTCCGGGAAGCGCGAGCGGCGGGGCAGGTTGAGGGAGTCCGGGCCGTCGCCGCAGAAGACATGAAAGGCAGGGAATCCGGCCGCAAGCTATGGCAGCTAATTCTCAAGCACGTTCCGGCTAACGGACGTATATCACGCGGAGCGCTAGGCAAGAAAATGCCAGGCCGTAGAGATGAACTCAAGGATGCTCTTGCAGCCATGGTAAAGGCGGGAATCCTAGCCGTAGAGAAGGGAGAATATCAAGGCAGGCCAGCAGAATGGTTCTCAAAGAAAACAGAGGGTAAATCCAGGGGGTAAATTTACCCTCTGGAGGTATCGTCCCGGCCTCTGCCCTATATATATAACACCTGGTAAAAACTAAGTTATATAGGGCCGTTTAGGTCGGTCAGAGGGTAAATTACCCTCTGGACGTTACCCTCTCGATTTACCCTCAGGAAATAGCAAGAAATTACCTATAGGAAAGAGTTGCAATGCTAAACCCGGAATCAGCGGTTGTCCTCGCGAATCTCGACTGGCTTATCGTACACGAATCATGTAAACTCGACTTCGCGGCCGGAGTAGTCTTCAATGAAAACGGCGAACCAGGATACACGCTTGAGGACCTCGCGACGGCCGGGCTAACTCCGGCGACCAAGGTCCCAATGCTACTGATCCTGAACCCAGCGCTACTGGCTCCGGACTTCCTGGTCGGTAAGGAAGTCCGCATCAAGATGACGCGAGCGGTGAACGACTGCCGGAGGACGTTCTAGGGCTCGCGCTCGCGACGGAGACGGCCAGAGACGGCCCGGAGCGCTCCGGCCGGGCTCCGGCCTAGGGCTCGCGCTAGAGCGTCCTACGGCACCGGCAGGCGACGCAGATACAATGGCGTGCTAGAGCGTCCCAGCAGCGCGTACATTTACACCAGCAGTAGCTAAGGCCGGAGATTGTAACGCACAAAGCGTCGTGGGTCGATGCCTTGCGCTCGCGGATTGTATTCTCTGATGGGGCCATTGTCCTGGTCCGCTTTCCCTGTCCCGTCCAGTTGATGAATGGCGAGTCAGCCTGAATCCGTGGCATTAGTCTTCCCGCTCTATGTGCTTTATCATTATGATGCGGTTTGGGTAGCGCCGGAGCCGGAGCGTCCGGAGAATGGGGACGCCATTCGCGTCACGGCGGAAAGTCCAGGCCCATATGTACTTCTCAGTTATGCGGAACGGGTAGGCAAATCGCATTAGTCCTCCTATGGAGAAACCCGCTCCCTAACGGCCGCAGCGCTGGGAGCGGGCTTCCCGTCTGTGGGGCCGGAGCCCGCGAGCTAAGGGCAAGACCGGAAGTCCAGCGCATCGTTAAGCGCTACCCGGACGCATCCGGACGCGGATGATGGGTTCCGGCCTCACCCGTTCCTATCTTACTCTCAAAGCTACGCGCGGTAGCTGGACAGTTACGGCCGGATGCCCATGGCGTATACTCCGAGGTACCGTGTCCAGGACTCCCGGCTGGAGCCCGCCTTGCCATATTCCGGTAGGCGTACCATTCCCCTGCCTCCGGGCTGGGGCAGCATTGCCTACCGGGTTATTGCCCGTGACCCGGTCTGTAGGTGGGGAATCCTTCCGGGCGAGGAAGGGCTCTGCGGGCAGGACTCAACGGAGGTCGATCATATGGGCGATCCCTCCGACCACAGGCTAGAGGTACTCCGGGGCATATGCCAAACGCATCACCAGAAACGTACCTCCGGTCAGGCAAATGCGGCGCGCTCGCGTATCCGCTCCCTCCGCTATAGGGCTCCGGATAGGCATCCCGGATACGTGCTCCCGGAAAAAGAAGCGAGCGTCATAGAAGGCCGTAATGCGTAGGACAGCAGGAGGACCCTATGCTATAGGGGCAGGGCATCTCTATGCTAGGCAGGGGCATTCCTTTGACGCTCTAATGCGATACATAAGGGAATCCCTTTGCTATAGGGAATCCCTTGGCTGCCTAAGGCCATCCTTGCCCGGCCTCGCGACGGCTTATGGGCCGCGAGCTGCGCGCCGGAGGACCCGGAGCGCGCCAGTGCGAGCGGGGGTGGGGGAGGACCCCCAGCTCAACCTTGCCACCCGACCGGGACGCATAGGCTCTGGCCCAGTGCGCGCTGTTCCTGGTGTTTCATGTGCAGACGAGGAGGCCATTTATGTTCTTTCTTGATGAATGCCTTATCATCTGTGCCTTTCCCGCTATTAATGGCCTTTACGTATGGGTCGCAATACAGCTCTATCATGGAAGGTGGCTGTCATTATGGGACCTAGCCGGATTGCCTGGATCCTATTCGTGGTGGGCGTGGTGTTCGGGTTCCTCGCCGCGCTCCGGGCCTCTGGGGTTGGCGGCCTCGCGGCCTGGTTCGAGCCCGCCGCAATCGCCTCAGTCGCGGCCGGGCTCGCGGCCTGGACCTTCCCTGGCCCAGCCGCGCCAAGGGCCTGACGCGGATGAAGCGGCAGGACTCGCGGAAGTCAGCCTATACCGGCCCGGTCCCTACGGCCTCGCCGGACTGGAAGCCACAGGCCCGCTCCTGGTATAACTCGCTCAAGCTAAGCGGCCAGTCGGAATACTATGAGGCGTCTGACTGGGCCACAGCTGTGGCGGCAGCCCAGGCCTATGACATATTCCTGCGGACCCACAGCCCCGGAATCCTGTCGCAGTTCGTGCGCCTGTCGGAGCGGCTAGGCGCGACCATCTTTGACCGGCGACGGAGCGGCCTGGAGCTTGAAGGGCCGGAGGTATCCGACGCGGACGAGGATGCCGCAGACAATGCTGTCAAGGACTGGCAGCTAAGGCTAGTCAAATAGGAAAGGGATCAAATGGCAAGCAGGAACTTTACCGCGAGCGCGACCGGAGCGCCCGCAGCCCGTGTGGATGCGAGCTGTGGTACAACCAATACGAGCCCGGTGGTGACTGACGCCGCAATTACCATCGCTGATACTGGCAAGCCAGTTAGTGGGACGGGTATCCCGGCCGGGTCCACTATCATCGGCGTGACCCCAGGAGTCAGCTTTACCATGTCAGCCAACGCGACGGCTACGGGCACCGTTTCTGTGACGATCGCCGCGACCTCCGACGCGGGAGCCGGCAAGACAAACCGGCAGTTCTCGCTCCGGGCTCAGTCGGCCGCCAACGACTCCGTAGTGGCCCTAGAGACAAGCCCGGACGGTACAACCTGGACGGAGCAGGCGCGTGTGACGGGCGGCCCATTCGGAGCCTGGTGCTATGCCGGCTCTAACCACACAAGGAGGTATGCCAGAGCCAACGTCATTAGCCTGGGGACCGGCACGCCGCCCGTCTCTGCCACAATCTCCTATTACTGAGGCTGATCGTGGCTATCCTGGCTAAGACACTCGCGACCGGCGTGACTGTGACCGGAGCCGTCGCCTCACAGGACCTCGCGGTAATGGCGCGGAGTATGACTATGCAGGTTATCTCTACGGCGGACCCGGCCTCACAGGTTATGCTCCAGGGCTCGCTCGACAATGTCAACTTCTTTGGAATGGGCCAGGTTACCGGCTCCGGCCAGATATCGGTTGACGAGGATGTGGTCCAGTATGTGCGGGCCTACGTCAATAGGCTCGCCTCCGGGAACATTACGGCATACTGTTCCTTTGTCTCCGGCTAGGAGGAGTCGTGCCCGTTACGCATCAACCCAAGGGGAGTTCTAAGGGAGGCCAGTTCGCACCAGGCGGTGGAGGCGGTGGAGGTGGCGCTAAGGCCGGAGCCTCCCGGCCGACTCCCACGAATGCCAACCCTGTCGGAATGGGCGAGCGGAGCCAGCGGGTCAAAGACCTCCAGGCCCGGCTAAATGCGATGGGCGCTCATCTCGCGGTTGACGGCCAGTTCGGACCGGCCACGCTCGCGGCTGTCCGGGCGCTTCAGCGCCGGTACGGCCTAAAGACCGATGGCCTTGTTGGACCAAAGACAACGGCTGCGCTTAGGGGGCAGTCGGAAGGCCGGAGGAAGCAGGGATATCTCAAGAAGGTCGGAAATCAGAAGACCAGCAAGAAGACCACAACCAAGAATAAGTCTACAACCTTGACGGCCCAGCAGAAAAAGGAAATGGTCGTGATCGGGAAGCCAACTACTGCGGCTCCAGCCGCCTACGGCCATGGCTAGTCACGACGTCAGCCACGAGCTACGCGAGCCCCATTCTGGCAAATGGACCAAAGGCGGGCAGGCCCTTAGCCGTATGGCGCACGAGGCCGTTGCCGCCAAGGTCAAGGGGATTGAGCCGGGCGGCGGCAAGAATATCAAAGGCCACTGGGTGGACCGTCCGGCGAGCGAAGGCGGCAAATACCGCGTCAAGCTCAAGACCGGCGACAAGGGCAAGCGGGATACAAGGGTCTATGCGAGCGCGGAGGAGGCTGCTAAGGCCGTTCATTCAGACTCGCATAGCGCGAGCGCTCCGGCCGCTCCCGGAGCCCGCCAGGCAGAGATCAAGGCCCAGAACCAGGCCGCTAGGGAACGGGCGAGCGCGGCCAGGGCATCCTCAAGCGTCCGCTCAATCCGGGCCGGAGAGCTTAAGCCTGGAATGACGGTAAGCACCGACCACTGGCAGGCTCCTAAAGGACCTCACGAGATCACCAAGCTGGAGAAGTCGGGAGCCGGGAGCCGGAGCGGCGGCGTGCGCTCCAGCCACGGCATCTACAATACGGCCTCCACTCATATTCACCACGAGGGTGGCAAATACGAGGTATCCAACAATACCAAGTTCCGGGTTCACAAGGAAGCTCCATCCGGGGCTCCGGCCGGAGACGAGAGGCCATACGCGAATACGCCAGAGTCCGCGCTCCGGGATATGGTGAACCGTGGCGGCAATCAGGCCGCCACAAAGGAGCTAATGGACCGGATGCTCGCGAATGAGAAGGCCCGCGTTGAAGCTGAGAACAAGAAGCGGTTCCCGCAGGGCAGTACGCAGGTTTATGACAAGCCGATGGGCGGAGGTTCTGGGATTAACCTGGCTGGCGGAGCCGCACCGCCACCATCGGCCTCGCCCGCTCTCGCGAAGATGACTGAGAACGATCTCCAGCGAATGGTAGACCGGCGAGGCTACAACTGGAAAGGCGCGGAGCGCGAGCTAGCCCGGAGGCGTGAGGCTCAGGCGAATGTCGGCCGTCCGGCTCCGGGATCTATGGCCCACAAGATCGCCCAGACGGAGGCGAGCTTCCACGAGCAGGGCATTAGCTACTCGCCACAGGACCTTGTGGCGACCCGCCTGGATTCGGTTGTGTCTGACCTAAAGGCGGGCGACAGGCAAATAACCATCAAGGTCCCGTCCGGCTCCGAGGTCACCATTCCGCGTGACGTAGCCCAGGAGCTTGTGAGCCGGGTCCAGGGAAGTAAGGCAAAGGACTGGCGGCAGCAGAAGCTCCGCGAGATCGGGCACGTCCGGAGTGGGAGATTATGGAAGTTGCTCCTAGAGACAGACTGATTACCCTCCCGGATGGAATCCCAGAATTGACGCTGGGGTGGGAGGGAATTCACTGGGCCACGAAATACCTGCGGCAGCCGGACGGCCCGGATGCGGGCAAGCGCTGGGCTTTTATTGAGTCTCAGGTCCGGTTTATCCTCTGGTGGTATGCGCTTGATGAGAATGGGCGCTGGCTTTATTATCACGGAGTCCGGCGCTGGGCCAAGGGAGCTGGTAAATCCCCTTTTGCGGCGGTCCTCAGCATGATTGAACTCCTCGCGCCGGTCCGGCTCGCTCGCTTTGACTCGGATGTGATAGGCGGCTGTGTGGGCCGGAAGGTCGGGATGCCGCTCGTTCAGATTGGCGCCACGAGCCACGACCAGGCCAATATCAATACCATGCGGATGGTCCGCGCGCTATTGCCGAAAAACTCGAGAATTTTGAAGGATTACGACGTTGAGGCTGGCAAGACAATCTTCCACGTTCCCGGTGGCGGCCAGCTAATGGTAATTACCTCTAGCCCCACGACGGAGGAAGGCGCGCTCACGACGTTTGCGATCCTGGACCAGACGGAATCCTTCTACCCGACGAATGGCGGTGTTGACCTCGCGGAGGTTATGAACCGGAATGTGGGTAAGTCCGGCTCGCGGATTATCGAGACGAGCAATGCCTGGGAGCCCGGAGCCGAATCCGTAGCGGAGGCGACCTTTGAGGCTTGGTGTGATCAGGAGGAGGGAAAGCTCCGGGGCAAGGGCAAGATCCTCTATGATGCCCGTGTGGCACCGCCTGATGTTGACTTTGAGGATATCGGCTCAATACGCAAGGCCGTCGAATTCGCCTATGGAGACGCCCACTGGGTCAATACGGAGAACATTGTTGACAACCGGATTCTGAGCCCGCTTACGCCACTCGACGTCAGTAAGCGGTTTTACCTGAACTGGCCGGAGAGCCCGGAGGATGCCTGGACGACGCAGCAGCTATGGGCCCGGCTGGCGGAGCCGAATTTCTATATTGAGGACGGCGACGATATTGCGGTTGGATTCGACGGCTCGCGAGTCGAGGATGCCACGGCCCTAATCGGATGTCACATTCAGTCAGGATGGACGTTCAGTCTTGGTATCTGGGAGCCGCGCGGGACGCGCTACATTCCGGTTGAGGAGGTACTCGCGGCAGTCGAGCAGGCAAAGAAGCGGTTCCATATCTGTGCGTTCTTTGCGGATGTAAAGGAATGGGAAGAGACGACCAAGATCCTCTGGCGCAAGCTATTCACGGACGAGTATGAGCTTGATGTGTGGGCCGTTCCCGGAGGACGCGACCCACAGCCGGTCGCCTGGGATATGCGGAGCCACGTGGGTGAGTTTACCCAGGCCGCAGAAATGGTCCTGTCGGAGATTGAGGCTGAGCCTCCGGCCTTTAGTCACGACGGCGACGGAGTAATGGGACGGCACGTCCTGAACTCTCGCCGGAGGCCAAACCGCTGGGGAATCTCGATTGGCAAGGAATCGCCCAAGAGCCCTAAGAAGATTGACGGCTGCGTGGCGATGATTATTTCCCGGCACGCGCGGAGGCTCGTCCTCGCGTCAAAGCAGTACAAGGAACGCAAGGAAGCAGAAGTGAAGAAGGCCGGAGCGCGAGTCTGGAGTTTCAGTTGATAATCAATCAGGGTGAACTATCTCAGCTCGCGACCTCGGCCATGCTTGAGCGGGAGCAAGAGCAGCGCCGCCTGGAGCGGATTGCTGATTACGTCAGGGGAAAGCAGGACCGGCCTTATACGCCCAAGGGAGTCAACGCAGAGTACCGGTGGATTGCCAAGAAGGCCAAGCGGAACTTCCTCCGGCTTGTTATCTCAGTTGTGAGCCAGAATCTCCATGTGGACGGGTACCGGCCGACCGGGACCACTCAGAATCAGGTGCTGGGCCCGCAGAGGCCGGAGCCGGAATGGAATGCGTTCCGGGCTAACCGGATGATTAGCCGTCAGCACGGAGTTCACCGCTCTGTCATCAAGTACGGCTCCGCGTATGCGGTTGTGCTTCCGGGCCAGATGGCGACGGACGAGGAACGCCAGGGTGACAGCGTCCCGGTAATCCGGCCCGTAAGCCCACGGCGGATGACGGCCTTCTATGCGGATGATGTGGATGACGAGTGGCCGCAGTTCGCAATAGAGGTCCGGTCGGTAAACCTCCCGCGTCAGAAGTCAATGGTGTACGTCTCCGTCTATGACGAGAGCAAGCGCTATATCCTGTCAAGCCAGGCCGGAGGAAGGACCCAGCTTAACCTGGAGCTAGCGGACCCGGAGGACCCGCTCCTGAGCGGCCAGGCCCCAGTTAGCTCGCACGACCTTGGTATCTGTCCTGTGGTACGGTTCCTCTATGAGGCCGACCTAGACGGCGAGGATGACTGCTCTGGGGAAGTCGAGCCACTAATGCCGCTCCAGGATCAGATTAACTCGACTACGTTCAACCTCATGATCTCAGAGCAGTTCGCTGCGTTCCGGCAGCGCTGGGTTTCCGGGATGTCGCCAGTAGACGAGGAAGGCCGGGAACAGGCCCCATTCCGGCCGGGTGTTGACCGGGTATGGGCGGCTGAGGATGCGGGCACTAAGTTTGGCGAATTCGGTGAGACCGCACTCGCGCCATACTCCGGAGTCCGCGAGGACGGCATCCGGCATATGTCGACAATCTCCCAGGTCCCGCCATATCACCTTCTGGGCCAGATCGCCAACCTAAGTGCGGAGGCCCTAGCTGCTGCCCGCGACGGCCTAGACCGGAAGATTGAGGAACTCCAGGCACTCCTGACTGATCCCTGGCGGAATGTGTTCCGGCTAACCTCGCTCGCCCAGGGCGACAAGGGAGGCTGGAATGACCTGTTCGGGACGATCCTCTGGCGGGACACGAGCGCCAGGGCATTCGGTGCTACGATAGACGGACTCACTAAGGCTGCTCAGATGCTTGGGGTCCCGGAGCAGGAGCTATGGGCGCGCATTCCAGGGGTGACGGCTGACGACGTAGCGGCATGGCGGCTCGCGAAACAGCGCGAGGAGGCGCAGGCACTCGTTCAGCAGGCCGTAGCCGCGAGCCAGGAGCCCGCTCCGGGCCTCGCGCCCGGTTCCGGGACTCCGGGTAACCCCGGACCCGCTCCGGCCGTCTCCGGGCTTCCTAGGGCTCCGGCGAGGCCGGCCATCCCGGCTCCGGCGAGCCCGCCGTGAGCACGCC
>Ga0070717_10002321_pt1 | contig 13373 bp, 12 predicted proteins | sample LARL113metaG_FD_71366 | JGI IMG/M metagenome (GOLD analysis project Ga0070717, IMG submission 71366) | Corn, switchgrass and miscanthus rhizosphere microbial communities from Kellogg Biological Station, Michigan, USA - LAR L11-3 metaG | ecosystem: Host-associated > Plants > Roots > Rhizosphere ... | reverse complement strand
AGCAAGCGGCGACTCGGGGACTATGCCAGCGCGGCGTAGATCCCCTTCTCAAGGCCTTCGAGCAGCCCCAGTGCCTTGGGATCGGCAAACGGGATGAGCTGCATCAGAATGACGCCGGCGATGCCCTTCGCCGGGTCGATCCAGAAGTAAGTATTGCCCAACCCGGCCCAGGCCAGACTGCCGGGGCTGCGGCCACCCGGCACCTGAGCGGTCGAGATCATGAAGCCGAGGCCCCATTTCTTGACCATTCCGGGGAAGAATTCGGCATCGTTCGAGTAGCTCGGCGCGACGGTTTTCAGCAGCCCGACATTGAGATCGCCGGTCGCGTTTTCCGCCATCATCCGCACCGTTTCGGGTCGCAGCACTTGCCGGCTCACGGCGCGGCCTTCATTGAGAAAAATCTGTTGGAAGGCGAGATAATCGGATGCCGTGCTGTAGAGCCCGCCGCCGCCCATCTCAAATTCCGGTTCCTCCGGCATCGCGAACGAGATCGGCGCCAGCGCCCCATCCTCACCGCGCGCATGCATGCCGACCAGCCGGGCACGATGCCCCGGTGTCAGTTTGAACGCCGTATCCTTCATACCGATCGGTCCGAAGAGCCGCTCGGCGAAATACTCGCCGAGCCGCTGTCCGCTTACTCGCTCAACCGCCTTGCCGATCCAATCGATATTGATGCCGTAATCCCACCGGTCGCCGGGATCGAAGATTAGCGGCAAGGAAAGGGCGGCATTCTGGCAGGAAATGATATCCGGAGTGCCGGTCTTTTCGATGTAGCGTCCGATGTTGGAGTTCCAGATCGCATAGGTAAACCCGGCAGTGTGGGTAATGAGGTGCCGGAGGGTGATGGGCCGCCGCGCCGGGCGCAGCCGCGGCTCTCCAGCGGCGTCAAAGCCTTCGAGCACCCGGGGGGAAGCCAGCTCGGGCAGCACATCGGCAATCGGCCGGTCAAGCGCGAGCCTACCCTGTTCGACGAGCTGCATCGCCGCCGTCGACGTGATCGCCTTGGTCATCGAGGCGATCCAGAATACGCTGTCGGCGGTCATTGCAGCGCCATCGGGCAAGGCACGCTTGCCGAAGACGCCTTGGTAAACCTGCCCCTCCCGCGTCGCCGCCATGGCGACGACCCCGGGCACATCGCCCCGATCAATGGCGGTCTTCAATACCTGATCGATTTGCGGGAATTCGGGCATGATTTCCTCCCTCGGAGTAACCTAACTATTCGCAGCGATCGATCAGGTGAATGAAGGAGCCAAAAACCGAACCCCGCCGGAGCCCGAAACCGCCGAGAAGAGCCCCGATCGCATCCGTCACCGACAGTAACCGATCGGCCGCGTCTTCCTCGACCACCGTCGCGTAGTGAAATTCGTGGCCGCGAAAGCGCGTGCCCGCCGCCCCGAACGGAGTATCATCCAGTATGGTCGCGTGGCGGTATCCGAGATGCAATTGGCGCTCGGCAAAGCTCGTGACCAACGGCAAGAGGCCCGCCATGCGCTGGCTGCGAGCGGCGCCGTCGATCAAAGCGTCGCCGAGGACCATATAGCCGCCGCATTCGCCATAAACCGGCTTCTGATCCGCCGCCGCTCGCCGGAGGCCGGAGATGAAGCCCTCGCCCGACGCAATCCGGTCTGCCCAAAGCTGTGGATAACCGCCCGGCAGATAGACCGAATCGGCAATAGCGGACGGCGGCTCGTCCGCGAGGGGCGAGAAGAAGGTGAGCTCGGCACCTTGACGCCGCCACCCTTCGAGCAGAACCGGGTAGGCAAAGCAAAATGCCGCATCGCGCGCGATCGCTATGCGCTGGCCGAGAGGCGGGATCGGCGAGGCTTCCGCCGCTGCCGCGATCACCGAGCTGCGCGCCAGATCCAATATCCGATCGACCTCGAAAGCCGCGCTGATCTGCGCGGCGCAGCGTTCGATGACCTTATCGGCGGCGTTTGCAATCTCGCCCGCCGGTACGAGACCGAGATGACGCGAGGGAAGCACCAGTTCCGGATCGGCTGGCAGCGTCCCGAGGCAGGTGAGATCCGGCAGGTGACGGGCTACCGCGCTCGCGAGGACAGCACCATGCCGTTCGCCGGACACGCTGTTGAAGATCACTCCCGTCAGCCTTAGCCAGGGCTGATGATTGCTGAAGCCGCGCAATGTCGCGGCAACCGAAGCCCCCTGACCCCGGACATCGACAATCATTACGATCGGCCAGCCGGTGAGCCGGGCGAGTTCGGCAGTCGAACCAGACTCCCCATCGGGGCCAGTCCCGTCAAACAGCCCCATCACGCCTTCGCAAAGAACAATGTCAGCCGTGGCCTCGAGCTCGTTGACGAGACTCGCGAGGGTCGCCGACCTCATCCCCCAGACGTCAAGGTTTATGCACGGCTTTCCGGTGGCAGCGGTGTGAAAAGTCGCATCAATGAAATCGGGCCCGGCTTTCGCCGCCGCCACCCTCAGACCGCACCGGCGCAAATGGCGCGCCAACCCGGCGGTAATCAGGGTCTTGCCGCTTCCCGAGCGGGGCGCGGCAAGGATCAAGCCGCGCCCGGTCAAGACGGGTTGCTTTTTTGCTGTTCGAGCGCGCCGAGCCAATCCAGCAGGGGGCGCAGCCGGACGACCCCGCCGATGACGATGACGGCGGGAGCCTGAATGGCGGGAGGCGCTTCAACGATCCCGCCGAGAGTCGAGACCAGCACCGACTGAGCGGGGGTTGTTGCCTGGCTGATAATGGCAATGGGCTCATCGGGGCGGCGGCCGGCAGCGAGCAGCCGGCTGACGATGTTCGGCAGATGCCTTGACGCCATGTAGAGGACGAGCACCGGGGCGCCACGGGCAATTGCTTCCCAGTCGAGCTCGCCCGGCACTTCGCCGTCGCTGTCATGGCCTGTTAGGAATATGACCGCGGAATTGGTCTCGCGATGCGTAACCGGGATGCCGGCATAGGCCAGCCCGCCAATGCCTGCGGTGATCCCTGGCACGATCCGAAACGGGATTCTGGCGGCGGCGAGCGCCAGTGCCTCTTCCCCGCCGCGTCCGAAGACGCAGGGATCGCCGCCCTTCAGCCGCAGCACGCGGTTGCCGACCTGAGCCAGTCGAATGAGCCTCGCCGAGATGTCCGGCTGGCTCGGCGAAGGGCGGCCGCCGCGCTTGCCCGCGTGATCGAGCGAGGCGTCGGCACGAGCCAAGCGCAAAATGCGCGGATCGACCAGCGCGTCGTACACGACGCAGTCGGCGCGCGCGAGGGCGTGCAGCGCCAAGGCGGAAAGCAGCCCGGGGTCGCCCGGGCCGGCCCCGACCAGCCAGACGCTGCCAGGGTTGAAATCGGGCAGACCGAGGAGCGCGCTATCGATCAAAGGCGACCTGCCAAGTCACGAGCCAGGTATCGAAGGGCCAGAAGGTAGTCATCCGCGGCGGTTTTGCTAAGATCGTTTATGGCACGCGCGACGACGATAGCGCTGCGGCGAGGTTGGACCACCGGCACCTGCGCTGCAGCGGCGGCCCATGCGGCATTCACCGCAATGCTGACGGGCCGCTTTCCCGATCCGGCTTCGATTCGCCTTACGCGCGCCGGCATGACGAGCTTTCCGCTGGCGCTCGCCGAGCTCAGTGAAGTTTCTGCTCGTGCGGGCGTCATCAAGGATGCCGGAGACGATCCCGACGTCACCCATGGCGCATTGGTCATCGCCGAAACCGCATGGGCGCCTTCGGGCTCGGGGATCGGCTTTGCTGCCGGCGAGGGTGTTGGCACGGTTACTCGCCCAGGTCTGCCCCTCGCGGTCGGCGAGCCGGCGATCAATCCCGCCCCGCGCGCGATGATCCGCGATACGCTTCTCCATGTCGCGGCGGAAAATGGCGCACCGCTCCCTGACGTGACCGTTACGATTTCAATCCCCGGCGGCGAGCGGCTCGCGGCAAAAACCATGAACGCGCGGCTCGGGATCGTCGGGGGACTGTCGATCCTCGGCACCACGGGTGTCGTCATCCCCTATTCCTGCGCTTCCTGGATCCACGCCATCCATCGCGGCATCGATGTTGCCCGCGCCGCCGGCCTAGATCACATCGCGACCGCGACGGGCGCGACCTCGGAGCGGGCCGTGCAGCGTCTTTACAGCCTCCCCGATCATGCCCTGATCGACATGGGCGATTTTGCCGGAGCCACCTTGAAATATCTGCGCCGCCACCCGGTTGCGCAGGTGACTATCGCCGGCGGCTTCGCGAAGCTTGCCAAACTCGCTTCCGGGAATCTCGACCTGCATTCGGCGAGAAGCCGGGTCGATATTCCGGCGCTCGCCCGGATGCTGGCCGAGCTTGGTGCCGAGCCGTCGATCGCTCAGGCAGCCCAAGCCGCCGCGGGCGCGGGCGAGATCCTCGCCCTCGCCGGGGACTGGCGAGAGCTGTTGGCCCGCGCGGTGGCGGCGCAGGCACGCGAAGTCGCGCTGGCGACGCTGTGCGGCAAGACAGCGGTCGAGGTAGCGATCGTCGACCGCCAGGGCAGCTTTCTCGCCCGGGTCGGCGGGTGAGACCCGAGCGTCTCCTGATCCTCGGAGGCACGGCCGAGGCGGCGGCGCTCGCAAGCGGCGCCGTGAGCCGTTTTGGTGACGCGATGCAAGTCACCACTTCGCTTGCCGGCCGAACCGAACGGCCGGGACCCTTGCCGGGCCAAACACGCATCGGCGGGTTTGGCGGTCCGCCTGGTCTCGCCGCATACCTGTCAGACCACGGGATAGACCGGCTGATCGACGCCACGCATCCGTTCGCGAAAGGGATCTCGGCCGAGGCACGGCTCGCTTGCGTGCAGGCAGGAGTGCCCCGATTGATGGTGTTGCGGCCCCCTTGGCGGCGTCATCCGCTCGACCGCTGGATCGAGGTCGACAGCATGGCCGCAGCCGCTGCGATTGTCGGCCGGACCGGGCGCCGCGCCTGGCTCACGGTCGGCGCCAGTGAGATCGGGTGCTTCAGCGCCGTAACGGGCGTTAGGTTTTTGGTTCGCGTCGTGGATCCGCCGCGCCAGCCTCTGCCTTTGCAATTTTACGAGATCGTCGTTGGACGGGGGCCTTTCACCCTCGCGGAAGAGCGCCACCATTTCGAGCAGCATGCGATCGACGTGCTCGTCTGCAAAGCGAGCGGCGGAGCTGCCACCGAACCAAAGATCATCGCTGCGCGCGAGCGCAGGCTTCCGGTGATCATGGTGCGGCGACCACCCAGCGAGCCCGGCGAAGCGGTCGAAACTGTCGAGGCAGCGCTCGACTGGCTCGCCGGCCCACTCCAGTTACCTGCAGCAGAGGGGGTGTCATGAACACGCGCCCGATCCTGATATTTGCGTTTGCCGCGTTCGCCGCCACCGCAGCCAGTTCCGCCTCGCATGCGCAGATGGCCCTGTTTGGCAGCTATTGGGAAAATATCGCGCGTGCGGCGAGCCAGAACGATGCTGCTCAGGTCAGAGCACTCATCGCCGACAACAACAATCCGAACCAGACCGATGAGGAATCACGGACCGGGCTGCATTACGCTGCGATGAACGGCAACCTTACAATCGTCGCAATCCTAATCAAGGCGAAAGCAAAGCTCGACCCGAAGGATAAGCTCGGCAACACGCCGCTGCACTTGGCGGCCGACCGAGGGCAAGTCGACGCGGCGCAGCTCCTTCTCGATGTCGGAGCGCCTGTCGATGCCGAGAACAAGAACGGCATGACGCCGCTGATGATCGCCGCGAACCGCGGCAATGTCGAAATGGTGCAGGCCCTCCTCGCTAAGGGCGCCAGCGTCACGAAGACCGACTTTACCGGGCGCGACGCTGCCGGCTGGGCGGCCGAGAGCCACCGCCCCGCAGTCGTCCAGGCCATCAAGCGAGCACAGACCGCTAAGCGGTCGTAGCTTATTCAGCCGCGGAGCGGGCGCAAGAGGTGGTGATGGTCAGCGGCGTAGAGCCGGCTCTCGGGCGCAAGCTCATCGCCTAGAGCCCGCCCCACCAGCACTAGCGCGGTGCGGGTGATCCGTGCCTCCTTAACCTTGTCGCGAATGTCTCGAAGGGTACCTCGGATCAGCCGCTCGTCGGGCCAGCTGACGCGATAGGCCACGACGGCGGGGCAATCGGCGCCGTAGAGCGGAACCAGCGCGCGCACGACGCGCGCAAGGTTGGTGATCGACAAATGGATCGCCAAGGTCGCGCCGATCTTACCGAGCCGCTCGAGGGCTTCGCCTTCGGGCATTGGCGAGGTGCGCGTCGCGGTGCGCGTCAGGATCACGGTTTGGGCAACCTCCGGCAAGGTCAGCTCCCGGCCGAGGGAGGCGGCAGCGGCTGCGAAAGACGGCACTCCGGGCGTCACGTCGAACGGGATGCCGAGGCCCTGCAGCCGCCGCATCTGCTCGGCGATCGCGCCATAAAGAGAAGGATCCCCGGAGTGCAGCCGGGCGACATCGAGGCCGTGCTGGTGCGCCTCGACGATATGAGCGACGATCTCGTCCAGAGTCAGCGGCGCTGTGTCGATCACGCGCGCGCCGGGTGGGGCGCTAGCGAGGATCTCGCGCGGGACGAGGGAGCCGGCGTAAAGGCAGACCGGGCAGCGCTCGATCAGCCGCAATCCGCGTACCGTGATCAGGTCGGGGGCGCCGGGACCGGCTCCAATGAAATGCACCGTCACGCTGGAGCGCCGTCGAAATAGCCGCGCGGCGTGTAGAGATAGGGTGGGCTGCCGTCGAGGCGGCGGGTGCGGCTGCCGCCGACGAGTGCGATGGTCACCATGTCGATCTCGGCCCCGGCCAGTTCCGAGAGAGGGATGATCTGCCGGTCTTCGCCGCGGCGCCCGAGGTTGCGGCCGACAAAGACCGGGGTCTCGGGCGAGCGATATTTCAACAGGATGTCCGCCGCCTCGCCGAGATGCGCCTGCCGTCGCAGCGAGCGCGGGTTGTAGAGCGCGATGACGAAATCGGCTGCCGCCGCCGCCTCGAGGCGGCGGCGGATGGTTTCCCAAGGCGTCATCAAGTCGGACAGCGAGATCGCGCAGAAATCGTGACCGAGCGGCGCTCCGGCCCGAGCCGCCGCGGCCTGCAGCGCTGAGACACCGGGGCATACCAAGAGCTCGATGCTTCGCCATTCGGGCTTTGGCGCGCGATCGACAAGCTCGAAGACGAGCGACGCCAAGCCGTAGATTCCGGCATCTCCCGAGGAAACGAGCGCCACCGACCGGCCCTCGGCAGCCAGATCGAGGGCCAGGCGCGCCCGGTCCTCCTCCTCTCCGATTGCGCTCGCGTGCCGGTTCTTGCCGTCGATGACGCGGCCGAGCAGGTCGAGATAAAGCCCGTAGCCGACCACATCACTCGCCTGCGCCAGGGCGGCGCTCGCCTCCGGTGTGCGCCAGGCTGGATCTCCCGGGCCGATGCCGATAATGGCGAGCTTTCCGCGTGGCCGCCCGATCGTATCCGCAGCGATCGGCTCCGGCGCCCGCGCAATTGCGCAGGTGGCGCGTCGCGATTTGCGCTTTGGCGCGATCAGCACCCCATCCGGACCGGCGGCGGCGAGCGACGCGCCTTCCGCCACTCCCCAGCAGCCGGTGGCGCGAAACACCGCCTCCGACCGCTCGGAGAGACGCGGCGTCTCGGTGAGCAGGCGTGCGGCGGGAAAGAACCGCGCCGGCACCCCGAGCTCAGCCGCGAGAGCGTGAATCGCCGGCTCGGCAAGTTTCAGCCCGATCGACACGACCAGCGCGACTGCCGCCGCTGCCAGTCCCGCCTCGGAGAGCGCCGAGTGCGCCAGCTCTGAAATCTCCTCAGCCGAGCAACCACGCTCGCAACCGATGCCGAGCGCCAGCATCGGCGGGTGGAAAACCAAGGCTTCGGTATCGGGAGAAGCCGCGCGGTCAGTGACGACGACGCGTGACCTGGCTTCTTCCTTCCAGCCGATCGCCCCCTCGTGCAGCCAGTCCGCCCCTCCTACCTCCTCGATCAGCGAAACGGGATCGCCTCTCAGCAGCGCCGCCGCGACCGGTTTCACGTTGTTGGGATTGGCGATGCGCCAGCCGGGCGGGGGTTCGTCGAGTGCTATGCCGAGACGCAGGTCGCCCGCCGTGGTTATCGCAGCGGTCCCACCGGTCAGCTCGGCTATGGCGCGGGCCAGCGCGTTGGCGCCCCGGTGGCCGCCGATCAGCGGCACTGCCGCCGAGCCGTCCTCGGCGACTGCGACGACGGGTGGTTCATTTCTTTTGGCGGCGAGCAAGGGTGCCACCGAGCGGATCAGAATTCCGCTGGCGCACAAACCGACGATCGGCCGTCCTGCTTCAAAAAGTCGCGCAATATGCAGAGCTGCGCGGTCGTAGCTCTCGTCCCAACCACCCGGGTGAGCGCGCGGCCCGTGCAGCTTCGCGCCAGGCAGCAAGGTGCGCAGTCGCCGCCCAAGCGTCATGCCGCCCCCACCCAGTGCGACGATTGCAATGTCATTGGGCAGTAACCTGGTCATTATCCGAATACCTTCGGTAACCCTAATGTATCGATCGGGGGTCGCGAGTTAACTGCGATCTGTGGAATTTGTCGATTGTCTGCGAAAATTATCTGCTAAAGTTATTGCAGCGGACCTGGGGGATTCCGACGCGTGCGATTCTCTGTATACATTTGTTGGATCGTAGTGGTTGTCGGGCTCACTCTGGCGGTTACGCAAGACGCAATCCAAGCCGAGGCGTCGGACCCAGCCCCCGAGGCGGCCCTTCCGGCGCCCGAAAAGGAGTTGCCACCCGGCCGGGTCGGGCGCGTCAGCTTAGTTTCAGGAAACGCCGACGTCCGCACTTCGCGCGAAACGGGCTGGGCGGATGCAGTTTTGAACCAGCCCGTCTTCACCGGGGAGGCGCTCCGGACTGACCTTCGAGCCCGCGCCGAGATCCAAATCGGCGCGAATACGATCGACATGCCGGCCAGCACCGAAATCGAAATCACGAGTTTGAATGACCAGTTCAATCAGCTTGCCCTTTCGCGGGGACGCATCGACCTTCATCTGTGCCTGGTCGGCGACGGGGAAACCGTCGAGATCGATACTCCGCAAGGCGGTCTTTGGCTGCTCGGTCCCGGCCGTTATGACGTCGACGCAGGGGACGGCGATCGGCCGCCGCAGATCGCGGTCTTCCAGGGCACCGCACAGTTCGTCGGGAGCGGCGGCGACACGCTCATCGAAGCTGGCCAAACGGCGGTTCTGACGGTTTCCGACAACGAAGCGGCCAGTACCGAGCCGACGACGGCAGACGACTTTGTCGAATGGTGCAAGGGGCGCGACTACGATGAGACCCCACTCGTCGCCCCGTATCATATTGCCAAATACATGACAGGCTTTGCCGAACTCGATGCCGCCGGCATCTGGAAAATCAACGCGAATTACGGCCCAGTCTGGTTCCCGACCGACCAAGAATGGTCGCCCTACCGCTTTGGACATTGGAGCTGGATGGCCCCGTGGGGCTGGACCTGGATCGACGATCGGCCCTGGGGCTTCGCACCGTCGCATTATGGCCGATGGGCGATGATCGACGAACACTGGGCCTGGGTTCCCGGCGACTTCGTCGCGCACCCCCTCTTTGCGCCGGCAGTGGTCGCGTTCCTCGGGACGCCGGGGATTGGCCTCAGTTCCGAGGACGGAGCGGCCGTCGCCTGGTTCCCGCTCGCACCGGGCGAGGAATACTGGCCGACCTACACCCGGGATGTGGGTTACGTTAAGAGTTTGAACGTTGGAAATGTTCGAAATGTCGAGGTGATTGGAATGCAAGCCGACGGCGAGCCCCCGCTGGAGGTCTTTCACAAAGACTTCGCCAACCGGCAGTTGGCCAGCGTCGTCCCGCGATCGGTCTTCGTTAATGGGCGTCCTATTGCGCCAGCGCGCATGACGCTGCCGGAACAGCGATTGCGGAATGCGCCGGTGCTGATGGGTTCACCGCAGATTGCCCCGCCCTCAACCCAGCAGGTCGCTCATGCCGCGGTGCCAGCCGTGAAAGCCCCGTCAACCCGGGTGGTTATTGGAGCACCGCGAAAGGGCACTGCGAAGATCATTCGCGCTGCCTCGATAAAGCCGCGCGGCCACGAGCCACCAGTTGTTATTCGCGGCGCGCATCTGCACGTGCCCTCCTACGCCGGCCAAGCTCACGGCCGGCAGACGACCGTCGTCCGAGTGGCCTACAATCCTCGCGTCGGAGCCGGCAAGGGGGCACGACATTGAGACTGCGGCAACGGAGACAAAATCAATGATCGACTATCGCAGCGACAATACCGGCCGAGCCGCACCGCAAATTCTGGAGGCGCTGGTCCAAGCCAATCAGGGCACCGCATTGGGGTATGGCGGGGATGAGTGGACAGCGAGCCTGCAACGGCGTTTTTCCGATCTTTTCGAGACCTCGGTGCGGGTCTTTCCAGTAGCCACCGGAACCGCCGCCAACGCCCTGGCACTGGCAGCGCTGGGACCTTCCTGGGGCATCGTCTATTGCAGTGAGATCGCCCATATCAATACCTCCGAAGCCAACGCCACCGGATTTTTCGGCGGCGGCATCAAGCTCGCTCCGATCGGCGGTGAACACGGTAAGATCAGCGCCGATCTGCTCGCCGAGACACTGGCCGGAATCTCGCCGGCCCAATTGCACAGGGGCACGCCCGCCGCAGTGAGCCTCACGCAAGCAACCGACCTCGGCGCGGTTTACCCGCTCTACGAAATCCGTGCGATCGCCGAGGTGGCCAAAGGGCGTGGCCTCAAGCTCCACATGGACGGAGCCCGGTTCGGCAACGCCGTCGCGCAGCTCGGCTGCAGCCCGGCCGACCTGACTTGGCGGTCGGGCATCGACATCATGTCGTTTGGCGCGACAAAGAACGGCGGGGCGCTGTGCGACGCAATCGTCGTCTTCTCACCCGACCTTGCCGACGGTCTTGCGGTTCAGCTTCGCCGCGCCGGCCAGGTCTGGTCAAAGATGCGCTTCGCCTCGGTTCAGCTGATCGTCTATGTCGAAAACGGTCTCTGGCTCGAGATGGCGGGCGCTTCCAACAGGATCGCCGCGCGCATCGCGGCCGGGTTGCGCGAATGTCCCTCGGCACGGCTCCTGGCGCCGATCGAGGCCAATGAAATTTTCCTTCAGCTTCCAAGCAGGGTGATGGACGCGCTGGAGGCGGACGGCTTCCAGTTCTACCGCCGGAGCAAGACCCTCGCCCGCTTCGTCTGCCGGTTCGACGCGACCGAGGCCGAGGCGGACGCATTGCTCGCCGCGCTGCGCCGACACCTCGGCTCGGCTATCGCACCCCGCGCCGCCGAATAGCTCCTGGTCCCTCATCCTCAGAGCCCTGCGGGCTGGGTGGGTAAGGGCGTGCTCAAAAAAAGGCGACACAATGCCCGCAAACCTGAAGCTCAGTGCGGAGGTCATCGGCCGCGCGATCGATCAGACGCCGGTCAGCCGCTCGATGCTGTTCATTGTCGTTGTCGCGGCGGCCGGCTTCTTCTTCGATTCCTTCGACATCACCATCGTCTCCTACGCGCTGCCCGCGATCAGGGGCGAGTTCCACCTCGACCCCAAACAGGTCGGCCTGATCGGCTCCTCGGCAGTGGCCGGCATGGCGGTCGGCTCCTGGGCCTGGGGCTGGGTCGCCGATCGCTGGGGCCGCCGGCTGGTCTTTGCCGCGACGGTGCTGACGTTTTCGCTGTTCACGGGCGTTGCCGGCTTGGCCGCTTCGCTCGGCTTCCTGATCGGCGCGCGCTTTCTGACTGGCCTCGGTCTCGGCGGCATGGTGCCGATCGACGCCGCGCTGGTTGCCGAGTTCGCCCCGGCGCGGGTGCGCGGCCAAGTCAGCGCAGCGCTGCCGCTGTGCTGGCCGATCGGCATCTTCGCGGCCGCCGGCGCCGGGCTCTTGATCGTGCCGACGATCGGCTGGCGCTGGCTGTTCGCCGTCGGCGTCCTGCCGGCGGTGCTCGCCTTCATCATCCGGCGCCGCGTGCCGGAGTCGCCGCGCTGGCTCGCATCGCAGGGCCGCCTCGAAGAGGCGCGCCGGTCGCTCGATTATGTCGGCGTCAGCGACGCCGCGCTGGAGCGGGCCGAACGCGACGTGGCCACCGCGCCGGCAGCGCCCAACACCCGCGAGCCCCGCTTTGCCGACCTCTTCACCCCCGCTTATGCACGCCGGGTGGTGCAGACCTGGTCGCTGTGGTTTTTGTCGAATTTTGCGGGCTTCGCGTTCAACATCTGGCTGCCGACGATCTATGCCACCGTCTACCACATCGAGCTCACCCGCACCTTGCTCTACACTTTCATCGTCGCCGGCACTGGCGTCACTGCGCGCATCCTCGCCTTCTTTCTGGTCGACCGCATCGGCCGCAAGCCGCTGATCGTCATCGGCTATATGGGCGCGGGCTGCGCCGCACTCCTCTTCACCCAGGCGACGACCGAGGCGAGTTTGCTGATCGTAGCGGTGCTGTACGCCTTCATGGCTGATATCGGCGCGCTGGGCATGACGGTCTATACGCCCGAGGTGTATCCGCTGCGCATCCGCGGCATCGGCACGGCGGCAGCGATGGGTGTCGGGCGCCTCGGCGGCGTGGTCTCGCCACTGCTGTTCGGCGTGCTGCTGAGCCTCGGCAATGTCAGCATCGTCTGGCTGCTGCTGGCATCAGTGCAGCTGGCGGCGGCGCTGTTGTCGCTATGGCTTGCCTATGAGACCCGCGGGCGCAACCTTGAACTCGCCTCGCAAGTCGCGGTGGGGCAATTTCCGGCCTCGCGTCAAGCATCGTCGAAGGTGACCGCGCCGTAGCGGCGGTTCACGGGATTACCGTCACGATCAGCAGAGCGGCGAGGATTGCGACCGCGTCCTCGATGAAGGCGGCCGGAGTGTCCGTGCCATAGATTGACGGACCGAGGCATCCAAAACTGCGGGTGTTATGTTGCTGTCGGCGGCTTGCGTCTTGGCCGGCGACCACCACGCCGGGTCACGGGTGGTTCGATTACCGGCGGGCTCGGCTCCACGGCTCCGCGGTGGCCGAGACCAATCTCTTTAGCCATCGTCGAGCGCCGCGCAGAGTAGCTCGGCGCGGTTATCGGGTGGTCCGCTGGCAGCTTCCAGCGGGCACGGTAATCCGCGACTTCGAGACCATGGGAGACCCGCAGATGCCGGCGGAGCACCTGCGCGCGATAGCCGCATTCGAGACAAACCACATGATCGTGCTGTACCGACCGTCGAATCGAAACGGCCGGCGCAGGCGGCTGGACCTGAGGCGTGTCACGCCCCAGATTGGCGAGAGCCCGATGCACCTCGACGATCAGCGTTGGGAGCTGGTCGACCGAAATCTGGTGATGCCGCACGTAGCTGCTCACGATCTCCGCGACGCGATCGGGAACAACCTCTGGTGGTACGTCCTCTTCTGCCATTGTGCTGTCCTAACGTTGATC
>Ga0070717_10002319_pt1 | contig 13374 bp, 10 predicted proteins | sample LARL113metaG_FD_71366 | JGI IMG/M metagenome (GOLD analysis project Ga0070717, IMG submission 71366) | Corn, switchgrass and miscanthus rhizosphere microbial communities from Kellogg Biological Station, Michigan, USA - LAR L11-3 metaG | ecosystem: Host-associated > Plants > Roots > Rhizosphere ... | reverse complement strand
AGAGACCCTGCGGCCGATTGAGAAAACTGTCGCCACCGATCCCGGTGCGGGCGCGGCGTATGCCGTATCGCTGATCAAGGGTGGCGAGTATGAGCAGGGAATGGCCCTGTTGAAGTCCCTTGAGCAGGCGAACCCCAAGCTCGCCGGGCTTCATGGCGCAGTGGGCGAGACCTACGCCGACCAGGGCATTTATGCAAGCGCGATAGAGGAATACAGGAAATCGCTTGCACTCGATGCCTCGCAACCCAGAACGCGTTTTCTTCTGGGAGTTGCCCTTTTGCGCGATGGCAAGCCAGCCGACGCGGTTCCGGAGCTGCGTGCCGCCTTGAAAGAGAATCCTACTGATGTGGCGACCAAGTACCATCTGGCGCTGGCGCTGGTGCAGGTGCAGCAGAAGGACGAGGCGGTGTCGCTACTGCAGCAGGTGATCAAGCAGAACCAGAAGTATGCTGACGCTTACTACCAGCTGGGCAAGCTTCAACTCGAAGGCGGCGATGCGAAGCAAGCCGTTTCCAGTCTGGAGTCAGCGGCGAACCTGAGTCCACAAAGCGACTATATTCATTATCAGCTCTCGCTTGCCTATAGCCGGGACGCGCGCGCTGATGACGCCCAGCGTGAAATGCAGCTCTATCAGGCATTGAAGACGCAGCGCAGGGGAGACCATGAGCAGCCGCGTTCAAACTAGCGCTTCTCGCTTCATCTTGATTGCGGTGCTGCTAAGTGGGGCGTCCGTTTTTTGCCAAGAATCGAACAGCCACACCAGCGCGAAGCCTGCCTCCCCCCTCGGCGCCGCGAGAGCACAGCTTGCTAAGAACGACCTCAAGTCCGCTGAAGACTCTATATGGAAGGTGCTGGCATCCGACCCCAATAATTCGGAAGGGCTTTTGCTGCTCGGCGTGGTTCGAGGTGAACAGCAACGGTATTCAGAGGCGGAAGCCCTGTTTCAACGAGTCATGCAGCTAAGTCCGGGGTCAGCACCGGCTCGCGTGTATCTTGGGAAAATCTACCTCACCGAAAACAAACTTCCCGAAGCTGCCGAGCAGTACAAGGAAGCCCAGAAGCTTGACCCACAAAATGTGGAAGTGAAAGTCACGCTGGCGAGGTTGTATGCAGCCGCGGGAGAATTTTCAGCGGGGTTGGCTGCTTTAGATGCGATTCCCAGCGCGCGGTTCCCGATCGAAGGAGTTCCGATAAAGATTGGTTGTCTGCTGGCGCTTGGTCGGAAAGACGATGCGCTCAAGCTGGCAGCGCGGGGGAGCGACCCGGCGCTAGGTCTCGCGGTTGCCGAAATATTTGTCACTTCCAAGCTGCCGGACGAGGCGCTAAAGATTCTACGTATCGCGGAGGCATCCGGCAAGCGGCCACCGCCGCGTTTCTATTTCGTCAAAGCAAAGGCGCTCGATGCTGCCGGGGACCGGGCTGCGGCGATGGCGAACTTCCAGAAAGCACTTACACTGGAACCGGAGTCTGAGGAGTTTGTTCTGGCCGCCGTTGAGCTTTACGCCCGGCAGGATAGACACGCTGAGGCTTTCGAGTTGTTGAAGCGCGCCCGCAAACTCGATCCCAGCTCGCTGAAAGTATTGCGCCCGTTTATTCTTGAGGCGTCCTTCGCAGGCAAGAGCGACGAGGTCGTGGATGCAGCCGAGCAACTGGAAGCCAACTCGGACGAGCCGCAGGACCTGTTCGTAGCGGCTAGCGTCATGCTAAAGAACAGGCGTCAGGATGAGGCTGTGCCGCTACTCGAGAAATACTTGGAAAAGTTCCCTGAGGATCCCAGGGCCTGGGTGGGTGTTGGGGTCGGGTATGAGGATGAAAAGCGTTTCGCCGATGCCCAAAAAGCATTTGAGCGCGCGCTCGAGGTCGACCCAAAATTCGCGGAAGCGGAATATCAATTGGGAACACTGCTGAGTCTCAGCGGCAATTCAGCCGTGGCCATGGAGCATTTTGGGCGGGCGGTGCAGATAAATCCCAATCATTCTCAGGCGCTGGGGAAACTGGGCAACCTCTACCTGCAGGCAGGGCAGCTTGAGAAGGCCCGCGAGGTGCTGCTGAAGGCCGAGTCCCTCGACCCTAACAACAGTGAGACCGAATACGGCTTGGCGCTTGCCTACGGTAAATTGGGCAACCGCGAAGAGGCCAAGATCCACATGGATCGTTTTCAGAAAAAGAGAAACGACTCTTCGGAGAAAAAATGACTTTAGTGAAGAGTTGCTGAGTTTCCGACTGGACTTCTCGTGCTGTCTTGGCTTGAAAATGGAATCTTCTTGGTAATGCCTCCCTCTTCGATGATCGTGTAGATCAAGTCGGCCGCTAGATCGCGATAAATCTCTTTCTTCCCGCTGGGCCATGCGATCTCGACCGTGGTCATCGAAGTTTCTTTCCCCAAGCCAAAATGCAAGCGGAGGTCGTTTTGCGACAAATAGCTGGAGCCGCTGCGGACTTCGGCGATCTGACTCAACCCGCCGGCCACTACCCTGACACGGGCGCCAATCGCTGCTTTGTTGCTCTTTGTGCCTACTAGTTTAAAAAGAACGGCATGATTAGAAGTCTCGCTGCGGTTGATCAGCAGCGTTGGTGGGCCAGCAACGTTCAGCATCAGGATGTCCACCTTGCCGTCATTATTTACGTCACCAAAAGCGACTCCGCGGCGCGAGGCAGGCGGCAGTTGATCGAGGCCCGCGAGCTTCGTGATATCGGTAAAAGTGCGATTACGATTGTTGCGAAAAAGCTGGACAGGTTCTTTGTAAGGAGCACCTCGCCTGATAGCGTCCATTTGCGGGTAGACGTGCCCATGAGCAACGAAGATGTCCAGCCAGCCATTGTTATCCATGTCGAAAAATCCGGCGCCCCAACCGACCCAGAAGTAAGTCGGCTGCGAGATTCCAGCAGAATCAGCGATATCAAGAAAACCTTTTTCTCCCTCGTTCCAAAACAGGCCGTCGGACTCTTCTGTGTAATTGGTTACGTAAATGTCGAGCTTGCCATCGCGGTCGAAGTCTCCGAAATCCACGCCCATTCCCGCGCGCTCCTGGCCCGTCAGGCTGAGAGCTGCGCCTGAAAGCAGGCTTACATCTTCGAATGTGCCATCGTGCTGGTTGCGATACAGATAGTTGGGGCCGCCATCGTTGGTAACATAAAGATCGGGCCACCCGTCATTGTCGTAGTCGGCCCAGATGGCCTGCATGCCAAGATATGTTCCTGGATCATCCACTCCTGCTTTTTTGGAAACATCTTCGAAACTGCCGTTCCCCCGATTATGAAACAGGAAGTCGGTTTGTCCACTATGGCCGCGGCGGGCGCACTCCATGCTGACTCCGCGGAACTCGCAGCCTTTGCTTTCGGCGTCATAGGTGGGAAGTTTGTTCATGTCAAAATCGAGATATCTAGGCACGAACAGATCGACGTAGCCGTCGCGGTCGTAGTCCGCCCAAGCCGCTCCCATGCTGTAGCCCCCGACGCGCACGCCGGCTTTCTCAGTTACGTCCTCGAACTTGCAGTTCCCCAAATTGCGATATAGTACATTGCCACCGTAACCGGTGACATAGATGTCCTGCCAACCGTCATTGTCAAAATCCATGACAGAAACCGACATACCCCAGCCTTTTCGCGTCAGGCCTGCCGCTTCCGTGATGTCGGTGAAGTGAAGGTTTTCGTCCTGATGGAACAATCGGATCATGGGATCGCCGCCATTCTGGCGATAGTGATCCACGTTGGAGCCACCAACCATCAGAATGTCGAGTTTGCCATCGTTATCGCAATCAATGAAACCTACCCCTCCACTGGTTGACTCCACAATGTAACGTTTTTCGGGAGCACCGATGTGCCAAGTGGTCAAACCTGCCTGTGCGCTAATGTCCTCAAACTTTGGCGGGGGCGAGTCTTGAGAAAAGCACCTCAACGGCAGAAACGTCGATGATGCCAAGAGAATCAAGAATCGACTGAGGCTCGAAACCATAGGCGCAATTTATTTTGAAAACGGCGTCTTCTGAGTGATGGTTCCACCTTCAACCATCGTGTAAATCATGTCAGCAGGAAGATTCTGGTAAACATCTTTTTGTCCGGAGGGCCAGGAGACTTCGACTTTGGTCATCACGGCGTTCTGGCCGAGACCAAAATGCAACCGCAGATCGTTTTGCGAGAAATAACTTGTCCCGCTACGGACTTCGTTAAATTGAACTAAATCCCCGCATGTGACCGTGACCCGTGCGCCAATGGCTGCCTTGTTGCTCTTCATCCCAATCAGTTTGAATAGTGCGGCACGATTGTTCGTTTCTGTGCGATTAATCAGTAGTGTGGGAGGTTCGCCGACATTCAGCAGCAGGACATCCACCTTGCCATCATTGTTGACATCGCCAAAAGCTGCTCCTCGCCGGGAAGACTTGGGGAGTTTGTCGAGCCCGGAAAGAGCGGTTACGTTCTCAAATGTGCGGTTGCGGTTATTGCGATAGAGCATTAAGGGTTGCTTATAGCCGACACCGCCTTTGACGAAGTCCATTTGGGGATAGACATGGCCGTTGGCTATGAAGATATCGTCCCAGCCGTCGTTATCCATGTCGAAGAATGCGGTTCCCCAGCCGACCATCGGCACGCTATCTTGCGCAATTCCCGAGCTCCATGCGATATCGGTGAAGCCCTTGTCTCCCTGGTTCCAGTAGAGCGCATTGGGTTCGTCCACGAAGTTGGTGACAACGATGTCGAGCTGGCCATCATGATCAATGTCGGCGAAGTCCACGCCCATTGAGCCTTCGGCCTTTCCGTCAAGACTCAGTGCTGCCCCGGACATCAAACCGATTTCCTCGAAAGTTCCATCGTGTTTGTTGTGATAGAGGAAATTGGGCTGGCCATCGTTAGGTACGTAAAGGTCGGGCCAGCCGTCATTGTCGTAGTCCGCCCAGACGGCTTGCAAGCCGTAAGAATGCGTCGGATCGTCGACGCCTGCTTTCTTGGAAACATCTTCGAAGGTGCCATCGCCGCGGTTGTGGAACAGGTGGTCGGGTTCTCCTGGAAGGCCGCCAGGCCCGCATTGGACCATGACTCCGCGATACCGGCAGAACTTGTCGTTGCTACCGAACTCCGGCAGGTGGTTGATATCGATGGAAACATAGCCTGGAATAAAAACATCTACAAACCCATCGCGATCGTAATCTGCCCAGGCTGCGCCCGCGTTAAATGCTGGAACGCTAAGGCCCGCTTTCTCAGTCACGTCTTCGAACTTGCAGTTCCCCAGATTTCGGTAGAGCACGTTGCTGCCGAAGCCGGTTACAAAAATGTCTTGCCAGCCGTCGTTGTCATAATCCATCACGGAAACGGCCATACCCCAGCCTTTGCGCGTGAGCCCGGCTGACTGGGTAATATCGGTGAAGTGCAGGTCGCCATCCTGGTGATAGAGCGTGATCATAGGATCACCGCCCTGCTTATACCGGTCCACAGAGGAACCGTTCACCATGATGATGTCGAGCTTGCCGTCATTATCGCAGTCTATGAAACCGACACCGCCGCTCATGGACTCCACGATGTAGCGTTTTTCTGGCGAAGACAAGTGGGAAGCCGTAATCCTGGCCTTCTTGGTGCCGTCTTCAAAACGAGGCACTGGGGCGGCCGCTGGAGGAGCTTGTGCCAGGCAGATGAGTGGGAAAAGGAAACTCCCGAAAAGGGAAAAGAGCAGCCTACGCATTCTTTCCGACTATTCTAGCACGCAGAAAACGGCGAAAAATCAGCGGAAACGCGGCTTCTGTGATTTGGCAGATGCTACCTTCGACCGCATGGCTCTCGCATCGTACATAATACCGCCAGGTCTGGAAGAGACAGCCTCCGAGCGCGTGGTATTTTAGATAGCGCCCATGAAAACACTTTTTCTTCTGTTTACAGCCCAGTTTCTGTCGGTTACTTGTGCGATGGCGGCTGAGGAGTTCCGGCCGCTGCCTACGCCGGTATCCAATAACGCGGTTGCCGGGATCAGAATCAATAACCAACTCCTGGTGTACTCGTTCATGGGCCTGGGAGCACCGAGGAGTTGGAATTCGATCACTAACACGGCCTACGCTCTTAACGTGAAGTATGACAGTTGGACGGCAATCAAGCCGGTGCCGGGATCCGGACGGCTGGGCGCTGCCGCAGTTGGGGCCAAAGAGTTGGTGTTCTTGTTCGGCGGGTACGTTCCCGACCCAAGTGGCGCGCAAGCTATTGTCTCAGACGTTTCGATTTACGATCCAATAGAGCTGCGATGGTACCGGGGAGCCGACATGCTAGTTGCAGTTCGGGATGCGGTCGCTGGCCTTTATCGCGATCGTTACATCTATTTGATCGGCGGGTTTTCGAAGACAGGCCCAACAAATCAGGTGCAAGTCTATGACACGGAGCTTGACAAATGGTCAGAGGCCACACCGTCTCCGGGCGCTTCAGTCTTTGGGCACGCAGGGGCGGTGTTGGGCGATACCATCATTTATGTGGACGGCGCTAAGACGAACGCCAGACCTGACGGAGCGAGGTATATTGCTTCCGACGAATGCTGGATCGGCAAGATCGATCACCATGACGCCAAGAAGATTCAGTGGAGCAAACTGCCCGCTCATCCCGGCACTGCACGATACCGGATCGCCGCTGGAGGCTCGGAAAGAGAACAGAAAGTCTATTTCGCCGGCGGCAGCGATACGGTTTATGAGTTTGACGGGATAGGTTTGGATGGCAAGCCGGCAGAGCCCTCGCCGGTGGTTTTTTCTTTTAATTTGAAGAGCAATAGCTGGGAAACCATCCGGGAGAATGCTCCGAATCCCACGATGGACCATCGGGGGCTAGTTGTAACCGCGGATGGTCTGATCGTCGTCGGAGGAATGGCTAAAGGCCCGCAAGTGGTGGGGACGGTTGCGGTCCTTCCGAAAGGGAAGTGAAATTTAAACCTATCGGGCGCGGGCGAGCACTAGAGTCACGTCGTCAGGTTGCTCGGCTCCGCCAATCCAATCGTCAACCGCCGCGGTAACGATTTCCGTAATGCGATCGAGCGGCAAATCACTGTTCTCCTGCACGAGTTCAATCAGCCGTCGCTCGCCAAATTCTCCGAAATCATTTTCGGGCTCGGTGACGCCGTCACTGTATGCGAGGAAGAGTTCGCCCGGGCGAAGTTGTACGGAGCCTTCGTTGTAACGGACTTCATCGAAGAGGCCCACGACAGTGCCACCGTCCTCGAGTCTTCTGATCGAGCCGCGCGTTCCGAGCACCAACGGAGGCAGATGTCCGGCGTTGCTGAAGGTGAGCCTGCGCTCTCTGCCGTCATACATCGCTAGGAATAAGGTCGCGTATTTTTCCATCGGGGTGCTGTGGTAAAGCTGATGATTAAGCAGCGACAGCAAGGTGCCGGGCGAGACTTCGGCCCCGGGGATGATTGGGTCGTAGGCCGCGGCGAGCACTGGGCCGGCGCCTACTGCCTGGGCTTGCCGCAACGCCGGGATCCCTTCGATAGAATAGGCGCGGACCGCAGAGTGAATGGTAGCCATCAGCAGAGCAGCGGAAATGCCTTTCCCGCTCACATCGCCCACCGCAAGCACAAGCCGCTCGGAACCCAGGGGAAGAAAATCATAGTAGTCGCCACTTACACTGCGCGCCGGTCGGCAGAAGCCGTGCACTTCAAGGCTGGGGAGCTGCGAGATGTGGCGCGGGAAAAGTTGCGCCTGAACCTCCTGTGCGATGGTGATTTCATTTTCCAGGCGCTGTTTTGCCTTTTGCTCCAAGATTAGTTTCTCGATGGACTCGGTCATCAGGTTGAAGGAGCTGGCGAGTGCGGAAATCTGATCTTTGGAGACGATCGGGATACGATGACTGAAATCCCCGCGGTTTACGTGTGTGGTGGCGCGATAAAGCTCCGCGACAGCGCGAGTAACTGAGCGCGTCAGCCGAGTTCCAACATACCAGGCGGCGGCCTCGAAGATAACGAGCCCTATAACGAGAACAACCAGGAGAAATTCAATTGTCGGCCCCAAGTCCCCAAGTGATGAGAAGGCGTGATCGTAGAGCGTGGAAAGGCGCGTTTCTCCGTTCAACGGGGCCGGGCTCGCTGCTTGACCATTCAGCCAGTCAAGCACCGAAATGTAGGTTCCGAACCTAACTGCCAAATCCAGGGAACGGCGGGCGGGTGGAACGGCGCCTACATTGTAGAGAGGGATCGGTTCCCTGCTTCCCGCATCCAGTCGAAATAGGGTGACTTCTCCCAAGTCATTACCCAACTCAGCCAGAAGTGGCAGGTCAAATGGACGGCTCGTGATAACTGTCAATTTTCCATCTTTAGTCGGAGTCGCGACCACTGACCGGAGAAAAAACCTGTCATGATCTCGCGTGACTCCCGTAAAGTTGCCACCAACATGGCCAGGAAGGTCGACAGACACCCCCGGTTCTGACCGGTTGACTAGCAATTTGGTATCGAGCCAGGCAGAGACATGCCATTTGCTCTGCTCATCGGATATTCCATGGTCAAGGACATTAACTTTCCGACCAGCGTTCAAATCTGCCAAGATCTCATCACGGACTATCGAATTTGCTGTACCGAGACTCCGAAGCTCAGAATCCAGTCTTGAAGTCAGAACGTAGGCCGCGAACTGCCCTGAAAAAAGATAGGACGCAAGACCCGACAGGCTAACCAGCAGAATCAGGGGTATGACTCCGATAAAGATGTACGTCACGATCAAACGATTGCGCAAACGCCAGAGCAGCCTCGAGGAAAGCCATTTGCCAGCGAGCACGCAGAAAAGTGCGATTACGACGACGCTCAAAAAGACAACCCAGCCAGTGAGATATTTTCCAAACGAGCTGCGAAACAGCTCGGCTGCTTTTTGGATCACGAACAGCACAAGATCCAGACCAAGCAAGTACCAGGTAATGAACGCGAGCTTCCCTTTCGGGAACAGGCCGTTTTTCTCCAGCCAGAGGCGCAGATTTAGCAGGCGGGAACGCATGCGACGTCGCCTGAATTATAGATGGAACGGCGGTGGAGGGGATTGCGGAATCTCGAATAGAGGCAATCAGATTTCAGGGTAGAAATCGAAGAAAGCGTCGAGACTGGATCTGAGTTGCTTCTCGATTTGCTCTTTGCTTCCTTCGAGAACGTGCATAGTGACATGAGCCTCGTGCCCGTTGTTCAGTTTCAACGTCGCATCGCCCACCTCGGCCACTTCTTCCGAAGGCAGAAGCCGCAATCCATAAACAAGCGTCAGATTTGCCATGCTTCAATTGTAGCGTTTCTGATATGCGGGCGGCGGCGTGGAGGAAGTGATTACTGCTACAATGCCGCTGTGTTCCGGGAAATTTTTGCGCTCACAGCCGGTCTGGCGGGGACGTACGTGTGCCTGGCGCAGCAAGCCAGTTCGCCTCAACAGCCACCGGTCAAGGTCAACGTGCTGAACGTATGCGCTCCTTCAGAAGAAGAGCAGCAGGAGATTGCCTCGGCCCTCTCGCATGTTCCGAAACATCCTTCTTTTGGCCCGGATTTCGAGGTGGATCGGGGCCGGTCGGTGCTCGACCAAAATGCAAATCTGTTGGCGCCCGCGAGTAATGCGCCGATGTCCTCGGCCGAAACGAGTGCGAATTTTGTCCGCATGCGGCGAGACTTTTTGAGCCAGGCAGTGTATTCGAATGTTCAGTATTCTTTCAGTCGAGATAGCCAACAAATGGTGGAGACCTTGGTCTTTCGCGTACGTGAGCCCAAGGACTTGCTGCAGGTCGCGATTGAGGACAGCGCCTCGTCTGTGACCACGGCGGCTGCGATGCTCGGCGCAGCGACTCCAGCCAGCCGGATCAAGCTGGAACGCTTCGGAAAATCGTCAGTGGTGTTGGCGCGCTGTCCTGGCCAGAATGGGGGGGTACCTCCCGACCAAAGCGCGTACGAACCACTGTTTTCATCGGCATCGTCGATTTTGTCTGATTACCGTGCTCTGATCGGTGCGAAGAAACTGGTGCCGGAAGAGCTCGTGAGGATCGATAGTGTTGACAGACCGGTAGCACAGCGCAAGAACGCGGCCCCCTCGCATCACAAGTAGCCCCGCAATCTCCGCGGCTGAAACCGAATCTCAATTTTGTAATCTAACGAACTGTATGGATATACGAAATGTCGTCATTATCGGATCGGGATGCGCCGGGCACACGGCTGCACTTTACACGGCGCGCGCTAACCTGAAGCCGCTGGTGCTGGAAGGGCATGAGCCAGGAGGCCAGCTCTCCCTCACTACACTGGTCGAGAATTTTCCAGGATTTCCAGACGGTGTTCAGGGACCAGAACTGATCGCTAATATGCGACGCCAGGCGGAACGGTTCGGAGCGGAGTACAAGCTGGCGCAGGTCACCGCGGTGGATCTCAGCAAAGGTCCGTTCACTGTTCAAGTTGGAAAAGAGACAGTCCAGGCGCGCACGTTGATCATAGCCAGCGGCGCCTCTGCACGGTGGCTGGGACTGCCGAATGAGCAGGCACTGATCGGGCATGGAGTCTCATCGTGCGCCACTTGCGATGGATTTTTTTTCTCGGGTAAGGAAATCGCCGTTATTGGCGGAGGTGATTCAGCGATGGAAGAGGCGCTTTTTCTCACGCGCTTCGCAACCAAGGTGTCTCTAATCCATCGGCGCGATCAATTTCGGGCTTCCAAGATCATGCTGGAGCGAGCGCAAAAGCATGAAAAAATCCAGTTCATCCCCAATACTGTGGTGGAAGATGTGTACGACGTCTCCAAAAAGGAAGTGACAGGCCTGAAACTGCGTGATGTTCAGAGCGGGAAGGCCCGAGATTTATCTGCTAGCGCCATGTTCCTCGGAATCGGACACATTCCCAACGCCAAAATCTTCGAAGGCCAGTTGGATACGGATCAGGACGGCTATTTGAAGACCACGAGTTATGTGTTTACGAAAGTACCCGGCGTTTATGCCTGCGGCGATGTGCAGGACCGTCGATACCGGCAGGCTATAACTGCCGCGGGTACCGGTTGCATGGCCGCGCTTGAGGCCGAGAAATTCCTGGAAGATGAAGGCCATTGATCGGCAGCCATCGCCGGTGTCTTCAGCATTAGCATTCTCGATTACCTAAGTACCCTCTTCGCTCGACACTGGAGTAATCTTTCCCGTCCCGGGATGGCAGTTTAAGTTTGCAAGCACTATGAAACGTTCTTATCTCGCCTTGTTACTGGCGCTCCTTTTAGGCTTTGCATCCACGTCGGTTTTTGCGCAAAGTGAAGAAACTGCAAGCACCCGGAAGGTGACTAACAAAGTCGTGCCCATGTATCCATCGCTTGCCCGCGGCATGAACCTGAGCGGCAGAGTTAAGCTGGAGGCGGTGGTGCTGGCGAATGGCACTGTCAAGTCTGTCCAGGTGAAGGGCGGAAATCCGTTGCTGGCGCAATCAGCCCAGAGTGCGATCCGCGCATGGAAGTGGGAAAAAGCGGAACACGAAACTACCGAACTGGTGGAGTTCAATTTCAATCCGAACTAGCTCAGAAAGAGACCTTCCTTCTTTTTGATCACCTCCTGGAACCGCCGCGTGGTTCCGGTTTGTGATAAAAATCTCTGTGATCTTGACCTTGGTTCGAGGCCCGCGGAAATCCGCCCACGCCGGAGAGCTGTGCTGAGAGCGGCCTTCATCTCTCTCTCCGAGAGTCGCGTATTGCGGAGGCTGGCCGAACGATCCACCATCGGCCGGCGAATTTCAAGCCGGTTCGTCGCTGGCACGCAGGTGGAGGATGCCTTGCGCGTCACGCAGGCGCTGAATGAAGCAGGACTCAGCGTTTCCATAGATAATCTAGGCGAAAACGTGACCACTGCCGACGAAGCCCGGCAGAGTGTCCAGCTCTATCATCAATTGCTCTCTGAAATCCCCGCGCGTGGCCTGAACGCGAATGTGAGCCTGAAACTCACTCACATGGGCCTCGATTTCGACCCACAACTGGCCTATGACCAAGTGAATGCGCTGGTCGCTGCGGCTGCATCGGTTCAGCCCAGGAATTTCGTCCGTGTAGACATGGAGGGCGCGGCTTACACTCAACGCACGCTGGATTTCGTGCACGAATTACACCGACGCTCTGAGAACTGTGAGTGCGTGGGCGCAGTAATCCAGAGCTATATGCGGCGCTCGCAAGAAGATGTTGCCAGATTGCTGGCGGAAGGGATCCGAATCCGGCTGTGCAAGGGAGCGTACAAGGAGCCGGCTGAAATTGCCTACCAGGCGAAGTCGGAGGTAGATGCGAACTACATCCAGCTCATGAAAGTTCTGTTAAAGAGCGGAATTTACCACGGCTTGGCGACGCACGATGAGAACATCATTCGTGAGGCCAAAGCATTTGCCATCCGCGAGAACATCTCGCGAGACGCCTTCGAATTTCAAATGCTGTACGGGATCCGCCGCGACTTGCAGCGATCGCTGGTGAGCGAAGGATGGCGAATGCGCGTCTATGTTCCATTTGGCACGGAGTGGTATCCGTATCTGATGCGGCGCCTGGCGGAACGGCCCGCGAATGTGGTTTTTGTAGCAAAAAACCTGCTCAGGAATTGAGCGTTGGTATTTTTCCAGCTTGCGTTTCGAGGTCATCCTCGAGATTGGTGGCGGAATCGTGGATGCGGTAGCGGCGGAATACGGGATTCAACTCAAATCCATTGCCGCGAAGGCCCGTTGTCCGGCCAGAGGCACGACCACCTGCACGCAAGTCCCCGCGCCGCTGGATTCGACTTGGAAAGTCCCGCCCAGTTCACGGATCCTTTCGCGCATTCCGGCCAGGCCTACGCCAGAGGTGCCGGAAGACCTGAAACGGTCGATCACTTCCTTAGAAATGCCGATGCCATGATCTCGGACGGTCAGCGTTACCTGCTCGCGTTGAGCCTCGAAGCGAATTTCGGCTGCGCTGCTTTGGGAATGGCGATGGATGTTGGCAAGACTCTCCTGCAGGACCCGAAATAGTGCGATCTCCAGCTCACGTGGCAAACGAGCCGCGGGTTCAGCGATGTCAATCTTGAGGTCCAGCCCGCTCCTTTTTGCGAATCCTTCTGCGTACCATTTTGCGGCGGCGGAGAAACCGCTCTCGTCCAGGCCCGGGGGATGCAGCAAATGAGAGATGGTCCGGGTTTCCTTAATCGCTTGATCCAGAAGATTCAAGCACTCGGAATAGCCACGTTCATTTTCGTGACCAACAGCCAGCGACGAGAGTACCATCTTCGCCGCAGCCAGACCTTGACCAATGCTGTCGTGCAGTTCGCGTGAAAATTTCCGGCGCTCGTCATCGCGCAATTGCAGCAGGCGGGCGCTCAGGCGCTGGGCAGCCTGATGGCTTTCAAGTGCGGCATATTCCGAGGTGTGGGCTTTGCGCTCGGCTTCCATTGCCGTCTTTGCGGCTTCCTCCGCCGCCTGCTCGGCTTGTT
>Ga0070717_10002318_pt1 | contig 13374 bp, 13 predicted proteins | sample LARL113metaG_FD_71366 | JGI IMG/M metagenome (GOLD analysis project Ga0070717, IMG submission 71366) | Corn, switchgrass and miscanthus rhizosphere microbial communities from Kellogg Biological Station, Michigan, USA - LAR L11-3 metaG | ecosystem: Host-associated > Plants > Roots > Rhizosphere ... | reverse complement strand
ATTATGAGCGGCACCACAAGGTCCGCTACACGAGCGACGCATTGCGTGCGGCCGTCGAGCTGTCGCATCGGTACATCGGTGACCGTAAATTGCCCGACAAAGCGATCGACGTCATCGACGAGACCGGAGCGGCCCAGATGCTGGTGCCCGAAAGCCGGCGGCGCAAGACGATCACCGCGCGAGAGGTCGAGGTGGTCATCGCGACCATGGCGCGCATCCCGCCGAAGAGCGTGTCGCGCGACGATCGCGAGGTATTGAAGAACCTGCAGCGTGATCTGAAGACGATGGTGTACGGCCAGGACCAGGCAATCGAGGCGCTCGTCTCGGCGATCAAGATGGCGCGCGCCGGTCTGCGTGATCCGGAAAAACCGATCGGCTCTTATCTGTTCTCCGGCCCAACTGGGGTTGGCAAGACCGAAGTGGCGCGCCAGCTAGCCCGCACCTTGGGCATCGAGATTACCCGTTTCGACATGTCCGAGTACATGGAACGGCATACAGTGTCGCGGCTGATCGGAGCACCTCCGGGTTACGTTGGGTTCGATCAGGGGGGGCTGCTCACCGACGCGATCGATCAGCATCCCCACAGCGTGCTGCTGCTAGATGAGATCGAGAAGGCCCATCCCGACCTGTTCAACATCCTCTTGCAGGTGATGGATTACGGTAAGCTGACCGATCACAACGGCAAGTCGGTCGATTTCCGCAACGTCATTTTGATCATGACCACGAATGCCGGCGCCTCGGACCTCGCCAAGCCGGCGATCGGCTTTGGCAGCGGCATCCGAGAAGGCGATGACCAAGAGGCGATCAACCGGATGTTCACGCCAGAGTTCCGTAACCGGCTCGATGCGATAATTTCCTTCGCGTCGCTGTCGACTGAAACGATCGGTCGGGTCGTCGACAAATTCGTGCTACAGCTCGAGGAGCAACTCGCCGACCGCAATGTCGTGATCGAGCTCGATGAGCGTGCCAGGGCTTGGCTCGCAGGGAAGGGCTACGACCGTCTCTTCGGCGCACGTCCGCTCGCTCGGGTTATTCAGGAGCACATCAAGAAGCCTCTCGCCGAAGAACTGTTGTTCGGGCGGCTGTCGAAGGGCGGAATCGTCCGGGTCACGCATAGGCTGGAGGAGGACAAACTTTCCTTCTCCTTCGAAGAGCGCCCAGCCGAGCCGGCGCCAAAGGAGCCCGAGCTCGTCGAATAATCAGTTCTCTTCGGTTGGCTCTCCCTGTGACCGGCTAGAGCACGAAAGCTGCTCCTGTCGGAAAGGAGAAAACTCCGCGAGCCCTTCCATCTTGTGCTCAATCATCTGGCGCTCGCGAGCGAGAAATTGGGCGACCGCGCGACGAAAAGCCGGATCGGCGATCCAGTGAGCGCTATAAGTCGGCGCGGGTAAATAGCCGCGCTGGATCTTGTGCGGACCTTGTGCGCCGGCTTCGACGCGCTTCAGGCTGTGGGCGATCGCGAATTCGATGGCCTGGTAGTAACAGCATTCAAAATGGAGGAATTTATAATCACCGTAGCTGCCCCAGTTACGGCCGTAGATCGCGTCCTTGCCGAGGAGGTTGAACGCACCGGCAACGTATTTGGCTCCATGGCGGGCCATCATGAGCACGATCTTATCAGGCATTCGCTCGCCGATCATCGCGAAGAAGCGGCGATTGAGGTAAGCCGAGCCCCATTTGCGGTCTGAGGTCGCGAGATAAAATTCGAAAAAAGCGTCCCAATGGCGAGGTTTGAGGTCGGATCCCGTCAGCACTTCAATCTCAAGGCCCCGAGCCAGTGCTTCTCGGCGCTCCCTCTTGACCGCCTTGCGCTTCCGCGAGTTTAACGCCGCCAGGAAATCGTCAAAATCCCGATACCCTTCGTTCGTCCAATGGAATTGCTGTCCCACCCGCTGCAGAAACCCGACCTCGGTCAAAGCGTCCGCTTCGTCAGGCTTAGGGAAGTTCACATGCAGCGACGAAATTCGGCGCCTGTTCGCGAACTCGACCATTCCGGCAAGGAGATGCTCGCGGGCTTCCGCTGGCGCGTTTGGACGCAGGAGCAGGCGTGGTCCCGGCACCGGGGTAAAGGGCACGGCCGACAGCAGCTTGGGGTAGTATCGCCCGCCGGCACGTTCATAGGCATCCGCCCAGCCGTAGTCGAAAATGTATTCGCCATAGGAATGCGTCTTTGCGTAGAGCGGTACGACGCCTATGATCTCGTCGCCCGCTCCGGCGAGTGACAGGTGCTGTGGCGCCCACCCGGTGCGCGTTGTTGTCGAGCCGCTCTCCTCGAGCGCGTTCAAGAAGGTATGGGACACGGTCGGATTAACATTGCCCGCACAGGCGTCCCACGTCGCTGCAGGGATCTCAGCGATCTTGCTATGCACCCGAACCGTGACAGTATTATCTGTGTCGTTCATTGCCTGCTTAGGGTCCGCCGTCTTAGGGTCCGCCGTCTTAGGGTCCGCCGTCTTAGGGTCCGCCTTCCAAAGGGGTCCGCTCCAACGCATCCATTCATCATCGTTTGCCCCAGCTGTAGAAACCGCGCGTTGCGGGTCCAAGGATAGGCTTTGCTCCGGTCCTGTCCAGCATGCCGCGAAACTGCCGCATTGGAAGTTTATCATAAGCAATAATCGTGCCAACGATTAGGAAATGTGCACTGCGATTAGCCATGATCGCACTACTGGTGGCGTCGCCGCTCCTAAATCCTAAGCGAACGCTAGCCGAAACGCTTGGCGATGCTCGCGTCGGCTTCAGCGCAGAGCGGGTCTTGATTATCGACGGACAGAGTTATGTCGGCAGGATGTGGCACATGCCGGGTGAGCAGCGGCACGAGCAGGATCTGCCCGCGCTGAAGCCGGTTCTTATTCTGCGCTCCGATAGCAAATTTGGCGACGTCGTCTTACCCCAGCTTCACACGGTAATCGAATTCGCTCTTCCTAAGGAGTTATCGCTCCTCGGTGACCCCCGTCTTTTGCGGAAGCCCGTCGGGCAAGAGAGCGTGAACGGCATCGCGACGACGAAGTACGCAGTGGAAGGAGATTCGCGCGGAGGCCACGCGACCGGTTCGCTGTGGCTCAGCGCCGACGGCATCCCGATGAAGTGCGACAGCAAATTCGTGGTGGAGAATGGGAAGATCTCGACTCTTCATTGGGAGCTGCGCCACGTGACGATCGGCAAACAGGATGCTGCTTTATTCGAGGTTCCGTACGGATACGCGAAGCTGCCACCGGAAGCGGCGGCGCCTCTGCTCGGGATACGTTTGGCGCGACCGTCCGCTCACTGATCGCATCCCGCATATCTCACCAATGCGCAGCGCGGCGGTCTAATTGTTTAAAATCGGACGTCTGCTGACTTCGCAAGCGACGAGTTTGCCGAGGCCAAGGTCCGACAGCGCCGGGTCGGCAGCAGGTCCCCTCCACAAGCCGGTCTTCACCGTCTTCGCGGGTTTCCTCCTCCTTTGTGCGATTTCGTTATGCGCCGGCAGCTCTCTTTCTATCGGCTTTCTGTTCGAACGTAATTACAACGAGGGATGGAATGTTTATAATGTCCAGAGATTATTAGACCACGAAGTGATTTATGACGACAATTACTGGCGTATCAACAATTATCCAATCGTCTCATTCTTGATTATCGCCGGGGCTAATTTCCTGGTCCACGATCCATTGATTTGCGGCCGAATTGTCGCACTGATCTCGCTGGCTGTGATCGGTCTCCTGGCCGCGATAGCGACACGGAGCTTCGGAGGCGACCGAATCGGCGCGATCTTTGGCTCCGGCTGCACCTTGGGTTTTTGCTATCTCGTCGCGCCTGCGTGGATCATGGTCGATGATCCACAGACCTTGGGGGAAGCGGTGATGCTCGGCGGTCTCGTCAGTTATCTGTCAAGATCGCCGGGCCGCCTCAAATTGTTGTTCTCGGCACTGCTTGTCGTCCTCGCCGGATTCATCAAGCATAATCTGGTGGCGATTCCGCTCGCCATCGCGTTCGATCTTGCAATCCGTTCGCCGCGGCGCCTGCTATTCTGGCTTCTGTGTTGTGCTGGTTTCGCGGCGGGCTTTCTTGGCCTCACTCAAATTGTAGCCGGCGGCACCTTCATCGATCACTTGCTGTCGCCTCGGATTTTCACGTGGTACGGAGTGCGGTATCACCTGATGAAGTATCTGCGTTTGTTCAAGTTTCCGCTGGTCGTGATCATTCTGCTTTCGCCCGTGGTATCGTCGGACAGACGGAGGCTGCTCGCCGCTTGGGGCATCGTTTCCATTACCTTCGCTGCGATTTTCTCGGGCTTTGAGGGAACCTCCTACAACATGTTTCAGGACGCGGCGGTGTTTCTCGGAATCGCTGCCAGTGTCACATTCTGCGAGCTGCGCAAGCGCCTGTCTGGCGAAGGCATTATCCGCGGGCGGTTCGCCGCAATTGCATTAGGAGTTCTGACGCTCTTTCTCGCGCAGCCGATTCTCGCGAAAAGCGCGGAAGCATTTCGGCAAATCTATTATAGCGGCGCTGTTCTAAAATTCAATCAAAATGCGGAAGCCGCGTTCTTGAGTGAAGCCGAGTATGTCTCCCAGAGACACGGGCCAGCAATTTGTGAAAATTTGCTTCTGTGCTATACGGCGGGCAAGCCTTTTATTCTAGACCCATTCAACTCACGTCAATACATCTTGGCCGGCAAGCTCGACCAGGTTGAGCTCATACGCCGCATCGCCGCCCACGAGTTTGGGGTAATTCAAGTTCGCGCCGACATCTGCGATGACCCGGCAGCTGCCTCGTGCCATATCCTCCATTACCCACAAAAATTTAACCGATTTACTGATGAAACTCTTTATGCAATCGACCGTTACTACAAGATTGAATCCCGTTCCCAAGATGGCACCTTTTATGTCCCAAAATAGGTCGATACCGTGGGTGTGGTCTGAGGCTAAGAGCCGATTTTGTCGAGATCCTGCGATCTCAGCTGGTTGCGATGGTGGATGAGCGGCGATAGGTTCGACGAGTACTGTTTGGACTACACTTCGTGCGTTATCTCAGCACCCGCGACGCTCGCGCCACGCCGTTCACCCTTTCCTTTGCAGAGGCGCTTCTCGAAGGCCTCGCCGAGGACGGCGGACTTTATGTACCGGATCAGCTACCCGAGCCTAGCGCCGTCCCGTTGCGCAATTATGCCGGTCTGTGTTACTCGGAGATGGCAGCCCGCATCGTTTCGCTTTTCGCCGGTGATTGTTTCCCCGCGGCCGAGCTGCAGCGGCTTGCGGCAGCAGCCTATGACAGGTTCCGCCATATCGCGGTTGCACCCCTGGTGCAACTCGATGAGAGCCTCTGGCTGCTCGAGCTTTTTCACGGGCCTACCCTCGCCTTCAAGGATCTCGCGTTGCAACTCGTCGGGCTGCTTTTCGATTTGGAGCTGGCCCGACGACACGAGCATATAACCGTCGTCGGGGCCACCTCGGGAGATACCGGCTCCGCCGCGATCGAGGCCTGTCGTGACCGTGAGGCCATCGACATCTTCATTCTTTATCCGCGCGATCGGGTCTCGGAGGTGCAGCGCCGCCAGATGACGACAGTCGAATCGCCGAACGCGCATGCGATCGCGATCGACGGGACCTTCGACGATTGCCAGGATCTCGTCAAAGCGCTGTTCGCCGATGCGGGACTGCGACGCGAGCTCAACCTGTCGGCCGTGAACTCGATTAACTGGGCGCGAATCGCCGCGCAAACCGTCTATTACATCGCCGCCGGGTTGGCGTTGGGCGCGCCAACGCGGTCGATCTCATTTAGCGTCCCCACTGGCAATTTCGGCAACGTCTATGCCGGACACGTCGCGCGCGGCATGGGGTTGCCGATCGATCGACTGGTGATCGGTACCAATCGAAACGACATTCTCTCCCGCTATTTTGCGACCGGACGGATGGCGCGCGCCGCGGTCGAGCCGAGCCTCAGCCCGAGCATGGACATCCAGGCGTCGAGCAATTTCGAGCGCCTGCTGTTCGAGTTGAAAGGCCGTAACGGTGCCGCGGTAGCTGAGGCAATGCAGACTTTCCGGCGCACCGGCGTCTTGCCGGCAGATGACCAAGCGTGGCGTGCGGCGGGCCGCTTGTTTTCTGCACACAAAGTCGACGACACTGAAACGATGGATACCATCGCCGAAACTCATGCCCGAACCGGGGTCCTAATCGATCCTCATACTGCGGTCGCTATTGCTTCGGCGCGAATCGAGCTTGCCGCGGGAGAAGTTGGCGGACCGATGATAGCCCTGGGCTGTGCCCATCCTGCCAAGTTTCCTGATGTGGTCGAACGCGCGACCGGGATCCGACCGGCTTTGCCGCCGGCGCTCCGTGATCTTTTCGAGAGGCGCGAGCGGGTGACTTCGCTACCTAAGGAAATGGGCGCGGTGAAGCGATTTATCCGCGCTAATGCACGCCGGATTGGAGCATAGGATGACGACGCAGGTTTCTACACTAGCAAATGGGCTACGGATCGCCACTGACCAAATCGAAACGGTCGAGTCGGTCTCGCTCGGCATCTGGATCGATGTGGGTACGCGGCACGAACCGCCGGAGATCAACGGTGTCGCACATTTTCTTGAGCACATGGCCTTCAAGGGCACCGAGCGTCGCAGCGCTCGCGCGATAGCCGAGGAGATCGAGGCAGTCGGCGGCCACGTCAACGCCTATACCTCGCGCGAAAGCACGGCCTATTATGCGAAAGTCCTCAAGGAAGATGTGCCGCTCGCCCTCGACATCCTCGCCGACATTCTGCAGCATTCGACGTTCGATCCTGAGGAGCTGGACCGTGAACGCACGGTAATCCTGCAGGAAATCGGTCAAGCAAACGATACTCCCGACGACATCATCTTTGATCATTTCCAAGAACGCGCCTACCCCGACCAAGCGATGGGACGACCGGTACTCGGGAGGCCGGAGATCATCCGGGAGCTCGGCCGGGAAGCAGTCGTTTCCTACCTTCGCGATCATTATGGCGCGCGGCGAATGGTGCTCGCGGCAGCCGGCAATCTGGACCATGAGCGGCTGCTCGAACTCGCTACGAAGTTGCTCTCAGATTTTCCGGAAGAACGACAGGTTGTGACTGAGCCGGCACACTATGCCGGGGGTGACCGGCGCGAAGACCGGGATCTCGAGCAGTTGCACTTAGTTCTCGGCTTTCCCGGGGTAGTGCTGGGTGATCCGGACTTCTACGCCGCCTCGGTGTTGTCGACCGCATTCGGTGGCGGCATGTCCTCGCGGCTATTCCAGGAAATCCGGGAGAAGCGGGGCTTGGTCTACGCGATCCACTCTTTCGTTCATGGTTACCGCGACGGCGGCTTGTTCGGGATCTATGCCGGTACTGGCGAGGAAGAGGTTGCCGAGCTCGCGCCTGCGCTGTGCGAGGAGACGATGAGGCTCGAAGACGGGTTGACGGAGATCGAGCTCAACCGCGCCAAGGCCCAAATGAAGGCCGGTGTTCTGATGTCGCTCGAGAGCACCTCGGTGCGATGTGAACAATTGGCCCAGCACCTCTTGATTCACGGCACGCCGTTCGATCCCCCCGAGATCGTTCGCCGCATCGAGGCGGTGGATGACGCCGCGATCCGTCGGGTTGTCGATCGATGGCGTTCGGCGCCGCCTACTCTGGCCGCGCTCGGGCCCTTGAGCCGACTTGAAGAATTCGATCAATTGCGAGCGCGGCTGGCGGCCTGATTCGGCGATAACCGATGGCGCCGCAACGACGACCCTTTCCACGATTATTTCTCGCCCGCACGGACCCGTTTCGGCTGACAGGGGATCGCGTCTTTCTGCGCCCTCCCGAGCGCGGCGATTACGAAGCATGGGCCAGTCTGCGCGCCAGCTCGCGGAATTTTCTGGCGCCCTGGGAGCCGAGCTGGCCGCCCGATGCGCTGAGCCGCGCGAGTTTCCGCGCCCGTGTGGGGCGCTATGCTGAAGACTGGCGCACCGATCAGGCGTACAATTTCTTTATCTTCGCCCATGATGAGACGCTCGTGGGAGGTATCGGGCTGTCCAATATCCGGCGTGGTGTCTCCGAGACGGCGAGTCTTGGATATTGGGTCGGCGAAGCCTTCGCGCGGCAGCGCTACATGACGGCGGCGCTGCCGCTGGCACTCGAGTTTGCGTTCGATCGGCTGAGCTTGCACCGGGTCGAAGCCGCCTGCTTGGCGACGAACACCCCCAGCCGTTCGCTGCTGGCGAGAGCTGGTTTCCAGCAGGAGGGGTATGCCCGCGAATACCTCTGCATCGAGGGGAAATGGCAGGACCACTTACTCTTTGCGATCCTGCGCGGTGACCGCAGCATGCCGCAATCTTAACGCTTCGCCGTCGGCTTAACGGACACCTAGGCGTGCCCCGCATCTGTCGAGAGCATGGTCAAATCGATACCGAGCTTGGCGAGGGCGCGGCGCCATTTGCCGTCTTGGTCCGAGTCGAAGATGATGGCATCGTCCGCCGCAACGGAAAGCCAGCCATTGGCTTGGATCTCAGCGTCGAGCTGGCCTGGCGCCCAACCAGCGTATCCAAGGGCAAAGAGGCTGTGGTGCGGACCCTGACCCTTACCGATCGCGCGCAGGATCTCGACCGTGGCGGTAACGGCGATGTTGCCATCCACGACGAGCGTTGCCTCCTCGCTGTAATCCGACGTATGCAGGACAAAGCCGCGGCCTCCGTCTACCGGACCGCCGAAATGGATGGGGTTCGAGTCGACAATGGAGCTCGGCGAGATTTCGAGTTGCGTAAACAGCTCCCCCATCGTCAGCGAGCCAAGCAGCTTGTTGATCACGAGCCCCATCGCGCCTCCCTCTTCGCTGTGTGCGCAAAGGTAAATGACTGACCGGGCGAACCGCTGGTCCAACATTTGCGGCATCGCCACCAGGAGCTGGCCTGCGAGCGATTTCAAGGCATCCTCCGCTGTGCCGGGACGACCACTCTGCTCTTCGAAGTGAGCCTGCTGCATCCCTATACGTCTATACATGGGTTTCGTTGCCTGCTTGCCCAAAAGCGCCGTGGAGGTGGGTTCCCAGTCGCGTTTGCCCAGCGGTGTGTCCTATGTTATCGCTCCGCTGCAGCACCCCGAGTATGGCAAACTCAAACCGCACAGGGGGGCTTGACCCACACACCACTGAAGGGACTTATCATGACCATTAAGGTTGGCGACAAGCTGCCATCGGTGACGCTGCGGCAGGTGACCCCCGAAGGGCCGAAGGAAATCACCACAGACGAGTTCTTCCGCGGCAAAAAGGTCGCTTTGTTCGCGGTGCCCGGCGCCTTCACGCCGGCCTGCTCGCAGCGGCACTTGCCGGGCTATGTCGACAAGGCGGCTGACATCAAGGGCAAAGGAGTGGACGAAGTCGCCTGTGTCGCAGTTAACGATGCCGCCGTCATGACCGCCTGGGGCAAGGACCAGAGGACCGAAGGCAAGGTCACAATGCTGGCCGATGGCAGCGGCGATCTCGCTCGTGCTCTCGAGCTCGAACTCGACCTCACCAAGAATGGTCTGGGAACCCGATCGAAGCGCTATTCGATGCTGGTCGAAAACGGCGTCGTCAAGTCGCTCAATGTCGAGCAGCAGCCCGGCCAGGTTGACGTCTCCAGCGCCGAGACGATGCTGAGAGCGCTGTAGGTTCGGCAGCATCTCAGTTCGATCCCAACCACCGGCGTCCCGCTGACGCGGATCGCTTATTTCCTCGCGGGCCGCGAGGACGGTCGAGGGGGAGGGACGCCCGGTCATCCTAACCTGCTTCTGCGATGCGGGCGCGCGCTAGAGCATCCGCCCGTTCGTTTTCGGGATGGCCGGCATGACCGCGCACCCATTCCCAATCGACGACGTGGCGGCTCGCGGCAGCGTCGAGCCGCTGCCACAGATCGATGTTCTTTACCGGCTGCTTGTCGGCGGTGCGCCAACCGCGCCGCTTCCAGCCATGGATCCACTTGGTGATGCCGTCGCGCAGATACTGGCTGTCGCTATAAAGGTGAACGCGGCACGGTCGCGTAAGCGCTTCCAGCCCGGAGATCGCAGCCATCAATTCCATTCGGTTGTTGGTGGTATTGGGATCGTAGCCGCTAAATTCCTTCTCGACGCCGCGATAACGCAAGATCGCAGCCCAGCCGCCAGGGCCGGGGTTGCCGCGGCACGCGCCATCGGTGAAGATCTCGACTTCCGCCGGCTCAGCCATCGATCCCGTAGGCTGCGAGATTTGTGATGCCGCGGTGAAAGCGCAGCTTGCGCAGATATTCGAGCGGGTCCTTCGGCTGGACCAACGCCCCCACTGGCTGATTGAGCCGATCGAAAAGCCGGGTCAGCAAAAAGCGCAATGCGCTGCCTCGCGCGAGCAGGGGCAGAGCGGTGAGTTCGGCCGAAGTCAGGGGCCGCACCCGGCGATAACCGTCGAGGAGGAGCCGCGCCTTTGTCACATTGAGGCTGCCATCGGCTTCAAAGCACCAAGCGTTGAGGCAGATCGCCAGATCATAGGCGAGGAAGTCGGTGCAGGCGAAATAGAAGTCGATCAGGCCGGAAACTTCACGCTCGCGGAAGAAAACATTGTCTGGAAAGAGGTCGGCGTGGATCACCCCGGCCGGCAGCTCGCGCGGCCACTCGGCCTCGATCAGCGCCAGTTCGGCCCCGAGTTCCTCGGCGAGCGCTGGATGCACCTCTGCCGCGCGGCAGCGGCAGGCGTCGTATAATTGCCGCCATCCAGCGACCGAGAGATCGTTCGGCCGGGTCATCGAGAACGTGGCGCCGGCGCGATGCAACTCAGCGAGCGCTGCTCCGACCGCGGCGCAATGGAAGGGCTGGATGCGTCGCGGCCACATTCCGGCAAGGAAGGTCACCAGGGCTGCCGGGCGGCCGCACAGCTCGCGCAGGGCGACCCCATTCCGACCCTTGAGCGGTGTCGGACACGCGGCGCCATGCCTCGCAAGATGCTCCATCAGCGCAATGAAAAACGGCAGATCCCGCGGCGCGACCCGCTTCTCGTATAGCGTCAGGATGAAATTGCCGCGCTCGGTCGTGACGAGGAAGTTGGAGTTTTCGACCCCTTCGGCGATCCCCTTGCAGGAGAGCACCTCGCCGATGTCGTAAAGGGCAATGAAGGCTCTGAGCTCGTCGTCGGCAACATCGGTATAGACCGCCATAGGGTTCTTCCGCCGCGTCACTCGCTTTGTCGCCGGCCGCAGTCACCAACCTCGCCGGGCGAAAATCGGGCCGCTGCCCGGCTTGTCTGCCTGGCATCTCTCGCATACAGTCCGGCCGGCGGCGAGGTGCCGCCGAACGCGTTGACACTAGCAAGGGCAGAGGCAGGGAAGAAAGCATGACCGAACCCATACCCGCGCAAAAAGAGCCCTACGGCGTCACGGTCGAGGCGGGCAAGAGGTATTTCTGGTGCGCCTGTGGGCGCAGCGCGTCGCAGCCCTTCTGCGACGGCTCACATCAGGGCACCGGTCTGACCCCTGTCCCGTTCACCGCCCAGGCAACCGAGGAGGTCTGGCTCTGCGGTTGCAAATCGACCGCGGGAAAGCCGTTCTGCGACGGTACGCACAACACCCTGTGAGCCTGACACGGGCGGCGCAGGGCGCGACACTCCTCGGCCTCCTCACTCTCTCCGGTTGCGGCTGGTTCTCGTCTTCTTCGTCAAAGCCGACGGAGGCCTGCCCACCCTCCGTCATATTGCGGCCGCTGTCGAATAACGCCGTGTTCGGCCCGGCCCCGGAACGTCGCCCGGACAATGTCGCGTTCTACGGGTTGCTCAGCGAGGCCGAGCTCAAATGCGACTACACCGGCGGCGCAATGCGCCTCTCGCTCGACACTATCGTGATCGGCGAGCGGGGTCCCGCGTCAAAGGGCGATGCCGTCGATTTCCAATATTTCGTGGCGGTAACGGCACCCGATCAATCGATCATCAGCAAGAAGCCATTCGCGGTCAGCATCGCCTTTGACGGTACCCAAAAGCGCGCCGGCGTCACCGACCACATCGAGGAGACAATCCCGCTCGGCGGCCAAAAGGGCGCTGACCTCAACGTTCTGGTCGGCTTTCAGCAGAGCCCCGAGGTCGTCGACTTCTACAAACATTTCCGCGGCCGTTGATCCTCGAATGAATCAATTTCTTCCGTAGCCCACGCCTCCTATCGTCCTGCCCGGGCTTGACCCGGGCAGCCACGCGCGTGCCCCAGTTTGAGATCGATGTTTGCCGCCGCCTACAATCATAAATTGCCTCGGCGCTCCCCTACTGCTGCTTCTGCAGCAAATCTGCAGCAAAATTTATCCTAATAGTTGAAACGGTCGCCCCACCCGGCGCCCACCATGTCGGCCTCGGTACGCGCCTCGGACCTCTTCTCTAGTTGCTGCAGCCGCCGGTCGAAATCGCTCGTCTCGATCGCCCGGACAAAGGTGTCGACCACCGCCGCTATCGTGCCCGCCTCGCCCGGCGTGATCGCGCCGCCGGCCAGCGCCGAGGTCACCGCCTTCATCGCGCCGGCGATATCCGCAGCGCTTTCGATCGGCGGAAGCGCGAATTTGACCGTCCGCTCGCGGCAGGGCGGCATAATGCGTTCGAGGCAGAGCCGCATTGCGGTCGGGTCACCCTGCAGTGCAAGCTCGACGGCCCTGCGAGTGAGCGCCTCGGATTCGCCCGCGAGCAGCGCCGCGGCGGCGAGCGTCGCCTTGTTGTGCGAGCCGGTCCGGCGGCCGGCAGGATTACCGGACCGGCCCTTTTCGAACGGCCGCCCGCGTGCGCTCCCCGGCGGCTTTGGTGCAACCTCACGATCCATCAGCATCTCCTCGCTCTCGACGGCAGCTCCGCCGTCGCCATCCGCTGGAAGCATGCGATGCTAATTAGGCAATTTTATGATCGTCATTTTCTCAACAACCTTTCCAACGGCGCGAAGGCATTACACCAGGTAGCGGCTGATCTGTGGATGGGCACGGCTAGCAAGGACTTTTGAGAGAGATGTGCAGGATTAGTCGTTCGCGGTCATGTGTCCGGCCCGTCGGCGCGGCATGATACCGTGAGGGGCCCCGTCAGCCCCCCAGCTAGTTTAAAGTTCGGCTATTGTTCGTTGAAAGCGAACCCTTCCGTATTGCTGCCATTAGGTCAGCTACTGACCCCGAAGCCGTCGTGTCAAGGTCGCGGGTCAAAAGTCTCAGAAGGGTGGAGGCTGTGTGAAAAGGTGATTGTCGCCTACCATTCGGTAATTTCTTGTCGCTGGGTGGGGCTAAGCAGCGCGAAGAATTCGGCTGCTCTACTCCCAGAGCAATGGAATTGCTCGTGTTCGTCAGGGTAATGAGTTCTCACACGGCCTCGCTGGTAAGCTGACGATGCCGCTATCGATCGGAGAGCATTGGGCGATTGGCGCGATGCCGGCGACGACCGCGAGCGTCCAACGCGCGCGG
>Ga0070717_10002317_pt1 | contig 13376 bp, 11 predicted proteins | sample LARL113metaG_FD_71366 | JGI IMG/M metagenome (GOLD analysis project Ga0070717, IMG submission 71366) | Corn, switchgrass and miscanthus rhizosphere microbial communities from Kellogg Biological Station, Michigan, USA - LAR L11-3 metaG | ecosystem: Host-associated > Plants > Roots > Rhizosphere ... | reverse complement strand
GCGGCACAACGCCGCCGACGAGGGTACCTACTTCGTGGCGCACAACACCACGAACGACGCGGCGACCACGCTCGCGGGGCACGCGGCTCCCGTGCTGGTCGACGCCGACGCGACGATGACAAAGCCGTTCATCCACGCGCGCTACAACGTCTCGAGCACCGCGGTGACGCGCGTCTACCTCGACTTCATCGAGATCGAGGTGATCACCGCAGGCGCGACGGGCTCGGCCGACAGCTGGGCGGCGCAGCTCGACACCGGGGCGACCCGGATCACCAGCGGCGGGACGGCGCTCACCAAGGTGAACCCGAACATGACATCGGCGGCGACGTCCGGCCTCGACCTGCTCGCCGGCGCGCCGGTGGCGGGCGCCGAGACCACGTCGAGCCGAGACCTCGGGTTCGGGCAGTTCCGTCCGAGCATCCAGATCGCCGGCGACAAGTTCATGTTCTTGTTCGGCGGCGAGCCGGGCGAGGTCGGGGCGACGTCGGTCGCGACGATCACCCACCACGTGGTCGGACTGCCCCCGGTCATTCTCGGGCCCACCGACCAGTTCCTGCTGGCCCTGTACAGCCCGTCGCAGAACGCGGCCGGCGTGTACAAGGTCCGCATGGGCTGGCTCGAGCGCTGATCCACGACCTCGACCGACGCCGCGGCAGACACCCCGATAGGAGCCTACACATGACCCAGTTCTACGACCTGCAGGTGACCGAGCCGACGCTCAAGGGCCACGTGGTGCGCTTCGTGGGCGGCACGGCCGCGGTGACGAAGGATCTCGGCAAGGCGATCACCGTGACGTACATCAGCACGGGTCTCGTCGACCTGACCTGGAGCGCGAACGTCGAGCCCCCGGGCACGTTCGCGGGCCTCGCCGGCAAGCCGTCATTCCAGGCGACCGTCCCGAGCGGGATCAAAAACTTCGACTGCGCGCCCGGCGTCTTCAACACGACCACGCGCACGCTGAGGCTGGCGATCTGGAACGCCTCGGGCAATCTGACCGACCTCGCGGCGCTGCAGTGGATAACGCTCGTGGCGCTGTTCAAGGAGGACCCGGCGCTCTGAGTGCCGCATTCGGTTGCACCAATCGACGGTGACACCGTTACAGCGAGACGATAATCTCGCCGGAATATGGCATTCCTGATCACGCTCGGCGAGCTGCGCGAAACAGCGCAGCAACTGGCCAACAAGCCCAACGACACGACGCTCCCGGTAGCGGAGTGGAACGGGCACATCAGCGCGTACTACGGTCGCGCTCACACCATGGTGCTCGGCAAGGGCGCCCGCTACTTCGAGACCGAGTTCACGCTCGACCTCGCGACGCTGGCGCTCCCGACGGACCACCGCGGGACGATCGGCGTCGACTTCATCACCTCGTGCGGCGCGCGGATCGAGCTCGACGAGCTCATGGTCCAGGACCGCGACCTGTTCAGCGGCCTCACGGGCACGCAGGCGCGCGCCTGGGCCGTGGTCGGGACCAACGTCCAGCTCTTCCCGACGCCGACCACGGGCGACTACCGGCTCCTCTACGAGCCGCAGCCGGCCCGCTACAACACCTCGGTGGACTCGATCCAGATCGACGTGATGACCACGGACGGTCTCGACGCGATCACCTGGGGAGCGGCGTCGGTGGCGCTGCACCGCCTGCAGACCGACCAGTCCCGCGCCCTGCAGGAGAACGAGGATGCGATGGCCCGGCTCGAGGACTGGGCCGTGCGCCGCTCGGTGACTATGCCGCGGCGGCGCCAGATCCTCGGGCGCAACGGGCGTCTGTCCGGCAACATCAACGGGCCGTGGAACCCGGCGAGCTGGGTCTACAACCGGTGAGGAATCGAACGCTCGACAAGCGGCTCGCGGACAGCGACGCCGAGCAGGTGCGCCGATCGCACGCCGAGGCCATCGACGAGCTGCAGAACGTCAAGATCCTCGACGCCGTGGTGATCCGAGACCAGGAGCTGGCCGACCAGCGCCAGGTCACCATCCCGCACAAGCTCGGCCGCGTTCCGAAGTTCGTGTGCATCAGCCCGATCCGATTCCCCGGTGGCGCTACCGCGGGGCAGGTGATCGAGAACCGCAGCCAACCCAACGACCGCAGCAAGAGCATCGTGCTCGTGGCTGCCGGCTTCACGTCGACAATCGTAGTCGACGTCATGATCTGGTGATCTTACATGGCACGACACATTCCGAAGAAAGTTGGCCCTCACCCGGGCCTCGTCTGGAACAACAAGATCCTCCCGCTCGCCGCGGGCCTCCACCAGCAGACCGACGTCCGAGCGCGGCCCGAGCCCTTCCTGGACATCTGCCGTGATGCGCAGTTCGACGAGGTCGGCGGGCTGCAGACGCGGCACCCGTACACCGGAACGGTATCGCCGACGCTGCCCGACGGATCGATATTCGGTGGATCGCTGCTATCCAACGTCCGCCGGATCGAGCGCAACGGCGACGAGCTCGTCCTTTTCACGAAGGACAGCCTGTATTCCTGGAATGCCCAGCTGAACAAGTGGGTGTTGCGCGGGACGCACCTCGCGGTCTCGGTTGACGAGACGCCGCGGTTCGCGACCACGGGTGACCAGATCTCCGGTGACCGAGCTGAGCTTGCCGGAACCGTCGTGTTCGCGTGGGTCGAGGGCACGCAGGTCTACGCGGCAGCGCTCGACAAAACTACCGGCTCCGTGCTGGTCTCGCCGACCGCGGTGTCCACGGCGATCGGCCGGCCGCGGCTGGTGGCGCTCGCGACGAAGATCCTGTTCTTCGTCGAGGCGTCGAGCACGCTCCTAACGGTCCGCGCGATCGATCCAGCGGCGCCCGGCACGGCGATCGCGGGCGCCGGAACAACCGTGCTCGCGACCGACTTCAATCTCTACTACGACGTCGTGCGGGCCGGCACGCAGGACCTCGTGGTCGGAGCGTGCCGGCGCCAGACGACCACGAGCTACACCGTGTTCAAGGTGACGTCGGCCCTCGCCGTCACGACCTCAACGAAGGCGCGCACGTGCGACGGTCCGATCGCGGTCGCCACGATAGGCGACGGGACGAAGACGCAGATCGTCCGCGGCAACGCGACCAACATCCAGGGCGATCTCCTCGCCACCAGCACGCTCGCAGACCTCTTCACGGCGCAGGCGATCGGGACCACCACCGACGTCCCGGTGAACCAGATCGCGGCCGAGTTCGCATCGACGACGTGCCGCGTGTTTTGGGACTCGCTCGAGACCGAAGACTCGCTCAACGCGTCGTTCGCGGTGAAGACGAACACCGTCACGACGGCCAACGCGATCGGGACGCAGAGCACCTTCGTCAAGCGCGTCGGGATCGCGTCGCGCGCGTTCCTGTACGACGTGAACGTCTACGTGTGGCTCGTGTTCGGTGAGGATGACGCCTCGGTGCTCACCGGGACTCCGCTCGGCATCCGCGCGGCGCTGCAGAATTCCTACTTCCTGTACCGCGATGACGGGCTGATCGTAAGCAAGTCGGCGTGGCAGGTGGCAGGCGGATACTCGGCCGTCACCGGGCATCTTCCAGGCGTCGCCGCGGTCGGCGCTGCCGGCACCGAGTTCGCGTGGGCAGGCACGGCCAGGCGAGCGATCCGGCTCGACGGCGAGCGCGTCGGATATGAGGCACGGACGCCGCACGACATCACCATCGCGTTCGACGACAACGCCGCGCGCCGATGCGCGCGCATCGGGAACACGCTCTACGTGTCCGGCGGCTTCGTGCAGGGCTACGACGGCGTGCGCCTGACCGAGGTCGGATTCTTCGTCGTCCCGTGGAGCATCGATGTCCAGGACAGCGGGGTTGCTGGCAACATCGAGGCCGGGACCTACAGCTGGAAGGGGTCCTATCGCTACGTGAACGCGCAGGGCGAGATCGAGCGATCGACCACCGCGACCGGAGACCAGATCACGTTCTCGGCGTCGCACTCCGCGATCGTCTCGTACCTCTTCCTGTACGTGACCAACAAGACCACGGTGCTCCCATCGCTGGAGTTCTGGCGCACCGCGAAGGACGCCGCGCCGGAGGCGGATTACCTGCTAGTGACCGGACTCGATCCGACGGTCACGACCGGCGCCAACCCGTACATCAACAACAACACCGGATCGACCGGCACGACGTTCAGCGACAACCTGTCCGACGCCTCGCTCGGCGACAATCAAGCGAACCCAGAGAACGGGGACGTCCTCGAGAACCTCGCGCCGCCGGGCGCGGCGATCATCGTCGCAACGGACACGCGCCTGCTTCTCGGCGGCATCCCGGGCGACCCCGACCGCGTCTGGTACAGCAAGACCAGGAGCACCGGAGAGATCGCGGCTTTCAACGACGGGCTCACCGTGCGGGTCCCGGCGGGCGGTGGCGCGATCACGGCGATGTGGGTCCAGGATGACGTGTGGTACGTCGCGCGCGAGACCGCGCTCTACGCGCTCCCCGGAGTTGGGCTCGACAACCTCGGGCAGGGCCAGAACTACGGGCCGGCGCGCATCGTCCCGGGCGGCGCTACCGTCGGCGCGGTGAGCCAGGAGAGCGTGGCCGAGACCCCGCACGGGACGATCTTCAAGAGCGAGAAGGGCTGGCAGCTTCTCGACCGCTCTGGATCGATCGAGTACATCGGCGGCGCCGTCGCCGACTTCGACAGCGAGGCCGTGCTCGCGACCCATGTCGTCGAGACGCAGCACCAGGTGCGGATCCTGACCGCAGCGCGGATCCTGGTGTGGGACTTCAGACGCGACGTGAACCAGTGGGCGGAATGGACGGTGCCGGCCAGCATCGCCGGCGTGCACGCGACGATCTGGAACGGAGCCCACGTGGTGCTCGCGAACGATGGCGGCTTCGCGCAGGGCATCGTCACCCAGCGCACGACCTACTCGGGCGTGAGCTACGGGCAGGACGCAGAGACCGTGTGGATCAAGCTCGCCGACTACATGGGGGCGACGAGCGTGCGCCACATCGAGCCGCTAGGCGAGTTCCGGTCCGACTGCCTCGTGCGCGTGCGCGTGGCCTACGACTACGAGATGACCGGCACGACGCCAGACTACGTGGACGACTTCGTGTGGTCGCCAACCCCGGCGATCGCAGGCAAGCCGCTCCAGTTCCAGTTCGACCCGAAGCGGCCCCAGTGCGAGGCGATCAAGATCCGGCTGACCGCGGTGTCCGACACCGGGGCCGGAAACGCGGCGCTCGACTTCAGCGCGTTCGATCCGTTCATTGCGGTCGTGCCGAGCGCCGCGTGGGAGATCGGATACATCGCCGACTTCCCGGCGACGATCGGCGTTCGCGGGAACGCCTACTCGATGTCATTCGCGTTCGAGGCTGCCGATCCCGATGAGGAGTTCCTGATCGACAACCGGCTCCACTTCACGTGGGACACCGAGAGCGCTCGGTGGAGGTCGGCGCCGAACAACATCGGCCTGCGCATCCGCGCGCGTGAAGGCTCGAGCCCGACGTGCGGCAACCTGGAGGACGCGATCGCTGCGGTCGGCGCCGGGCTCATCGAGCTGGATTTCCGCGTGACGCCGCGCGAGACGCTGATCGACGGCGACACGATGGCCGGCCTGACCGTAGGGCCGGTGTTCTTCACTGGCGGCGCGTACGGTGCGCCGACCGGCGAGGCGATCAAGCTGACCGGGATCGGGATCGAGGTCGGCACCGAGCCGGGGCTCTTCCGGCGCCTGTCGGCCGGACAGCGCGTGTAGCTACTGCGCGGTGCAGTAGCAGGCGCCGCCGAGCGTGTAGTGCTGCACCCACTGCACGGTGCCGAATAGGCAGCGGTTCTCGTCCTGCCCGCACTGCTGCTGGCAGATGCCCTCGATGCACCATCCGTTGGTGCCGTTGGCGACGATCGGGCAGAAGGTGTTCACCATCTGATCTGGGTCGGTGATCTCGCAGGCGATCGGAGCCGTTGCCTGATCACACGGCGTCAGGGTTGCGAGCGGCATTGCAAGGGCGGCCATGAAGACGAGGTTGGTCATGCGGCGGTTTATAAGCCAACGCCGGCCGGCCTCGCTCCAGACCACGGTGCAGCATTGCGATGCAGGTCGAGATAGGCCAGACCAGCGCGTGTAGTCAGCGGTCGCCGCGTCGGTCGCGCATCTCCCGCGCCAGGAACGTGAACCCGAACGCGAGGATCAGCCCGGCGAACCCGGTGATGCCGTACCTGTAGCCGTCGTTCGTAACGCCCTGCGCGAGCTGAAACACGACGCTGAACGCGATGACAAAGAGGATTCCGATGGTGAGATTCTTCATCGTCTACTCCTTGCACAGGTAGTCGGTGCAAACCTGCGTTCCCCACGCGCCGGCGTTGCAGGCGGCGACCGCCGCGGTCAGGCACGGAAAGGTGACCCCGCCGATGGTGAACACCGTACCCGCTGTACACGCGAAACTCATCGCTGCGCACACCGTGACGCCGATGGACAAGCACACGCAGCGGCAGATGGTGCCGCCGATCGTCGCGTACTTGTCGAAGATCATCGGGGCCCCTCCGAGGCCGCGGCCCTCGTTGCCTGGCCCAGAACCCGGACCGTGAACGCGGTCGTTGCCGCCGACCTCGCCTGGCCCCGTCGGCCACATGCCGCCCGGCCATGGCCACGGCTCGGCGCACGTGAAGTCTTCGCCCTCGCTGATCTCAATCGTTCCCGGCCTGCATCCGTGGACATCGATCCGCTCGTCCTGCTGCCGCTCGTCGATGGTGGGCTCCGGTGCAGGAGCGACGCATCCGACAGCGAGCCCGCAGAGAACCTGTGATGGCTTCATGGGGTACCTCCGCTGCGATCGTGCCACCGGCCGCCGAGGCGGCAAGCGCGAGGCTGGCACGGTGGTCGAGGCGCCCGCCGGTAGTGCGCGGCGTTGCCGTCGACGCTATATCGAGCAGTGACGTCGGCGCACCGGCAAGCGGTCCGTGAGAGCGTCGACGCAGGGCATGGATCGAGGCCACGATCCGGGCATGCCGAATCATCTCTACGACCACTGGATGGACCTCGACTCGCTCGTGTTGCCGCCGTACAAGCGCCACACGATGCAGCCACAGTTCCCGTGCACGTCACGCATCGTGCTCGCGCGGACGATCGCCGACGCGAGCGGTCACCCGATCACCTACCGCGTGCGGACCACCGGCCAGGAATGGTGGGTGAGCGCGACGCTGCGCGGGTTCCGCGCGAGCGCGACGATCCACACCACGATCGAGCTGCGAGCGAAGATCTGGATGCTGGCGATCGAGAACGGGAAGGTCAGGGTCGGCGAGACGGGCCGCTGGACGTCATAAGTTTTCGCTGCATCTTGTCGAAAAGACCTACACCGCCACCACGCAGATCGGCTGTAGGCTGCCCGTATGGGCTTCAATTGGGGTCGACTCGGAGCAGGTCTCGCAACCGGCGGGCTCAGCGAGCTTGGGGGTATCCGCCCCCTGGCCGAGAAGCTGGCGCCGGACACGTGGAACCAGATCGCAGGCGACCCCGGCGCGGACGCCGAACGCCAGCGCAAGGCGCAGCTGTACGGGCAGGCCGGCGCCGCCGGCGGCTTCGCCGACCAGCAGCAGCAGGCCTTCGCGGCGAACCAGCTGCAGGGCGTGAACAACATCTCCGCCCTCCAGCGGACGGCCAGCGGGCAGAACTCGGTGAGCGCGGAGCAGCTGCGTCAGGCCCTGCAGCAGAACCTCGCGGCGCAGCGCTCGATGGCCGCGGGGGCGAGCCCGCAAAACGCCGCCATGGCCGCGCGCACGGCCGCCATCCAGTCTGGCCGGCTCGGCGCCGGGCTGGCCGGCCAGCAGGCGCTGGCGGGGCTCCAGGAGCGCAACCAGGCCCAGCAGGCGCTCACCGGCGCGATCCAGGGCTACGGCCAGCAGGCACTGGGCGCCGCGCAGGGCGCGCGCGGGCAGGCGATCCAGGCCTACGGGGCCGGGGAGGCCGGGGCACCCGAGAAGAGCTGGCTCGAGAAGTACGGGCCGACGATCGAGAGCGGAGCGGCCATGGTCGCGAAGTCTGACCGCCGCGCCAAGCGCGACATTCGCGACGGCGACGAGGATGCCAACAAGGCGATGGACGGAATCAAGGCGTACATGTTCGCGTACAAGGACAAGCGCGACGGTAAGGGCCGTGACAAGACCGGAACCCAGCTGGGCGTGATGGCCCAGGACATGGAGCGGGCCGGGCTCGGCCACGCGGTGATCGATACCCCGGGCGGCAAGATGGTCCACGGCGCCAAGGCGGCGACCTCGGCGATCGCGCTCACAGCGGCGCTCGCCCGGCGCGTGAAGGCGCTCGAGGCCGGGGCCGGACGGAAGGCGGCGTAGGTGGCGCAGAACCCGTTCCCCGATCCCGAGCTCGACGCCCAGCTCTACGGCGCGCCGACCCCGACGCTTGCCGACACCGCGCCGGCGACGTCGGGCAACCCGTGGGACTGGATCCCGCCCTCGTGGCAGGACCCGGAGGAGCTTGCGCGGGCGCGCCAGCAGCTGGGGCCGAGCGGTGTCCCGCTGGACGCGGCGACCGCGGTTGCTGCCGGCCAGGCCGCGCAGCCGGACGCCGCCGCTGCTGCGCCGGCGCCGATGCCCGAGGACCAGCTTCTTGCGGCGTACCAGGCGGATCTTGCCGACCCGGCGAAGCGAGCGCAGGCCGACGAGGCGACCGCGGCATACAACGCCGCCAACCCGCCGGAGCAGCCCCCCGCGGCCCCGCCGGACGCCGCGACCGCCCGCGAGCTGCTGGGCGCCGCCGCGACCGGACCGACCGGGAAGCCGCTCACCGATGACCAGGTGCTCGCGGCGTACGACCAGCTGCACCCGACGCTCGGGCCGCCCACGCAGCTCGACGCCGCGACCGCCGCCGGCTTTGGACCACCGGCCCCCGCGCCGCCGCTTCCGATGCCGTTCGGAGCCGCTGGTCCCGCGCCGCTCCCAGCGCCGGGCCCGCCCGTGCTTGGCCCGCAGCCCGCGACCGTCGGCGACCTCGTCGGGCCGCTGACGTTCGACGCTCCGCCGCTCGTCGGGAACGCCGCGGCAGCCGCTGCCGACCCGCTGGCCACCCGCCAGGGCATCGCCGGGCCCGAGCCGATCCTCAGCGACGAGGAAGCGGGCAGGGCGATCGCGAACATGGCGCCCGAGCAGCAGATCGCCGTCAAGGCGAAGCTCGACGCGGCTCGCGCCAACGACTTCGCCACGAAGCTCCACGACGAGAGCGTGGCGAACCTGGCCCGCGCGAAGCAGAACGAGGACGCCGCCAAGGCCGGCTACGCGCACGCCCAGCAGAAGGCGGCCGAGCTCGAGCACGACACCAAGGCCCTCGCCGCGCAGCAGATCAGCGACGGCTGGAGCGACCGCCCGGCCTACCAGAAAGTCGCCGGGTTCGTCGCGGCGATTGTCGGCGGGCTCGTGTCGGGGCGCACCGGCCGGCCCAATGCCGGCATGGCGATGGTCCAGAAGGTGATCGATGACTCGGTGGAGCAACAGAAAGCGAACCTCGCCAACCGGCGCGCGCTGCTGGGCCAGCGCCAGAACGCCGTGGGCGAGATGTTCTCGCGCACCGGCGACCTCTACCGCGCCGCCGAGACCTCGCGAGCGGCGATGTGGGAGGCGACGATCCAAGACCTGCAGGCCCAGCAGCAGATGTACGACCCGCACGGCACGAACGCGCTCACGATCGCCGGCATGATCAACGACGCGCGCGCGCGCCAGGCCGCCGGCATGACCGCCTACGTCGACAAGCAAGAGAAGTACGGCGTGGAGCGCTACAAGCTGGTCCAGAAGGATCGCGAGATCGCAGAGACCGAGCGGGCCGCGCGAGCCAAGGAAGCGGAGGCCGCCGCGAAGCTGGCAGCGAAGGGCGCCGGGGGTGGCGCGGGGGTAGCGCGGGTGACCGGCGAGGCGCCCAAGTACACCGTGGACACCGGGTTCACGAACCCGTTCGATCCGTCGCAGCCGGTGCTCGGGACGCGGCCGATCGGCGGCAAGCACGAGGGCGGGGAGAAGGAGTTCAAGACGGTGAGCGAGCAGCTCGGCATCTACGCACACGTGCAGGACTATTGGCAAAAGCTCGCGGCGGTAGGCGCCAAGATCGACTACCACAAGGGTCTCGGCGAGCAGGCGTGGGGCAAGCTCAAGAACACCGACGCGGCCGAGTACGACAGCGCGAAGGAAGCCCTCGTCGTCTACCTCACCAAGGAGCTGGGCGACAAGCTCACCCAGGGCCAGCTCGAGGCTCAGGCCCACCGGATCCCGGAGCGGTCCGTGGTGTTCGAGTCGCGCGAGCCCGGGAAGCAGATCGCCGACGCCCAGGCCGACGCCGATCGCGACTTCGCGAGGGACATGACGCTGGTCGGGATCGACCCGACGCCGATCATCAAGAGCGCCCAGCAGCGCCGCGCCGTGTCCACGCCGAGCGCGGCGCAGGATCTCGAGGCCGCCCAGGCGGCGGCGGCCGCGAACCCGGCCGACAAGGACGCGCAGCGCGCGCTCGAGGCCGCGACGCAGCGCCAGACCGCCGAGAACGAGGCGCACGTGGCCGGTCAGCAGGCCATGGGGCAGGCGGCGCACGCTGGCGGTCACAAGCCGCTGCCGACCGACAACCTCCCGCCGTCGATCCTGACCGAGGTCCAGAAGCACAACGGGGCGACCGAGACCTACAACCTGGCGGCCGAGAAGTATCGCGCTCTCTCGGCGTCCGCCCCGCCGGCCGGCAAGCTCAAGGGCGACAACGCCAAGGCCGCGGCGGCGCACGAGCGTCAGCTCGAGGCCCAGGCGCTGGCCGTGAAGCACGCCAGGACCGCCGTCGACAACGCGAGTGCGGCGATCCTGCCGAGCATCAGCGCAGCCGTGGGGAGCAAGAACTACGGCGGTATCCCGCACGATCGGCTCGCAACGCTCGCGAACATCCTCGGCATCGACCCGCCACCGGAGCGGGTTGGAGACATCAATGCGCAGGTGGCGGCCGGCAAGTTCGCTGGCGAGGTGAAGCGCCGTATCGAGCACGCGACCGCGACCCAGCGGCACCGGATCCAGGATGCGTTCTTCGGGCCACCCCGGGCCACCCCTGGCCACCGCGCTCCGCCCCCCGCACAGGTATCGCCGGGCCCGTCCGCGCAGGCCGCTCCGGCCCAGCTTCCGGTCGCCCACGTGAGCTACGCTGACCTGCCACCGGCGGGCCTCGATCCCGGCTTGGCACCGCCCGGCGACACCCCGGTGTCGCGCATCAACTTCGCCGACCTCCAGCCCGCTGGGCTCGACCCCAACCTGGCCCCGGCCGAGTAGATGCCCGCCAAGCTGATCAACCGGGCGACCGGAGCGCCGGAGCTTGTCGACGATGCCGACATGCCGGCGGCGCTCGCGTCGGGCAAGTACGTCGCCCCCGACGCCGTGGCCGTGCACCGAGACGGGCTCGACACCTACGCGGCGCCCGACGTCGCGGTTCAGGAGCGCGCGTTCACCCCGACGATCGACCCGGCGCTGGCCGCCCGCGCAGCCGGGCGCCAGATCCGCGAGCGCGAGAACAGCGGCGCCGGCGCGGCGCTCAAGGCGGGACTCGGCGGCGCTGTCAGCGGCGCGAGCTTCGGGCTCCTCGACCCCTACCAGGAAGAGCAGGAGTTCAACCCGCTGGCCTCGGGTGTCGGACAGATCGCAGGCGCGATCGCCCCGGCGTTCGTCGGCGACTTCGGAGGGCTGGCCGGGCTCGGGCGTGGCGCGGCGATCGCGGACGACGCGCTCACCGCCGAGCGGGCGACGAGCTCCCTGTCGTCCCGGCTGCTGTACGGCGGCGACGCCGCGGCCGGCGCGGCGGGCACCGCCGAGCGCGGGCTAGCGCGGGCGAACGCTGCACTCGGCGAGGCCACGGGTGCGGCCGGTGCAGCTGACGCGGCCGCGCGCGCGGGGCTCGAGGGGCTCGACGCGCGGGGGCTGCGCGCCGCGCACGAGGCCGAGCTCGGCGCCATCGAGGCCGGCCGAGTACCGGCGCGGGCAGCGCTCGCCGACGACATCGCCGCGTTCCGCGCGCAGGCCAAGGAGGACGCGCTCTTCCTGACCACCAAGGGCCAGACCGCAGACGGGCTCAACGTGCTGGGCAAGCGCACGCTGAAGGCGGACCGCGCGCTCGACGGCCTGCTCGACAACCCGAAGCGGCTCGCCAGCAAGCCCGAGCTCGCGCTCGCCAGCCTGCAGCAGCAGGAGAGCGCGCTCGAGGGCATCCTGGCCAAGAGCGACAAACTCCGCGCGACGTTCGCGGCCGACACCAGCGGCGATCGGCTGGCCGCGCTCGAGAAGATTCCAGCCGCGCTCGAGCGCAACCGCTCCCTGCAGACGCGGATCGCCGAGCTCACCGCCGCTCCGAGCTCGGCGCGGACCTCTGCGATCGCCGACGCGCAAGCGCTGCTGCAGAGCGGCGGCGCGCCCAAGTCGATGGCCGAGCAGATGCTGGGGGGCGCCGTGTTCTCGGGCGCCGCCGGGCTCGCTCACGCGCTCCCGGGCGTGGGCTCGATGCTCGCCCCGCTCGCCGGCGCGAAGGCCAGCAAGTTCGTCACGGATCTGGTGTTCGGCCGGCTCGCCAAGACCACCGCTGCCGCAGCGGACCGCGCCGGCGCCGCCGTGAGCGCGTTTCTCGACGTCGGCAGGCGCGCGGCCCCGACGCTCGGCGTGCTCGCGACGAAGACGCTGGCGAACGTCGCGTTCGCGCCACACCGCGGGGACGAGCCGCGATCTGCAGACCTGGCCGGGCACTACCGGGCGCGCACGGACGAACTCCGCTCCCAGACGGTGCGCGACGCGACCGGCGCGACGGTCATCCGCCCGGAGGCCCGCGCCGCGATCGGTGGACGACTGGCCGGCATCCGCGCCGCCTCGCCAATGCTCGCCGATCGCATGGAGACCTACGCGGTGCGCAAGCTCGAGTACCTGGCGAGCCAGATTCCGACCCCGGTCGACTACGGCGCGCTCGGCGTCGTGGGGCCGCGGCACCACACCAGCGACCTCGAGATGCGATCGTGGGCCCGCAAGGTCGCCGCGGCAGAGGACCCGCATGGCGTGCTCGAGCGTCTCGCCCATGGATCCGTTACGCCCGAGGACGCCGACACGATGCGCGCGGTCGCCCCCGAGATGATGGCCGACGTGGTGAGCCAGATCGCCCAGCGCCTGCCAGAGCTGCGCGCGTCCCTGCCCTACTCGCGACGGCTGGCCCTGTCGATCTTCGCGGGCGCAGCCGTCGACCCGTCTATGGAGCCTCGGGTGATCGCTGCCCTCCAGGCGCCGTTCCAGGAGCAGACCGACGCCGCCCGCGCGGCGCCGCAGTTCGGCAGCGTGAAGGCCAAGGACTCCGACGACGCCACAGCCGCGCAGCGCCGCGAGCAAGGAACCGTGTAGCCATGGATGACGCCGGACTCGTGAAAATATTGAGCAACCTGGGGGGCGTCGGCGC
>Ga0070717_10002314_pt1 | contig 13380 bp, 11 predicted proteins | sample LARL113metaG_FD_71366 | JGI IMG/M metagenome (GOLD analysis project Ga0070717, IMG submission 71366) | Corn, switchgrass and miscanthus rhizosphere microbial communities from Kellogg Biological Station, Michigan, USA - LAR L11-3 metaG | ecosystem: Host-associated > Plants > Roots > Rhizosphere ... | reverse complement strand
CGAGCCAGACGCGATCGACGCGCGCCCAGCCGTAACCGTCGAAGTCGGGGTCGGCGTCGGGCCGGTCGAGCGCGAGCAAGGCGAGCGCGGGGCGCTCGCGGAACGGCAACGCCGCGATCGAAGCATCGAGCGACGTATCGCCCGACATATCGATGGACGTCACGACGACGCGAGGCGATCGACGTGGCGGCCGCGCGCGGCGACGCCGAACCGGCTGCCGCCGCGCGACGGCGCGCTGGGCGACGGCTTGCTGGCACCGCCGCCATACGTGCGGCCGCTCTTCGAGGGCTTGGCGAACGCGGGGCTGGTCGCGCGGAAGCTCGAGCGATGGGCGCCGAGCTGCGAGATCCGCGCCTCGCTGGTGACGTACGGCGTGGTGTACATCGGCGCGTAGCTCGGCCGGAACATGCTCGACATCATCGCGCCCATCATCATGCCCGAGGCCATCGAGTAGAACGGCGACGTGTATCCGTAGTACGCGCCGTAGCCTTGCGTCTGGTACTGCGCCTCGCTGCCCTTGAGCTCGCGCCGGATGGTGAAGATCTTCTCCGGATCCGACACCTTGCCGTCCTTGTCCCGGTCGAAGAAGCCGGTCACGACCTGCGCCTTGTCGTCGACGTCGTGCACCGAGACGCTGATGATCTCGCTGCCGCCATAGATCTCGTTGATCCGGCGCTCGAGGTCCTCGGGGCCCTCGGCTTGCTTGTACGCCTCGTTGACCTTGTCCCAGTCGAGCTTGACGTTCGTGTTCTCCGTGGTCGCCCAGCGCTCGGTGCGCCGGTCCTCGGTGCTGCACGCCGTGGCTCCGGTCGCAAGCAACACGCCGAGCGCAGCCGCGAGCAGCTTCGACTTCATGATCATTTCATACAACGTAGGACCGAGCACCTACCTCGTCAAGCGGGCGATTCGACGTGGACAATCTGGTCGGTAAACGACTTCGCGGACGCCGACAGCTTCTTGCACGCCTTGCCGCCGACCTCGAGCGCGCCCTCGTCGAACAGCACTTGCACATCCTTCGTTCCAGGGTACGCGACCACGGCCGCGAGCGCAGCTTCGCGGCACCCGCGCGGCCGTAGGCGACAACCAGGTGACGATCCGGTCGCACGCCGCTGCCGATCGGCCCGCGCGAAAGCACTACGCCTCGAAGCGAAACCGCCACAAACCCACGCCCGCGAACACGACCGCGAACGCGACCAGCGCGCCGATCGACGGCGCGATATCCATCACCGTCGTGCCCTGCCGGACCAGCACGTCGTAATAGCCATCCAGCGCCCAGCCATGCGGCACGGCGAGCCCGATGCTGCGCATCGCGGGCGGCATCTGCAGCCGCGGAAACATGCAGCCGCCGAGCAGCCCCATGATCAGCAGCACCACCGAGCCCATCGCGCCGAGCTGCTTCTCGCTGGTCGCGAACGCCGCGAACCCGAGGCCGAGGCACACCGCGCACAGCACCACCGCGAGCGACAGCGCGACCAGCGCGCTGACCGCGCCGGCGATCTGCATGCCGAACGCGACCACGCCGATGCCGAACAGAAACGTCAGCTGCGCCACGCCCACCACGTAGTACGGCACCAGCGTCGCCAGCAGCGCCTTCCAGCGCGGCACCGGCGCCGCGAGCAGCCGGCGCCACGTCCCCGTGCGCCGCTCGGTCACGTACGACATCGCGGTGGTCAGCGCGATGAAGAACCCGAACAGCACCGCATTGCCGGGCACCGTGATCTGAAACGTCGTGATGTGATCGAGCGGCCGCGCCACGCCCGGCGGCGACCGCGCCTCGAACAGCGGCGGCAGCTTCTCCATCGCCACCGGCGCGCTCGCCCGCATGATCACCGCGGTCAGCGCGCCCTGCACCGCGCCGCGGAACTGCACTGGCGCGGCGAGATCGATCACCAGCTCGACCGGCCCGCTCGCCGGCACGACCAGCCCCGCGTCATCCTGCTTGCGCGCCACGCGCCGGCGAACCTCGTCGGCCGACGCGACCGCCACCGGCGTGAAGCCCTCGGTCGCGGCGAGCGCCCGCGCCACCGCCTCGCCGCGCGCATCCCCCGGCGCGTGCCAGATCGGAATCGTGCGCGGCCGACCGCGATCGCTGCCGCGCGGAAACATCGAGCCGAACGCGAGCATGAACAGGATCGGCAGGATGAACAGGCTGATCAGCGCGCCGCGATCGCGCAGCAGCAGCCACATGTCCTTCCGGATCGCCGCGCCGATCACGCCGCGTCTCGCAAGCCGTGCCCGGTCAGCGCGAGAAACGCGGTCTCGAGCGTGGCCTGGTGCGACTCGATCATCGTGATCGTCGCGCCGGCGCCCTCGATCGCGGCGACCAGCGGCGCCAGCCCCGCGCGCGGCATCACCCGCAGCCGCGCGCCGTCGCGCGTCACGCTGCCATGCGCCTCGGCCGCGCGCGCCGCCGCGTCGATCACGGCCGGCGCGCCCGCCAGCGACAGCGCGAGCCCCTGCCCGGCGTGCGCCGCGATCAGCTCCGCGATCGCGCCGAGCGCGACGATCGCGCCCGCGTCGACGATCGCCACTCGATCACACAGCGCCTCGACCTCTTCCATATAGTGACTCGTGTACACGATCGTCATCCCGTCGCGCCGCAGCTGCTTCACGGTCTCGAAGATGTGATGCCGGCTCTGCGGGTCGACGCCGACCGTCGGCTCGTCGAGGATCAGCACCTCGGGCGCGTGCAACACCCCCGCCGCGAGGTTGAGCCGCCGCTTCATGCCGCCGGAGAACTGCTTGACCGGCTCGCGCGCGCGGTCGCGCAGCCCGACCACGCCGAGCGCCCAGTCGATGCGCGACGCGAGCCGCGCGCCGGCCAGGCCGTACAGCGCACCGACATATTTCAAGTTCTGCACCGCCGAGAGCTCGTCGTAGATCGCGAGGTCCTGCGGCACCAGGCCGAGCTTCGCCTTGGCCTCGCGCGGCCGCTTCGCGAGCGGAATCCCCGCGATCTCCACGCTGCCGCGGGTCGGTGTCAGCACGCCGCACGCCATCGAGATCGTCGTGGTCTTGCCGGCGCCGTTGGGTCCGAGCAGGCCGAGGCACTCGCCGCGCGCGACGTCGAGATCGATCGCGCCGACGGCCGTGCGCGCGCCGTAGTCCTTGCCCAGCCCGCGCAGCGCCAGCGCGGTCATGGCGTGAGCACCACGCGCCCGAACGCGGCCCGCGCCTCGAGCACGCGATGCGCGTCGGCCGCGCGCGCGAGCGGCATCACCTCGTGCACCACCGGCGACAACCGCCCCGCGCTGACGTGCCCCAGCACGGCCAGCAGATCCGCCTTGCTCCCCATCGTCGAGCCGAGCACCTCGACCTGGCGAAAGAAGATGTGGCGCAGATCGATCGCCGGATGAAACCCCGCGGTCGCGCCGCACGTCACGATCCGACCGCCGTTGCGCACCGCGCGGATGCTCTTGACGAACACATCGCCGCCGACGTGCTCGATCACCGCGTCGACCCCGCGCTTGCCGGTCAACGCGCGGCACTCGGCCGCGAAGTCCGCCGTCGTGTAGTTGATCACCTCGTCGGCGCCCAGCGCCTTGGCGCGCTCGACCTTGTCGTCGCTGCCCGCGGTCGCGATCACGCGCGCGCCGTACAGCTTCGCGATCTGGATCGCGGCGACGCCGATCCCCGAGCCGGCGCCGTGCACCAGCACGGTGTCGCCCGGCGCCACCCGCGCCTTGTGCACGACCATCTGCCACGCGGTCAGGAACGGCAAGATCGACGACGCCGCGTGCGCGTAGTCCAGGCGCTCGGGATACGGCGCGATGTTGACCTCCGGCACCACGATGTACTCGGCGTAGCCGCCCTGCGCGCTCTCCCCGAGGATCTCGTAGTGGCGGCACAGGTTGTCATGACCGCCGAGGCACGCCGCGCACCGCCCGCACGACAGCCCCGGCTGCACCACGACCTTCGTGCCGATCACCGCGCTGGCGCCCGGCCCCACCGCGTCGACCTCGCCCGCGATGTCGGCGCCGAGCCGGTGCGGGAACGTCAGCTTGAACGCCGGTCCGCCCTTGCGGGTCCAGATATCGAGGTGGTTGAGCGCGACCGCGCGCACCCTCACGCGGACCTCGCGCGGCCCCGGCTCGGGCACCGCGAGCTGTTCGAGCTGCAGGACCTCGGGCCCTCCGTGTTCGCGCAGCACCATGGCTGTCATCGTCATGCCGGGACGGTAGCGCCCGACCGCCCGGCGCGAAAGACCGAGCCGGCGAACCGTCGATCCAGCCGGAGGAATCGCGGTAGAACGCCGGTATGCGGATCGTCTCGGTACCGTGCCTCAAGGACAACTTCGCCTACCTCGTGATCGACGAGGATGGCCTGTGCGCCGTCGTCGATCCCGGAGAGGCGGCGCCCGTCGAGGCCGCGCTGGTGCGCGAGAACGCCAAGCTCGTCGCGGTGTGGGCGACCCACCACCACCCCGATCACGTCGGCGGCGTCGCCGAGCTGGTCGCCCGGCGCCCCGGCCTCGAGGTCGCGATCGGCGTCAAGGACGCGCCGCGCACGCCGAGCGTCACCCGCGCCCTCGAGGACGGCGATGAAGTCTCGCTCGGCAAGCTGCGCGGACGCTGCATCCACAACCCCGGCCACACGCTGGGCGCGATCAGCTATGTGATCGAAGGCTGCGTGTTCACCGGCGACACCCTGTTCGGCGGCGGCTGCGGCCGCGTGTTCGAGGGCGACGCCGAGATGATGCACACCTCGCTGATGCGGCTCGCCGCGCTGCCGCCCGAGACCCGCGTGTACTTCGGCCACGAGTACACCGCGTCGAACCTGCGCTTCGCCGCCGCCGTCGAGCCCGGCAACGCCGAGGTCGCCGCGCGCACCCAGCGCCTCGCGCAGCCGTCCACGCCCTCGACGATCGGCGAGGAGCGCGCGACCAACCCGTTCCTGCGCAGCGCCGAGCCTGCCGTGATCGAGGCCGCCCGGGCGCGCGGCGCCGCCGGCGATCCGGTCAGCGTGTTCGCCGCGGTGCGCGGCTGGAAAGACAATTTCAAGTAGCGCAACCGCGCACGACGTCATCTGTTATCTTTGCGATACTGGAGATGATCGAGCGCACGGACATCCAGCTGGTCGACGCCTGGCGCCGCGGCGATGGCGAGGCCGGCCAGGCGCTGTTCCAGCGCCACTTCGACAGCATCTACGGGTTCTTCGAGACCAAGTGCGAGGCCGACGCCGACGAGCTCGTGCAGGCGACCTTCCTCGCGTGCCTCCGCGCGCGCGATCAGTTCCGCGCCGAGTCGAGCTTCCGGACCTACCTGTTCACGATCGCGCGCCACGAGCTGTACCGCGTCCTGCGCACCCGCCAGCGCGACGGCGCCCGGCTCGACTTCGAGCTGTCGTCGATCGCCGAGCTGGTCTCGACCCCTGCGACACGGATCGCGCGCAACCAGGAGCACCGCCGGCTGCTCGAGGTGTTGCGCCAGCTCCCCGTCGAGCAGCAAACCTTGCTCGAGCTGCACTACTGGGAAGACATGGACATCGCGAACCTCGCCGAGGTGTTCGAGATGCCGCACACCACGATCCGGACCCGGCTGCACCGCGCCCGCAAGGCGCTGCGCGAGCGGATGGCAGGATCTGCCCCGGCGCCGGTGCTCGAGACCCTCGAGTCGATGGACGCCTGGGCGCGCACCATGGCCGGCCGCGTCGCGAAGTAGCCTCGTTTCCCGTCGTACAAAAAAATCGACATCGCTGCGGGCAGAAACCGCTATGGCCTGCGTATACCTCCGCACCCGCGAAATCGGGGCGAAAGGATTCGTATGCACTTCCGCGCTTCTCTGATCGCACTGATGTTGCTCGGCTCGGCGTGCGCGCTCGACCAGCCCGAGGCGTCCGACGAGCCCGCGCAGGCTCAGGTCGAACAAGCGTTCAGCGGCTGTGGCGGATGGCAGTGCGGCACCAACTCTCCGGAGATCGCGAACTTCGGCTTCTGGGATCTGGCCTCGCCGGTGTCCGAGGGCGTGCTGGGCGCGCCCAACGTCGCCGGCTTGCAGATCATGGCCTTCGTCAAGATGACCGGGCCGACGACGTACGCGGCGTACGTGCCGCGGGTCATCAAGGGCAAGCTGATCGGGTTTCCGTTCTCGACCAACACGCCGCCGTACAACATCCCCGTCGTGCGCGGCAGCGGCCTGATCGATGGCTACTTCCTGATCCAGACGCCGTCCGGACCGTTCAAGCTGATCGTCAAGGAGGTCGGCACGGTGCGCTCGTGGGCGCAGACCCCGCCGACCCTGGCCAACCCGACGCCCGAGATCATCTACCTCGAGAGCTACAAGCTCGACTGGACCAACCTGCAGGGCGAGGTGCTGACCAACGTGTGCAACAACGCCGGCCAGCGCGACGACCTGCACCTGATGAACGGACCGCTGTCGTTTCACACGCTGCTGTTCGAGGGCGATCGGATCGACGCCGACCACAAGCGGATCACCGGCGTCGACACCAACTGGTTCAACCTCGGCTGCGCGGCGAGCACGCTGGCCAAGATGGCGCTGACCGGCCACACCGAGGCCTCGCGACTCGCGCACACGTTCAACACCACGCTGCTCGAGCGCCAGACCATGCTGAAGATGCTGACCGCGGACTACTGCAATGACGGCACGCCGTTCACCGTCGCGGGCCAGCCGCTCAACTGGGCCGACGACGGGCGCACGATGAAGATGATGGCGCTGACCGCGTCGCCGCCGCGGCCGGTGGTGCGCGAGGGGCGCTGGGGCCCGGAGGGTCCGCTGTGCCTCGACCACGCGCGCGTCGATCTCGCGTGGACGCCGCTCGGCGAGGCGACGTTCGGCCTGACGCCGAGCGTGTGGAGCCAGATGCACACGCACTGCCCCGCCAAGGTGATTCCGCAGTGCGCCGGCACGGCGCTCGGCACCGACGGCGCGCACCTGATCAGCGCGGTCGAGCCGAACCCGCACCCGTGAGCGCGTCGAGCGCGGCCAGCGCGGCGTCGTAGCCGCCCGTCGCGCGATACCAGGCCGCGGCCTCGCCGGCGCGCCGCATCGCCTCGGGGCGCGATGCCGGATCCGGCGCCAGCAGGCGCGCGAGCATCGCCTGGGTCCGCGCGAACCGGCGCTCGAACGCCGGCGTATCGCGGATCAGCGTGAGCCCGTCGTAGGTCGCGAACGCGGCGCGCGCGCTGGTGATCGCGTCGGCGCGGCGGCCGAGCGCCTCGGCGCAGGTCGCGGCGAACAGCAGCGCGTCGCCGGCGTAGACCTTCTCCCACCACTCGCCTTGCAGGCCGCGCGCCGCCGTCCTCGCGAGCTCGATGGCATGCGCGCGATCGCCGTCGAGCGCGGCCAGGTACGCGTGGGCGACCGGCGCGCGCATGTCGCTGACCTGCGCCATCGCCATCCGGGCCTCGGCGCGGTCGCCGCGCTCCTCGGCGAGCCAGCCGAGGTCGTAGGCCGATCGGCTGAGCAGCGGCGCGGCCTCGCGCGCGTGGTACTGCGCGAGCAGGCCGAACACCTCGCGGACCTCGGCGGCGGCCGCGTCGGGCCGCGCGATGAACGACGACGCCTTGTCGCGGACCTCGAGCGTGCGGACGTGGTGCGGCCCGAGCAGCGCAGTCACCGTGTCGCGCTCGCGGGCGAACAGCCGCGCGCGCTCCGCCGGCTCGGCGATCAGCGCCAGGTTGCCGACCGCCGAGACCAGCTCGAGCTCGCCGTCGCGCGTGCGCGGCTCGTCGATCGCCTTGCTGAACCACGCGCGCGCGGCGGCCTTGTCGCCGGCCGACATCCGCGACACGCCGATGTTGTTGAGCAGCAGCGGGCGCTCGAACGCCGCCGCCGGGCCGAGCCGGTAGGCGATGCGCTCGACGTACGGGATCGCGCCGAGCACCGCGGCGGCCTTCGCCGGCAACGCCTGCGGCGGCGTGACCGCGACGCCGAACACCTCCCGCGCGTAGGCCTCGACGAACGTGACCAGGTCGCCGCCGTCGAGCGCGGTGGTCGCCGCGCGATCGAGCAGCGCGATCGCGGCGGCGTCATCGTGGTTGGACAGCTCGAGCGCCTGGACCAGGTACGCGCGCGCGACCAGCGGTGCGTAGCCCAGCTGCTCGGCCTGCGCGGTGACCGCCGCCGCCGCCGCGGTCACCGTCGGATCGGCGGCCTGGGCCAGCACCCGCAGGCGCGCGACCTCGTTGCCCAGCGCGTCGGCGCGCGCCGCGATCGCCGGCGCCGGCGGCTCGACCGTCGAGGCCTGAGTCTCGGTCAGGCAGCGCTCGGTCTCGGGCAGGCCGCGCGCCGCGACCACCGCGTTGGACAGCCGCTCGCCGGGCACGTGGGCGAGCAGCTCGACGACGGTCGCGAGGCCAACCCGCGCGCGCGCGAGGCAGCCGAGGTTGCGCTCGTAGATCGGCGCGGTCAGCTCGCCGCGCTCGCTCGCGATGCACGCGGCGTGGTGCGCGGTCGCCCAGCGGTCGGCGTACTCGGTGAGCTCGGCCGCGAGCCGCGGCGCCTCGTCGCGGCCGTAGGCGTCGAGCGTCTGGAGGTGCGCCGCCATCGCGGCCTGCGCGGCCGGGTTCCACGTCCGCGCGATCTCGGGCCGCGAGCCCGAGCACGGCTCGACCGCGCTGCCCGCCGCGCGCAGGTTGCCGATCACGAACGCCGACGCGGTCGCCGCGAGCGCGCCACCGACGATCAAGCGGCGCCGCCAGATCGACGCCGGATCGCGGGCCAGCGCGCGGAGCAGCTCCGCCATCGACGGGAAGCGATCCTCGGCCTCGCGCGCCGTACCGCGCACGAGGATCGCGGCGATCCAGCCCGGCACGTCGGCGTCCTTGCCGTCGGCGTGGCGGCCGACCAGCGCCTCGCGCAGCGAGACGCAGAACGCGTACTGATCGACCGCCGGGGTCAGCGCGGCGCCGCCGGCCTGCTCGGGCGGCATGTAGCGCGGCGTGCCCGCCCCGCGCGTCAGGTCCGAGCTGCGGCGCGCGTCGTCGTCGTTGTCCGCGCCTCGGACGTCGTTGCGCGCGAGCCCGAAGTCGAGCACGCGGACCCGGCCGTCGTCGCCGCGGATCGCGTTGTCGGGCTTGAAGTCGCGGTGGATCAGGCCGGCCGCGTGCGCCGCGGCCAGGCCCTCGCCGGCGGCGCGGTAGATCGCGACCAGCTCGCGCAGCGTGCGCGGCGCGGCGCCGTATTGCCGGAGATTCTGGCCGCGCACCCACTCCATGACGATGTAGACCTGATCGTCGACCACGCCGACGTCGTAGACCGTGACGACGTTGGGGTGCGACAGCTTGGCGAGCGCCTGGCCCTCGAGCTGGATGCGATCGCGCGCGGCCGGCATCGTCGCCTTGACCAGCTTGATCGCGACGCGGCGCTCGAGCTCGGGGTCCCACGCGCCCCACACCACGCCCATGCCGCCGGTGCCGACCATCTCGAGCAGGTGGTAGCGGCCGAGCTGGACCTGCTCGTGCTTGGCGAACAGCGCGTTGCCGATCCGCGTGCGGGCGACCGCGCGGGCCAGCGCGTCGGCCTCGGGGCGCGCGCCGATCTGCGGCGCGGTGCCGAGCGGCGCGGTGTCGTCGGGGCCGGGCACCACGGTGTCGGCGAGCCCGGGCGACTCGTGTGCAAGCCCGGGCGCGGGCTCGTCCTGGTCTGACGACGACATCGCGGGGCGCTCTGCTCAGGCCTCGGGCGTGCGGCGCGGCGCGGTCAGCAGGTCGAGATCGTCGAGCAGCTCTTGCCGCGTCGCGCGCAGCGCGGTCGCCGCGCCCTCGAGCACGCCGAGCGCGTAGCACACCTCGGGGGTGCGGGTGTCGGGCGGCAGCGCCGAGACGCCGATGACCTCGGTCATCGTCAGGTCGGTCGCCGCGCGGAGCTGGTCGACCGCCTTGGCGATCATCGTGCGCAATGCGTCGTCGGACATCGTCGGACCGTACCACCTACCCGGGCAACAGCGTCAGCACGAACATCGCGCCTTCCGGCGACGCGCGGTACGCGAGGTCACCGCCCATCGCGCGGGCGAGCGACTGCGACAGCGCGAGGCCGAGCCCGAGGCCGGCGGGGCCATCGCCGGTGACGCCGCGCGCGAACGGCTGAAACAGCCGCGCGCGGGCGGGTGGCGCGATGCCCGGGCCGTGATCGGAGACGACGAGCTCGACCCGGCCGGCGGTCGCGCGCGCCGATAGCGTGATCGTCCGGTCACCGGACGCTCGGCCGTATTTTTCGGCGTTGTCGAGCAGGTTGCCGACGATGCGCGCGAGGGCGTCGCGATCGAACCGCGCGGTCAGCCCGGGCGTGACGTCGAGCGCGAGCATCGCGCCGGCGCGATCGATCGCCGGCTCGGCGCGCTCGGCGAGCTCGCGCAGCGCCTCGTCGAGCGCGCCGGTGCGCGGCTCGACGCTGAGGTTGCCGCGCTCGAGCTGCGAGAACCCGAGGACGTTGGACACCACGCGACCGAGCCGCGCCGCCTCCTCGCTCATCCGGCGCGCGTAGTCGCGCAGCTTGCTCGGATCGCCGAGGCCGTCGGCGAGCATGTCGCCGTAGAGCTGGAGCCCGGCGAGCGGCGTGCGTAGCTCGTGCGCGGCGGCGGCGGCGAACTGGCTGCGCTCGCGGGCGAGCCGCTCGGCGCGCGCCACGAGCATGACGACGAGCAGCGCCGCGATGATCGCGGCCAGGCCGACGACGACGAAGCGGGCGACGAAGCCGCGCGCCACGGCGGTCGCCTCGCCGGCCGCCAGCGCTTGCGCGAGCGGGTTGGCGTGGACCTCGAGGTGCCAGCCGGGCGCGACCTCGGTGCTGCCGTCGTCGCCGGTGCGCAGCTCGGCGACGGCGTCGCCGGCGTGGCTCGCCAGCCAGCCGGTCAGCGCCGTGCGATCGACGACGAAGCCTTGCGACAGCCGGCCGTCGGGAGTCTCGACCTGGCGCACGGCGACCAGCGTTGGCTGGCCAGCGAAGCGCAGCGTGCGCCACTCGAGCGGCGACACGGTGATGGCGATCGCCGGCGCGGCGGGGGTGGGCGGGATGATCGTTTGCCAGGCCGGTGCGGGGGTCGCGCGCGGCGGCGATGTCGCGCGTGTCGGCGATGACACGCGCGGTGGCGATGGGGTTGCCTGCGCCCGCGGCGTCACCTGCGGTTGCTCCGGCGGCGTCGGAGTTGCCTGCGGCACCGGCGTCACTTGCGGTTGCGCCGGCGGCGTCACCTGCGGGCGTTGCTGTTGCGCGATCTGCTCCAGCGGCTGGGGCGGTGTCACCTGCGACGGCGCGACCTGCTGCTGCGGCGCCACTCGCTGCTGGCGATAGACCATGTTCGACGAGTTGTTCTGCGAATACGTATCCGGATCGATATGCACCACCTGCGCCTGTGGCTCCGGCGCCTGCGCCTCCTGCACCTGCGGCGCCTGCGACACGACCACCTGCCGCTCGGGCGCCTGCCGCACCGGAGGCTGCACCGCCCGCGGCTGCACGACCCGCGGCCGCGGCGGACTGGCAGCGGCGACCAGCGGCCCGGCGGTCGCCGTCGTCAACGAGCCGGCAAGGCTGCGCGCGACCTCGTCGCGAAACCGGCGATGCTCCGCGAGGTGCGCGGCGTCCGACAATTCCGGCAGCTCGTCGTTGATCGCCGGCGTCGTCGCGTGGCCATGCGCGTCGAGCTGAAAATACCCGAGCACCAGCGGATCTTCGGGCCGGCTGACCAGCGGCGACGGCGTCACGCTCGGCCCCGCCGACGCGCGCGGATCGTGGAACAGGTTCTGATAATGATAGTACGGTCGCTCGACCTCGCGCGTGATCACCGCGCCGAGCTCGCCGCGCAGCTCGTGCGCCAGCGCCGCGCCGCGCTGCTCCGCCACCTGCCCCGGCGCCGCGCGGATCATGCGCTGCCGGCCGCGCACATCGGCCCAGCCCGATACGAACCACGCGACCAGCAGCGCGCCGAGCAGCACGGCGAGCAAGCCTGTCGCAGCCACCGCGCGCGATACCCGCGACTGGCTCACCGCGCGAGCCTCCACGCGTAGCCCGCGCCCTTGATCGACACGATCACCGTCGGCTTCGCCGGATCCGCCTCGAGCTTCTTGCGCAGCACCGCGATCGCCATGTCGACCGCGCGGGTCTGCAGATCACCGCGCTGGCCGAACACCTGCTCGAGCAGCTCGGCGCGCGTCACCACGCGCTCGCGGTGGCGATACAGCCAGCGCACGATGCCGACCTCGCGCGGCGTCAGCGCGACGCGCTCGTCGCCGCGCACGACGATCATGCGCGCCAGATCGATCACCGCGCCGTCGACCTGCACCTCGTCGAGCGACTCCGCCACCGGCGCGCGCCGTCCGAGCGCCCGCACCCGCGCGATCAGCTCGCGCGCCGAGAACGGCTTGGTCACGTAGTCGTCGGCGCCCTCCATCAGGCCGCGGACCTTGTCGTCCTCGGAGCCGCGCGCGGTCAGCATCAAGATCGGCATGCCGGGGCGCGCCGCGCGCAGCCGGCGACACACCTCCATGCCGTCGAGCCGCGGAAGCATCAGGTCGAGCACCACCAGATCGAACAGGTCGCGCAGCCCGGCCTCGACCCCCGCGACCCCGTCGCCCACCGCGACCAGCTGGTGGCCGTCGCCGGTCAACAGATCGACGATGCCCTCGCGCAGGCTGGCTTCGTCTTCGACCACGAGGATGCGCACCTCGTCGATTGTGCCATCACGCCATGTCAGGCGTACGTAAGGGTTGGCCTTACCCGAGCCTGACAGCGCGCGCGCCGCGCCGGCCGCATCGTGACGTCATGCACCACCTGACCTCGACGTTCTCCCTCGGGCTCGCGGCGTCGCTCGCGGTCGCCTCGGTGACCGCGCTGTGGCTGTCACCGTGCCGCGCCGACGCGCCGGCGCCCGGCCAGCTCGCCGCACCGGCGGGTGTGCCACCCACCCCGACGCCCGTCGAGCTCGCCGCGCTGCGCTCCCAGGGCCCCGCCGGCCTCGACGCGCTGCGCGCGCGCTACCAGGCGGCGCGTGGCCCGCTCGACATGATCCCCGCGTGGGAGGACGCGATCGACGCGGTGGCTGGCCAGCGCTACGCCAGCTGGTCGGGGCTCTACTGGTACACCGATCTCGCGATCGCCGAGCGCGAGGCCGATCGCCTGCACCGGCCGATCCTCGCGCTCCGCATGCTCGGCGACCTGCGCGACGATCTGTCGTGCGCCAACAGCCGGCTGTTCCGCGCCGCGCTGTACGCCAACACCGAGGTCTCGGCGTTCCTCCGCGACCACTTCGTCCTCTACTGGTCGAGCGAGCGCCCGGTGCCGACCGTGACGATCGACTTCGGCGATGGCCGCAAGCTCGTGCGCACCACCACCGGCAACAGCGCGCACTACGTGCTCGACGCGCGCGGCAACGTGCTCGACGTCCTGCCCGGCCTGTACGCGCCGTCGGTGTTTCGCGCCGAGCTCA
>Ga0070717_10002311_pt1 | contig 13390 bp, 11 predicted proteins | sample LARL113metaG_FD_71366 | JGI IMG/M metagenome (GOLD analysis project Ga0070717, IMG submission 71366) | Corn, switchgrass and miscanthus rhizosphere microbial communities from Kellogg Biological Station, Michigan, USA - LAR L11-3 metaG | ecosystem: Host-associated > Plants > Roots > Rhizosphere ... | reverse complement strand
GATCGACGGGTTCGGCGTCACCGCCTTGCCTTTCAAATTGATCTGCGACATCGGCAGCGTACCTGGGAACTTGCCGATTGCGTCGTCGACGAACAGCCCTGAGACATAATCCTGTTCGAGCAGCGCCTTGACGGTGCGCTCGGCAAGCTTCTTGTCCTTGTTCGGCAGATAGATCAGGTCCGATCCACCGTTGGTGGCGACCACCAGGTCGGGCTTGTTAGGATCCCGGCCGAGCACGCCGTTGCCGGCCTTGGGATGGGCATTATCGCCGACGCGCGCGTTCTTGTCGTTGGGATCGAACAGCGGCAGCTCCAGCGCCTTCGCCAAATCGAGCGCGAGGAAACCCATCGGCAGAAAATCCTTCGGCGTGTCGTCATAGCTGATCTTGGCCGAGGGGCTCGTCTTGCTTTCCTTCGAAATGGTCGAAAAGCCGTGATCGGCCGAGACGATAATATTGGTGCTGTCAGCAAGCCCGAGATCGCCAAGGGCCTTTCGCAGTTGCGCGAGATTGTCGTCGGCGTTCTTGATGCCAGCCATCGAGGTCGGACCGTTGATCCCCGGCGTGACCGTGTTGAGGCTGTCGCCGGTATTGTGCTGGCTGCCATCGGGATCGCGCGACCAGAACACCAGCACGAAAGGCTTGCCGCGCGCCTTGAACATCGGCAGCACCACCTTTGTCGCAACATCGGCAAAATAGGCCTGCTGTACCGTATTGGCCGATGTGGTGCCCGGCTTCTTGGCATCGCCGGCATTGCCGTTGTCGCCGCGCCCTGGCGCCACAAGCGGAAGGCTGGCCTTGGTAAGAGCATCCTTCATCTCATCGGAGAGCGGAACGCCGGTCTTGCCGCCGGTGGCATCGTCGATCACCACCGAATGCAGGCCCGGTCTGTCGGCGCGGTCGGTGTGGTCGAAAATCAGGGTTGGGCCGACCTTGCCGATCGCGGCGGTGGAAAACCCTTGCGAGCGCGCCATCTTCAGTATGGTTTCTTCGTTCAGATAATCGCCGTTGAAGTGTTCGTCGACATCGCCGAGCACGGCGTCGTTTTCGACGAAAGGAACGACCGTCTCGCCGGCAGGCACCGATGTGAACGCAGTATAGATCGTGTTGCTGAAATCGCCGGTATCGCCGAGATAGTGCCCGGCCGCCATCGCTGAAGCGTTGGCGGTGGTGAAGGTTGGAAACAGCGAGTGCGAATTCTTGAAATTGACGCCCTTGTCACTCAGCTCGGCCATTGCAGGCGCGGTCTGCGGGGACACGATACGGCTGCGCAATCCATCCGGCACGAACAGGATCAGGTTGTGCGGGGTGTTATTTTGCGCCGATGCCGCGCCCGCGGCCAGCGTGAACAGACTTGCCGATAGCAGCACGATTGCGCGGCGCATGAGGTTCTCCCTGCAACAGGCGGATTTTACGGCTACGACGGCCGCGCCTCTGTTTAGTTTTGCTGTGCGACGGATTTGTAACAGTAACGTCGGACGGGCAGGGATCAAAATTCCTAATCTTCCGGGGCCGCGAGGCGCGGCCGTCGGCACCCGCTAGAACGAGTCCGCGAGCTCGATTTCCTTCTCCAGCGCCTCGATCCGGCGCAACGCCTCGGCCTGGGTCAGGTTTTCCTCAAATTGCCGGGGCTGGTAGGCCTCGTGGCTCAGTTTCCTCAGCCGCAAGGCCTGGGCGCGGGTCATCTGACCCGTTAACCGCTCCCGCACATTGTTCATTTTTTACCTCCTCCATGTCGTCTGGGCCTTGACTCTATGTTCTTTATTTGTTCTAACAAGGCATGGACAACAGAATTAATGAAATCCGGCGCAAAATCAGCGTTTTGCGGGCCGATATGACCGAGGTCGAAGCTGCGATCCGCAACCAGGTCAAGCATGATCTGGATTGCACGGAAGCCGCCACGCGGCTGATGGCGATGCGCCAGGAATTGGTGGCTTTGATCGGCGACTGGAAGGCCGCCGGCGGCGGCGATCGGCTACCGACGGTCGAGGTACGGCCCAAGGAAAATCATCGTTCGAGCGAGAAAACCGACAAGAACGAGAAGTTGCGCGCCCTCTCGCGCCGCTAGGCTATTCCGTCACCAGATCGCCGCTGCCAGTGCGGCCAGCAGGGCGGGCGGTGTCACCAGAAGCCCGAGCCGAAGAAAGCGCCAGGCGCTGACATGCAGCCCCTCGCGGCGCAAAGCCACGAGCCAGAGGATGGTTGCCAACGACCCGGTCACTGAAAGATTTGGCCCGAGGTCGACCCCGATCAGCATCGCGCCGACGACCGGTGGTGGCAGATGGTCCTGTGCTACGACCGAGCCTGCGACGAGGCCGATCGGCAGATTGTTTGCGATATTGTCGGCTACTGCGGTTGCGATACCGACGGTCCACGCGGTCCTGGCAATCGATTGCGAAACCGCGGCATGAAGCATCCCGCTCAAATGCGCGATCGCGCCGGTGCTGACCAGGGCTTCCACCATCACGAACAATCCCGCGACCAGCGGCAGCACGCTCCAGGAAATGTCTTTCAACACCGGCCAGGGCGATTGCCGGCTCGCGAGCAGTACGGCTGCGGTCGTGACCGTGCCGCAGAGGAAGGTCGGCAGGCCCAGTTGAATGTCGAGCGCGGACGCGGATAGCAAAACGATTCCGATCCCGCTGATGCCGATGGCGGTGAATTTGCCTTCCCGGCTCAATTTTGGCTTGGGGACGTTGGTTTCGATCTTCTCCTCGTTCAGCGCCCGCTGCTGTGTCAGGCGCAGCACGATATAGGTCACGACGATGGAGGCGACGGACGGCAGCGCGAATTGGCGCAGCCATTCCACAAGATGCGGCATGCGCGCGCCGAACACGACGAGATTGGCCGGATTTGAGATCGGCAGCACGAAGCTCGCGGCGTTGGCGATGAACGCGCACACGAATAAATAGGGCAGGGGGCTCGCGCCGGCGGCGCGCGTTGCGGCATAGACCGCGGGCGTGAGCACGATCGCTGTCGCATCGTTGGACAGGAAAATCGTGACCATGGTGCCGACCAGATAGACCAAGAGAAACAGCCGTTGCGGCGAGCCGCACGCGTGCTCGACCGCAAACGCCGCCAGATAGTCGAACAGGCCTTCGTGCCGCGCCAGCTCAGCAATCAGCATCATGCCGATCAGGAAGAGATAGACGTCGATACCCTTGCGCATGCCGGCGACCGCGTCGGCCCAGGGCAGAAAGCCGAAGGCTACCAGCGCGAGCGCGCCGGCCATGGCCCAGATCGCTTCCGGCAGCCGAAAGGGTCTGGTGATGACCCCGGCGGTGGCCAGCGTGATGATGCTCCAGGCGAGCGCGGCGTGATGCGGTGTCGTCGGCAAATCGTTCTCCGAATGACTGCGTGTTGAAAAAATCCGGTGCCGTCACCGGACCGATGCTTTTTCCGACATCGCCTTCCTGAGGATCCGCGACAACGCCTCCACCGAGTAGGGCTTCTGGATCAGTTCGAAACCGCGGTCGGCGTTTTCTGCCAGCACATTGCTGTAACCGCTGGTCAGCACCACCGGCAGGCCGGGATAACGCTCGCGAATGACGCCGGCGAGCTCAACGCCGTTCATGCCGGGCATGATGACGTCGGAAAACACGAGGTCGACGGCAAATTCATTTTGCGAAAGGATGGCCAGCGCCGCATTGGCGTTGGCGACCCGCCGCACGGTATAGCCGAGATCCTCGAGCAGTTCGGTCGAGAACTGCCCGACATCGTCATTATCCTCGACGACGAGAACGCGATAGCCGCGTCCGGTGATCGAGGCCTCGATACCGATCGCGGCCATTTCCGCCTCGCTTGCGGGGGCGGCGGCTTGCGGCAGGTAGATGGTGAAGGTCGCGCCCTGGCCGAGCACGCTCTTCACGTCGATATCGCCTTCGGATTGCTTGGCGAAGCCGAACGCCTGGCTCAGCCCAAGGCCGGTTCCCTTGCCGACTTCCTTGGTGGTGAAGAACGGCTCGAAGATCGCGCCGAGATGTTCGGCTGCTATACCCGAGCCGGTATCGGTAACCGAGATCGCGACGAAATCGCCGCTGCGTTTGGCCTGGCCGCGGAGCGCCGGGATCGATCGCACCTTTTCGACCGCTATGGTCAGGCGGCCTTCGTCCTGCATCGCGTCGCGGGCATTGATGGCAAGGTTGATCAGCGCGGTCTCGAATTGCGCGACGTCGGCGATCGTGAAGCAATCGGGATCGCCGATCTTGACCTCGATCCGGATCCGGCCGCCGACCAGGGGACGGATCATCTGTGCGACGTTTTCGACCTGCGCGCCGACATTGAACACTTGCGGCTTCAGCGGCTGGCGGCGGGCAAAGGCCAGAAGCTGGGCGGTCAGTTTCGACGCGCGCTCCACGGTTTCGGAAATCGCATCGACGTAGCGGCGGCGCCGTTCTTCCGGCAGCTCGCGGCGGCGCAGGAAGTCGGTCGCCGAGCGGATAATGGTCAGAAGGTTGTTGAAGTCGTGCGCGACGCCGCCGGTCAGTTGGCCCACCGCTTCCATCTTCTGAGACTGGCGCAGCGCTTCCTCGCCCTGGCGGCGCTCGGTGACGTCGACGGCTTCCGGTACGGCGCCGGTGACGTTGCCATGCTGATCGAACAGCGGCCGCATCGCGAAATCGAAATAGCGCTCGCCGATCGGAAGACGCAGCATCATCTCGGTACGGGCGTCGTCACCCTTGAGGACGGTCATGAAGGCGGTGCGGACGGCCTCGCGCATGCCTTCGGTTGCGGCAAACCAGGGCGTCTCCCAGAACGGCTTGCCGATGACGTCCTCGGCTTCCGCGCGAATCCCCGCCAGCGCGATCTTGTTGGCATAGAGCACATCGCCGTACCGGTTGAGCAGAGCCTGATATTGATGACTGGTCTCGAGGATGGCGCGCATTTGCGCTTCGTTGGATTCAAGTTGCGACGTGCGTTCCCTGATCCGCAACTCCAGCGTTTCGTTCAGCCGGCGAAGTTCGCTCTCGGCCTGCTTGGCTGCGGTGATGTCGTGGGCGACGCCGATGAAGCCGATGTGCTTGCCGGTCGGGTCCCACCGCGGCTGCGATTCCGATCGCAGCCAGCGCCACTCGCCGTCGGCCCGCTTGTAGCGCGCTTCCAGCACGAACGGTTTTAGCGAGGATTCGCCTGCGATCTGCTCTTGCAGGATGCGCGGCAGGTCGTCGGGATGCAGCCTCTTGCGCCAATCGAACGCGATGGCTTGTTCGAACGGAAGCCCGAGAAAATCCAGATAAGCCTGGTTGGCGAAGGAACGCGTGCGATCGAGCTTGGTCACCCAGATCGGGACCGGTGCGCTGTCGGCAATCAGCCGAAAACGCTCCTCGCTTTCGCGCAACGTCACCCGTGCCAGCATTTGATCGGTGATATCGAGATCGGCGCCGACCAGGCGTAGTGCGCGTCCGTCGCGGTCTCGCTCGATCTTGGCGACGACCCGTATCCATCGGATCTCGCCGTCATTGGGCCTGACGATCCGGTATTCGTCGGAATAATCTTCGCTTCCGCCCTTCAGCACGTCGAACAAATGCTTGACGGTCCGCTCGCGATCCTCGGGATGAATTCGATTGACCCAATCCTCATAGGTCTCGTTGGCCGCCTCGGGCGACAGTCCGTGAACCAGGAGATATTCAGGTGAGCGGCGATTCCTGACGCCATCGCGAAAATCGATCTCGAGCCCACCGACGCGTGCGATGCGCTGGATCCGCGCCAGCTCGGCCTCGCGTTCCTGCAGTGCGCGATAGGCCTGATCCCGTTCCCGGGCAATTTCCTCGAGATGCCGCCGCAGTCTCTCCGCCGCCACGGTTTCGGGCAAAACGTCGTTTGGACTATCCGGGTTCGTCATGGGCGCCTGCGGTCTCTGAGGCGATACTCACACAGCCGATAGACCATGGCTACTGATCGCCTGCTACCCCCGCAGCCGGCGGAACCGAGTGCGAGAATCCGACCATCGGCGCGTCAGCCTATCGTCCAGATTTGGACATTGACTACGGTTATTGGCTTCCTGGAACCAACCCGTGCGGAAGGCGTTTTCGCGGGCCTGGTTAGGGGGGGTAGCTCATGCTCGATGGCTTCACCAAACGCGATTTTGCGATATTTGCCGCGGCACTGTGTGTGGCGGGTGCGCTGACCGTTGGTGCTGTGGATTTCGTGATCTATCACTACGTTTTTCAGGACACCAACGCCGCCCCCATTCTCGCGAAATAATTTTCGGGAACGATTGCGGGCTCGCCTGCGTTTAACTCCCGTTCGCGAAGACAGATGACCTACCTTGAGACGGCTTTGGCGCTGTTCCCCCTCAGCGCTGGGGCCGTTTTTCTTTTGGACAGGCGCGAGACGTTGCAAAGAGACTAATTGACTTCTCTAGAACAAAAAGAGAACATAACTCAAAGCCGCCGTTCCCCGGAATCCTTTGATGTCCTCGAGTTCACAGCCGAACGCGCCAAGGGATGGTGGCCAAGATGAGGGGCTGGCTGACGGGCTCGAGGCCGCGGTCGAGCAGGCGATTGCCGCCTGCCGTGGTGACATGCGCTCGACCATCCGCGCGCTGATCGTTGCCAATGAATATCTGGAATCAGAGGTCTGCGAGCTCATGAAGGCGGTCTCGCACGCCTATGCGCGCGGGAGATTTCAGAGCTATTCCGGCTGAAAGCAATCTGTAGGCAAGGGCGCAAGCCTCGCGGGGTGGACATATACCGTTGCCTCGGTCGCGTTTTGCTGTAGACGGAATTGTTAGCTCTCATCCGCCATGCCAGATTGCCCCCCGCCCAAGGTCGCCAACCAAACAAGAACATGTTCAAGAGAATCCTGATCGCAAATCGCGGTGAGATCGCCTGCCGCGTCATCAAGACCGCCCGCCGCATGGGGATCAAGACCATCGCCGTCTATTCCGAAGCCGACCGCGATGCGCTCCATGTCGAAATGGCCGATGACGCCGTCCTGATCGGACCGCCGTCGGCGGCTGAAAGCTATCTGTTGATCGACAAGATCGTCGAGGCCTGCCGCAAGACGGGCGCGCAAGCCGTGCATCCCGGCTACGGATTTTTGTCGGAACGCGAGGCCTTTCCGCGCGCGCTGCAAAAGGCAGGCATCGTCTTCATCGGTCCCAATCCCGGCGCCATCGCCGCGATGGGCGACAAGATCGAGTCCAAGAAGGCCGCGGCCAAGGCAAAGGTCTCCACCGTGCCCGGCCATCTCGGCGTCATCGAGGACGAAAAGCACGCGGTGAAGATTGCGGGCGAGATCGGTTATCCCGTGATGATCAAGGCTTCCGCCGGCGGCGGCGGCAAGGGGATGCGGATCGCGCGCTCAAAGTCGGAAGTCGCCGAAGGTTTTACGCTGGCCAAAGCCGAGGCGAAGTCCTCGTTCGGCGACGACCGGGTCTTCATCGAGAAGTTCATTGTCGATCCCCGCCACATCGAAATCCAGATCCTGGGCGACAAGCACGGCAACGTCATCTATCTCGGCGAGCGCGAATGTTCGATCCAGCGCCGCAATCAAAAGGTGATCGAGGAGGCGCCGTCGCCGCTGCTCGACGAGACCACCCGCCGCAAGATGGGTGAACAGGCGGTGGCGCTCGCAAGGGCCGTGAACTACGATTCCGCAGGCACCGTCGAGTTCGTCGCCGGGCAAGACAAAAGTTTCTATTTTCTCGAGATGAACACGCGGCTGCAGGTCGAGCATCCCGTGACCGAGCTCGTCACCGGCATCGATCTGGTGGAGCAGATGATCCGGGTGGCCGCCGGCGAAAAACTCGCACTGGCGCAGAAGGACATCACTCTAACCGGATGGGCGGTGGAATCGCGCGTCTATGCCGAGGATCCGTTCCGCAATTTCCTGCCCTCGGTCGGACGGCTGGTGAAATACCGCCCGCCAGCGCAAGCGAGCCAGGACGGCATCACCGTGCGCAACGATACCGGGGTGCAGGAAGGCGGCGAGATCTCGATCTTCTACGATCCGATGATCGCCAAGCTCGTCACCCATGGGCCCTCGCGGGCGGCCGCGATCGAGGCGCAGTCGACCGCGCTTGACGCGTTCTATGTCGACGGAATCCGCCACAACATCCCGTTCCTGTCGGCCCTGATGCATCACCCGCGCTGGCGCGAGGGCAGGCTCTCGACCGGCTTTATCGCAGAAGAATTTCCCAAAGGGTTTTCGGCCCGGCAGCCGGAAGGCGAGGTCGCGCGAAGGATCGCCGCCGTCGGGGCTGCGATCGATCACGTGCTTGGTGAGCGCAAGCGGCAGATTTCCGGCCAGTTGAACGGACGCCTGGTGCAGCGCGAGCGTCGCCGCGCGGTATGGTTGGAACGCGCGGAGATCGCGCTCGATATCGCGCGCGAGTCCGGAGCCATCGCGGTGCGCTTCATCGATGCCGAGGGACGGCCCGGCCAACCGCACCATTTGGTGTCGTCGTGGGCGCCGGGCGATCCGGTCTGGCAGGGCACCATCGACGGGCAGATCGTCGCCGTGCAGGCGCGGCCTGTTCCCAACGGCATCCGGCTCGCCCACCAGGGGTTCGAGGTCCCGGTCTATGTCTTCACCGAGGCCGAAGCAGCCTTCGCCCGGCTGATGCTGGTCACGACCGCGACCGATACCGGCAAGAAATTATTGTGCCCGATGCCGGGGCTCGTCGTGTCCATCGCGGTCAGTGAAGGGCAGGAGGTCAAGGCCGGCGAGACGCTGGCGGTGGTCGAGGCCATGAAGATGCAGAACGTGCTGCGCGCCGAACGCGACGGTACTGTGAAGAAGATCCATGCCACCGCCGGCGCGACGCTGGCAGTGGACGCGCTGATTCTCGAATTCGCGTAACACCGTCATTCCGGGTTCGATGCTTCGCATCGCCCCGGAATGACGGAAAGCTAAGAGGTGTGTCTGATGGCCTTCCGCAAACGCCGCGAAGCACTGCGTTCGATATTGTCGGGATCGAGATGCATCCGTCCGGGCTCGGTCTATGACGCGACCTCGATCCGCATCGCCGAAGACCTCGGATTCGAAGTCGGCATGTTCGGCGGCTCGGTGGCTTCGTTTGCCGTGTTGGGCGACCCCGACATTGCGCTGATTACGCTCACTGAACTGGCCGAGCAGATGCGGCGGATGTCGCGTGCGGCGTCGCTGCCGGTGCTGGTCGATGCCGATCACGGCTATGGCAATGCGCTCAACGTCCGCCGCACGGTGCAGGAACTGGAAACCGCCGGTGCCGCGGGTCTTACCATCGAGGACACCCTGCTGCCGCAGGCCTTTGGTGAGGCGAAGACGCTGCTGATCTCGCTCGAAGAGGGCGTCGGCAAGATGAAGGCGGCGCTTGACGGGCGCGGTGATCCCTCGCTCGTGATCCTGGCGCGTACCGGGGCCGCGTCGGTCACGTCGGTGGAAGACGCGATTGCGCGGGCGCGGGCCTATGAAGCAACCGGCGTCGATGCGCTGTTCTTCACCGGCATCAAGAGCCGCAGCGAACTCGAGGCCATTGCGGCGGCGACCAAACTGCCGATCGTGCTCGGCGGCGCGCCGGAGGACATGACCGCGCCCGACTATCTCGCCACCCAGCGGGTCCGGATCGCGCTACAGGGCCACGCGCCGTTCGCTGCCGCGACCCAGGCCGTCTACGAAACGCTGAAGGCGCTGCGCGAGGGGACTTCGCCGAAAAATTTGAAGGGCCTTGCGTCTTCCGAGCTGACCGGCCGCGTGACGCGCGAGCAGGAAATGAAGGCGCGCAGCCGCGATTTTCTTGGGCCAAAGAAATAAATGGGCGCCGCCATCCTTCATGTGACGATCCGCGGCCGTGTGCAGGGCGTTGGCTACCGCGCCTGGGTCGAGCATCACGCATTCGCAAGCCGGCTTGAAGGATGGGTGCGCAACCGCAGGGACGGCAGCGTCGAGGCGCTGTTTGCGGGGCCCGCGGAAATCGTCGCCAACATGGTCGCGCTATGCCGGCGCGGACCACCCTCGGCTCGGGTCGAAGCCATCACCGAGGAACCGGCCGGCACAAACGAGCTTAACCTGCGGCGGGCAGGCGAGGGGTTTTCGGTGCTGCCGACGGTCTGAGACCCCGGCGGTCTGCTTGGAGGTGACGATGGCGGTGACATTGAGGGCGCTATTGGCCGTTTGCCTTGGCCTGTCCGTTCTGCCGCCGACCCGCGCGCAAACCCCGGCGCCGGCTTCAGCCATCGATGCCGCCCTGGCCGAGGATATCGTGATCGGCAGCCGCGTGCTGGCCGAGTTCGGCGTGCTCGACGGTTTTGGCCACGTCAGCGCGCGAAGCCCAACCAATCCGAACCACTTTCTGATGTCGCGGTCGCTCGCGCCGGCGCTGGTCACAGCCGACGACATCATGGAGTTCGACCTCGACGGCAACGCAGTCGATGCGCGCGGCCGTTCGGTGTTTCTCGAGCGTTTCATTCACAGCGAAATCTACCGGGCGCGGCCGGAGGTGATGTCGGTGGTGCACACCCATTCGCCGGGCGTCATTCCGTTCGGCGTCAGCAAGGTGCCGCTACAGGCAATGTTCCACAACGCGGCGTTCCTCGCGGCCGGTGCTCCGGTCTGGGACATCCGAAAGGAATTTGGCGAGACCAACATGCTGGTCAGCGATCCCGCGCGTGGCAAATCGTTGGCGCAAATGCTAAGCGACAAGTGGGTCGTGTTGATGCGCGGCCACGGCGACGTGACCGTGGGGCCGACCGTGAAGATGGCGGTGTTCCGCGCCTATTATACCGACGTCGACGCGAAGTTGCAGTCGCAGGCGATCGCGCTCGGTGGCGATGTCAACTACCTGACGCCGGGCGAGGGCGCCAAAGCCGACGCCATCAATTTCGCCGTCATCGATCGGATCTGGAATCTGTGGAAGATGCGGGTCGCGCCTGGGCTGGCGAAATAGATTCTGGCGAAATAATTTCTGGCGAAATAGCCTTCATCGCGGCAGCTTGGCGATCGCCCGGCTTAATTGGTGAATTTCGTAAGGCTTGCGAAGGATCGGAAAATTGCCGCGTACATTGCTGGCGGCGTCGCTATAGCCGGTCGCGAGCAGGATCGGCAGGTCGGGACGGATCTCCCTCACGCGGTGCGCGAGACCGAGGCCGTCCATCTTGCCGGGCATCACGATGTCGGTGAAAACCAGGTCGATCCCGTCGCGCTCGACTTCCCGCAACGCGGTCTCGGCATCTCCTACCCGGCGCACCGTATAGCCGAGTTGCTCAAGCAGATTCGAGCCGACCGATGCGACGTCCGGATTGTCTTCCACCAGGAGGACCGTTCCACTGGCACCGGCGTCGACCGCATCGCGGGGGCGGGCGCTTGGTTGGACCTGCTCGCGCGGCAGCAGGATGGTGATCCTGGTTCCCTTGCCGAGTTCGCTCTCGACCTTGACCGTCCCGCCGGCCTGGTGCGCGAAACCATGGACCTGCGACAGGCCGAGGCCCGTGCCTTTGCCGATCGGCTTGGTGGTGAAGAATGGATCGAAGATCTTGCTCAGCACATCGGGCGCAATGCCGGTACCGGTATCCTCGACGTTGACGGCGACATGGTCGCCGCTCTCGTCGGTCGCCGCGCGGTTGTGCGCACCGATCGTGATCGTTCCGCCCGCCGGCGTGGCGTCGCGCGCGTTGATGACGAGATTGACCAGTGCCGTCTCGAGCTCCGAGATGTCGACCGTGACCGGCCAGAGCTCGCGATCGATGTGGAATGCGAGTGCGACGCCGCCGCTGACGCCGGTACCCAGGACCTCGCGGATCGCTTCAATCCGCTCGGCAAGATCGATCGGCTGTGGATTGACGCTCTGGCGCCGCGCGAACGTCAGCAGCTGGTTGGTCAGGGACGCGCCGCGCTTGGCCGCGTTCTCGATGGCCGTAACCGCGCGCTGAAATCTCGCGTTGTCGCCGGTGCCCCTCCTTAGGGTGTGGATATTGCCGCTGATGATCATCAGCAAATTGTTGAAGTCGTGGGCGACGCCGCCGGTGAGCTGGCCGAGCGCATCGAGCTTCTGCGATTCCGCTAGATGTTTCTGCACCTGCTCGAGCTTGAGCTGGGCTTCACGCCGCTCGGTGATGTCGCGGGTGATCTTGGCGAAGCCGACCAGCCTGCCGTCTTCGCGGATCGGATCGATGATCACACTGGCCCAGAAGAAGGCGCCGTCCTTGCGGACGCGCCAGCCTTCTTCCTCGTAGCGGCCCTGTTGTTCCGCGATCTTGAGCGCGCGCGCGGGTTTGCCGTTGGCGCGGTCGGTCTCGGTGTAGAAGCGGGAAAAATGCTTGCCGAGGATTTCTTCGGGAGAATAGCCCTTGATCCGCTGGCCGCCGACATTCCAGCTCGTGATGATGCCGTTGGGATCGAGCATATAAAGCGCGTAATCGGCGACACCTTCGACGAGAAGCCGGAAACTCCGTTCGCTGTCGGACAAATCCCGCTGCTGCCGGTCTTTTTGAGCCATCAAAACCCCGCTTGACGCGGGCAAATGCGTAAGCCCGAATTTTGTTCCACGGCAGCTTGGAGCTTTTTTGCGGGTAGGCAAAAAAAGTCCAGTTAATACCGTCATTTGCCGGACCTTGCTGACGGAACGAATGAGGATCATCCGAGCTTCGCCACGCTGCGGAAGGTCGCCGCCAGCGTCCGCAGCGCGGCGAGCTTGGCCGGGTCGCTGACTTTCGAATGCAGCATCACCTTCGAGATGCCAAGCTTCGGCAATCCCTGCGCCGGGCCGATGTCGACGAGGCCCGGCGGCGCAATCCGCCGCGCCAAGGGCGCCACCGCAAGCCCTGCCAGCGCCGCCGCGACGACGGCGGTGACGCCGCCGCCGATAAAGGCCTCGCCCCAGGCGATACCGGCTTTGTCGAGCGCGCGAACCGCGATCGCGCGCACGCCGCATGGTGGCGCCAGCGTGGCCAGTTGCAACCGCTCGCCGCGTCGCCAGGTGAAACGCGGCGAGACGAACCAGCCATATTCGTCCTCGGCCAGCTTCTCGCCGCCGCGCCGACTGCCTTCCTGCCGCACGATGACCGCATCGATGTGGCCGGCATCATAGGCATCCAGCAGGTCGCGCGAAAAGCCGATGGTGACCGCGAGCGCAAGCTGCGACGATACCGCGTGCAGCCGCTCCAACAGCGGCACCAGTTCCGGCCCCGCCGCGTGATCGGAGATGCCGAGCGACAATTGCTGCCGCGCCGGCTCGTGCCCTGACAAAGCGTGGTCGTGCGCCTCGATCAGGGCGCGCGCCCGATCGGCAAACGCGACCCCGTCGGCGGTCAACTGGACCGCGCGCGGCGAGCGTTCGACCAGCCGCTTGTTGAGCACCGTCTCGAGCCGTTGCAGCTTCATGCTGATTGCGGCCTGGGTGGTGCCGAGCGCTTCGGCGGCGCGGGTGAAGCTCCGCAATTCCGCCACCAGCAGGAAGGCCTGCACCGTTGA
>Ga0070717_10002309_pt1 | contig 13392 bp, 8 predicted proteins | sample LARL113metaG_FD_71366 | JGI IMG/M metagenome (GOLD analysis project Ga0070717, IMG submission 71366) | Corn, switchgrass and miscanthus rhizosphere microbial communities from Kellogg Biological Station, Michigan, USA - LAR L11-3 metaG | ecosystem: Host-associated > Plants > Roots > Rhizosphere ... | reverse complement strand
CCGCCGCCGAACACGATCTGCATCGCGACCGTCAGGAAGCCGACCCCGAGGGAGATCCGCGCCCCCCAGACCAGCCGCGTGAAGGTGTCGCGCCCGGTCTCGTCGGCGCCGAGCCAGTGCTGGACGCTCGGACCCACGAACTGGCTGTCCAGGTCCTGCCGCGTAGGGTCGTAGTGCGTGACGAGCTGGGAGACCAGCGGGGCCAGGACCGCGGCCACCGCCAGGAAGAGGATCGCGTAGCCGGCGATCATCCCGACGCGGTTGCCGCGCAGGCGTTCCAGCGACTCCGACCAGTAGCTGCGGGCCGGGCGCCCGGCGACGCCCGCCTGCATCGCGCCGGTCAGCTGGAGCTCTTCGACCGTTCCCTGACCGATCATGCCAGCCGGATCCTCGGATCGAGGGCCGCGTACATGACGTCGGCCACGAGGTTGCCCGCGACGACGAGGATCGACGCGAGCGTGACGATGCCCAGCACCATCGTGTAGTCGTAGGCGAGCGCGCGCTGGTAGGCCAGCAGCCCGATGCCGGGCCAGCTGAACACGACCTCGACGACCAGGCCACCGCTGACCAGGCCCGGCAGCTCCAGGCCGACCAGGGTCACCAGCGGGATGATGGCGTTGCGCAGCGCGTGGACGTACCGCACCCGGCGGTCGCCCATGCCCTTGGCGCGGGCCGTGCGGATGTAGTCCTGGGAGAGGACCTCGACCATGCTGGACCGCGTGAACCGCGACCAGATGGCGAGGTAGACGAACGACAGCACGGTCGCCGGCATCAGCAGGTGCGCCAGCCGGTCGATCAGGTCCCCGCCCGTGAACGGCGTGATCACGCCGCCCGAGGGCAGGAACGGCAGGCCCCAGGCGTGGAGCTGGACCGAGAAGACCAGGATCAGGAGCAGCCCGAGCCAGAACTGGGGCACGGCGACGCCCGCCACCGACACCCCGGTCAGGAGATGGTCGGTGCGGGTGCCGCGCCGCACGGCGGCGATGACGCCGAGCGGGATCGACAGCACGATGCCGATCAGGATCGCCGTGACGGTGAGCAGGATGGTGTTGGGCAGGCGGTCGAAGACCTGGCTGGTCACCGCCGTGCCGTCCACCATCGACTGGCCGAAGCTGCCCTCGAGGATGCCCGGCGTGATGTCGTGGGCGCCGATCAGCACCCCGCCCAGCCCGACGTGCTGCATCAGCCAGGCCACGCCGGTCCAGTTCAGATACTGGATCCAGAGCGGCTGGTCGAGGCCGAGCTGCGAGCGGAGCAGCTGCACCTCCTGCGCGGTCAGGTTGGGGTTGAGGGAGAGGCCGGGGACGTACGCCCCGGCCGTGCTGTGCATGAGGACGAAGGTGATCACGGTGACGCCGACCACGACCGGGATCGCGGCCAGCGCTCTCCGCACGATGAACTTGGCGAGCATGGGCTCGTCGACTCCGGCTACCCCTCCCCCCTCGCGGGGGAGGTGGCGCGCCAGCGCCGGAGGGGGGCAACAGTCGTCTTCATCGGCTACTTGCCGTCCGTGACGTAGACCGTGTTGAACCAGGGCCGCGGCGATGCCCCGTTCCACGGGCCTACGTTCCAGTTCTTGACGCGCTTGCTGATGCCCCAGACCGCCTTCGGGTAGGTGATCAGCGGCGCCGGCAGGTCCTCCATCAGGATCTCCTGGAGCTGCTGGTACAGGCCCTTGCGCTTCTCACGGTCGAGCGTCACGACCGCCTGGTCGAGGAGGTCGTCCACCTTGGGATTCTTGTAGGCGGCGCCGTTCAGCGCTCCCCCGCCGATCGACTTCGAGCTCCAGAGCTGGGTCGTGTCCGGGTCCAGGCCCTCGGAGATGCCGAGCAGGATCATCTCGAACTCGCGCGTCTGGCTGAGCTGCGTGACGAGCTGCGGGAACTGCACCGGGTTGGTGGTGACGTTGGCGCCGATCTGCTTCCACTGGTCGGCGAGCACGGTGATCAGCGTCTCGCGCACCTTGTTGCCGGTGTTGGTGCGCAGCTCCCACTCCATGCGCACGCCGTTCTTGGCCCGGATGCCGTCCGCGCCCTTGGTCCAGCCGGCCGCGTCGAGCATCTGGTTGGCCTTGGCCAGGTTGAACGGGTACTGCGTCTTGGGCGTGGTGTGGACCCACTGGGCGCCGCTGACCGAGGAGTCCGCCGGGGCGGCGAGGCCGAAGTAGACGCGCTGCGCCACCGCCTTCCGGTCGAGCGCGGTCAGCAGCGCCTTGCGAACCTGGGGATCGCCGAAGATGGCCGCCTTCGGGGTCTTGGCCGGGTCCAGGTTCTGGATGTAGTAGTCGAACGACGGCGCCACGTAGCTGCGGCGGTCCAGGTTCTGGACGTTGGCCAGCGAGTCCCACTGGCTGAGGTCGGGCGAGCCGACGTCGATCTCGCCGGTCTTCAGCTGGTTGGCGACCTGGACCGCGTCGGCGACGACCTTGAAGTAGTAGCTGTCCAGGTACGTCTTGCCCTTGTAGTAGAGGTCGTTGCGCTTCATCTGGTACTGCGTGCCCTTGTCCCACTTGACCGGGATCATGGCGCCGCTGACCACGGTGGGCACCTGGTTCATCGGGCTCGAGTTGATCGCTGCCGGCTGGAGCGTGGACCAGACGTGCTTGGGCAGGATCGCGAAGTTGATGAAGCTGATGATGAACGGCGCGTACGGGCCCTTGGTCTTGAAGACGACCGTCTTCTGGTCCACCGCCGTGACGCTCGCCAGGTGCTGCTCGAGCTGGGAGCGGTACCGGGACGTCACCGCCTTGTACTGCGGGTCGTACATGAGCTGGAACGTGTAGACGACGTCGTCGGCCGTGATCGGCTGGCCGTCGGACCACTTGATGTTGTCCTTCAGCGTGACCTTGTACGAGACCTGGTCCGAGTCCACCTTGGGGACGGCCGTCGCCAGGTCCGGCATCAGGTTCCCGGTGTTGGCGTCCACGGTGAGCATCCGGGCGTAGGCCAGGTAGCCGACGGTGGCGCTGGCCGTGTCGTTGATGAAGATCGGGTTGACGTTGCCGATGTCGGAGATCACGCCTTCGACGATGTGACCGCCCCTCACCGCGTTCTGGGTGTTGCTCTGCGTGGAGTTCCCGCCGCAGGCCTCGAGGAGCTCGACGCCTCCGGCCAGGAAGGCCGAGAAGGCGAGGGCGCCCCCCATCCCGCGCAGGAAGTCGCGGCGGGACCATTCATCCAGGAACCGGTCGAACTGGCTGTCCGGGTCGTTCTTGCTCACGTTCGCTACCCTCCCTTCGCGCTACCACCCCGGCAGGGGTGCGGCCGGAGATCGCCGGATTATGGATCTCGAGGCCCGGAACGTCAAAGTCCCGATTGGTTGGGCCATAGGGCCTCTCCGACCGTCGGCCGCCAATTCAAGCTAACCACTTCGACGTCTCCCACGGGTTAGTGCGGACCACCCGGGACCAGAACCCGGGGATGGTACGGCCCTGCCGTTCCGCCCCTCTCGGGGCGCAGCATGCATGGCGCTGGTGCGCGCGTCAAGCGAGTTGTCTGGTCGGCCTGCCCCGTGGTCCTCCCCTGGCGGGGGAGGAGGGTCGACGACTCAGTCCGGGCGGACCGCCGCTACCTGCTCCGCGGTGTAGCCCAGCACCTCGGTCAGCACCTCCTCCGTGTGCTGGCCGAGCAAGGGGGGCGCCAGCCGGATCGGCGACGAGCGGCCGTCCAGCTTCCACGGCGAGCCGACCTGGCCGATGCGGCCCGCGACCGGGTGCTCCACCTCCACGCGCATGTCCCGCTCCACCGCGACCGGGTCCGAGAACGCCGTCGCCAGGTCCAGGATCGGACCGGCCGGGATGCCCGCAGCCTCCATCCGGGCCAGCCACTCGCCGGTCGAGCGCCTGGTCAGCCGGCGCTCCACCTCGACCGTCAGCTCGGCCCGCGCCGCCTGGCGGTCCGCGTTGGTCGCGAAGCGCGAGTCGGCCGCCAGCTCCGGGGCCTGGAGCGCCTCGCAGAACCGGCGGTACTGCTCGTCCGAGCCGACCGCCAGGTTCAGGTGGCCGTCGCGGGTCGCGAACGTGCCGTACGGCGCCACCGTCGGGTGGTGGTTGCCGTCGCGGCCCGGCGACGTCCCCGTGGCGAAGTAGCGGCCGGCCTGGTACGTCAGGATCGCGAGCAGGCTGTCGTTCAGCGCCACGTCCACGTACCTGCCGGCGCCAGTGCTCTTGCGCTCGTACAGCGCGGCCAGGATCGCGTGCGCCGCGAACATGCCCGACACGATGTCGCCCACCGGGACGCCGCTCTTGATCGGGTGGCCGTGCGGCTCGCCCGTGATGCTCATGAACCCCGACGTGCCCTGCGCGATCTGGTCGTAACCCGCCAGCGCGGGCCGGCCCTGGCCGAAGCCGCTGATGGACGCGTAGACGAGCTCGAGCCGGCGCTCGCGCAGCGTCTCCCAGCCCAGCCCGAGCCGTTTCGCCGTCCCCGGCCGGAAGTTCTCGACCAGCACGTCGCTGGCCAGCGCCAGGTCGACCGCCGCGCGCAGGCCGGCATCGAGCTTCAGGTCGAGCGCCACGCTCCGCTTGTTCCGGTTCACGGACAGGAAGTAGGACGACTCGCCGTTCACGAACGGCGGGCCCCACCGCCGCGAGTGGTCGCCGTCGCCGGGCGGCTCCACCTTGATCACGTCCGCGCCCAGGTCGCCGAGCAGCATCGTGCAGAAGGGGCCGGCGAGGGCGTGCGTGAGATCGAGCACACGGACGCCGGCGAGCGGCTGGGGGGCGGGGTTCGACTCGTCCTGGGTCACGATCCTCGCTAGCGTACGCCGTGGGGCCGCGTGGCCTGGCATGCGAGGCCCTTCATACGCGCGTCCTTGTAGCATCATCCCCATCGAGACCGAGACCCGCAGCTCGCTGGACGAGTTCCGCGCCACCCGGCCCTGGCCGCTGGACCCGTTCCAGGTCGAGGCGATCGAAAAGCTGGACACCCATCGCGGCGTCCTCGTCAGCGCCCCCACCTCCAGCGGCAAGACCGTCGTGGCCGACTACTGCAACTTCCGGGCCCGCCGCGAGGGCACGAAGGTGATCTACACGACGCCCCTCAAGGCGCTGAGCAACCAGAAGTTCCGCGACTTCCAGCGCGAGTTCGGCGAGGCGCACGTCGGCCTGGTCACCGGCGAGAACACGATCAACGACGAGGCGCCGATCGTGGTCATGACGACCGAGATCCTGCGCAACGTCATCTACGAGGACCTGCCTCGCCTCGACCCCGTCGGGTACGTCGTGCTCGACGAGGTCCACTACATCGACGACTTCCCGCGCGGCTCGGTGTGGGAGGAGGTGATCATCCAGGCGCCGGCCCACATCAAGCTGGTGGGCCTGTCGGCCACGATCGGCAACTACGCCGAGCTGGCCCGCTGGATGTCGGAGAACCGGGGGCCGGTCGCCACCGTCTTCCACGAGGAGCGGCCCACCGAGCTCCGCCTGTGGCTCGCGATGCGCAATCGCTTCCACCGCCTGTTCGGGCCCGACGGCGGCATCGACCAGGAGACGTGGGCGCGCGGGGCCGAGGAGGAGGAGGCCAGCTTCCGGGTCCGCGGGTTCCGGCACCTGCCGTCCAACGACATGCTGCGCGTCATCGGCGAGCTGCGGCGCATGGACATGGTCCCCGCGATCTACTTCATCTTCTCCCGCCGCGGCTGCCGGGAGGCCCTGCAGCGCTGCGCCTTCCACGAGTTCGACCTGACGAACGACCGCGAGAAGCGCGCGATCGACCAGCTGACCGGCGAGCGCCTGCGCTCCCTGACAGACCCCGACGAGGCCGCGCTGTTCCACCAGATGATGGACGCCAACATGCTCCGGCGGGGCCTGGCGGTCCACCACGCCGGCCTCCTCCCCTACCACAAGGAGCTCGTGGAGGAGCTGTTCCAGGCGGGCCTGATGAAGGTGGTGTTCGCGACGGAGACCCTGTCGCTGGGCATCAACATGCCCGCGCGCGCGGTCGTGGTCTCGTCCTTCACCAAGTTCGACGGCGTCAACTTCGCGACGCTGACCACCGGCGAGCTGACACAGCTCATGGGCCGGGCCGGGCGGCGCGGCATCGACACGATCGGCCACGGCGTGATCCTCAAGGAGGCGGACGTCGAGATCGGCACGATCTACGAGGTCGCCATGGGCGAGGGGCTGGTCGTCGAGTCCCGGTTCCTGCCCAGCTACAACATGGCGTTGAACCTGCTCCGGCTGTACACGCCCGAGCAGGCCGACGAGCTGATGTCGCGGTCGTTCGGGCAGTTCCAGAAGCGGCTGGCCAGCGAGCACACGGCGGACAGGCTGGACAACATCCGGGACCGGCTGCGCGACCTGGACGCCACGTGGGACTGCACCCGCTGCCGGCCCGAGGACGTCAGCGAGTACTTCCGCCTGGAGGACCGCCTGCGCGCGATCCGGATCGAGATCCGGCGCCTGCGCCGGGAGGCGGTGCCGGTGCCTCGCCGGGGCCGGGGCAAGGGCGGGTTCAAGGGCCGTCCCCACGGCGCCGCCGGCCGCCAGCTGCACCAGCTGGAGGAGGAGCGCAAGCAGGTCCAGGCGCGCCAGCGCAAGCTGCCGGTCGTCCGCTGCCCGCAGTTCACGGAGCACCTGGCCGCGTACGGCGAGCGCCGGAACCTGGAGCGCGAGCTGCGGGACAGCGAGCGCGTCATCAGGGAGCAGGCAGACGAGTACCAGCGCAAGCTGCGCCGCCTGTGCCGGGTCCTGACCGAGACCGGGTTCCTGAAGGACGACAAGCCGACTGACAAGGGCCTGCTCGCCGCCCGCGTGTACGGCGAGAACACCCTTCTGGTAACCGAGGCCGTGTGGAACGGCTGGCTGGACGGGCTGGCGCCCGCCGACCTGTGCGCCTCGCTGGCCATGCTGGCGACGGAGGATCGGGGCCGCGACCGCGGCCCGCGCCAGGTGCGCCGGTACCCGACGCCGGCGGTGGGCCAGACGGCGCGCCTGCTCCGCGCCCTGTACTTCCGCTTCGCGGACCTGGAGCAGGACGTCGACGAGCCCAACCTGCGGCCCCCCTCGTACGACTACATCGACTTCGCCCACCGCTGGGCCTCGGGCGAGGCGATGGACGCGATCCCGCTCCCGGCCAACGTGGACATCGGCGACGCGATCAAGGCGATGAAGGGCCTGTACTCGATGCTCAGGCAGCTCGAGTTCGCGCTCCGCCAGGCCAAGCTGCCGCTGCACGGATCCATCCGCGAGGCGGTGCAGGCGATGGAGCGCGACGTGATCAAGCGCACCTAACTCCCCTCCCCGGGTAGTGTGCGATTGACGGACCGTACACGCGCGGATAGGCTGTGGCCGTCGAGAAGAGGTCCCGACCGAGAGGAGGAAGAAGCATGACGGTCCCCTGCCCGCACGGCGGAGTCTCGCCGTGCACGCGCGCCGAGGCGACGACGGGACCGACTGACTGACATCCCTTCCCCCACAGACCACCCTCCCCCGCGTGAGGGGGAGGGTTGGTGGGTGGGGGCCACGGATCGCGAAGAGAGGGAGGAGGGTGCTTGGGGATGACCGTCCGACCGTACGTAGGCATCCCCGCTGGGCGTTCGCCCGGGAGTGTTCGCGTATGCACGTACTCCGTCAGCTTCGCGTCGCCATAGCCGGCCTGATCGGCACGCTGGCCCTGGCGATCGGTTCGCCGGCCGCGCCGCTCGCGCCGGCGTTCGCGGTGCACCCGATGCCGACGATCGGCGGGCAGACGCTCGCCGACACGCTCACGCCGCCCACCACGGCGACGTGCCGCGCCACGTTCGGCATCCCGTGCTACCAGCCGTTCCAGATCCAGAAGGCGTACGACCTGGCGCCGCTGTTCGGCCGCGGGATCGACGGCCGGGGCCGGACCATCGTCATCGTCGACGCCTTCGGCTCGCCCACCATCCAGGACGACCTCAAGACCTTCGACCAGACGTTCGGGCTCCCGGACCCGCCGTCGTTCCAGGTCATCCAGCCGGTCGGCGCCGTGCCGGCCTTCCCGCAGGACCCGTTCGGCGTCTCCGACCGCCTGAGCTGGGCCGGCGAGACCACCCTCGACGTCGAGTGGACGCACGTGATCGCGCCCGCGGCCAACATCGTGCTGGTCGAGACCCCCGTATCCGAGACCGAGGGCGTGCAGGGCTTCCCGGAGATCGTCCGGGCCGAGAACTTCGTGATCGACCACGGCATCGGCGACGTCATCTCGCAGAGCTTCGGCGCCACGGAGCAGACGTTCCCGAACGCCGCCACGATCCGCGGCCTGCGCGGCGCCGTCATCAACGCCGCCCTCCACCACGTCACCATGCTGGCCTCGTCCGGCGACGACGGCGCCGGCGCGCTGAAGTCGGACCTGTCCTGCTGCTTCCCGTTCCGGGCGGTCATCTGGCCATCGTCCGACCCGCTGGTGACCTCGACCGGAGGCACCCAGCTGAACCTGGACGACGCCGGCAACCGCCTCTCGCCGGACATCGTCTGGAACGGCGCCGGCGGCGGCGTCTCCACCGTGTTCGGCCGGCCCCTCTTCCAGCGCGGCGTCCGCCAGGCGGTGGGCGGCCAGCGGGGAATCCCGGACATCAGCATGAGCTCGGCGGTGAGCGGGGCCGTGATCACGTTCACCAGCTATCCCAACCCGAACGGCCCGAATCCGACGGCGCCGAACCCCCGCTTCCACCTGGTCGCGGGCACCAGCGAGGCGAGTCCGCTGTTCGCCGGCATCGTGGCTCTGGCCGACCAGACCGCGCACCACCGGCTGGGCTTCCTCAACGACCGGCTGTACGAGCTGGGCGCGCGCCACGCGTCCGGCATCGTCGACGTGACGACCGGCAGCAACCCCAGGACGTTCTGCAACGCCAACTGCGGCACGCCGCAGGAGCAGGACATCACGATCCCTGGCTTCACCGCCGCGACCGGGTACGACCTGGCGAGCGGCTGGGGCACGATCGACGGGGCCCGCTTCGTCCAGGAGCTGGCCCGCGGCGACGACGACCGGGACTGACGTACTTCCGAGCCCCTCCCGCGCGAGGGAGGGGCTCGGAGCCTCATGCGCTCAGCCGGATTCCACCGACGGAGGCGGACGTGGCGCCGAGTCGCCGACTGTTCGGTGGAATCCGGCTCAGGAGAGGCGCTCGCGCGACGTGGCCGCGCCGCTCCGGTCCAGCAGCCGGCGGACGCCCCACTTCACGGCGTCGTAGCCGATGACCACGACCAGGATGATCGGCACCAGCAGCCACGGCTGATCCTCGAACAGGCCCATTCCTACACCTCCCTCTCACGAACCACGGGATCGGTCGCGTCGGCCGCCGCGGCGACGGCCGTCGTGGGCGCCGGGCTCGGCCGCGGCGCCAGCGCGGGCGCCGCCGCCCGCCGGACGAGGTCGTTGAACTCCTCGACCTGGCCTTCCAGGATCACGTCCAGCCGGCCGAGCGCGCCGTCCAGCCGCTGCCCGAGCTCCGCCGCGAGGGCGACCGACGCGTCGGTCGGTCGGCCCGGGAAGCTCGCGTGCTGGAGCAGGACCCGGAACTTGCCGTCCAGCCGGTCCGGGTTGCTCAGGCGGCCGCTGCCCTTCGGGTCCACCTGGACCAGTTCCTTCTCGACCTCCGCCAGCGCCTCGCTCACCGACCGGGACGCGGCGCCGACCTCCTCGCCGGCGTCGCTCCAGTGGCCGGCCTGCCGCTTCAGCTCGCGGATCGTGTTGACGGCCTCGTTCACGTCGGAGAGCCGCCTCCAGAGACGCACGGCGTGCTGGTACTGGGCGTCCAGGTCCTCCTGCGTGGCCCGGTTGCGCGGATCCTTGGCGACCTCGAACGACGCGGTCCGGCTCTCGCCGCCGACCTCCAGCCGGACCTGGTAGGTGCCGGGCGGGACGACCGGGCCCTGCGCCTGCGCCCACGGCCCCTCCTCCCTGGGCGGATCGATGCGGATCAGCGCCGGCGGGGCGTGCCGCATGTCCCATACGAACCGGTTGAGGCCGGGCCGGCGCGGCGGCCGCGGCTCCCGGGGCCGCCCGGGCTCCGGCTTCTGCTCGCCCTCGTCGCCCGGACCGGCGCTCACGGTCCGGATCTCCTCGCCGGCCGCGTCCAGGAACGTCAGCCGGACCTCGTGCTCGCCGGGGTCGCGCAGCACGTACAGCACGGTCACGCCGCCGGGCCGGTTCTCGCCCGCGTCCACGAGCACCGTGTCCCGGCTCTCCTCGCCCGGCCGCGGCCGGGCCTCGGCCGGGATGACGACCGCGCCTATGTACCGGAAGGCACGGGCCGACCCCGGCGCGTTGACGAACCCCAGGCGCGAGGGGAGCTGGACCGCCCGCCGCGGCTCGTACAGGTGGACGGCCGCGTCCTCGTGCGCCGCCTGGTGCTGGCGCACCGCCGGCAGGTCGTCCAGCACCCAGATCGACCGGCCGTGCGTGGCGGCCACCAGGTCGTCGCCCTTGACGACCAGGTCGTGGATCGGGACGACCGGCAGGTTGCCGCGCAGGGAGCGCCACGAGCCGCCGGCGTCGAACGAGACGTACACGCCGGCCTCGGTGCCGCAGTACAGCAGGTCGCGGCGCTCGGGGTCCTCGCGGATCACGCGGCAGAACTCGGCCTCGGGCAGCCCGCCGTCGAGCCGCTCCCACGTCGCGCCGTGGTCGCGTGTGCGCCACACGTACGGCCGGAAGTCGTCCAGCTTGTGCCGCTCGGCGGCGACGTACGCGGTGGCGGCGTCGTGCGGCGACGCCTCGACGATGCTGACCAGCGCCCATTCGGGCATGTCCGGCGGCGTCACGTCGGTCCACGTCTGGCCACCGTCGCGCGTGACGTGGACGAGGCCGTCGTCGGTCCCGGCCCACAGCAGCCCCGGCTGCAGCGGCGACTCGGCCAGCGCGAACACCGTGCAGTAGTACTCGGCGCCGGTGTTGTCGGCCGTGAGGTCGCCGCCCGAGCTGACCAGCTTCTCGGCGTCGGCCCGCGTCAGGTCCGGGCTGATCGGGGTCCAGCTCTGCCCGTCGTCGGCGGACCGGAACACCCGGTTCCCGGCCTGGTAGAGCACGTTCGGGTCGTGCGGCGAGAGCATGATCGGCGCAGTCCAGTTGAAGCGATAGCGCGCCTCGACGGCCCCCGCGCCGATGCTGGACTCCGGCCAGACGTGCACGGGCCGCGACGAGCGCGTCCGGTGGTCGTAGCGCGTGATCATGCCCAGGTAGTTGCCGGCGAACACCACGTCGGGGTCGTCCGGGCGCACGGCGATGTAGCCGCTCTCGCCGCCGCCGACGTCGTAGAGGTCCACCTGGGTGATCGCGCCGAGCTCGGAGTGGCTGGGCAGCGAGATCGTCGTGTTGTCCTGCTGCGCGGCGTACACGCGGTACGGATCGCGGCTGTCCGTCGTCACGTGGTACAGCTCGGCCGTCGGCTGGTTGAAGCAGCTCGACCAGCTGGCGCCGCCGTCGTAGCTGACGTTGGCGCCGCCGTCGCTGCCCAGGATCAGCCGGCGGGGATCGACGGGGTCGAACCACAGGTCGTGGGCGTCGCCGTGCGGCACCGGGACGCTGGCGAACGTGCGGCCGCCGTCCACGGATCGCCAGACGTCCATGTCCAGCGCCCAGACCGTATCGGGGTCCGTCGGGTCCGCGAAGACGTGCTGGTAGTACCAGGCGCGGTGGCGCAGCTCCGGCTGCTCGGACAGCCGCTCCCAGTGCTCGCCGTGATCGTCGGACCGGAACATGGCGCCGTCCTCGGCCTCGACCAGCGCCCACAGCCGGCCCTGGCGCGCCGGCGACGCGGCGACGCCGATCCGGCCGAGGGTGCCCTTGGGCAGGCCGGGCCGGCGCGAGAGGTCGGTCCACGTGTCACCGCCGTCCATGGACCGCCACAGGCCGCTCCCGGGCCCGCCGCTGTCCAGGCGCCAGGGCAGGCGCCGCGTCTCCCAGAAGGTGGCGTAGAGGACGCGCGGGTTGTGCGGGTCGATCACCAGGTCCACCGCGCCCGCGTCGGGCCCCCGGTGGAGGACCAGCTCCCACGTCTCCCCGCCGTCGCGCGAGCGGTAGACCCCGCGCTCGTCGTTGGGCCCGTGCGCGTGGCCGAGGGCCGCCGCGTACACCAGGTCGTGGTCGGCGGGATGGACGCGCACCCGGCCGATGTGCCGGGTCGCCTCCAGCCCGCGGTGCGCCCACGTGGCGCCGCCGTCCGTCGAGCGGTACACGCCGTCGCCGTGGGAGACGTTGGACCGGATGCAGCACTCGCCCATCCCCGCGTACAGCACGTTCGGGTCGGACGCGGCCACGGCCAGGGCCCCGACGGAGGCCCGGCTGAAGAACCCGTCCGACACGTTACGCCAGGACAGACCGCCGTCCCCGGTCTTCCACACGCCGCCTCCGGTCGAGCCGAAGTAGAACGTCAGGCGGTCGCGCGGGTCGCCCGCCACGGCCACCACCCTGCCGGCCCGAAAGGGGCCGATCAGCCGCCAGCGGACGCCGTCGAGCAGTCCGCCCTCCCCCTTCGCGTCCACGACGTCGGGCATCCACCAACCTCCCTCCGGCCACTGGTCCGGTCATCCCTTCGTGTCGATTCGGAGGTCAGCGTAACGCACGACGGACGCGGGGGACGCCCGTCCGCGCCGGCCGGGAGGGCGCCCGAGCGGGCCCGTCCCACCCGGTCCGCTGCGATCTCGGCCCAGAACTACGTGCCTACCGTTGAGATCGTCTTCGGCATCCGTACGGCGGATCTTCACAATGATGAACGCCCACATCCAGCAATGAGATCGCTCGTGATTGTCAGATGGTTGATACTGAATGTGGGCGCCCAGTGCGGCCCCGCTCTGGCCCTTTTCCAGTGCGGTGGGTTTGCGGTGTCATACGTACTCCCCGCGCCTCACATGCCAACAGCCCACTCCCACATGAAGAGGGTGAAATGACAACGATAGTCTGTGATCGGGACACTGTCAAAGTCGGTTCACGTGTTCGCGTGCTCTTCTCCGACGGGGAGGAGGAGTACACGATCGTGGGCGTCGAAGAGGCCGACGCCGTGTCGAGGCGCATCTCGATGGAGTCGCCGCTGGCCATGGCGCTGCTCGGACACGGCGCCGGCGAGCAGGTCAAGGTGCGCGCCCCGGGCGGCCTGCGCGCCGTGACGATCCTGGACATCGCGTCCATCTACTGAGCTCCAATCCCTTCCCGTCCTCTCATCCGACGGAGGCGGTCGCCGCATGGCGGTCGCCTCCCCCACGGGAAGGTCTCAGCCCTCGCCCGTACCGCCCCCGTCGATGACGAGAACTTGCCCGTTCACGTAGCTGGCGGCGTCGGAGACCAGGAACACGGCCGCGCCCGCGATCTCCTCGGGGCTGCCGATGCGGCGGAACGGGTTGCTCTGGACCACGCGTTCGAGGATGGACTCGTTGCTCCACAGCGCCTCGGCGAACCGGGTCCTGAACAGGCCGGGAGCGATGCAGTTGACCCG
>Ga0070717_10002307_pt1 | contig 13393 bp, 10 predicted proteins | sample LARL113metaG_FD_71366 | JGI IMG/M metagenome (GOLD analysis project Ga0070717, IMG submission 71366) | Corn, switchgrass and miscanthus rhizosphere microbial communities from Kellogg Biological Station, Michigan, USA - LAR L11-3 metaG | ecosystem: Host-associated > Plants > Roots > Rhizosphere ... | reverse complement strand
CACAATGTGAAGGCGATCTACCAAAAATATCTCGGCTGGTACGACGCCAATCCGGTCAACCTCGACCCGCTGCCGCCGGTCGAATCCGGCAAGAAATATGTCGAGTATATGGGCGGCGCGGATGCGATCCTGGCGCGCGCGCGAAAGGATTTTGCCAAAGGCGAGTTTCGTTTCGTCGCGCAGGCCGTCAGCCATCTGGTGTTCGCCGAGCCCGACAATTTTCCGGCGCGCGCGATGCTCGCCGACACCTTCGAGCAATTGGGGTATGCCGCCGAGAGTTCGACCTGGCGCAACGCCTATCTGTTCGGCGCGCAGGAATTGCGGCTGGGCATGCCCAAAACACCGGGGCGGCCGCCAATGGCGCGCGAGACCCTGGCGGCGCTGCGCACCGAACAGTTGTGGGACGTGCTCGGGGTACGACTCAACGGACCGAAGGCCGAGGGCAAGCACATCGTGCTGAACTGGAAGTTCACCGACACTGGAGAGAGCTTTGCGCTGACCCTCGAAAACTGCGCGCTGACCTATACGGAAGGAGCGCAGTCGGAAAACGCCGACGCCGGCTTCACGCTCGGGCGCGGTACACTCGACGAGGTGATCTCCAAGCAAACGAATTTTCCGGAAGCCGTCGGCGCCGGCAAGATCAAGGTTGCCGGCGATCCGATGCGGCTCGCCGAATTGATGGCTCTGATGGATGAATTCCCGCGCATGTTCGAGATCGTCGAGCCGAAGCGGATTGCGGTGAGTTAGCCCGTCATCCCCCAACTGTCATCACCCGCGAAGGCGGGTGATCCAGTACTCCGAGACATTAGTGATGAGTCCGAAAGGCCGCGGCGCACTGGATATCCCGCTTGCGCGGGGTATGACGGCCTTGGTGGGCACGCAAGTGCGCGCTCACCAACGACTGAGCGTTACTCCGCGGCGCGCAATGGGGTCGTTGACGGGTGCAACGCGGCGCCGAGTTGCCTCGCATAGATCTCCTGCCACGGACTTTTGTCATCGCTGACGAAGTAGCCGCTGCGCGCGCCACGAAATACCTCGGCGTCCTCGACGCCGGGCGGCAAGGTACCCTTGTCGCGCAGCGCGCGAGCCGCCATCAACAGGCGGCGGCGGGTGCGCGTGATCATCTGATCCGATGGCGCGAGATGCTCGAATGCATGGTCGGTGATCGGCCCCATGCTCTCGGTGATCGCCTGATCCTGCAAATGGATGCCGTCGATTCCGCTGTAGATCGCGCCGCTCTGCTGGGCGGCGCGGTCCATCCCCCAATCGTTGCTCGGATTAGCGGCAAGGCGAAAGCGGCCGAGCCAATCGGTCGTGTTGGGCAGGAACTTGTTGCCGCGCCCGGTGCCGCCGATCGGTCGGCCATCCTTGAAGGCCGGCTGCGGCTGCGTCAGCGCCGATACCCCGCGCTTCCAGCGCAGGAAGCAGTACATGGTGTGGCCGTCGTCGAGCGGCACCCAGGCGCGCGCATGCACGTGGCTGCCGAATTCGCCGTTCGGGGCCTGGCTCCAGAACGGAAACAGGAAATTGGCGAAGCGCCAATAGGTGCTATCCGCGCCCGCCGCGCGGTAGCCGGCGTACTGCGTGCCCCAGGGCGCATCGCTGATATGGTACTCCGGCGCCCGGTTGGTGATGGTGTGGTAGACCGGATCATCCTCCGGCACGTCATCCGGATCGACATGGCCGGCGTGCAGGAATCCGAAATGCGAGGTATCGATCTCGCCCTCGATTGCCTGCAAATAGTTGCATTCGCGCTGGATGAAGGTGACGCTGATTTCGTCATCTGGCACATCGAGGATTTCGAACGCCGGCAGCGGCGGCGCCTTGGCGGCTGGTCCCATATAGGCCCAAACGATGCCTGCGCGCTCGACGGCCGGGTAGGCTTTTGCCTTCACCTTGTGCTTGAAATCCTGGTGCGGCGGCACGCTCGCCATGTCGACGCAGTTGCCGGCAACGTCGTATTTCCAGCCGTGATAGATGCAGCGGATGCCGCCTTGCTCGTTGCGCCCGAGGAACAGCGAGGCGCAGCGGTGCGGGCAGCGATGGTCCATCACGCCGACCCGGCCCGCGCTGTCACGAAACGCGATCAGCTTCTCGCCGAGCAGCATCAGCCGGATCGGCGCGCCGTCGCGCTCGAGCTCCGAGGATTGCACGGCGGGAATCCAGTACTGCCGCATCAGCTCGCCCATCACCGTTCCGGGGCCGACTTGCGTGAGCTCTCGTCCTTCCGCAGCACTTGTCATCAAAACCTCCCGACACGGCCGTTCGCCGCTCATTTAGGACTATGTTATCACGGACTGCGATCGCGTGGTGCCCCGATGTTGATCGGCGCCATGCGCTCTAATCAGCCCTGAGGTTGGCCGTCTGCACCACCTTGGCCCATTTCCCGGTTTCATCCGCGATATGTTTTGCGAAATCGGAGGGTGAGCCGACAAACACGACGGCGCCGAACTCGGCAAGCCGCGCCTTCAGCTTTGCATCGGCAAGGCCGGCATTGATCTCCCGGTTCAGCCTGTCGACGATCTCGACGGGTGTTTTCGCGGGCGCGCCGATGCCGAACCAGCCGCTTGCCGCGTAGCCCGGCACGAATTCTCCGACGGTCGGAATGTCGGGCAGCACGTCCGAGCGCGCCGCCGTGGTCACCGCCAGCGCGAGAAGCTTGCCGGCCTTGACGTATTCGATCGACGAGGACAGCGGGCTGAACATCATCTGCACCTGTCCGGCGAGCAGATCGGTCAGTGCCGGCGGCGAACCGCGATAGGGCACGTGCACCATGTCGACGCCGGCCATGATCTTGAACAACTCGCCGGCCATGTGCGGCCCGGTGCCGTTGCCGGGCGAGGCCATGTTGAGCTTGCCCGGGTTGGCCTTGGCGTAGGCGATGAATTCGGAAACCGTCTTTGCCGCAAACGTGGGATGCACCTCCATGCCGTAATTCTCGTGGCTGATACTCGCCACCGGCGCGATGTCGCGGATGAAATTGTAATTGAGCTTTTGATAGAGCGTCGCGTTGACGGCGTTCGATATGTTGATCAGGAGCAGCGTATAGCCGTCGGCGGGCGCCTCCACCACGGCTTCGGTCGCGATATTGCCGCCGGCGCCGGGCCGGTTCTCGATGATGAACTGCTGGCCAAGCCGTTCGGACAGCCACTGCGCCAGAAGCCGCGCGGCGATGTCGGGCGCGCCGCCGGGGGCGAAGCCGACGATGATGCGCACCGGCCGCGTCGGATAAGCCTGTGCGCTCGCCGTGCGCGAGACGGCCGGAAGACCGATCGCGACCGCAGCGAATTGCAGGAAACGACGGCGAACAAGTTTCATCGCAGTCCCTCCGCAACATGCCGGCCGCGAAAATGGCGGACGTCGGCTGGATTAGATGGCACGTCGGTTTTATCGCAAGGCAGCTATATTCCAGCATTAATGATAGTTGATCATGCGGCCGTCCGCTATGGTGCGCACCGGGAAGGCACCTCGTCACCGCAGGGGGCGGACCATGGTCACCAAGCGCAATTTCATGCTCGGGCTGACAGCGCTGCCGTTGTTGGTGGCCAAATCCACCTTCGCACAATCCCAATCATATCCCTCAAGGCCGATCCGGGTGGTTGTGCCGTTTCCAGCGGGTGGCTCGACCGACGTAGGCGCCCGTCTCATCGGCGAGAATTTGTCGCGGGCGTTCGGACAGCAGGTTTACGTCGAGAACAAATCGGGCGCCAACGGCACCATCGGCATCGAGGACGCCGCCAAGAGCAAGCCGGACGGCTACACGATCCTCATTACGACCGACTCGGTGGCGAGCAATCCGCATGTGTTTCACAGCAACATCGATCCCTCAAAGGATCTGCTGCCGATCATTCAGCTTTCACGTCAGCCGATTGTGCTCGCGGCCCACCCTTCGCTCAGCGTCACCTCGGTCGCTGAATTGATTGCCTTGGTGAAGAAACAGCCGGGCCTGCCCTACGCCACCGGCAGTGGCGCCGGATCAGCGCAGCATATCGCGGTGCAATGGTTCGCAGAGATCGCCGGCATCAGGTTCGAGCACGTGCCGTATCGCGGCGGCGGGCAGGCGATCAATGATCTGATCGGTGGCCATGTGAAACTCGGGTCGCTTGGATCGACGCCGCTGATGCCGCATTACAAGGCCGGCACCTTGCGCCTCTTGGCGCAAACGTCGAAGGTGCGCTCGCCGAGCCTTCCCGAGGTGCCGACCTATGAAGAGGCCGGGATCAAGGATCTGGTTCTCGATCAATGGCTCGGCGTGTTCGCGCCGGCAGCAACTCCGGCAACCATCGCTGAGCGTCTCAACAGCGAGATCGGCAAGGCCCTTGCCGATCCACAAGTACGCAAGAGCCTCCAGGACTCGGCCCAGGAGCCGATTGGCGGAACAGCCGAACAGTTCGCCCAGCTCGTTCGCGAGGACTACGCCAAGCTTGGACGGCTGGTGAAGGATTTGAACATCAAGGCGGAATAGCGGGACAGACCATGCCATTTTCAACCTATCTTCCCGAACGGATGGGAACGATCACGCTCGCCCCTCGCGGACCGTTCGTCGCGGGCGCGCATGCCGAGCTCACTTTGGTGTACACCGCGGGCACCTTCGGCATCGACGACACCGGCATGGTGAAGATCTCGTGGCGGACCACCTCCGACATGAGCAAGCCGCAGTTCGACAAGCCGCAAGCGGCGAATTTCACGACAGTGGAAGCCAGCAACGGCGCCAGGCTTGAGGTGTGGTTCGACCGGCTCAACGTCCGTCCGTTTGCGAACACGCTGTTGATCCGCGTCGGCCGCGGCTATTTGCGCGAAGGCGACACCCTGACGATACGTTTCGGCGATCGCCGCCAGGGCTCGCCGGGTTTTCGATTGCAGACCAACGTCGAAGCAAATGTCGAGCTGAAAACCTCGGTCGACGCATTTGCGACCTACGAATTCTGCGAACTGCCGGGCCAGCCGAGCTTCGATCTTGTGCCGGGGCCGGCCGTGAGCTGGAAGGCCATCCTGCCATCGCTCGCGATCGCAGGTGAGCCGTTTCGCCTCGCCGTCGTCGCCGAAGACAGATGGGGAAATCCCACCGCCGACGCCAGCCAGAACTTCGAGCTCGTATCGTCGCATCGCCTGCGCGGCCTGCCGGCACAGATCGAGATCAAGAATGGCGACGGTCCGCGGGTCATCGAAAATCTGGTGGCGGACGCGGAAGGCGATATCGAGCTGCGGCTGGTTGCGAAAGGTGAAGAGGTTGCGCGCGCCAATCCGCTGCGCGTGGTGAAGCAGACGGCGCTGCGGCGCTATTGGGGCGATCTGCACGGCCAAAGTGGCGAAACGATCGGAATGGGGACGGCGGAAGCCTATTTCCGCTACGCGCGCGACGCGGCGTTCATCGACATGGTCGGTCATCAAGGCAATGACTTCCAGATCACCGACGATTTCTGGAAGGAGCTTAACCGGCTGACCGCCGAGTTCGACGCTCCTGGCCGGTTTGTCTGCCTTCCGGGATACGAATGGTCGGGCAATACCGGCATGGGCGGCGATCGCAATGTGTTTTATCGCCGCGACGGACGCCCGATCCGGCGTTCGTCGCACATCCTGGTCCAGGGGCAGACCTCGACCGATGCGATTTACACGGCCGACGCGCTGTTCCGTGGCCTTGAAGGCGAAGACGCCATCGTCATCGCTCACGTCGGCGGGCGTTACGCGGACCTCAGATATGCCCATGATGGCCGGCTGGAGCGGGCCGTCGAGGTCCACTCGACGTGGGGCACTTTCGAATGGCTTCTGCATGATGCATTCGAGAAGGGGTTTCGCGTCGGCGTCGTATGTCACAGCGACGACCACAAAGGACGGCCCGGCGCGACCCGCCCGGGCGCGTCGAGCTTTGGCGCGATCGGTGGTTTGACCTGCTACTTCATGCCGGAGCTGACGCGCGATGCATTGTTCGAGGCGTTGCGGCAACGGCGGCATTACGGGACCACCGGTGCCCGGATCTTTGTTGACCTGCACGCTGCGTTCGAACAACCGGCCACTGGATTTTCCGAAGACCCGCAGCTAGGGCCGGCCAACGAATTCGCGGTTCAGCGGGCGTCGATGGGAGACATCATCCGACCGGGCCGCATGCCGATGCATCTTGCTGCCGAAGTCATCGGCACCGCGCCGATCGAGCGGGTGGACGTGCTGCACGGAACCTCCGTCGCAAAGACGGTTCGCCCGTATGGCGCATCCGATCTCGGACGGCGCCTGCGCGTGTTGTGGCAAGGCGCCGAGTATCGCGGCCGCGGCCGCGAGACGCTGTGGCAGGGCAAACTTAAAGTCAGCGGAAATCGCATCGTCCGGTTTGCGCCGGTCAATTTTCTCAATCCGGAGCGGACCGTGCAGGAGATAGCGGCGGGAACAGCGCTGGTCTGGATTTCAGTGACAACGGGTAATCTCGCGGGCATTGATCTCTGGCTCGACGAGGCGCACCGCGGCGAACTCGGCATCGAGACCAACATCGTGTCGGGGACGATCGATCTTGCCGCGCTCGCCGATAACACCATCGTGTTCGACGGTGGCGGCCTTGGCCGGCAGTTGAGCGTGTACCGTCTGCCCGAAGCGGACTGGAGCCGGCACATTACCCTTGACCACGAGGTAAGTTTTGCCGGCGGCGCGGATCTGCCTGTCTATCTGCGTGTGACGCAGGCCGACGGGCATCAGGCCTGGACAAGTCCGATTTATCTGATCGCTTGAAATTTACTCGACCTTGCGACCCGACGGCGGGCCGTGGTGGAACATGACTGCGCCCGGCGGTTTGTCCTTGGTCGACAATAAGCATGGAAACGACGATGAAACTCACGACAATAGGATTGGCGGCAGTGCTCGCGCTCACCAGCACGGTTGCTTTGGCACAGGCCGGCGGTTCTGCCGGCGGCAGCTCGACAGCCGGCGGATCGGCCGCAACCGGAACGACAACCGGTTCCTCGACGAATGGTGCGACAACCGGAAGCTCGACCAATAGCGGGATCAGCAACGGTGCCGGAAGCGCTGCGGCGGGGGCGAACAGCAGCCAGAACCCATCAGGGAACAGCTTGATCAACACGTCGCCCAGCGGGTCCACACTCGGTCCTACCGGACAAGGCTCCGGGCGCTAAATGGATAGACCGCGCCTAACCGTGCTGGTCGGCGGGCTGCCCGCAGGCGCGGTCTACACATGGATCTTGAAACAGCAGCAACATAATGAGAGCGACGGCTGCTCGGATTACCGTATCCACCGCAGAATCCAAGCCAACAGGCTCTTTGACGATTGGGCCCCTTGGTGAACGGTGGTCGCGGCAAGAGCTGGCGTGCTCTGCCCAGCCGGCTTATGGCTGCGCGCGATGCTCGAGCCGTGCGACCGCGGACTCTTGGGCTTCAGGCTCTTGGGATTCAGGCTCTTGGGTTTCAGACTCTTCGGACTTAGAGTCTTGGGCTTCGGACTCTTGGGCTTCGCCGCGGCGGCCGCCGGCGCTGTGGCCCCTGAGGTCGCGGATGCGGCGACTTGTGTCACACCGCGATCGCGGGGCGGTGCTGCCGCCGAGATGCTCGCCAGTCGGAAACCGGCTTCGGTTTCGCTGAGCTGTTGAATTTGGCCGTCTTCCTGCACCGTGATGCTCAGGTGCTTGTGCCCGTAGCGCTTGTTTTCATACGGCACATCGATCAGGCCGGTGACGCTCACCCAACGCCCGATCCAGGCCTTCGACGGCTGCTCCTTCAGCTTGGCAAGCCCGTCGGACCAGATCGAGATCTTGACGATGTTGCCTCGCCCCGAGCCGAAATTGATAAACACATAGCGCTTGGGTGGGCCTTTTCCAGCCTTCCGCGACCCCGGCTCGACTTCGACGATCCGCCCGATCAACTCGACCCGGTCACCGACCCGCTGCATCGCGGCGGAGAAATTAAGCGCATCGACGACCGGGTAGGCGGAGATGTAGTCGGCCGCCGGCGGTCTCGTGGAAGTCGACGGCTGCGTCTTGATCTGCGTCTTCGCCGCCGGGATATTGCGTCCGGCCAGGAATTCGTCGAGCGTCGGGACGGAAGCCAGCGGTGCTTCGCAGATCGCCGCAAAGCTTATCGCCTTCTCCTTCAGCTTGGACATCGCCAAGAGGCGCCGGAAGATCTCGCTGTTGGCAGGATCGGCGAAATCGTTCGCCTTGAAGATGACCGTCTCGCCGCCCTCGCGGAACTTCGAGTATAGCGATTTGTCCTCGATCACGGCCTTCAGGCTGAGATCGAGCGCGATGAAGCTGAAACGGTCCATCCTGGGACCGAAATCGGAAACCCGCCGATCGGGATGCTGGAAGTGCTTGTGCCCGGTCTCGCTGCCGTTGCCCGGGCGCATGCCGGGGACAAACATGCCGTCGTAATCGATCAGCTTGATGTCGCCGTTGGCGACCATCACATTGCCGTTCTGAATGTCGCCGTGGGCTATGCCCTTAAGCTCGAGAAAGCGCGCAATGGCGGCAAAATCGGTCCGCGCCTTTTCGAGCGCGCGCGGATCGTCGAAGTGCTTGTCCAACCAGATGCCCAGCGTATCGCCCTCGACCCAATCCATGCGCACGATCGGAAAGGTCTGCTGGCGGACATTGATCCCGGATTGTTGGAAATCGAAATAGACGAAACATCCGTCAGTGAGCGAGCGCAATTTTTTGGAAATCGCGTCGTACTTCTGCTGGATCGCCGGAATCTCCCGGTGAAAGCAACGCACGGCGCACTTTCTGCGCGGCGTGGTGACCGCATAGGTCAGCGCAAACCCTCCCGACATCACCAGCGGCAGGCCCAAATTGTTTTCGGCGACCGCGCCCTGCTTCAATTCCGGGTCGATGAATGCTTGCGAGGGATGTTGCACCGCTTCATGATATTCGACGATCTGCGGGTATGACATTTTTCACCTACCACAAAGCAATCAATGTGGTGTCGTCGCGCTTCATGCGGCCGGCCGCGCGCTCCTCCTGCACGAAGCGAGCGAAGGCGCCGGGCGTTCTCACCTTGCGCAGAACGCTGATTGGAGAGGAATCGCGATCGCGCTGCGACAGCAGCCAATGACCGAGCGCGTCGGTCATGCACAACAGCGCCGGCTGCTCCAGCCCGCGGAAACTCCAGTCGGCGACGAGGTCGTAGGCGAGGTCCATTTTATCCAGGAACGCATTATGCCTGGGGTTGGTGCAAATCAGCTGCGGCGACCTCGTGAACTCCGCTGCGCTGGAGAGCGGAAAGGTCGCCTTGATGCGATCGCCGTCGCACAAGACCGCCAGGCTGTCGCCGACCGACAGGACCTGGATCGCCCGTCCTCCATCGGCGATCCGAACGCCGAGCAGCGAGGCGAAGCTGCCTTTGTCGAAGGATGCCTGCTGCATCCACGGCAGGCTGTCGCGGTCGTACAGCTTTCGAAACTCGGCGATCGCCGCCGACAACCACTCGCGCGTGAACTCCGGATTGCGCGTGTAGCGGCGCACCAAAATGCGCGCCCATGACGCCGAGTCAAAGGACACCGACGCGCCGTCGCTCAGCGCATAGACGCCCTTGGCCGAGCGCTGAAAGCTGTCCTCGTTGTGCTGATCCTCGCGCTTGGGGACGCTGAACGCCAAGGGCAGGCGCGATTTCGAACGCAAGTCTTTCGAAGGCGCGTCTTTCGAACGCAAGTCCGCGGGCCTCACCGGTCGGCGACCAGCCTGGGTCGGGTACCGATCTCGAAAAAGTCGACGACACATTGGGGATCGCCGTTGAAGATGAAGCCGCGTGATCCATCGGCGATCGTGTAGCCCTTGTCGCCGGCAAACTTTGCAAGATGCGCCGGCAGCGGGCTCGACATACGGAACAGCATCCGCGAGTACTCGTCGTTCAGGTCGGTTTCGGCGGTCGGGAATACGATCTCGAGCCCGGCGCCGGTATTGACGTGCAAGTTGAACAGCAGCGACTGGCCGTCCTTCGTCGAAATCCGCCTGAGCCCGTCAGCCATTTCCTCGGGCGCGCCATCGGTCGATTGACCATCGGTGACGTGGAGAATCGTCGGCGGATAAGAGCCGGGGTGCTGCTCGCACCAGCCGCCCACCGTCTCGATGGTCTTGCCGAGGGCCGCCCGCATCGGCGTGCCGCCCTCGCTCTTCGGGTCGAACCAGACCGGAAACTTGGTTTTCAGCTCGACGATACCGCCGGCGCCGTCGTCGACCTTCTTTTTGCGCTCCTCGACGCGCAGCGTGTTCTCGCTGATCGCGTGGATCGGATGCACGACGTTCCCGGACAAGGCGCCGCCGAACCCGCTCGTGACGTTCGATCCGGCGTAAGCGATCACGCCTACGTCAAAATAGTTGCGCACGCCATCGGACTTCGAGCAACTCGTGACCAGCGTGTAGAGCGTCTTGTTCAGCACGTCGGCCACGAAAGCGGCCTTCGAGCGGCCGGCTTCGGTAATCTCGTCCATGGATCCTGATTGATCGATGACGAACAGAATGCAGGTCGGATTCTCCCTGCTGATCTCGGCCTGGTACGCCATTGGTTTTCCCCTCGATTTGGATGGTCAGCGATCGGCCGATATGGCCGGACGCGTGCCGATATCAAAAAAATCGGCGATTGTTTCGATTCCAGCGTTGAAGACAAATCCGCGCGCGCCGGGGCGCACGTCATAGCCTTTGCGCGCCGCGGCCTCCACGGCATGCGGCGGCAGCAGGCTCGACATCCGGAACAACGCCTTGCCGAAGCGATCCTTGATCGCTCGCTCGTCATTCGGAAAAATCAGCGGCTCGCCTTCGCCCGCATCGACGTGCAGATTGAACAACAGACAGCCACCGTCGCTGGTCGCGAGACCCTTGAGCCGATCAGCCGCCGGCTCCGGATCACCGTCGGACGGGTGGCCGTCGGTCACGTGCAGGACGGTTGGCGGAAATGCGGACGGATGCGCGGCGCACCACTGATCGAGGATCTTGATCGCCTCGTTGAGACCGGCGCACATCAATGTCTTGCCCTGGCTTCGCGGCTCGAACCAAATGGGAAATCGGACCTGCTGCTCCATGACATCGCCGTTCAATCCCGCGACCTTTTTGGTGCGGGTCTCGACCCGGAGCGGAGCTTCCGCAAGGCGGGAGATGACATGCAATGGCTCCTCGCCCAACGCGCCCTGGAAGCCGTTGCCGGCGTCCTTTCCGCCGTAGGCGACCACGCCGACGTGAAAGTAGTCGCGGACGCCGTCGGCCTTGGAGCAATTGGTGATGATGGTGTAAAGCGTCTTGTTGAGTACATCCGCGAGGAAGGCGGCCTTGCTCTGTCCGCTGTTCAAGCGATGATTCATCGACGTCGACTGATCCATCACCATCAGGATCGCCGTCGGCGACGTACGGCTGATTTCGGCTTGGTAGCTCAACGCCCGCACCCCCAAGATGACCGCAACCCGCGGCCGGTGACAACCGTGACCTGCAACCCGCGCGGGGGCACGAAGCCACGAACCGATGCCATGAGAGGCAACGCCTTTCCCCACGCGCTGAGCAACGCGTCATCCGCGCCGGAGTTCCATCCGGTCGAAGACCATTTTGATTTTTTGGCAGAGAGTGAAGCGCACATGATCCGCGACTGCGACACGGCGAGATTTCCACGATGAATCAATGATGCCCGCGATGGTTGTGGGCGCTTGATAGGGGAAAAATTGTGGCTGGGTCCGATGGGTCGCGGGGCCGCACCAAATGCAAGACCGCGCGAAATGATGGCGCATGCCTGACTTTTGGGAACTCGACGCTCCCTTTGCGCGTTTTAACCGGATGCTCGTGAAGCAGCCGAGCGTCGGGAGTTACCGGTCATGAAACAGATTTTCGATCAGCTCCTGAAATTCTTGCACGAAGGGATCTCGGCGATCTTCCGCTTCGTCGAACTCATCTGGACGTGGTCGGTCGACCAGATCAGCAAGCTCGCGGCCGTGCCATGGCAGGAATGGCCGCTGTGGAAGCAGGTTCTTCTGGTCCTTGTCCTGGCGGGAGTGCTCTGGGCGCTTTACCGGGTGGGCCGCGAGCTGTTGGAGGCAGGTGCGGCAATATTGAGCGCATTCGCCCATCTGCTTGGCGTGCTGGTGCGAACCCTGCCGCATGTCATGCTGGCCGGCGTCATCGCGCTCGGCGGCGTGTGGCTCATCAACCACCTCGACAATTCGCTGGTGCACATGCCGACCTGGTTGCAGGCCAGCGACCAGGCAAGCCCGCCGGAGAAAGGCAGCCCACCAGAGAATAGGCAAACCAGCCCGCCTTCGCCCCAGCCGAGCACCGCGCCGCAAGAGCAGAAGTAGCGGGCGGGCGTCGCCCGTATTCGGGATAAATCTCAACCCCCGGCGCATTCCTGGTAGCCGAAGCGGTCGATCAGTACGCTGCCCGGCAGCGTATGAAATGCCTCGGTGTCCATGTAGTGGCCTTCGAGCAGGTATTGCGTTAAAGCCGCCTTGTAACGGTAAAGCATCGTGCGGCTCGCACGCGTGTCCGGGCCGGTGACGTTCTCCGTAATGTCGTGGCCGCCGTGGAACATCAACGTCGCACGGCGCTCTACGCAAACATTGCGGACGCCAAGGAACAGGGTGCAGGCCGATTTGCAGACGCCCTGGATGCGAAACAATTCGCCGCTCGCATTGTATTGCCGCACGATCGGCAGGAAATCGACGATGCGCCCGCCCTCGCCGTGGCCAAGCGATGTGCCATCGGCGAGCGCCGGCGACGCAACAATGGCGCACGCGACAAGGAGCAGGCCTGAAGACTTCATGATCGGGGGAAACGCCGATGCCGAGCTTTGGTTCGCGAGCCCAGAACGTCGGCGCAGGGCGGCGCGGTGGGCACGGCGCAAGCGCGCCTTTGCCCACCCTTGCTGTCATACCCGCTTGCGCCGGGTATGACAGCCGTTTGTAGTGTGTACGATCCGCTAAATCCCCAGATACGCCGCCTGGACCTGCTTGTTGTTGGCGAGTTCGGTGCTGGTGCCGTGCATGATGACGTTGCCGCTTTCCAGCACGTAGGCGCGCTGCACCAGCGACAGCGCGCGGCTGACATTCTGCTCGACCAGCAGAATGGCGGTGCCCATCTTGTGGATCTCGCCGATCTTCTCGAAGGTGACGTCGGTCATGACCGGCGCCAGCCCGAGCGAGGGCTCGTCGAGCATCAACAGGCGAGGTTTTAGCATCAGCCCGCGGCCGACCGCGAGCATCTGCTGCTCGCCGCCGCTCATGGTGCCGGCGAGCTGTTTTTTGCGTTCGGCGAGGCGAGGGAAGATGCTGTAGACGAGATCGAGCGTGCGGGCGCGTTCGGCCTTGGCCTTCGGCACGTAAGCGCCGATCTCGAGATTTTCATTCACCGTCATCTCGGGAAACACCTGCCGTCCCTCCGGCACATGGGCAATGCCGAGTTCGGGAATCCGGTAGGGCGGCAGCGTC
>Ga0070717_10002306_pt1 | contig 13394 bp, 10 predicted proteins | sample LARL113metaG_FD_71366 | JGI IMG/M metagenome (GOLD analysis project Ga0070717, IMG submission 71366) | Corn, switchgrass and miscanthus rhizosphere microbial communities from Kellogg Biological Station, Michigan, USA - LAR L11-3 metaG | ecosystem: Host-associated > Plants > Roots > Rhizosphere ... | reverse complement strand
GCGCGGCCGACGGCCTCGGCGGCGGCGGCGCGCACCGCCCACAGGTCGTTGCCGTCCACGACCGCCGACGGCATCGCGTAGGCGGCGGCTCGGGCGGCGATGTCGGCCCCGGCGGTGGCCTCGGCCATCGGGGTGAACTCGGCGTAGAGGTTGTTCTCACACACAAAGACCACGGGCAGCCTTTTGACCGAGGCCATGTTCAGGCACTCATGGAAGTAGGCCTGGTTGGTGGCGCCGTCGCCGAAGAAGGCGACCGAGACACGGCCCTGGCGCTGGGCCGAGAGCCCGGCGCCGAGCGCGGCGGCGATCGAGCCCCCGACGATCCCGTAGCACCCGACCAGGCCGTGGGCGAGGTCGATCACGTTCATCGAACCCGCCCGCCCGCCGCACACGCCGGTGGCGCGGCCCAGCATCTCGGCCAGGAGGGGCTCGGGGTCGGTTCCCTTGGCCAGGGCGTGGCCGTGGCCGCGATAGGTGCCGGCGACGTAGTCCTCGGCGTCCAGTGCCATGCACACCCCGACGGCCACCGCCTCCTGCCCGGCGTAGAGATGGGTGGTGCCGTGGACCTCGCCGCGCAGGAAGAGGCGATGCATGGCCGCCTCGAATTCGCGGATGAGCCGCATCCGCGCGTACGCCTCGAGGTAGGCGCGGGCGGCACCGACCTGCTCGGCGGACTGCAGGGAGGCCATCCTCAGGAGGCGCGCACGGGCGCGGGCTGGGCCCCGTCGCCGTTCGTCGGTGCGGCGAGCGGGGTCAATCCATCGTCGACCTCGACGTTCTCGGGCTCCAGGCGCAGCCCCGACGCCTCGGCGCAGAGCTCGAGGAGGGCGGCGAAGTCGACCGTGTTGCCCTTCAGGCCGGCCAGCCCCTGCACGATCTGCTCGGTGGCGGCGGCCAGCGGCATCGTCACGTCGTGGTCGCGCGCGGCCTCGAAGCCGAGGTGGAAGTCCTTGAGCAGGAGCTCGGGCGTGAAGGTGGGCGTGAAGTCCAGGTTGACGTAGGCCGGGCTCTTGTAGCGCGTGAAGGTGGAGCCCATCACGCTGTCGTTGAGGAACTCCAGGAAGTCAGCGCGCGCGACCCCGCCCTTCTCCGCCAGCACCGTGACCTCCGCCATGCACTGGGCGACGACGCCCAGCATGAGGTTGTGGCAGATCTTGACCAGTCGCGCGCGCTCTCCCTCCCCGACGTAGGTGACGCGGCGGCACAGAAGCTCCAGGAACGGCCGGGCCCGCTCAAACGCATCGGCCGGGCCCGAGGCGACGATGGTCAGGCGCCCGCTCTCGGCCACCTTGGGGTTGCCGCTCACCGGCGCGGCCAGCATCGCCGTGCCGCGCTGCGCCGCGGCCTCGCGGATGTGCCCGGCGGCGGCGGGAGAGATCGTGGTGGAGTCCACGATCAGGCCCGGACTGACGTCGGACCGCGACAGGAGTGCGTCGCACACCTCCTGCACGTCGGCGGAGCCGGCGACCATGGTGAAGACGATGTCGCAGCCGGCGAGGTCGGCCGGCGAGTCGACGATGACCGCCCCCAGCTGCTCGAGGTCGGCGGCCTTCTCGCGCGTGCGGTTGTAGACGCTGACCTGGTGACCCGCCTTCAGCAGCCTGATGACCAGCGCGCGGCCCATGCGCCCCACGCCCACCCAGCCGAGGCTTGTCCCTTGATCGGCGCCCATATGCGTCTACTCCTCCGGTTGCAATCGTTTGCAGGCACTGTAGCCGAAGCGGTTGGCGGGCGTCAAGCACGGCGCCGCGGGCTCCTCACCGGCCCGGTTGAGGCCCGCCAAAGTCGCGGGTATGCTGTTTGCAATCGTTTGCACCGATACGAGGGTGGGTGAAGCCAGTGGGTCTGCACAGCTACGGCGTCATGGGCGTGGACTGGGAGGAGCGCGTTCGCCACGACCGCCTGCGCGAGGAGCGCCTGGCCCGCATCAAGGGGCTGTTGGCCGAGTCCGAGATGGGCGCGCTGCTCTGCTTCGACATGTCCAACATCCGCTACATCACCGCCACCCACATCGGCACGTGGGCCCAGGACAAGCTCAACCGCTTCTGCCTGCTGCCACAGGGCGACGAGCCGATCATGTGGGACTTCGGATCGGCCGCCCGCCATCACCAGCTCTACAACCCGTGGCTGGCCGACGGCCGCAGCCGCGCCGGGATCTCGACGATGCGCGGGGCGATGTCGCCCGAGGCCGGCCGCGCCGAGGACGTGGCGGCCAAGATCCGCGCCGAGCTCGAGCAGCGCGGCCTTCTGTCAGAGCCGGTCGGGATCGACGCAATCGAGCCACCCGTGCTGTTCGCGCTGCAGCGGGAGGGCATCCAGGTGGTCGACGGCCAGCAGCTCATGCAGCAGGCGCGGATGATCAAGACCCAGGACGAGATCACGCTGCTCAACATGGCGTGCGCCATGGTGGACGCCGCCTACGAGGAGCTCTACCGGACGATGCGGGCCGGGATCCGCGAGAACGACTGCGTCGCGCTGGTCAACCGCGTCCTCTACGAGATGGGCTCGGAGTTCGTGGAGGGCGTCAACGCCATCTCGGGCGAACGCTGCAGCCCCCATCCCCATGTGTTCACCGACCGCGCGCTGCGCCCCGGCGACCCGGCCTACTTCGACATCCTGCACAGCTACATGGGCTATCGCACGTGCTACTACCGCACGTTTGCGGTGGCCAGCGCGTCGCGCCCGCTGGTGGACGCCTACAAGCGCTGCCGCTACTACCTGGACGCCGCCATCGAGCTCATCCGCCCCGGCGTCACCACCGCCGAGGTGGTGGAGGTGTTCCCGCGAGCCCAGGAGTTCGGCTTCCCTGACGAGGAGGCCGCGTTCGCGCTGCAGTTCGGCCACGGCGTCGGGCTCACCATCTGGGAGAAGCCGATCTTCAGCCGCCTGGTCTCCCTCGACCACCCGGAGGAGATCCAGGAGGGGATGGTGTTCGCGCTGGAGACGTTCTGGCCCGCCTCCGACGGTTGGTCGGCGGCGCGCATCGAGGAGCAGATGGTGGTCACGCGCGACGGCTGCGAGATCATCACCCGCTTCCCCGCCGAGGACCTGGTGATCGCGGGCAAGCCCTACTTCACCGCAGGCGGCAGCCTGGCGCTGGAGCGCGACCCCCAGTCTCAGCGCAACACCGAGCTGCGCCACGACGTTCAGGAGGCCGTGCCCAGAGCCTCCAGCACCGCGGAGACGATCCCCTCGTAGCCGGTGCAGCGGCACAGGTTGCCGGCCAGCTCCGCGCGGACCTCGGCCTCGGTCAGCGGCGGCGCGGCCGGGTCGAGCTGCCGGCGGCGCATCAGGGCGTCGGCGGTCATGAGAAACCCGGACGTGCAGAACCCGCACTGCAGCGCGTGATGCTCGGTGAAGGCCCGCTGCAGCGCGGTCAGCTCCCCGCCGGGCCCGGCCAGCCCCTCCACCGTCGTCAGCGCTCGCCCGTTTGCCTGGACGGCCAGCATCAGGCAGGCGCGGATCGGCTCTCCGTCGAGCTGGACGGTGCAGGCCCCGCACACCCCGTGCTCGCAGCCCACGTGGGTGCCGGTGAGGCCCGCCTGATGGCGGATGAAGTCCGACAGCAGGGTGCGCGGCTCGACGTCGCCCGCGTACGTGCGGCCGTTGATCTGCACCGAGATCCTCATGGCGCGAGCACCCGCCGCAGCGCGCGTTCGGTGAGGGTCGTGAGCAGCGCGCGCCGGTAGGCGTCGTCGATGCCGGCCGCGGCCAGCCGCGCCACCTCGGGCGCGGCGGCGCCGTCGCGCGCCGCCCGCTCCGCTGCCTCGACCCGCACCGGGACCGCGGCGGCTCCGAGAAGCGCGATCGCGGCGTGGTCGCCGGGCGCCAGGACCACGGCGGCGCCGGCCACCGCGAAGTCGCCGTGCGTGCGCGCGTGCTCGGCAAACGCCATCCGCGCCCCCGCGTGTGGGGCGGGCACCTCGATCTCGACGAGCAGCTCGTCCTCGCGCAGCGCCGTGGTGAACGGCCCGGAGGAGAACTCGGCGGCGCGCAGCGTGCGTGACCCCCGCTCGCGTGAGCGCACGTGAAAGCGGGCATCGAGCGCGGCCAGCGCCACCGGGAGCTCGGCCTTGGGGTCGGCGTGGGCCACCGATCCGCCAACCGTCCCGCGGCTGCGCGTCGCGGCGTGGCCGACGTGCATGACCGCGTCGGCGAGCAGCGGCCAGCCGGCGGCGACCTGCACGGAGTGCAGCAGCGACGCCTGTCGCGCCATGGCGCCGATCCGCAATGACCCGTCCGGCGCCACCTCCAGCCGGGCCAGCTCCTCGACGGGGTTGAGGTCCACCAGTAGCGCAGGGCGGGCGAGGCGGAAGTTGAGCATCGGGACCAGGCTCTGGCCGCCGGCGAGCGGGCGGGCGTCCTCGCGTGTCAGCAGGGTGAGCGCCTCGTGAAGCGACGTGGCCGGCGCGTAGTCAAAGGGCGCGGGCTTCATCGCGGCCCGGCCGCCTCGTCGTGCAGTGCGCGCCAGAGCTTCTCGGCGGTGAACGGCGGCGCGACGTAGACGCCTCCGAGCGCATCGGTCACGGCGTTGGCCACCGCTGGGAGCGCGCCGACCGCCCCGCCCTCGCCCGCGCCCTTGGCGCCGAGCGGGTTCAGGGGCGAGGGCGTCTGGACCTCCCCGGTGACGATGGGCGGGATGTCGGCGGCGGTGAGCAGGCCGTACTCCAGAAACGAGCCGGAGCGCATCTGGCCGTCCTCGTCGTGGACGGCCTCCTCGGACAGGCACTCGCCCAGCGCCTGCACCGCGCCGCCGACGACCTGGCCGTGGACGAGGAGCGGGTTGATGAGGATGCCGGCGTCGTCGACGGCCGCCAGGTGCTCCACGGTGAGCGCGCCGGTGGCGCGGTCGATGCTGACGGTGGCGGCGTAGGCGCCGGAGGAGAATACATTGGCCGAGCGGAATGTCGCCTCGGCGCGCAGCGGGGCGTCGGCCGCCTGGGCCAGCGCGGTCCAGTTCACGGCGGGCTCGGCGCCGAGCCCCACCTCGGCCGCCAGCGCCCGGGCCCGCTCCACCAGCTCGTCGCAGGCCACCGCGACCGCGGACCCCGCCATCGCCACCGAGCGGCTCCCGAACGTCCCCACGCCCGCGGGCGTCGTCGCGCTGTCGCCAAAGCGCAGCTCGATCAGCTCCACCGGGACGCCGAGGCGATCGGCGGCGATCTGGGCGAAGGTGATGTCGTGGCCCTGTCCGTGAGGGCTGGAGCTGGAGGCGATGGCAAAGCGGCCGCCGGACAGCAGCTCGATCTCCGCGCTCTCGAAGGCGCCCCCGGCACGCTCCACATACAGCGCGACCCCGGTCCCCCGGGCGCATGCCGCGTCCTCGTCTGGATTGGCTGCGGCCAGCTGGAGCGCCAGGTCCAGACAGCGCTCGAAGTCCCCCGAGTCGTACTGCAGCCCCGTTGGAGTGGTGTGCGGGAAGGTGCGGATGAGGTTGCGCCGGCGCAGCTCCACCCGATCGATCCCGGTCTGGCGCGCGGCCTCGTCGACGAGCGCCTCCAGCATGTAGGCGGCGTCGGGGCGCCCGGCCCCGCGATAGGGGCCGATCGGCACCTTGTGGGTCTGCGCGCCCACCACGGTGACGTCTGCGACGCCGATGTCGTAGCAGCCGGCGATGAGCGTCGCCGCCGTGCGCGGGGGGATCGGCGTCGTCGTCAGCAGGTAGCCGCCGAGGTCTGACCACAGCCGCGCCCGCAGGGCCAGCATCCGTCCGTCTGCGTCGAGCGCGAGCTCCAGGTCGCCCTCGATGCCGCGACCCTGGGAGGCGGCGAGGAGATTCTCCAGCCGGTCCTCGGTCCACTTGACCGCCACGTCCAGCCGCACGGCCGCGGCGGCGACGGCCGCGACCTCGGGCGCGACGACCCCCTTGCTGCCGAACGCGCCACCGACGTCGGGGACGATCACGCGGATGGCACTCTCGGGCCGGCGCAGGATGTGGGCCAGCTGCTCGAGAGGGCGATGAGTGTCCTGGGCCGAGCACCACACGGTCAGCAGGTCAGAGCCGGCGTCGTGGGACGCGATGCATCCCCGCGTTTCCATCGGCGCCGCCACCAGACGTGGCAGCGCATAGCTGCCGCTGACCACGTGGGCCGCCTGCGCGAACGCCGCCTCCACGTCTCCGGCTCGGCTCTCCCAGCGCATGAGGCAGCGCTCGGAGGCCCGCGCCGAGGTGATGACCGGGCGCGGGTCGTACTCCACCTCGACCAGCTCAGCGGCGTCCTCGGCCAGCGCCCGGGAGCGTGCGATCACCAGCGCGACGGGCTGGCCGACGTAGCGGACCTCGCCGGCGGCCAACACGGGATGGGCCTCGGACGTGGCCACTTCCGTGCCCGCGGGCTCCATCACCGGAAACGGCCGGACCGCGTCGCCCAGCTCCGCGGCGGTGAACACGGCGACCAGGCCTTCGGCGCTCTCCGGGACGGAGATCGACTCGATCGACGCGTGCGCGAACGGACTGCGCACGAACGCGGCGTGCGCCATCTCCGGTCGCTCGATGTCGTCGAGATAGCGCGTCTCACCGCGCAGGATCCGCGCATCCTCGCGGCGGCGCAGCGGGGCCCCGATCATCGGGCCGCCCTCCATCTAGTGGTCGGGCGGGCCGCCCGCCAGGCGGGCGTGCATCCAGTCGGCCACCAGCGGCCGGTATTTGTAGGGGATGTTGTTGCACACGTGGGTGCCATCTTCGTAGAGCACCCACTCGGCCCCGGCAACGGCGTCGGCGATCCGCTTGGTCTGCTCCCAGGCGATCACGCGGTCCCGCCGTCCGGTGACCACCAGGCACGGCGCCGTCACCCGCTGGGCGACGCCGTCGAGGTTGAGCTCGCCGGCGCGGGTGCGCGCCTGGGCCTCCGAGGACGCGCCGGTGTGGTGGACCACGGTCTCTCGGGTCAGCGCCGGCATCGTGTCCCAGCCGGCGGCGAAGTCATACGGCCCGCTGACACCGGCCAGCGCGCGGATCCGGGGTTCGAAGGCGGCGGCGCGCACGACGTAGTGGCCGCCGAGGCTGACCCCCACCGCGCCGACGCGGTCCGCGTCCAGCTCCGGGCGCCCGCCGATCGCGTCGAGAATCGCCCCGACGGCGAGCTCGTAGTCGGGGCGGATGGGCATCTGCCAGGCGGTCTCGCCCTGGCCGGGACCGTCGAGTGACAGGGTGGCCATCCCGCGCGCCAGGAACACCGCCTCCCAGCAGAAGAACTCCTCCTTGGTGGAGTCCAGGCCGGGGATGAGAACCACCAGTGGACATTGCCTTCCCGGGGCCCGCTCACCCGGGCCGTCCGATGTGGCCGCCCCCGCCGGGCGGCGCAGGTTGGCCACCACCGTGCCGCCGTCCATCGCCGCCTCCACGCGCTCGGCGGTGGGGTCAAGGCGAGCGTGGGCCGCATACAGGCACCGGATCGCCGCCTCGGTGTTGGCGCGGTTGCGCTCGGCATCGAGGACCCACACGAACTTGGAGAAGTGGTAGGTGACCGCGGCCTGCGCATACGCCTCGCCGGCGCTGCGCTCCCGGCCCGCGGCGGCCGCGGCCTCGGCGAGCGCCACGTGCACCTCGGCGGTCTCGGTCCATCGGTCAAGCCATTGGTCCCAGCGCTCGATCGCCGCCGTCGTGCGCGCGAAGTCGTTGTAGTCGATGCCGTTGGCGATGAACCGGCCGGCCCAGTTGCGGATCGCCGCCTGCACGCGCTCGTCGGCCACGTTCGTGCCTTCCGCGCCCGGCCCGTCTAGGTCCGCGGCGACGCCGTCGATGACCGGACCACGAGCTCGGGCTCGAGCAGGATCTGGCGCACCGGATCATCGCCGCTTGACAGCTGGGCCAGCAGCAGGTCCGCGGCGGTGGTGCCGATCTCGCGCTGGGGGACCCGCACCGAGGTGAGCGGAGGCTGGAGGCGGTCGATGAACGGCATGTCGTTGAAGCCGACGATCGACACGTCGCCCGGGCAGCTCAGGCCCAGGCGCTCGAGCGTGTCGTAGCAGCCCATGGCGAGGCGGTCGTTGGCGGCGACGATCGCCGTCACCCGGGGCTCGTGGGCCAGCAGATCGGCGCAGGCACGGGCACCCTCGGGCTCGGTGAAGGCGCCGGCGTAGGTGACGTGGCCGGCGCCGACGGGCAGGCCGGCCGCCGTCATCGCCTCGATGAAGCCGAGATGGCGCAGGTGCCCGGTCGAGACGTTCTGGGGGCCGGCGACGTTGCCGATGAGGCGGTGGCCGAGCGCCGCCACGTGCTCGACGGCGAGGGCGATGCCCTTGCGGTCATCGACGGTGACCGCCGCCGCCGACCCGTCCTCGAGGCTGCGGTTGACGAGCACCAGCGGAGTGCCCCCCGCGGCCGCATCGGCCAGGAGGGTCACGTCGAGGCGCGCGGTGGCGGCGATGAGCCCGTCCACCTGACGCGCGAGCATGGCCTCGATGTGGCTGCGCTCGCGCTCGGGATCGTTGTCGGTGTTGACGATCAGCGGGGTGTAGCCGGCGGCGCCGAGCCGGTCCTCGATGCCGCGCACGATCGGTGGGAACAGCGGGTTGGTGAGGTCGGGGATCACGACCCCGACCGTGTAGGAGCGGTTGGTCTTCAGCCCGCGCGCGATCGGGTTGGGCCGGTAGCCGAGCTCGTTGGCGGCGCGCAGGACGCGGGCGGCCGTCTCCTCGTTGACCAGCGCGCGCGTCTGCTCGTTGAGCGCGCGCGACACCGTTCCGGGGTGGACGTCGGCCAGGCGGGCGACGTCGCGGATCGTCACGGGATTCCGCATCGCGCCATTATGGGGTCAGTCTCCGGCGGCTCGGGCGGGCGGCCGAGTCACGGCGCCCCCGAGATACAGCGCCCCGATCTCCGGGTGCTCGAGCACCTCGCGGCCCGAGCCGGTCAGTCGCACGCTCCCGTTCTCCAGGACGACGCCGTGGGAGCTGAGGCGCAGCCCGGCGCGAGCGTTCTGCTCGACGAGCAGGATCGTCTTGCCGCGCTGGTTCATCTCCTGGACCATGTCGAACACCATGGCGCGGGTCTGGGGATCAAGGCCCATCGAGGGCTCGTCGAGCATGATCAGCTCGGGGTCCAGCATCAGGCACCGCGCGAACTCGACGAGCCGCTGCTGGCCGCCCGAGAGGCTGCCCGCCTTCTCGCCCGCGCGCTCGCGGACGATCGGATACAGCTCCTCCACGGCGCGCAGGCGCTGCGCCACCAGGGCGTCGTCATCGACGGTGAACGCTCCCATCTCGACGTTCTCGCGCACGGTCATCTCACCGAACAGGCTGTGCGCCTGCGGGATCTGCGCCAGCCCGCGACCGAGGATCTGCTTCGGGGCCAGGGCCGAGATCGGTGCGCCGTCGAACTCGATCGTCCCCACGCGCGGGCGCAGGAGCCCGCTGATCGTGGCCAGCAGGGTCGACTTGCCGGCGCCGTTGGGACCGACGACGCAGGTGATGCTGCCGCGGGGCACGTCGAGGGAGACGTCCTTGAGGATGTCGCCGCCGCCGTAGCCGGCGGTCACGCCCCGGACGCGCAGGAGCGGCGTGGGGCCGTCCACCGGCTCCGGTGCCATGGGGGTGGGCGGGGTCCGGGTCGCCGGCCGGGCCCGGGTGGCGGGCCGGGCCGGGGTGGCGGGCGGGGCCGGAGCAGCGGGCGGGGCCGGGCCTGGGCCTGGGGTGACCTGCCCGTGCGGGCGCGCGGCCTCGGCGGCGAGCTCCAGCTGAGTGGAGGCGTCGTCCTCGCCGCCGAGGTAGGCATCCAGTACGGCCGGGTTGCTCCGGACTTCGGCCGGGGTCCCGGACACCAGCGCGGTGCCCTGGCTGAGTACCGTCACGCGCGAGCACAGGCTCATCACGAATTCCATGTTGTGCTCGACCACCACGATCGTCTTGCCGGCGCGGTTGAGCTCGACGATGCGGTCGGCCAGATGGCCGATGAGCGTCGGGTTGACACCGCCCGCCGGCTCGTCCAGGAGCAGGACGGCGGGATCGGCCACGAGCAGCGAGGCCAGCTCCAGCAGCTTGCGCTGCCCGTAGGAGAGGTTGCCGGCCGGCTCGTGGGCCAGCCGCGCGATGCCGACGAACTCCAGCAGGTCCATGGCCCGGCGCTTCTCCGACGCCGATCCGGCGCGGCGCAGGACGGTGCGGAGCCAGCCCTCGTCGCGCTGGGTGGCCACCAGCAGGTTCTCCAGGACGGTGAGGCGCATGAACAGCCGCGTGAGCTGGAAGGTGCGCCCGATGCCGAGGTTGAACACGCGGTCGGGCGGGGCGTTGGTGATCTCGCTGCCGCGGTAGTGCACCGCCCCCTGCTGGATGCGCTCGTAGCCGGTGATGACGTTGAACAGCGTCGTCTTGCCCGACCCGTTGGGGCCGATGAGGCCGTTGATCTGGCCCTCGTGGACCTGCAGGTCGCACTGCGACAGCGCGGCGACGCCGCCGTAGTGCTTGCAGACGCCCTGGATCTCGAGCAGGTGCGTCATCGGGCCGCTCCCGCGACGCCCGCCACCTGGCTCTCGCGCTCGGCGGCCGGGCCGGGCCCGCTCGCACTGCGCGCGCGCCGGCGCTCGAGAAGCTCGGCGATGCCGGGGATCACGCCCCGCGGCAACACGAGGATGACCGCGAGGAAGAGGACCCCGTAGGCGATGAGATAGGTCGCACTGGAGGAGAAGGTCTGGGTCAGGTACTGCTGCAGGGACTCGAGCACGGCGGCGCCCAGCAGGGGCCCGGTGATCGTGCCCAGCCCGCCCAGGAACGCCATGAGCGCGATGGACAGGTCAAACAGCGGATCGAAGGCGAACTGGGGGAAGATCTGGCCGACGAAGTAGAAGTACAGCCCGCCGACCATGCCGATCGGCACCGCCGAGATGACAAAGGCGCTGAGCTTGAGCCGGCGCGTCTTGACCCCCAGGCCGAGCGCACGGTCCTCGTCGTCGCGGATGGCCAGCAGCTGCAGGCCGAAGCGCGAGCGGCGCACCCCAATCGAGACGAGCACCGTCGCGATCAGGATCCCGAAGGCGACGTAGTAGAAGGGCTGGTTGAAGTTGGCCGCCGAGAATGGCGCGATCGGGAGCAGGATCCCCGAGGTGCCGCCGGTGAAGCCGAGGTTGGTCGCCGCCAGCTGGAAGATGAAGAAGATCGCGATCGTGACCACGACAAAGGTGTGCCGGCGCGTCCGCAGCGCGACGAGGCCGACCGGAATGGCGATGAGCCCAGCCACCAGCCCTCCGAAGGGGAGCAGCCCGAACACCGCCCATCCGCCGGTGACATGCCAGTCGCGCGCCGCCAGCGCCACGGCGTAGCCACCGCTGCCGAAGAAGACCGCATGGCCCAGCGCCAGATAGCCGGAGTAGCCACTGAAGATGTTCCACGCGGAGGCCGAGACCATGAACACCAGCGTGAACACGCCGATCGAGGTGGCCGCCGGGTCGGTGACGATAAGCGGGAAGATCACGATCAGCGCCACCACCACGGCGACGCCGACCACGGCGGCAACGCGATCTCTCATTGCGCTCGTGCCGCCGACTTGCCGAACAGGCCCTGCGGCCGGATGGACAGCACCAACACCAGCGCGGCGAAATACACCAGCGGCGCCCACGTCGGGGACCAGGCAACCGCCACCACGTCGTTGATGACGAGCAGGAACACGGCCGCGGCCATGGCACCGCCGATACTGCCCATGCCGCCGAGGATCACGATCGCCAACAGCCGGGAGATGAGGTCATAGCCGGTGTTGGGGTTGAACGAGTTGGTGGCCCCGAAGACCATGCCGCCCACCGCGGTGACCGCCACCCCGATGCCCACCGAGATGGTGCGCACCCGGTTGACGTCGATCCCGATGAGGTCCGCGGCGGTGCGGTTCTGGAGCGATGCCCGCACCGCCCGCCCGAACTTGGTGCGGTACAGGCCGTAGTACAGCACCGCCAGCAGGATGACCGCCAGCCCGAACCCGATGAGGTAGATGTCAGGCAGGTAGAAGCCCAGCATGTGGACCGAGCTGTTGACATATGACGCCTGCAGCTGGCGGAAGTCCACGCCGAAGATGGCGGTGAGGACGCCCTCGATGACAATCGCCACCGCATAGGTGACAAGGATCGACATCTGCGTGCGGTCGCGGTCGCGCAGGCGGCGCATGAAGCAGAACTCCACCGCCACGCCCAGGGCGAACATCACCGGGATAGTGATGATCAGGCCCGGGAGGAGGCCGATCCCGAGGTGCACCGACAGCACGTAGCTGAGGTACGCGCCGAGGATGACCATCGCTCCCTGCGCGATGTTGATGAGGTCCATGACGCCGAAGATGAGGGTCAGACCGGCGGCCATCAGGGCGTAGACGCCGCCGGTCAGGATCCCATCAACGATCGCCTGGAGCAGCTCGGTGAAGGACACCTGTCAGTGTCTCTCTGTACGGCTGAGATGTGTCACTACTGCCAGGCGGGCTTGGGGTAGGTGGGCGGTGTCGAGCCCGGAGTGGACGTTGGGAGGGTCTGCACCAGCTTGGCGTTCTGCCACTGGAAGGTGAGTGTCTTCTGCGCCAGGTTCTCCCCCTGGGAGTCGAACTTCACCGGGCCCTGGACACTGTTGAGGGTGGTGCCGTTCTTGAGGTAGCTGATGATCTTCTGCTGGTCGAAGCTGTGGGTGGCCTGCACGGCCTGGGCCAGGACCTGGCCGACCGAGTAGGCCTCGGCGACGTCGGCGTTGATGCCCGACGGATCGCCGCCGTACTGGGCGATGTACTCCTTGACCATCTGCTGGCTGTCGGCCTTCTTGAAGCCGCCGTACCACCCGTTGGGGACGAAGATCCCGTTCTCGTTGCCCGCGCCGACCGCCTTGATGAACTGGGCGCCCTGGTCGGGACCGGCCGTGGCGATGAACGCCTTGGGGTTGAAGTGCTGCTGGATGAAGACGTGGGTGAACGCGGACACGGTGGGGACGTCGACCGACCCCAGGAGGAAGACGTCGGGCTTGGCCGAGGCGACCTGCCCGGCGATCGCCGTGTAGTCGGTGACCTCCGCCGGAAAGACCTTGTTCAGCACGGTCTTGACCCCGGCCCCCTCGAGGATCTTCTGGGCCTCGGGCAGCTGGGGCTGGGTGAACGGGTCGTTGACGGTGGCGTAGGCGGCGGTCTTGGGCCGCTTGGACGGCGGCAGGGAGGCCACCCACTGGGCGAAGGTGACCAGGTTGTCCTTGACCGGGATGGAGACGTCGAACACGTTGTGCAGGCCCGCTCCGAAGACGGAGGGAGCGCCGCCCGCGCCCTCGACGAAGGCGTACCCGTACCGGGCCGCGATGCGCGCGGCCGGGACGGTGAGCAGCGACGAGAACGGCCCGAAGACGAGCTGGTCCTTGTTGGAGCCGATCAGCTTCTGGTAGTTGGAGACCACCTGAGCCGGGCTGGAGGCGTCAGACAGGACCTCGAGCTTGATCGGGTGCCCGAGCAG